>Ga0209048_10001277_pt1 | contig 26052 bp, 25 predicted proteins | sample FrelakmetCRP12CR_FD_187146 | JGI IMG/M metagenome (GOLD analysis project Ga0209048, IMG submission 187146) | Freshwater lake sediment microbial communities from the University of Notre Dame, USA, for methane emissions studies - CRP12 CR (SPAdes)... | ecosystem: Environmental > Aquatic >... | reverse complement strand
GGTCGCGCCGTTCGTCCTTGCCCAGCACGCCGCGAGAGCGATGATCGACGCGCAACGCGCGGGCTCGATCGTCAACATCGCTTCCATGTTCGGCGTGGTTGGCGTCGGCCAGATTCCGCAGGCCGGCTACGCGGCATCCAAAGGGGGTCTCGTGAACCTCACGCGCGAACTCGCCGCGCAGTGGGCTCGTCGTGGGGTGCGCGTGAACGCCCTCGCGCCGGGATTCTTCCCGTCCGAGATGACCAACGACACGATGTTCGCCGACGAGCGCAGCGCGAAGTGGATGCGGTCACGCGCACCGATGGGGCGTGGCGGCGACGAGCACGAGCTCGACGGGGCACTGCTGTTCCTCGCGAGCGAGGCAAGTAGTTACGTCACCGGTCAGGTGTTGTGCGTGGACGGTGGCTGGACCGCGGTCTGAGGTCAGCGCAACGAGCGTCGTGATCCACGCACGCGCGTGAGCGTCAAACCGCCGGCAATCGCGGCCGCGCCGATGATCGTCAGACCCACCACGTCACCGCCGGTCACCGGCAGACCACCTTGGTGCACCTGGGCGACGGGCTGCGGCGCCAACGCCGCGGGCGCCGGCACGGACTGCGGCGCCAGCACTTCAGGAGCCGAAGGGCTCGGATACAACGGCACCGTCTCAGCGAATGCCGGCACCGCGACCATCACCCACGCGGCGACCAGGACCAATCCGAACACCAGCACGCGACCACGCATCACACACTCTCCGCCTCCCGCACCTCGCGGTGCGCCCGCCGCAATGTAGCCCGGGCGTCGGTGGTCGTGGCGGATCGCGAACGATCACGGCCGATCACGGACGGGATCGGCGCAGCCGCGCGCGAGACTGGCCGAGCGCGAGCGTGGCGGAACTGGCAGACGCGCCGGGTTTAGGTCCCGGTGCCCGCAAGGGCTTGGGGGTTCGACTCCCCCCGCTCGCACCGCTTGGTCTCAGACGGGTTCTCGGGAGACGCGGCAGACGCGTACGGGCGGGTCGATGCCCTTCATGCGACGCCGCATCGCCCGACCGAATCGGACACCGGGTACGTCGGGAGCCGCATCACGCAGCGGCTCGGTCACGAGCACCCCGCCCGCGGGGACGATGTCGGTGACCCGCGCCGCGACGTTCACGTCGTGGCCGATCACGTCGTCCCGGGACACGATCGCATGACCCCAGTGGCCGCCGGCCCGCATCCGCAGCGGTCCCGGTGCCGCCTCCACCAGTTCCAGCGCGCCGAGCACGGCGGCCTCGGGTGCGGGAAAGGTGATGAGCCGGCCGTCGCCGAGGTGCTTCACGATCCGGCCGCCCCGGCTGCGGACGATCGGCCCGACGACCCGTGAGAGCTCGGCCAGGAGCTCCGACGCCGCCGCGTCGCCGTGCCGGGCCGTGAACGCGGTGAACCCGTCGAAGTCCGTGAAGACGACCGCGAGACCGGTGTCGACGGCGTCGTCGTGGCCCGGTCCGAGACCGAAGTTGACGACCCGGAAGATCGAGAGCCCGAGCTCCCGCAGCAGCGACGGCCGCCGCTCGACCTCGCGCGCGAGGAACCGTTCGAGCACTTCGGACGGCGACGTCGTCGACACCGGTTCGCCCACCGGATCGGCGATCCATTCGGGCCGGACCAGGCCCATCTCGACGGCCGACTCGAGCCGCTCCGGCTCACGGCGCAGGATCGCGGCCACGCTGCGCATCAGCCCGGCCCGTACCGTGTCGACGGTTGCCTTCCCGGCACTTCGGAACTCTCCGGGAGCGTCGGTCATCGAGCTACTTGCGCTTCTTCTTGCCCTTGCCCTTCCGGCGACCGAACGGTCCGCGCCGCTCCTTGGCCGCGAACTCGCCGAGGATCGCCGGCGCCGCCGAGTTCACGATGTCCTCGGCCGCGTCGAGCAGCGCGGCGACGTCCTCGCCCTCGGGCTCGGGTTCGGGCGCTTTGGACCCTTCGGCGAGGCTGCCGTACGCCCACCCCGCGTCGATCCGGCGCAGGGCGAACGACGGGCAGTTCTCGGGACACCGCCACGGAGCTTCCGGCGCCAGATCGAGCCGGCACTTCCGCACCACCTCGCCCGACGGATAGGTCCGGCTCTCGTAGTGCTTGCAGTCGGAGCGCATCGGCATGGTCCCATTCTGGCGCGCCGCCGGGTCCCGGCTGCGTCAACCGAGCCAGTCCTCTGCTCGCTGCAGGAGGTACCGGCTGACAGCGAGGCACCGATCGAGCAGCTCACACGTGACGGCCTCCCCGTTGCGAATCCGCAACAGGGAGAGGCTGAGGTGCCCGACGACGCGCAGCGCGCGTTCCGGCGCGTCCGTCGCGGCGGGGATGGAGTCGATCGCGGAAACCTCCAGCGGCAGGTCGGGGCCGCCGACCCCGGCCAGCTCCGTCGCGAGCACGAGAAGGTCGGGTCCGTGGGCGAGCGGCGGCAGCGCCCACGTGAAGCTCAACGGGAAGTGGAACTCGTCGGGTGGGTCCTCCATCTCGGTGAGTCCGACCACGGCATCCTCGAAGCCGAGCAGGACGCGCGGATCGATGTCGAGCGCGAGGTAGAGGTCGACGGGCCCTTCGCATCCCTCTTCGGGATGCAGGTCGACCTCCCACGTCTGGCGCAACGAATAGCTCTCCACGAAGTGGCGTTCGTCGTGCACGTGGAAGCCGTGCTCGACAGCGTGGTCCTTCAGATCGGCAACGAATCCGGCGATGTCGATGACGGCCACGGGCTCAGCCGATCCCGAACGCGCGCCGGAGTCCGTGGACGGCTTCGTCGAGCGCGAGCTCCGCGGGCTCGATGAACGCCTGCATCCCGAAGAAGCCGTGGAACATGCCGCCGTACCTCGTGGACACCACGGCGTTGCCGGCGTCGCGGAGGCGGTTGGCGTACGCCTCCCCCTGGTCCCGCAGCGGGTCGTACTCGGCGGTGATCACCATTGCCGGTGGAAGGTGCGAGAGGTTCGCGGCCCGCAGCGGCGACACTCTCCAGTCGGCCGCGAGCGCCGGGTCGTCCTGGATGTAGTGGCCGTAGAACCAGCGCATGCCTTCGACTTCCAGGAAGTATCCCTCCGCGTTGTCTCGCATCGATTCACTCTCGAACTCGTGGTCGGTCACGGGGTACACGAGCAGTTGATACACGAGCGCGGGACCGCCGGCGTCGCGTGCCAGCAGGCTCACCACGGCGGCGAGGTTACCGCCGGCGCTGTCGCCGCCCACGGCCAGCCGGTCCGGATCGCCGCCGAGCTCGGCGGCGTGCGCATGCACCCACTGCAGCGCGTGGAAGCACTCGTCGACCGGAACGGGAAACGGGTGCTCGGGCGCGAGGCGGTAGTCGACGGAGACGACCACGCAGCCGACGCGCGTCGCGAGCTCGCGCGTGGTGGCGTCGTGCGTATCGATGCTGCCGATCACCCAACCCCCACCGTGGTAGTAGACGAGGACCGGGAGCTCCCGGTCGACGGCCGGGCGGTAGATCCGGATCGGGATCTCGCCGAACGGGCCCGCAATCGTCCGGTCCTCGACGTGGGCGAGATCGGGGCCGGCCGGATCGGCCGGCATCCACTTGTTGATCGCGGCGCGCACGTCGTCGACGTTGGAATCGGGGCCGATCCCGAGCGCCATCTCGTTCATCGCGTGCAGCAGGGCCTCGGCCTGGGGGTGCAAGGGCATCGTCGGTCTCCTCCTCGTGCTCAAGCGTCGCGCAACGCGAGGGCGAGGGCCCGAACGGCCCGGCCGCGATGCGAGAGCGCATGCTTGTCTTCGGCGGTCATCTCGGCGAACGTCCGGCCGTCGCCCTCGGCGGGGACGAAGACGGGGTCGTAGCCGAATCCCCCGGTTCCTCGGGGCTCCCGGACGATCACGCCCTCCACCGAGCCCTCCACCACCAGCTCGCGACCATCGGGCCACGCGGCGAGCACGACGGTCCGGAAGCGAGCCGTGCGCCGCTCGTCGGGAACACCGTCGAGCTCCCGGAGAAGTTTCGCGACGTTGTCCGCCGCGACCGCGTCGGGCCCCGCGTAACGAGCCGAGAACACGCCGGGGGCGCCGCCGAGCGCGTCGACCACGAGCCCGGTGTCGTCGGCAATCGCCGGGAGCCCGGTCGCGGCCTCGACACCGCGCGCCTTGATGCGGGCGTTCTCCTCCAGCGTGGCCCCCGTCTCCTCCACGTCGGGAGCGCGCGCGAGCACCGGCGGATCGAACGGCGCCGTCGGATCCTGCACCACGAACCCGACCAGCGCGCCGTCGAACTCGACCGCCCACGCGGCGAGCGGCTCGTCGAGCACCGCGGCGAGCACTTCGTTGATCTCGCGTGCCTTGTCGACGTTGCCGGTCGCAATCACGAACCGTCCCGGCACCGGCAGCTTCACGTGCGACGCGGCACGGGCGGCTCGGCGATCAGCGTGCGTTGCAGCTCGAAGATCTCGGTGATCCCCAGCTCGGCGAGGCGCAACAACTCGTCCAGCTCGGCGCGCGAGAACGGGATGCCTTCAGCCGTGCCCTGCACCTCGATGAATCGCCCCGCCCCGGTCATCACGACGTTCATGTCGACTTCGGCCCGAACATCCTCGGAGTATTCGAGATCGAGGCACGGCAGCGCGTCGACCACACCGACCGAGATCGCGGCGCACGTGTCGGTGATGGGGTGCGCCTTCAGCGTGCCGGACGCGACGAGGCGGGAAAGCGCATCGTGCAGCGCGACATACCCACCACAGATCGACGCGGTCCGCGTGCCGCCGTCGGCCTGGAGGACGTCGCAGTCGACCGTGATCTGCACCTCACCCAACATCGTGAGGTCCGTCACCGCGCGCAACGAGCGCCCGATCAGACGTTGGATCTCCTGCGTGCGACCCGACTGCTTGCCTTTCGCCGCCTCGCGGGTGACGCGTTCGGCCGTCGAGCCGGGCAGCATCGAGTATTCACCGGTAACCCAACCGCGGCCCTTACCCCGCAACCACGGTGGCACCCGCGCCTCGACCGATGCGGTGCACAGCACGCGCGTGCGGCCCATCTCGACGAGCACGGACCCCGCGGCGAAGTCGGTGTAGTCACGCGTGAACGCGACCTCGCGCAGCTCGTCGGGCTCTCGGCCGTCTTTGCGAATCCCCATGGTGTCCTTTGCGGTCGACGAAGTCGGGCGGCCGAAGGATATGCGCCCGCCGGCCGGGACCTTCGGTAGGGTCTGGCCGTGGCCAAACCCCTGCCGTTCGATCCGATCGCGGAGGCGCGTCGCCACTGGCGCGACCACGGATGGGCGGCGGCGGCCGATGGGATGGCGGCCGTGACGTCGGTGATGCGGGCGGAGCAGATCTTCCTCGCCCGCGTCGACGAGTTGCTCAAGCCCCTCGGGCTCACGTTCGCCCGGTACGAGGCACTCATGTTGCTCGTGTTCAGCCACACGGGAGCGCTGCCGCTCAGCAAGATCGGCGAACGATTGCAGGTGCACCCGAGCAGCGTCACCAACACCGTCGACCGCCTCGAGGCGCAGGGCTTCGTGGCGCGCGCTCGTCATCCCACCGACCGTCGGGCCACGCTCGCCGAGATCACCGCGGCGGGCCGGAAGGTCGCCAAGCAGGCCACGACCGCGCTCAACGGCGACGTCTTCGAGGCGACGGGCCTCTCCGCCCGGGAGACACGCGAGCTGTTCGTACTCCTCCAGAAGCTCCGCGCCGCCGAGGGCGACTTCGCCTGAACCCTTCGGAATCGGTCCGGTGCGCCGGGTCAGACGTTGCGGCGGTACTGGCCACCGACCTCGAAGAGCGTGTGGGTGATCTCACCGAGGGTGCAGCACCGTACGGCGTCCATCAACACCGCGAAGAGGTTCTCGCCCGTGATGGCCGCGTCGCGGAGACGGGCCAGCATGGCCGGGCGTTCGGACGCGTGCCGTTGTTGGAAGTCGCGGAGCCGGTCGAGCTGGTCGCGCTTCTCGTCGTCGCTCGATCGACGGAGCTCCACCTCGAGGGGCGCATCCTGCTCGGGACCGAGGAACCGATTGACTCCGATGATCGGCAGGGTGCCGTCGTGCTTCCGGCTCTCGTACAGCATCGACTCGTCCTGGATGCGGCCGCGCTGGTACCCCGTCTCCATCGCGCCGAGCACACCGCCGCGCTCGGCGAGGCGATCGAACTCGGCGAGCACCGCCTCTTCGACGAGATCGGTGAGTTGCTCGACCACGAACGAGCCCTGGAGGGGATTCTCGTTCTTCGCGAGACCCCATTCCTCGTTGATGATGTGCTGGATGGCCAGCGCGCGGCGCACCGACTCGTCGGTGGGCGTGGTCACGGCTTCGTCGTACGCGTTGGTGTGCAGGCTGTTGCAGTTGTCGTACACCGCGGTGAGCGCCTGGAGCGTGGTGCGGATGTCGTTGAAGGCCATCTCCTGCGCGTGCAGCGAGCGGCCCGACGTCTGCACGTGGTACTTGAGCTTCTGGGATCGCTCCCCCGCGCCGTACCGATCCCGCATGGCGACCGCCCAGACGCGGCGCGCGACCCGGCCGAGCACCGTGTACTCCGGATCCATCCCGTTGCTGAAGAAGAACGAGAGGTTCGGCGCGAAGTCGTCGACGCGCATCCCACGCGCGAGGTACGCCTCGACGTAGGTGAAGCCGTTGGCCAGCGTGAACGCGAGCTGGGTGATCGGGTTCGCGCCGGCTTCGGCGATGTGATAGCCGGAGATCGACACCGAATAGAAGTTCCGGACGCGGTGCTCGACGAACCATTCCTGGATGTCGGCCATGAGCGAGAGCGCGAACTCGGTCGAGAAGATGCACGTGTTCTGGCCCTGGTCCTCCTTGAGGATGTCCGCCTGCACCGTGCCGCGCACGTTGGCGAGCACCTCCTCGCGGAGCTGGTCGCGTTCTTCACCCGTCGGGGCTCGGCCCTGCGCGCGTTCGAATTCCTCCGACCGGCGGTCGATGGCGGTGTTGAGGAACATCGCGAGGATCGTGGGCGCCGGGCCATTGATCGTCATCGACACCGACGTGCTCGGATCGCACAGGTCGAATCCGTCGTAGAGGGTCTTCATGTCGTCGAGCGTGGCGATCGAAACCCCGGAGTTGCCGACCTTGCCGTAGATGTCGGGCCGCTCGTCGGGATCGAACCCGTACAGCGTGACGGAGTCGAACGCGGTCGACAGGCGGGTGGCGGGCATGCCGTCGCCGAGGAGATGGAACCGGCGATTCGTGCGGGCCGGGCCGCCTTCGCCGGCGAACATGCGAGTGGGCGCTTCGCCCTCCCGCTTGAACGCGAACACACCCGCCGTGAAGGGGAACCGGCCGGGCAGGTTCTCCTCACGCAGCCACCGCAGCTGCTCGCCGTGATCCTCGAACCGGGGCAAGGCCACCTTGGGAATCTTCGTTCCCGACAGCGACTCGCGCGTGAGCTCCGTGTGGATCTCGCGATCCCGGACGGTCACGACGTGCTCGTCGCCCGAGTAGGCCTCGACGGTGGCCGGCCACGTGTCGAGCAGAGCCTGCGAGTCGGTGGCGAGCCGTGTCGCGTCGCGCAGGCGCCGGACGGCCTCCGCGGTGCCGGGCGGCTCGCCGGCATCGTCGAGCGCGGAAGCCGCGGCGTCGAGCTGCTGGCGCCGGCGGGCCGTGCCCGTCTCTTCGATCGTGTGCGCGTGATAGGTGCGCACCGTCTCGGCGACGTCGGCAAGGTACCGGACCCGCGCCGGCGGAACCACGACCGCATGACCGGACGACGTGCGGCCCTCGACGGGCGCGAGCACTCCGGGCCCGAGCACGAGACCGGCGTCGCCGAGGCGACCGCGGAGGTAGTGGTACAGCGCGGTGACGCCGTCGTCGTTGAACCGGGCCGCGATCGTGCCGAACACCGGCAGGTCGCCGGCGTCCTCGTGAGCGATCTCGCGATTGCGCGCGAGCTGGCGGCGTACGTCTCGCCTCGCGTCCTCGGCGCCGCGGCGTTCGAACTTGTTGATGACCACCGCATCGGCGAAGTCGAGCATGTCGATCTTCTCGAGCTGCGACGCGGCACCGAACTCCGGCGTCATCACGTAGATCGGGAGATCCACGTACGGCACGATGCCCGCGTCACCTTGCCCGATCCCCGGCGTCTCCACGATGACGAGATCGAACCCGGCCACGTTGCACGCCGCGATCACGTCCGCCAGGGAGTCCGGCACCTCGTGCGTCGCTGCACGAGTCGCGAGCGAGCGGAAGAAGATGCCCGGACCGTCGATCGCGTTCATGCGGATCCGGTCACCCAGCAGCGCGCCACCACCGCGGCGCCGGGTCGGGTCCACCGCCACGATCGCGATGCGGAGCTTGTCCTCCTGGTCCAGGCGCATGCGGCGGACGAGCTCGTCGGTGAGCGACGACTTCCCCGATCCGCCCGTGCCGGTGATCCCGAGCGTCGGCACGCGACGAGCGGCCGCCTTCGATCGCAGGGCGACGAGCCGCTCGGTCGGGATCGCGCCCGCCTCGAGGCAGGTGATCACCCGGGCCAGCAGCGCGGGATCGCGTTCGGGGAGCGCGTCGAGCCATTCGACCGCCGGCGGGGCTCCGGCGAGATCGATGTCGCACGCCGCGATCATCTGGTTGATCATCCCGGCGAGACCCAGGCGTTGCCCGTCGGCCGGCGTGAAGATCTTGGCGACGCCGTTCGCCTCGAGCCGCTCCACCTCGGCGGGAACGATCACGCCTCCGCCGCCGCCGTAGACCTTGACGTGGCCGGCACCGCGCTCGCGCAGCAGCTCCACGAGGTACTCGAAGAATTCGACGTGTCCGCCCTGGTACGAGCTGATCGCCACGCCCTGCACGTCTTCCTGTACCGCCGCGGTCACGATCTCCTCGACCGAGCGGTTGTGGCCGAGATGGATCACCTCGGCGCCCTGGCGTTGCAGGAGGCGGCGCATGATGTTGATCGCGGCGTCGTGCCCGTCGAACAGGCTGGCCGCCGTCACGAAGCGCACGGGGTGCACCGGTTCGTGCCGCGCCGCCGGCGCCGTTGCCTCGGTCGGGCTCCGGGTCGGGCTCCGGGTCGGATCCTCGCTCACGCCACCAGCCTATCCCATATTCCTATGCCGCCATACCTTTGGACGTCCACATATCCGGGATGCGTTGAATTGTGCTCGTATCCGCGCGAATTCAACGCATCATTGCGGGCGTTGGGTCCCCGTCAGACCTTGGTGACGAGGTGGGGGGCGGCGAGGGTGACGGACTGGCCGAAGGCCTCGGAGCTCTCCTCCACGGACGGCACGGGATCGAGCCGGGGCCAGAGGTGCGTGATCATCAACCGGCGGGCCCGGGCTTCGCGAGCGGCGACGCCCGCCTCGCGTGCCGAGAGGTGCAACGGCGCGGGCTTCGTGTCGTGCTGATAGGTCGCCTCGGACAGCACGAGATCGGCGCCCGGCTCGAACGCGTCGACGGACCATCCCGGGCCCGTGTCGGACGTGTAGATCATCCGTTTGCCGTCGCCGCTCGCTTCGACCGCGTACGTCGGCGGCGGATGATCCGTGCGGGAGAACCGCAGGTCGAGATCACCGACGGTGGCCCGGTCACCGTCACCGACGACGTTCCACTCGAACGTGCCACCCCAACCGCCGACGAGCGCGCCGAGTCGCGCCTCGAGACCCTCGGGTGCGTACACGGGCATGCCGTCCCGCTCGAGTCCGTATCGCAGCAGCACGTGGAGCCCGTAGATGTCGACGCAATGATCGGGATGCTCGTGGGAGATGACCACGGCATCGACGTCGTCGATCGTCGTGTGCTGCTGGAGGTTGGCGAACGAACCGTTCCCGCAATCCATCCACACGTTGGTGTCACCGGCCCGCACGAGGTACCCGCTGCACGCGCCGCCGGCCGCGGCGCCGTACGACCCCGAGCAACCGAGCACGATCAGGTCCATCGCCACGCCTCCACCGTCTGCACCTCCGGACCGAGGAATCGGGTCCCGAGCTTCCGAAACGTCTCCACGTCGCCGCTCGTGAGGAACACGTGGGTTGCCCGGACCGCCGCCCGGGACTTCGCGGCCTCATCCGCCTCCAGCATCGTACGCACCGCGAACGCCGTCTCGTCCGCACTCGACACCAGGACCACGTCCCGGCCCATGACCTCACCGATCGTCCGGGCCAGCAGCGGGTAGTGCGTGCAGCCGAGGACGAGGGTGTCGACCTTGGCCGCCCGGACGGGCTCGAGCAGCCGCTCGGCGAGCACGTGCACCTGATCGGAGTCGAGATCCCCCGATTCCACGAACTCGACGAAACCCGGGCAGGCGGCGCACGTGAGCTCGACTCCGGGGTCCAGGCGCTCGGCCGCCCGTTGATACGCGCCCGAGGCGATCGTCCCGACGGTGCCGATCACGCCGACCCGCCCGGTGGTCGTGGCCGAGAGGGCGGCGCGCAGCCCCGGCTCGATGACGCCGACGACCGGGATGTCGTAGCGGGCCTGCAACGTGCCGAGCGCCGCGGACGCGGCGCTGTTGCACGCGACCACGAGCATGGCCGCGCCCCGCTCGACGAGCAGGTCCGACACCTGCACCGCATACTCGCGTACTTCCTCGGCCGGCTTCGGCCCGTACGGGAACCGTCCCGTGTCCCCGAAGTACACGACGTCTTCGTGCGGCAGCAGATCGATCAGCGCGCGCAACACCGTGAGCCCACCCAGGCCCGAGTCGAACACGCCGATCGGCCGCGACGTCATGCGTCGTCCTCGGGCTCGCCCCGGGCGGCGCGGCGGAGGCGGTCACCCACCGCGATGCCGATCCCCACGGCCGGCGGGGGCACGACGAGCAGCACGTCGAGCTCACGTGCGTCGGCAGCACGCAGGCGCGCGTACAACACGCGCGCGAACGACTCGACGTCCGCCGGCGCGTCGAGAGCCACGACACCTTCGGGCAACGGCGCGAGCGGCGCCATCGCCAGCACGCCGACCGAGCGTGACGCGTCGACGAGGCTCTTCGCCCGGGTCGCGAGCGCGTCCACAACGACGAGCTCGACGCGCGCTCGCGGCGCATAGTGTGACGCGGTCGAGCCCGGGGCTCGTTGGTCGCCTGCACGACGTTCGCGCACCGGACGGCCGACGATCTCCTCGATCCGCTCACGCGTCACACCGCCGGGCCGCAGGATCACGACGTCGTCGGTCGTGCAATCGACGATCGTCGACTCCACACCGACCGCGCAGGGCCCGCCGTCGAGCACCAGATCCACGTCGTCGCCGAGATCACGACGCACATCCTCGGCCGAGGTCGGGCTGACGCGGCCGTAGCGGTTCGCGGACGGCGCGGCGACCCCGTCGCCGAACGATTGCAGCAGGGCGAGCGCGATCGGCTGATCGGGCACTCTCACGCCGACGGAATCCAGGCCTCCGGTGACGTCGTCGAGGACATGGGCGGCCCGCCGCACCACGATCGTCAACGGACCCGGCCAGCATCGCTCCGCCAGGGAACCGGCGAGTGCAGGCACGTCACGTCCCCACCGGTCGAGGATCGACGCATCGCCACCGTGCACGATGACCGGGTGGTCCGGCGGTCGCCCCTTGACCGCGAACAGGTGCCGGACCGCCGCCGCGTTCGCCGCGTCGGCGCCGAGCCCGTACACCGTCTCGGTCGGGAAGGCCACGAGCCCCCCGCCGCGCAGGATCGTGACGGCGCGCTCGATCGAGGGGGGATCCACCGCTGAGGTCATGCGGACCATGGTCGTCGGACGGCATCGCTCACCAGTAGTTGATGAGCTTCGCCCGCTCCTCCACGACGTCGAGATCGTCGGTCCACGCGCCCGACGACAGGTACTTCCAGCCCGCGTCCGGCAGCAAAGTGACGACGGTCCCCGACTCCATCTGCGCCGCCGTCTTCACCGCGCCCGCGATCGCGGCACCCGACGAGATCCCGGCGAACACGCCGCACTCGTTCAACAGCCGGCGCACGAACTCGATCGACTCCCGTGGCCGCACGATCAGCTTGCGATCGAGGATCACGGGATCGAAGATCGGCGGCACGAAGCCGTCGTCGAGCGATCGCAATCCCTGCACGAGCTCGCCGGCCGGCGGCTCGACCGCGACGATGCGCACGTCGGGCTTGTGCTCCCGGAGGTACCGCCCGACACCCATCAGCGTGCCGCTCGTGCCGAGCCCCGCGACGAACACGTCGATCTCCGGACAATCACGCAGGATCTCGGGGCCGGTGCCTTCGTAATGGGCAAGCGGGTTCGCCGGGTTGCCGTACTGATAGAGCATCACGAGCGATGGGTTCTCCGCCGCGAGCTTCTCGGCGAGACGGATGGCGCCGTTGCTCCCCTCGGCCGCGGGCGACATCACCATCTCCGCGCCGAAGATCTCGAGCAGCTGGTGCCGCTCGACCGAGACGTTCTCGGGCATCACGACCAGGAGCTTGTAGCCCCGCAGCTTCGCGATGAGCGCGAGGCCGATTCCCGTGTTGCCCGACGACGGTTCGAGGATGGTGTCGCCGGACTGCAAGCGGCCATCACGCTCGGCGAGCTCGATCATCTTCTTGGCGATGCGGTCCTTGGACGATCCGCCGGGATTCTGTCCCTCGAGCTTCGCGAAGATCGCGACGTCCGGGTTCGGCGACAACGCGTGCACGCCGACGAGCGGCGTATCACCGATGAGGTCGATGATCGACTGGAAGCGAGCCACGGTACGTATGCCCGGGGCCGCGATCAGCCGCCCGCGACGGCGGGCAGGATCGAGAGCACGTCGCCGTCGGCGACCTTGGTGTCGAGCTGGTCGAGGTATCGGATGTCGTCGTCGTTGCAGTAGACGTTGACGAACTTGTGCAGCGCACCACTTTCGTCGACGAGCTGGCCGCCGAGACCCGGGTACTTCGTCACGAGCGCCTGGAAGACCTCGCCGACCGTCGCGCCGTCCACCGCCACGGACGCGGTGCCGTCGGTGTGCGTGCGCAACAGGGTGGGAAGACGAACTTCGACCGGCACGGCGGGACCTTTCCGGAGGGCGAGACGTTGCGCAGTGTACAAGTCAGACTCCACTGCCCGGAATTCCCGCCTTCCAACCCGTTCCGGGGGACGCGTCAGTCGGCCAGATCGACGGCCACCTCGGCGATCACGCCGTCGCGGATGCGATAGGCCCGGAACACCGGGTCCGGGTGCTTGAAGCTCACGAGCACGTAGATCCAGCCCGGGTCCGGCGCGGTGCGCACGTCGGTCTGGGACGGGTAGGCGTCGGTGTGGGTATGGGAGTGCCACACACCGATCAGCTCGTGCCCGTTCCGCTCGGCATCTCGGAGTGACCGCAGGAGATCGCTCGGGTCCACGGTGTACGTGCGCGCCGAGGCATCGGCGTTGCGGCACGGGTAGATCTCGCGCACCTCACCGGTCGGTTCGAGCCCGTCGAGCGGACCGGCGAGCAGACCGCACGCCTCGTCGGGCAGACCGTCGTAGCACTGGGCGACGATCCGGCGATACTGATCGGCGCTCAGGCGCAGCGTCGGTGTCGCGAAGGTCACGACACCTCCGCGTCGCGGATCGCGGTCCAGATCTTCTCCGGCGTGAGCGGCATGTCGAGGTGCCGGATCCCGAACGGCGACAGCGCGTCGATCACCGCGTTGTGCACCGCGGGCGTGGAACCGATCGTGCCCGACTCGCCGATCCCCTTCGCGCCGAGCGGGTTGAGCGGTGTCGGGGTCTCGGTGTTGCTCGCCTCGAAGCTCGGGAACTCCGCGGCGCTCGGCATCGTGTAGTCCATCAGGTTCGCGGTGAGCGGATTGCCGTCGTCGTCGAAGCGCATGTCCTCATAGAGCGCCTGCGCGATCCCCTGCGCGATCCCGCCGTGTTGCTGACCGGAGACGAGCAACGGATTGATGATGCGCCCACAGTCGTCGACGGCAACGTGGCGCAGGAGCTCGACGCCTCCGGTCTCGGCGTCGAGCTCCACGACCGCGACGTGCGCGCCGAACGGGTACGTCGCCTCACCCTGGTTGAAGTCGAGCGCGTGCGCGAGCGCGGGCTCCATGCCGTCGGGACGTCGGGCGTCGTCGTGCGCGGCCTGGGCGAGGTCGGCCCAGCTCAGCGCGGAGACCGGGACGCCCGAGACTCCGAAGCCTCCCCCTTCGTGGATCACGATGTCGTCCACGCCGGCCTCGAGCAGATGGGCGGCGAGCTGCTTCGCCTTGTCGAGCACCACCTCACTCGCCTGGTACACGGCGCTGCCCGCGATCTGGAGGGAACGCGAACCCATCGTGCCCTGCCCTCGCGGGACGAGCGCGGTGTCGGACTGCACGATCGTGACCGATTCCATCGGGACACCGAGGAGCTCGGCCGCGATCATCGCGAAGCTGGTCGCATGACCCTGTCCGTGCGAGGACGTCCCGACCTGTACCGTCACCGTGCCGTCGCGGTTGACCTCGACACCGGCAAACTCCTTGAACAGGCCTCCGGCGGTGACCTCGACGTACACCGACACGCCGATGCCCAACTGGACACGGTCGCCCCGCGCTCGTCGCTCGGCCTGTTCCGCGCGCAGTGCCTCGTACCCGGCAACGCGCAACGCCTCGTCCAACGATCGCTCGTACTCGCCGACGTCGTAGTTCGCGCCCGTCACGGTGGTGAGCGGGAACGCGTCGGGCGGGAGCAGGTTCCGCCGCCGGAGCTCGACGGGATCCATCCCGAGCTCGCCCGCGGCCATGTCCACGATGCGTTCGAGCATCTGCGACGCCTCGGGCCGGCCGGCACCGCGGTACGCGGCGACCGGCGTGGTGTTCGTGGCCGCGCTCACCGCGTTCAACTGGATCTTGGGGATGCGGTACACACCCTGCGCCATCGAGCGCGTGAGGAACGGCAGGAACGCGCCGACGATCGGATACGCGCCGCCGTCGCCGATCACCTTCGCCCGAAGCCCGGTGATCGTGCCGTCGCGCCGAAGGCCCAGCTCGACGTGCTGGATCTGCGCGCGACCGTGCGCCATCGAGAGCATGTTCTCGGATCGGGTCTCGGTCCACTTCACCGGCCGGCCGGTCTCGAGCGCCAGCTTCGCCACCACGATGTACTCCGGGTAGCACGGCGTCTTGGCGCCGAATCCCCCGCCGACCGCCGGCGCGATCACCCGCGCGTCGACCGGCTTCACACCCACCGCGGCCGCGAGCGGGTCACGCACCGCGAACGGCGCCTGCGTGGGGATCCACGCGGTGAAACCGTCTCGTTCGTCGTTCGGCTGCACCACGATGCCGTTCGCTTCCATCGGCACCGGCGCGAGCCGCTGGTTCACGAACCGGCCCGCGACGACGAGCTCGGCCTCGTCGAACACCGTCTCGTCCTCGCCGAAGTTGAACTCGACGGCCATGTTGGTGCCGTGCTCGGGGAACAGCAGCGGCGCATCGGGCTCGAGCGCGAGCTCGGCGTCCACGACCACGGGCAGCGGGTCGTAGTCGACGATCACCATCTCGGCCGCGTCGACGGCCTGGGCCTTGGTCTCGGCCAACACCGCCACGACCAGGTCGCCCACGAAGCGCACCCGCTCGCCGGCGAGAACCGGGCGCGACATCGTCTTGGGGATCATGACGAAGCCCTGGAACGGCTCGAGGCCGAGATCCGCCGCCGTATACACACCGACGACGCCCGGCATGCCGGTCGCCTCGCTCGTATCGATCCCGGTGATCACCGCGTGTGCGATCGTGGATCGCACGAACGACACGTGCAGGATCCCGGGAATCTTCAGGTCGTCGAAGTACTCGGCCTCACCGAGCAGGATGCGTGGATCCTCGACGCGCCGCACCGCGTGGCCGAGGATCGAGCCCGAAGCTGCCATGGCGGCAATCTAACCGGAGCCCGGTCCGGGGGCGGGCCCGGTACATTCGGGTCCATGCCGGGCCAGGGTCGAGGCGACAAGGTCGTCATCACCAACCGAAAAGCGCGCCACGACTACCACGTGATCGACTCGTGGGAGTGCGGCGTCGTGCTCGCGGGGGCCGAGGTGAAGTCCATCCGCGACGGCCGGGCCAACCTCCAGGACGCGTACGCCCGAGTCGAGGACGGCGAGATCTTCCTCCACGGCATGCACGTCTCGCCGTACGCCTATTCACGCGGCGACCTCGAACCCGTGCGCAAACGCAAGCTGCTGCTCCACCGCGACGAGATCGCGGAGATCACCAAGGCGACGAACGAGAAGGGCGTCACGCTCGTGCCCCTGCGCGTGTACTTCAAGGACGGCCGGGCCAAGGTCGAGCTCGCCCTCGCCCGCGGCAAGCGCGCCTACGACAAGCGCCAGGCCCTCGCGACACGCGACGCCAACCGCGAGGTCGAACGCACCCTCAAGGCCCGCCAACGCGAATAGCCGCGTCCTCCGACCGCGTCAGTTCAGTGACGGCTCGACCGGGGAGTTGGCGAGCCAAGCAGTCGTGCCGCCCTGACGTTTGAGGACGCGTTTCCAGAGGTCGTCGGGCGAGTGGGTGAAGACGTCGTCCGGGAGCGCGTCGAGCACGAGCCAGCCGCCGGCCTCGAGCTCGTCCTCGAGCTGCCCCTCACCCCAGCCCGAATAGCCGACGAAGATGCGTGCCGTCTCGAACGGCACGTCGATCTCCGACGGCGAGCGGCTGAGGTCCACCGTGCCGAGATCGGGCAGGATGGGCGACCAGCCGTCGATCTCGTCGGGCGCGAGGGCCCGGGCGAGGCCGATCGCACCTTCGGGACTGACCGGTCCGCCCACGAACACCACCGGCGGTTGGGTCACCAGGCCGCTCCAGTCGGCCACCGCGTCGACCACGAGCATGTCCGTCGACCGGTTCAGCACCAGGCCGAGCGCGCCTTCGTCGTTGTGCTCCAACATGAGCACGACGGAACGGAAGAAGTTCGGGTCGAGCAGTGTCGGTGCGGCGAGCAACAGCCGCCCTTTGACGAACCGGTCGGACATCACCGCGATGATGCCCCATCCGCGGCGGACGGCGAGACCGGGGTGCCCCTCAGATCACCCCGACGATTCGCGTCGCCTTCGGATTCCGGCCGGCCGCGGCCCGCTTCGGCGCCAGAGCACGGACCAACGTGAGGAACAGGACGACGCCCGAGACGATCATGACGGACCATTGGAACAGAGGATTCGTGGCGTCGGTGCCGGCCAACAAGCCGTGCACCGTCCCGATGACGAAGACACCGAAGCTCGAGAGGTGGATCGCATGCCAGACCCGCCGGGGCAGCCGATTCATCGCGAGCGATGTGAGCTCGACGGCGAGCAGCAGGTACATGGCAACCACGCCCAGCGCCACGGCCGACGGACGCCAGCTCGAGGTGAACGGCACCAGCAATTGCGCGAGACCGAAGTTCGAGTGTGTGTCCAGGAACAGCCCGACCATGTGCACGCCGGTGAACGCGACGGCAAGGCCACCCAGGAACCGGTGCAGGTCGAGCACCCACGCGGGTGCGGGCTTGCGGACGAGCCGCGTCGAGAGCTGGAGGCCCCAGATCACCGACAGGGACGCGAGCGCCCAGGCGACCATGCCGCCGGCGCGCGCCGCGTACCACCAGGCGTGTGTGCCCACGATGGGTCAGCTCCCCTGCGTCACCGTGACGGGCTGAGGCACCGTTTGCGTGACGGTCCGGGCGACAGGTTGCGCGCCGCCGGGAATCGACGTCTGCTGGAGGATCGTGGTGGTCTTTCCCGCGGCCACCGTCGACGCGTGCTGTTGCTGCGCGACGGCGACGGCGGTGCCGATCGCCAGGAACGACGCAACGCTCAGTCCGGCGACGAGGACACGGCTTCCTTCCGCGGCGTGGCGGCGCTTGCCGGCCGTGCGACCGGACGTTGTCGATGCCGCGCGGCGGGCCTGCAACGCAGCGATGCGCTCGGCCTGGGTGGGGGTGTTCGCGTGCTTAGTCATCTTGATGGCTCACGTTCTCGTGGCGCTCGCCACGCTGGACTTGGAGACCGGTGCGGGTCGCCACGGCGGCGGCCGGGCTCCCGGGCGTGGCCGCTGGCGCCACGACGACACGAGGGGTCACGGACGCGGCGTTCGCGTTGAAGCCGAACAGCCCGGTGTTGGCGCCGATCGCCACGACCCCACTCGTGAGGCTCATGGTGATCGCCGCTGCCGTTGCGATTGCGGTACGCCGTTGCATCGAATGCTCCTTGCGATATTCCGACAAGGACAGCATCGGCCATCGCGCGGTAGGACCCACCCAGGGCCGAGCAAAGACATGGCAAAGTCCCATAAGAGGCCGATAAGAGGCCGAGAAGACGCCGAGGAGAAACCCGTCGGGGCCGGTGAAACGGCTCCGGTACACTGGGAATTCGGTGGCGGCCCCGGTCGTTCACCATTGAGCAAGCGATCAACTCACATGGGGGTGCGTGGCTTCGATTCTGAGGATCAAGACGGGTGAAGCGAGCCGACGTCGCCGGAGCGTCGCAAAAGAGCCGGCAACAACAACAAATGCGAACACTGCTGAGGGCAACCTCACACTCGCTGCCTAGGAATAGTCAGCGCGTTCATTCCGGCCCAGTCGCTCGGCCGGATCGTGGACGTCATTTCGAGCGACTTACCGTTGGGAGCGGCCTCGCGGCCTAGCGGGACAACACAGTGAGGCTGGGGCCGTCGCAGGTTGCCGGTGAGCAGCGACGACCCGAGATCTCTTCACCGGCTGCGCTCGGAGAATCCCCGTTGCGAGCTCGGAAGACGCGGGTTCGACTCCCGCCACCTCCACTCCTGCTCCCTGCATTCCCCGACCTCGCTTCAATCGGTGCGGCGGCGTGAGACCCTGGATGTCGGCCTGGCCTCGCGCGCCCATCGGTAGTCGGGCTTGCCTGACGGCGAGCGCACGACTTCGTCGACCAGGCGCAGCTCGCGCGGCACCTTGTAGCCGGCCAGGTGCTTGCGGCAGAAGGCCTGGACATCGCCAAGCCGCGGCGTCGCTCCTCCCCGGGGCGCCACGACCGCGACGACCCGCTCGCCCCATCGATCGTCGGGCACGCCGACCACGACGGCGTCCTCGATCTCGGGATGGCCCTTGAGCACCGCCTCCACCTCTTCCGGGTAGACCTTCTCGCCACCGGTGTTGATCGCGATCGAGCCGCGACCGAGGAGCACGACGGTCCCGTCGTCGTCGACGGTGGCCATGTCTCCGGGGAGCGCCCAGCGGATGCCGTCGACCACGGTGAACGTCGAGGCACTCTTCGTTTCGTCCTTGTAGTAACCGAGCGGCAGGTGCCCGCGGTGGGCCAGGTGACCGACGACGCCCGACCCCGGTTCGACGGGCCGGCCGTCGTCGTCGAGAACTGCGGTGTGGCCATCGACGGTGAACCGAGGTCCCTGGCCCTGCCCGCCCGACGTTGCGATCCCGCCGCCGACGACGCCCGTCTCCGAGGACCCGAACCCGTCGAACACGATGACGTTCGGGAGCAGCTCGGTGAGGCGATCCTTGGTGGCCGGCGACAGGATGGCGCCCCCCGAGCCGACCACGAAGAGCGACGACACGTCGTAGGGATCGCCGGCCGCGGCCGCCGCCGCGAACGCGTCGACGAGCGGCCGAGCCATCGCGTCACCGACGATCGTGATGCTGTTCACCTTCTCCGCGGCGACGACGCGCCAGATGGCATCTGCATCGAACCGGCCCGGAGGAGGGAAGACGACCTTGCCGCCTCCGAACAAGGCCGTGAGGGCGCCCCACTGGGCGCTCACGTGCATGAGCGGTGGCACCTGCAGCGTCACGAGGCCGACCTCGGGCACCCGATCCGCGAGCTCCTCGGGGCGGGTGATGGCGTTCTCCGGCGACAACGGCGCGCCACCTCCGATCCCCGCGAAGAAGATGTCCTCCTGCCGCCAGACGACGCCCTTCGGCATGCCGGTCGTGCCGCCGGTGTAGGCGATGTAGTGGTCGTCCGCGGTCCGCTCGCCGGCCGCCGGTCGCTCCGCACGGGCGGCGGCCAGCACGTCCTCGTACCCGACCGAAGCGGGCACCTCGTCGTCGTCACTGCCGTCGTCCACGACGACGAAGTGCCGGAGCTCGGAAAGTCCGCCGGCGACGGCCGCGATGCGGGGACCGAACTGCCGGTGGTAGACGAGCGCTACGAGATCGGCGTCGTCGAACAGGTACGCGAGCTCGCTCTCGACGTACCGGTAGTTCACGTTGATCGGCACCGCGCGCAGCTTGAAGCAGCCGAGCATCGCCTCCAGGTACTCGGTGCCGTTGTGCAACTGGAGCCCGACGTGGTCGCCGTGCCCGATGCCGGCTCCGCGCAGGTGGTCGGCGAACCGGTTGGCCCGGTCGTCGAGCTGCGCGTAGGTCAAACGGCGCTCGGAGGTGACGACCGCCTCCTGGTGTCCCGCGACGTCGACGATGAGCTCGAAGAGGTCGGCGAGGTTGAACGTGGGCATGTTGGCTTTCTGGCGGAGGCCGGTCTCGGGGCGGGCGGTGGGTCTCACGCGACGGCGAACACCGGAACAGACCGGGGATCGCCGAGCCCGGCTGCGTGCATGAGCTCTTCGAGCGCCGTCGGGATCGCGTCGGCCACGAGCCATGCGTCGGGCACGAGATCGGGGTCCACGGTGATCCCGATGTCGACCTGGGTGTCGGAGCTGATTGCTGTGAAATTGATCCCCATGTTGAACATCACGACGCTCGTGGGATAGACGCCCGTGACGCGGGCGCCGGCCACGTACAGCGGGCAGGGTGCGCCTCTGACCGTGGAGACGATCGTGTTCACGATGACCGGCATCAGCGGGGCGAGCCGTGTCATTGCCCGCATGGTGGCGCCGAGGACCAGCGGCGGGGCCAGCTCGCCGAAGGACGGCAACCGTCGCGCCTTGAACGTGTCGGTCAGCCGCTTGCCGTTGTCGACCTCCCGCGAGATGGCGCGCACGCGCTCGGCCGGGTCGGTGACGTCGGTCCCGACGGAGATCATCATGAAGGACACGCGGTTGGTGAGCTCATGGTCGTCCGATGTACGCGTCGAGACGGGGACGGCGACGGCGAGCGGTCGGTCGGGCACTGCCTCGCCGATCTGATGCAGGTACCGCTCCAACGCGGCGGTGCAGATCGCGACGATGACATCGTTGACGGAGACGTCGAGCCGCTTCCGGACCGATTTCAGGTCGGTGAGGCACACCGACGCGAACGACAGCCCCCTCCGCTGACCGGCGGCGTGATTGAAGGAGGTGCGCGGCGCCGGGGACCGCATCGCGGCCGGCACACCGTGCCGGAGCAGCTCGGGGGTCATGCCCGCGACCCGCCCCGCGTATGCGCCCACGAATCGCGGCAACTTCACCGCGGTGGACAACATGCTCAGCCCGCTTCGGATCACTTGCTCGGTGCCGGAGAGGTCCCGACCACCCGGGCCCACCGCCAGGTGCTGGGGGTCGGGTCCGGGGTTCGGTTCGAGGTCGAACATGATGCTGCTGATCGCCGCGCCGGACGTGCCGTCCATGAGACAGTGGTGGTGCGTGGAGAACAGGGCCGCGGTCCCGTCGGGCAGCCCGTCGAGGTACCACATCCGCCACAGCGGCAGGCGGCGATCGAGCGGCCGGGTGAAGAGGTCGCCGGCCACCCGCGCGACCTCCCGCGGTCCGCCGGGCGGCGGGACGACGACGCGCTCCAGGTGCCGGTCGATGTCGAGGGGACCGCCGTCCACCCAGAGCGGCCGATCGAGATGGAACGGCACCTGCTCGAGCTTCCAGGTGAGCTTCGGCACCTGCGGGATCCGCCCGGCGTAGAGCTCCCGCACTCGCTCGAACCCGAAGTCGGGCGCATCGGTCGTGTCGAGGGTCACGAGGCCACCGACCTGCATGGGCGTGGCGTTCGTCTCCAGCGAGAGGAAGGTGGAGTCCGTCGCGGAAAGGCGTTCCATCGGCAACTCCCTTCCACTAGGACGCGGGCGACGTGCGCGCCAGCACGCGGAGGCGTTCGACCACCGACTCGACGAAGTCTCGCGCGAGGTCGTCTGCCAGCTGCGGGGCGACGTAGACGAAGGTGAGCCACAGTTCACCGGAGATCGTCACCCCCTGGCAGTAGACGCCGGGGTACTTGTTCATGTGGAGAGGCGCGCCGCCCCGGATGGTGCGCGGCCGCAGGGTGGACCCGGCGGTGGACAGTTCCTGCGGCCCGAGGTTGGCCAGCGCGAGCGAGCCGATCGGCCGGTCGACGGTCACGAACTGGTCGACGAACCGTTCGCCGAGGACGGGCATCACGAGCTGATCGTTACGTTCCAGCTTCGACGCGAGCTGTGTCGTCACGTGCCGGGCCAGCGTCCAGCCCGGCACGGCGGCCACATCCGCGTGCCGCGTGAAGACGGAACCGAGGTATGCGCCCATGTTGGCGAGGGGGACCGGCTCCCGCAGGTGCGGACGCATGTCGATCGTCAGGCAGGGGACGATCGAATGGTCGTCGGGCGGACGGACGAGTTCGGCGAGCGCGTGGATCTCGGCGGCCGCGATGACGCCGGTCACCGTCGTCCCGTTGGCCTTCGCGTGGTGTCGCAGCGCGGCGGTCTCGGCGGCCGGGACGCGGCCGGACAACACGTGCGAGGTCGAGGGCATCCCGGAGTCGTTGGGCCGGAGCGGGAACATGACGATCGGATCGTTGGCGATCGCCGCGGCGTGGGCGACGAACCCCTCGATCATCGATTCCAGCCGGCTCCCGGCGAGCCACTCCGGTAGCAGCGCCTCGAGCGGGGGCGAGATGACACCCGCCGGAGCTGTCGCCGCGTCGTCGCCGGCTCGCAGGGCCTCGTACTCGTCGATCAGATCGCGGCAGAAGGCGAACAGCGACCGACCGTCGCAGACCGAGTGGGCCGCCGAGACGATGATCTCGCCCCCGGGGTCCCCGGAGGCGAGCACGCGGACCCGAACCGGGGCGTCGCCATCGACGCTGATGCGGGTGTTCAGCTGCTCGTCGAACTCGCGGATCCAGTGGTCGGCGTCGCGCCGCTCGACGAACGAGAACTCGGGGGCCACACCGTCGTCGAGGACGAAGACGGGTCGACCGTCGCCCGAGCGGTCGATGCGGGTGCGTAAAAGCGGCCGGCGGGCCACCAGCCGCCGCAACGCCGTCTCGAGCAGCTGCGGGTCGACCGGTCCGTCGAAATCGACGACGCGCACGAGATGCCCGCCCGCCTGTTGCTCCATCGTGTCGAGGAGGTACTCGATCGCCCCGAGTTCCCTGACCCGCTGTGCGGTGCCGATTCTCGCGTTCATCGGTTCCCCCCGTCGCCAGCACCGAACGAACCACCTGTCGGCGGGACCCGATAGGGCCGTCAGTCCCTTTCTGGAGACGGCGCAGTCAACGTTGGCTCCGCGGGCGCGACGATGCCTCGGCCTCGCAGTGCCGCCTCGACGAACTTGCGGGTCTTGGGTGCAAAGACCGCGCCGATGTGCGAGGCCTGGACCCAGAGCGTTTCGGGGGCTTCCCAGTGCTCCCACAGCGCGACGGCCTGCTCCGGTGTCGCGAGGCGATCCGCGATCGCGGCGTAGATGAAGCGGTTCGACCTCGGTACAAGTGGTGGGAACGAGAGCGGGCACACGAGCGCGTTGAGGCGATGCGTGCTCGGATCGGCGAGCACCTGCATCATCTTGTGGTCTCCGTGCTCGTACACCAGGACGTGGTGGCGCATGAGCTCGACGACGTCGACGAGCGGGGTCCCCGCGATGACGCAATCGAGGTCGGGGTCGAGCCCCGCGAGCAGCGCGGCGGCATAGCTGCCGAGCGAGATGCCGTGTACGGCGATCGCCGTCGCCCGCTGCGCCCGGACCCAGCCGAGCGCGGCGCGGGTGTCCGACATCGCCTGCGCGAACCCGTAGAGGTTCACGAGCGAGTCCGGGCCCGGGAAGCGATCGTCGGACGCGGCGCGTGCTCGCGGTCCGTGCCGCGGGAGCACGACATTGATGACGTTGACGCCGAGACGCCGATGGGCACGCGCGCTGCCCATCCACAACAGGTCCAGGGGCTCGCCGGCTCCGGCGCCGTGGAGGGCGACGATCCAGGGACGGGGCCCGTCGTCGTGGCGCAGCACGTACGCGTGTGCGACGTGATTGCCGGTGTCGGCTCGCCACAGCGCGTCCCGCGGCAGACCTTCGGGTGGCTCGAACACACTCGGGAACGACAGATGCTCGAAGTCGACGCGCTGACGGCGGCGCCGGGTGAGCCGGCTCGTCGTGACGGGCGACGGCTGAGGGAACAGCACCTTCGGGTCCTCGACGATTCCCGCCCGCTCGAGCACCTCGAGGGCACGGTGTTGCTCGGCAATGACGGCGTCGGGGTCGAAATCCTGCTGGGCGCCTCGGCCACGCAGGCGCGCGAGGCTGATGAACGCGTCGTCGACGGCCGCCAGCAGGAGTGGCCCGGGCGAACGCCGCAACGCGGGCACGGGTCCTCCCGGCGTCGCCCGCGTGGCCCGTCGACCGAACTCGACCGTGCGCGGGACGACCTGGAGGAGTTGCAGCCACTCCCACCGGCTCGTTGCCACGGTGGAGGGCGCCGGCTCTGGGTCCGAAGACGTCTCGGGCTCGGCGGTCAAGGCCTTCCTCCCGTTCGTGCTCGCCCTCGCCGCCTCCAGGGCAGCCTGGCGTGTCTCTCTACGATAAGCCTCTTCACGGGATCTGGAAATAGCCTTTTCGATCGTCGAGAATTTCGCGATCGCGCCAACAACGGTCGCCCAACTTCGGCAACCTTCCTGCGAGTCACCGTCACGCCCTGAGCGGATCGTCGGCGTTCTCCACGACGTCCGGGGCGGCTACGTGGCGGACGGCACCGCGTGGCGCGGCGGCTTCCCGCGCCCGCGACCACGCCCGCCGAGCTCCCGATGGAATCGGCCGCGTTCTCGCGTCAGGAGGACGGCCACGCCCAGGATGAGCGCGCCCGAGATCAGGATGAGGAGCGGGGCGCGACCCTCGCCCGGGAAGAAGTAGCCGATCGCCCACGGCACGTTGATCAACAGTCCGAGCGAACCGAACACCGACAACAGCACCTGTCCCGGCAGCATGCCGAGCGCAACGAGGGCGAGGGCGCTGACGATGCCGAAGATCGGGGCGAAGCCGGGCCACTGCGCGCCGGTGAGCGCGGCGCCGCCGATGATCGCGATGCTGCCGAGCGCCGTCGCGATCTCGGGACGCCGAATGCTCGTTCTCGCGGCAAGCAGGAGCAGCGCCGCCCCGACAGCCCACACCACAAGGCCGGTCGCGGCTCCCGCTTCACGCGCGAAGTAGCCGATCGCGCTCGGAACCCCTTGGAGCAGCGCGACGGCGCCCACGATCGCCAGCAGGCGACGATCGGCCCGCTCGACCACGAGCCCTGGAACCGCGGCGAGGGCCAGCAGTGCGAACGCGGTCGCGACCGCGAGCAACAACCCGAACGCCGTCCAATCGTTGGTGGTGATTAGCGCGCCGACGACCACGGATCCGGCCCCGACCGTCTCGGTCAGCATCGGGAGTGGAGTCCAGCGCCGTAACCCGGCGACGACCAATGCCGCGCCGACCATCCACACGGCCATGCCCACTGCGCCGGCGGTCGCGACTTGGGCGACGCACGCGCCCACGAATACGACGACACCGCCGACGCAGACCAGTTGTTGCAGCGGCCGCTCACGCCACCACCACAACAATCCGCTCTGCGCCATCGCGATCCCCGCACACGAAAGCACGATCGTCTCGCGTCCGGCGCCGAGACCGTCGGCGGTCATGATGCCGACGAAGAGCACAGCCGCGGCGGTCGACAACAGCCAGAGGAACCACCGCAGTCGCGCGAGTGCCGGATCGGCTTTCTCGCGCACGACCGCCCCGCCGCCCATCAGGCCGAGCGCGGTGACGCCACTCAGCGCCAGCCGTCCCGCCGTCGCCATATCGGGCCAGTACCGGGCGACGAGCAGCGTCAGGCCCACGATGGCGAGGATCCCGCCGAGGTATCCGAGCGCCTCGGCGGCGGCCGGGATCCGCCGAGCCGGTGCCGCAGCCGGAACCGGCGGGACGGGCGCCGCGATCGCGGTGCGTTCGTGGGTGAGGATCGCGGCCGCCTGCTCGTCCGACAGCAGCCCGGCGGCGGTCCACCGAGCGAGATCCCCGGCGAGATCCCCGGCGAGATCCGAGGTGACGTCGGGTCGCGCCGACGGCGGGGCGCCGGTATCCGCGGCGCGGGCCGCGGCCGGAGCCGCGCCGAGCGCCTCGGGGAT
>Ga0209048_10001276_pt1 | contig 26062 bp, 21 predicted proteins | sample FrelakmetCRP12CR_FD_187146 | JGI IMG/M metagenome (GOLD analysis project Ga0209048, IMG submission 187146) | Freshwater lake sediment microbial communities from the University of Notre Dame, USA, for methane emissions studies - CRP12 CR (SPAdes)... | ecosystem: Environmental > Aquatic >... | reverse complement strand
CCCGCGCACGCGCGGGGCCAGCCAGCAGCGTTTCTGGTTCTAGCGAGGCGGGCGTTGTCGCCGGGCATGCTTGGCGGTCCGAGGCCCGCCTCGCTAGAAGTGCAGCACCAGACCGACGCTGAAGCGCGTGAAGCTGAGCTTCGTGTTGCTCAGGTCCACCCCCAGGATCGTGACATCGCTGGCCGAGCGGAAATACCGCAGGTCGCCACGCACACCGAGGTGGTAGGGAAACAACAGCATCAGGCCGCCGCCGAAGTTGTAGCCCAGGCTATTGTTCGAGAAACTCAGCAGCCCTGCGGCGGTCGAGTCCACGTGGGTGCGCATCAGGCCGAGGCCGCCGGCCAGGTAAGGGCGAAGCGGACCGGCGGGAATCGCGACGACCAGGTTGGTCATCAGCGTCATCACGCCGTTGCCGCCGAGGGAGCCGCCCTGCCCGAAGAAGTCGGGCGCGAACATCAGGTCCTCCTCCAGCCCGAGGATGCCTCCCTTCAGCCCGCCGAACGTCACGCCGTAGCTCGTCGTCTTGTTCGAACAGTTCGTCAGCAACGACGGGCACGATCCCGCGTCGCCTCCGAAATCGTAGCCGATGTTCGGAATGAGATACCCCTGCGCCCGGGCCGGGCTGGGCAGCATCACGACGACGGCCGAGACGGCGAGCGCAACAGCGATGCGACGCATGGCGACACCTCCTGATGAGTATCTGGCACGACATCTTGTCCGGTTGTCTGGATGAATTGCAAGAAGTGGACCCGACGACCTACACTACGTGGCTGAGCGAAACTTGGCCGGGGGCACCCGGCCGCTCAGGCCTGCACACGCGTTCTCGAGGCTGACCACGTGACCGCCACTGTCCGCGCACGACTCTTCTGGCTCGTCGGATTCACCTTGCTGCCGGCGGTCGCGATCCTCGGCTACGACGAGTACCTGTTCAGACAGCAGGTCTTCAGCAAGATCGAGGAGGACGCGTACCGCGTCGTGTCCCTGGTCGGCCAGCAAATCCAGTCACAGATCGACGAGACCGACAGGCGCTGCGGCCTCATGTCCCGCCTCCCGGGGATTCAGGCCATGGATGGCTCGTCGAGCGCCGCGTTGGCGGCCATCCTGCGGGAGTCGCCCCGGTACACCAACCTGGCGATCGCCGACACCACGGGTCGCGTCGTCAGCAGCGCGCTGCCGTTCACGGGCGAGGTGTCGGTCAGCGGCCGCCCGTTCTTCACGCGAGTGCTCGCGGCAGGCGCGTTCGCGACAGGGACGTTCTATCGGAACCCGATTTCCCCGCGTCCGGGCCTGAACATGGGCTGTCCCCTCCTCGACCAGAGCGGCGCCTTGCGCGGCGTGATCTGGGCGTCGCTCGGCCTCGAGTGGACCGCGGACTTCGTGGCCGGGGGCAAGCTGCCTCCGGGCGCGACCCTGCTCATCCTGGACAAGGACGGGACCGTCCTGATGCGATCGATCGACCCCGAAAAGTGGGTGGGCCGGAGCGTCGGCGCCTCGGAGGTTTTTCAGAGGATACGGCACGAACGGTTGGGAACGGTGATCGCGGGCGGCGTGGACGGCGTGGAGCGTCTCAACGTCTTCAGCCGGATCGAGGGAGGAGGACGGGACGCCGAGGCGTTCGCGATGATCGGCATCCCGACCGAGGTCGCGCGCCGGGCCGCCTGGGCCTCGCTCTCCAGGAACCTCTCCATCCTGCTGATCGGAGCGCTCGCGTGCCTGGGGCTGGCATGGGTCGCGTCCGAGCGGTTCTTCCTGCGCGAAACCCGCGCGCTGCTTCGCACGGCACGCCGCCTCGAGGCCGGCGACCTCTCGGCGCGCACGGGGCTGCCCGATGGCCAGGGCGAACTTCGCGAGGTCGGGCGGGCGCTCGACTCCGGCCTGGCGGCGCTGGCGACGGCCCACACCGAGATGATCGCCGCGAAGGCGGCGGCCGAATCCGCCAACCAGGCCAAGAGCGCGTTTCTCGCGGTGATGAGCCACGAGATCCGCACGCCGATGAACGCCATCATCAACATGACGGGGCTCGCGCTCGACACGCCCCTCACGCCGCGTCAGCAGCAGTACCTCGGTGTCGCCCACGGGTCGGCGCGCAACCTGCTCGCCATCATCAACGACATCCTCGACTTCTCGAAGATCGAGGCCGAGAAGCTCGACCTGGAAGACGCGCCGTTCAGCCTGCGCACGGTGCTCGACGAGGTCACCGAGACGTTCCGCGCCAAGGTCGTCGAGAAGCACGTGGAGCTCATCACGTCGGTGGCGCCGGACGTCCCGGACCATGTCGTCGGCGACGCGCTGCGCGTGCGGCAGGTCCTGACCAACCTCGTGGGCAACGCGTTCAAGTTCACCGCCGCCGGCGAGGTCGTGGTGAAGGTGGCCGTCTCGGGTGCGCCCGACACAAGGCTGGAGGCTTCTGCCGGCCGAAGTCCTGGGACGGCAGCGACGGTCGGCTCGGCTTCCGGCAATCGGACCGAGCTCGCGATCGCCGTGCGCGACACCGGCATCGGCATCCCGGAGGAGCAGCAGGGTCGGCTCTTCGAGGCCTTCACGCAGGCCGACAGTTCGACCTCCCGCAAGTACGGCGGCACGGGGCTCGGCCTGGCAATCAGCCGCCGGCTCGCGAGGATGATGGGCGGCGACCTCGTGTTCGAAAGCACGGCCGGCAGCGGCACGACGTTCACCTTCACGGCAACCCTGGGCATCGCCGAGGGGCCGGGCGGTCGGGCCAGCGAGAAGGTGCCCGACCCGGTGCGGGAACGACCGGTCCTCGTCATCGAGGACAACGACACGAGTCGCGACCTCCTCGAGACGTTCCTCCACGGTTGGGGCATCCCGGCGGTGTCGGTCGCCTCGGCCGAAGAGGGGCTGGCGCTGCTCGAACGCCGGAACGTCGAGGGCGGAGCGGAGCCGTTCGGACTCGTCGTGGTGGACTGGATGCTGCCGGGCATGGACGGCCTGGCTGCCGCCGCACGCATCCGACAGCGCCCCGAAACGAAGTCCATCCCGATCGTCCTCTCGAGCGCCTACGCGGGCAAGGAGGAAGAGGCGCGCTGCGCCGAGCTGGGCGTCAACGTCTTCCTGCCCAAGCCCATCACGGCCTCGTCGTTCTTCGACGCGATCATGGAGGCGCACGGCGCGGGCGCCCGCGCGGTCCGCCGGCACCACGGGACTGCGCTCGTGCGCGAGTACCACGGCGTGCGCGCGCTGCTGGCCGAGGACAACGAGGCGAACCAGATGGTCGCCACCGAGCTGCTGTCCATCCTCGGCATCGCGCTGGACATCGCCACCAACGGGAAGGAAGCGGTGGACATGGCCCGGGCCGACCCGGCCGCCTACGTCTGCGTCCTGATGGACATGCAGATGCCGGTCATGGACGGCCTCGACGCCACCCGCGCGATACGCGAGGACCCGGCGTGCAGGGAGCTGCCGATCATCGCGATGACGGCCAACGCGATGAAGAAGGACCTCGACGCGTGCCTGGCGGCCGGCATGAACGACTACATCACCAAGCCGATCGACCGCAACGCGCTGGTCACGACGCTGCGCCGATGGCTGCCCGAGTCGGCCAGGCTCGGCAGCCCGGGGGCAGCCGACGCCGCGGCCGCCGCCGCGCCGGCGACCTCTTCCGGTCCCCCACCCGCGCCACCGCCGGCGCTGGAAGGCATCAACGTCGAAGGCGCCCTCGCGCGCCTCGGGTTCGGATTCGAGTCGCTGCGGGGCATGCTGATTCGATTCGCCGACGGACAGACCAGGACGGTCGCCGACCTGCGGACCGCCGTGGGCGCCGCCGACGCGGACGCCGCCGCGCGCCACGCGCACGCCATTGCCGGCGCGGCCGGCAACCTCGGGGCCGACACGCTGCGCGAGGCCGCGAAGGCTCTCGAGACGGCCGCCCGCGAAGGCCGCGGCGATCTCGACGATCGTTGTCGCGTCGTGGAGGAGCGGGCGGCCGTCGTGTTCCGCTCGATCGCCACGCTGCGGACCGAGGCCGCGGCCCCGGCCGCCACTGCCGGCACGACCCCGGTCGATCCCGCGGATCTCCTCCGGGCGCTCCGCAGCCTCCAGGCCGCTCTCGACGCATCCGATCCTGACGCCACGGCCGCCGCACTAGGGACGCTGGCCGGGCTTCGGTTGTCCGAAGCCGCGGGGTCTTCGATTCAGCGTATCCGTGAACTGGCTGACGGATACGAATTCGACGAGGCGGGCCGCGTGGCCAACCTCCTCGTGGACCGCATCACAACGGAGTCACCATCGTGAAGGACCTGTCCGAGAGCCGCGTGCTGATTGTCGACGACGTGAAGGCGAACGTGGACGTCCTGGTGCAGACGTTGCGCGAGCACTACAAGCTCGGCGTCGCCCTGGACGGGGCGAGCGCGCTTCGCAGCGTCGAACGGAACCCCCCGGATCTCGTGCTGCTCGACATCATGATGCCCCCCGGCATCGACGGCTACGAGGTGTGCCGGCAGCTGCGGGCGAACGAGGCGACGCGCGAGATCCCCGTGATGTTCCTCAGCTCGCTCGAGGACGTGAAGGACAAGGCGCGCGGCTTCGAGGTCGGCGGCAACGACTACCTGACGAAGCCGTTCGAGGCGCTCGAGGTGAAGGCCCGCGTCCACTCGCTGCTCAAGGCCAAGGCCTACGCCGACGCCATCAAGGAAGCGATGGCCCGCGACCTCCGGATCGCGCGCGAGATCCAGATGGGCATCCTGCCGGCCGACCTCGCTGCGTGCACCAAGGGAACCGACCTCACCGTGCATGCCGTCATCGAACCCGCCCGTCAGGTCGGAGGCGATCTCTACGAGGTCCTTCGCGCCGCCGACGATCGCATCGTCGTCGCGCTCGGGGACGTCTCCGGGAAGGGCATCCCGGCCGCGCTCTTCATGGCCGTCGCCGTAACGGTGCTCCGCACACTCGCCCGCCAGATCGTGGCGCCCGACGAGATCCTGCGCCGGCTCAACGACGAGCTGGCCGAACAGAACCCCCGCGGCATGTTCGTCACGCTGCAATGCCTGGTGTTCGATCTCGCCGCACGGCGCGTCACCTGCGCCGGCGCGGGGCATCACCAGCTCGTCATCCTGTCGCCAGGGCAGCCGCCGCGCCTGGCGTTCCCCTCGTCCGGTCGCCCGGCCGGACTGATGTTCGCCAATCCCGTCACCAGCGAGTCGATGCCGCTCGCGCCCGGCGACACGTTCGTCCTGTTCTCCGACGGCGTGAGCGAGGCGATGGACGTGGACGAGGACTTCTTCGGCGAGGAGCGGCTGCTGGCCGAACTCGCCGCGTTACCCGGCGCAATGCCTGCCGACGTCGTGGCCGCAACGCTGAGAGCCGTGCGGGCGTTTGCCACCGGCGCGCAGCAGTCGGACGACATCACGATCCTCGCCGCGCGCTACCAGTAGCACGGTCCGCGTCTGCCTCTCTCGTGACGGTCCCTAGTGAGACACCTGCCCATAGGACACCGGCGGACGGGGGCGGGATGGCTCGCGAACGGGCGACTGTCGGCAAGCGCTTCGGCGTCAGTTCGCAAACCCTCTCGCAGGCATTGGGCATCAGCGGGGTTGAGCGCGATCACGCACGCGGATCCAACCGCGCGACCCCCGCGGCCGGCGGCCGACGAGAGCCGGAGAGAGGGGTTTGCCGCGCAGCCGACCGGAGTCCCGGGAGCGAGCCACCCGACACCGGTCGCCGATGTCGCCATCCACTACGGCTACCGCCGGCACGAGAGAGGCAGCCGCGGACCGGGCTGGCCCGAAGGGAGGTGGGATGCGGTATCGTAGGATGACCCCATGACGCTCCCTGACCACAAGACCAAGATCGTCGCGACCATCGGGCCGGCGTCCGATTCGCCGGACATGCTGGAACGCCTGGTCCGCGCGGGCATGAACGTCGCCAGGCTGAACTTCTCCCACGGAGACTCTTCCTCGCACGCCGGGCGAATCGCGCGCATCAGGGCGGCCGCGCAGGCCGCCGGCTGCCGCGTCGCCATCCTGGCCGACCTGCCGGGGCCGAAGATGCGCGTCGGCGTCCTCGACCCGGAACCGGTTGAGCTGCGCGCGGGCGACCCGTTCACCCTGACGACCGACGATGTGGTGGGAACCTCCGAACGGGTCTCCGTCTCGTTCGAGCGCCTGCCGGCCGTCGTGAAGCCAGGAGACCGGCTGTTCCTCAACGACGGACTCATCCAGCTCTCCGTCGAAGAGGTGGCAGGACGCGACGTGCGTTGTCGCGTCACCGTCGGCGGCGAGCTGCGGTCGCGCAAGGGGCTGAACCTCCCGGGCATCGATCTCGGGATCTCCGCCTTCACGGATCACGATCGCGCGTGCCTGGAATTCGCCCTCGGCCAAGGAGTGGACGCGGTCAGCCAGTCCTTCGTTGAGACCGCGGACGACATCGAGGCGGTGCGCGCGGCCGCGAGGACGCTCGGCCGCGAGCCCTTCATCATCGCGAAGATCGAGCGGAAAGGGGCGCTGGCCCATTACGCCGCGATCCTGCAGGCCGCCGACGGCATCATGGTGGCGCGGGGCGACCTCGGCGTGGAGGTGCCGATCGAGCAGATCGCGATCGCGCAGAAGGACCTGATCGCCCGCGCCAACCTCGCCGGAAAGCCGATTATCACGGCCACGCAGATGCTCGAGTCGATGGTGTCGAGCCGGCTGCCGACTCGCGCCGAGGCCACCGACGTGGCCAACGCCATCCTCGACGGGACCGACTGCGTGATGCTGTCGGCCGAGTCGGCGATGGGCCGGTTCCCCGAAGAGGCGGTCGCGACGCTCGCCAGGATTGCCGCCGAAACCGAGCGCCACCGCGCGCGAGTCGGGCAGCACGCCGTGCTCGAATTCTACCGGGCCCACCATCCCACGTCGGCATCCGAGGCGATCGCGACGGTCGTGGAACACGCTCTCGACGCGGTGCCCTGTGACGCGGTCATCGTCCCGACGCGGACCGGCACGACGGCGCGGATGCTGTCGCGGTTCAAGCCCGCCGTGTGGGTCGTCGCCGCGAGCGACAGTCGAGCGGTCTGCCAGGGGCTCGCCTTCTCGTACGGGGTCTGGCCCGCCGGGATCGACCAGGAGCCCGCGGACTGGCGCGACTTCGCAACGGCGTGGATGGACGGCCATGGAGTGGCCGGCCGCCTCGCGTTGCTCGTGGCCGGGCCCTCCAGTTCGCACCCCGACGCGAATCACCGGATCGAGATCATGCGCGTGGCGGGCGCGAAGGGAATTGACGCTGACGTCGCACAGAATCGTTGACGCGCTCCACACGCGTCAGCCGCTGCAGACTTGCCGGCCCGAGGGTCTCCATTGACCCAGGTTGTTGACGTCGCGATCCCGCTGATGACCTTCCTGCTGCTCACCGCGGTGGGGCTGGACATCACGGGAGCGGATTTCAGCCGCGTCCGCCGCCGGCCGGGAATCGTGGCCCTCGGTCTGCTGGCGCCTCTCGTCGTCCTGCCGTTAGTCGCCATCGGCGTGATCCGGGCGTTCCGTCCATCTCCCGCGCTCGAGGCCGGCCTGCTCCTCGTCGCCGCGTGCCCCGTCGGCGGCATCTCGAACACTTACAGCTATCTTGCGCGCGCGTCCACTGCGTTGTCGGTGACCTTGACCGGTCTCTCGTGCCTCCTCGCCGTCGTGACGATCTCCCTGCTGACGCGCGCGTTCGAGTCCGTGCTCGCCCATCCGCTCGGATTCGATACGCCGGCGGGCGTGCTCTTCCTGCAGTTGGTCGTGATGCTCGCCGTTCCGATCGGGCTGGGGATGTGGATTCGTCGCCGGTGGCCCGGTTTCGCGGACGATCACCGCCCGGTGTTGCAGCGTACCGCGTTCGGTGCGCTCTTCCTGCTGATCGCGTTCGTGCTCTGGGCGGAGTTCGAGACGTTCCTGGGCGGCCTCGCCAGCGCGGTCCCGATGTCGGCGGTGTTCGTGTTGTTGTCGTTCGCGATCGGATGGCTGGCCGCGCTCCTGAACCGTGCGAGCCGCCCGGATCGTTTTACGCTGGCCGTGGAGTTCGCGACGCGAAATGTGGCGATCGCCACCGCTATTGCCGTCACGCTGCTGCACCGCGTCGAATTCGCCGTCTTCGCGACGACCTACTTCCTCACCGAGCTGCCGCTGATGCTGCTCGCGATCGCGGCGCACCGCGTCCGATCGTTCAAAGCGGCCGGTCAGCCTCGCCCCGGTCGCGCTGTCGCAGGTAGCCAGCGACGAGAGACGCCATCACGATGGTCGTGAAGACGACGCCGAAGAGCCCCTGGAACAGCACGACCGCCCGTGCGAGCGGCGCGGCGGGTGTGACGTCGCCGAACCCAATCGTCAGCATCGTCACGAAGCTGAAATAGACCAGGTCGGGAAATGACGCCCGACCGGTTCCCGCCACCTGGAACGCGTCGGGACTGCGCCCTTCGATGACGCCGTAGACGACGGCAAACGCCAGGCCGGCCATGATATACGAGGCCAGCGCTCCCGCCAGCACATCGCCCGTCACCCGCCGGCGAGCTCCAGCAGCACGTGCGCGTCGCGCCCTCGGTCGGACGCGACGACCCAGAACAGCAGCACGAACTGCTGGACCAGCACCACGCTGAAGCGCGCGTGTGGCAGGCCGATGCCGTCGGCGCCGAGGACCACCCTACTTCACCGGCGGCGCGGCAGGCTGCTCGGGCTGCCACCCGCCGCCCAGCGATCGGTAGAACTGCGCCAGCGCGGTCAGCTGCGCGCCGCGAGTCTGGGCGAGCAGCCGCTCCTGCTGGAACAGCTGCTGGTCCGCCAGCAGCACCTCGATGTAGCTCGACAACCCGTTTTCGTACCGCGACCGCGCCAGCTGCGTGGCGTCGCGCAGGGCATCGACGCCGGTCTCGATTTCCTTCCGCCGCGCGGTGAGCTTCTCGATCGTCACGAGAGAATCCGCCACGTCCCGGTACGCGCTCAGCGCCGCCTTCTGGTACGCCGCCAGCGCCTGGTCGAAGCGCGCCTTGGCCGCCTCGTAGTTCTGCTTGATCCGCCCGCCGGCGTAGATTGGCTGGAAGATGCCGGCGGCGAGCGACCAGACCATCGCATCGGGTCTCATGAAGTCGGACAGCGCCCCGCTGATCGAGCCGGCCGAACCGGTCAGGCTGATCGTCGGGTAGAACAGCGCCTTCGCGGCGCCCACATCCGCATTCGACGCGACGAGCAACTGCTCGGCCTGGACCACGTCCGGACGGCGCGCGAGCAGCTGGGCGGGCAGCCCGGCTGGGATGCTGGGAGGCGCCTTCCGCTCGACGAGCGCCTGACCCCGGGTGATCGCGCTCGGCGGGTGGCCGAGGAGCACGCTGAGGGCGTTCTCCGTGAGCGCGATCTGCTGCTCGATGTCCGGAATCGCCGTGGCCGTCACCGCGCGGTTGGCCTTGGCCTGATCCACCTCGAGGCGGTTGGACACGCCGCCCGCGAGCCGGGTCTGGTAGTAGACCACCGAGTCGTCGTTGATCTTGAGAGTGCGCCGCGCGATCTCGAGTTCGAGGTCGAGTTCCTGCAGCGAGAAGTACGCCGACGCGATGTCGCCGACGAGCGTCACGAGGACCCCGCGCCGGCCCTCCTCGGTGGCGAGGTACTGCGCGAAGGCCGACTCCTTGCCGCGGCGGATGCGGCCGAACAGGTCCACCTCCCACGACACCGTGGCGTTGAACGCCCAGTTCTGGCTCGACCGGTCGGGAACCTTGTCAGTCGTGAGCGGGGGGTCCTGGAGGCGGGACACCTGGTCGCCCGATGCGCCGAAGCCGATGCCCACCTGGGGGTAGAGGAACGATTTCGCGACGCCGGCCAGCGCGCGCGACTCGACGACCCGCGCCGACGCGACCTTCAGGTCGAGGTTGTTGCCGATGCCTTCGCGGATCAGCGCCTGGAGCGTCGGGGCGTCGAATACCTGCCACCACGGCAGATCGGCGAGCGATTCGGCGGCGGCCGCGCCCTGGACACCGCGGTATTGGATGGGCGGCGCCAGTTCGGGCCGCTTGTAGTTCGGCCCCACGGCCGCGCACCCGGCGGCGAACGCCGCGAGCGCGAGAACGGCCGGAAGGACGCCGCCGCGACGGAGGAGGTATCGGGTGCTCATCAGTGGCCTCCTCCTGGGGTCGAAGCGGCTGGCGGAGCCGGTGGCGGCGCACCTGGTCGGCCCCCACCGGACAGCTTCTCCACGAGCACGTAGAGCATCGGCACCAGCAGCACGCCGAGGATCGTGGCGATCAACATCCCCGAGAAGACCGCCATGCCCATCACCTTCCGCGCCTCGGGCCGGCGCCGCTTGCGCGAACCAGCGGCACGACGCCGAGAATGAACGCGAACGCCGTCATCAGAATCGGCCGGAACCGGAGCTTGGCCGACTCGAGCGCGGAGGTGAGCGCGTCCTTGCCCTGATCGCGCAGCATCTTGGCGAACTCGACGATCAGGATCGCGTTCTTGGCGGCCAGGCCGATCAGCATGATCAGGCCGATCTGCGCGAAGATGTTGTTCACGTAGCTCGGGCCGGACAGGCGGCGCGCGGCCCACAGGCCGAAGAACGCGCCGAACGCGGCGAACGGCGTCCCGAGAAGCACGCTGAACGGCAGCGTCCAGCTCTCGTACTGGGCGGCGAGGACGAGGAAGACCAGGAAGATGGCCACCGCGAAGGTGGGCCCCGGCGAAGGCGCCCGCTCCTCCTGGTACGACAGGTCGGCCCACTAGTAGCCCATGTCCTGCGGCAGCACCTCCGCCGCGACCTCCTTCAGCGCCGCCATCGCCTGCGCGGAGCTGCCCCCCTGCGCCGGGACGCCGGTCACCTCGGCCGCCCGGTACAGGTTGAACCGGTTGGTGAACTCCGGCCCGCTCGTCGGGCCCGTCGTGATCAGCGTGCTGAGCGGCACCATGTCGCCCTTGTTGCCGCGCACGTAGAACAGCCCGAACTGCTTCGGGTCGTTCCGGTATTCCGGCTCGGCCTGCACGTAGACCTTGTAGACGCGGCCGAACCGGTTGAAGTCGTTGACGTAGGCGCTGCCGAGCAGCGAGCCGAGCGTCGTGTTGACGTCGGTGATCGGCACGCCGACCTTCAGCACCTTGCTGCGATCGATGTCCGCGAACACCTGCGGGACGTTCGGGCGATACAGCGTCGAGATTCGCCCGATTTCCGGCCGCTTGCGCGCGGCATCGATGAACCGCTGCGTCTGCTCTCCCAGGTACGTCGGCGTGTTGCCCACCCGGTCCTGCAGCTCCATCGTGAAGCCCGCGCCGGTGCCGAGCCCCGGGATGGCGGGCGGCCCGAATGCCGCCACCTGCGCCTCCGGGATCTCCTTCGCGAACGCCGCGTTCAACGCCGCCACCACCCCGTTGGCGTGGAGCTCCGGCGTCTTGCGCTCCTTCCACTCCTTCAGCTCCACGAAGAAGAACCCCATGTTCGTGGAGTAGGCGCTGGTGAGGAGGCTGTAGCCGGTGATCGTGTTGTAGCCGGCCACGCCCTCGTTCCTGGCGAGGATCCCTTCGACCTTCCGCATCACCGCGTCGCTGCGCTCGAGCGACGAGGCGTCGGGCAACAGCGCGTTGACCAGGATGTACCCCTGGTCCTCCTCGGGCACGAAGCCCTGCGGCAGTCGGCCGCCGAGCCTGACTGTCAGGAATACGATCCCGCCGAAGATCACCAGGCTCACCAGCACCTTGCGCGCGAGGAAGCCGGCGAGGCCGACGTACGCATTGGTGCCGGCGCCGAACGCCCGGTTGAAAATCCGGTAGAACGGCGTCAGCAGCGTCTTCTTCCCGGTCGCCGGCTTGAGCAGCAGCGCCGCCAGCGCCGGCGACAGCGTCAGCGCGTTGAACGCCGACAGGAGCACCGAGAGGGCGATCGTGATCGCAAACTGCTGGTAGAGCCGCCCCGAGATGCCGCCCATGAATCCGACCGGCACGAACACCGCGGCGAGGATGAGGGCGATGGCCACGACAGGCCCCGACACTTCTTCCATCGCCTTGAACGCCGCGTCTTTCGGCGTCATGCCGTGCTCGATGTGATGCATGACTGCCTCGACGACCACGATCGCGTCGTCGACGACGATGCCGATCGCGAGCACGAGGCCGAGCAGCGAGAGCACGTTGATCGAAAAGCCCAGGAGCGGGAAGAACATGAACGCGCCGACCAGCGACACGGGCACCGTCAGCAGCGGGATGAGCGTGGCGCGCCAGTTCTGCAGGAAGATGAACACCACGATGATCACGAGCACGATCGCCTCGAACAGCGTCGTCTTGATCTCGCTGATGCCCTCCGAGACCGGCAGGGTCGTGTCGAGGGAAACCTTGTAGTCCATGTCCCGCGGGAACCTCGTCTTCAGGTCCTCCATGGTCTTCTTGATCTCGCCGGCGACCTGCAGGGCGTTCGTGCCCGGGATCTGGAAGACCGCGATGACCGCCGCGGGCTTGGCGTCGTGCCGGCCGACGGCGTTGTAGAGCATCGTCCCCAACTCGAGGCGGGCGACGTCCCTGAGGTAGACCTGCGAGCCGTCGGGGTTCGTGCGGACGATGATGTTGCCGAACTCCTCCTCGTTGAGGAGCCGCCCCTTGGTGCGGACCGTGTAGGTGAACTCGGTGTTCGGCGGCGACGGCGGGCCGCCGATCTGCCCGGACGGGCTCAGCTGGTTCTGCTGGCTGATCGCATTGACGATGTCGGGCACCGTGATGCCGAGCCGGGCGAGCCGGTCCGGCTTCAGCCAAATGCGCATCGCGTAGTCGCTGCCGCCAAACAGGTTGATCTGCCCGACGCCCGGGATGCGCGCGATGTTGTCGTTGACGTTGATGGTCGCGTAGTTGGACAGGAAGTTGTTGTCGTAGGTGCCGTTCGGCGACTTGAGCGAGATGACCAGGAGCGGGAACGCCAGCGCCTTCTTCGCCGCCACGCCGTAGTTCTTGACCGACTGCGGGAGCTGGGGCATCGCCTCGGACAGCTTGTTCTGCGTGAGAACGTTGGCCATGTCGGGGTTGGAGCCGACCTCGAACGACACCTTCAGGGTGAGGATGCCGTCGTTGGCGTTGGTCGACTTCATGTAGATGCTGTTCTCGACGCCGTTCACCTTCTGCTCGATCGGCGTCGCCACCGAGGCTTCGACGTCCGTCGCGCTCGCGCCGACGAAGGTGGTGGTCACCTGCACCATCGGCGGCACGATCTCGGGGTACTGCGCGATCGGCAGGCCGCTCATCGCCACCGCGCCGAGCAGCACGATGACGATGGAGATGACCATCGCCACGATGGGCCGGTTGATGAAGAAGCTGGCCATGGCTACTTCACTTCTCCGGCCTTGGGCTCCGACACCGGCGCTCCAGCCGGCATCGGCTTCGGCGCCACGATGGCGCCTTCACGGACCTTCTGAACGCCCTCGGCCACCACCCGGTCGCCGGGTTTCAGGCCTTCCGCGATCACCCAGAGGCTGTCCACCCTCGGGCCGACCTTGACATTGCGGAACGCGACCTTGTTGTCCGAGCCGACGACAGCCACGCTGTAGAGGTTCTGCAGCTCTTGCACCGCGCGCTGCGGCACCAGCAGCGCGCCCTTCTTGACGTCCACCTCGAAGCGCACGCGGCCGTACTGGCCGGGCCGCACCAGCTGCTCCGGGTTCGCGAACTTGATCTGCAGGGCGAGCGTCCCGGTCGTCGGGTCGATGTTGCGCTCGATCGCATCCAGGCTCCCCGTGTGGGGATGGACGGTGCCGTCGGCGAGAATCAACTCGATGGGCACCTTCGAGCGGGTCTGGCCGGCGGCAAGTTGCTCCTGCGCCCGCCGCGCGATCCGCAGGTACTCCGCCTCGGCGATGCCTGCCCGGAAGAGGATCGGATCGATGGCCGAAATCGTGACGAGCAGCGTGCTCTCGCCGCGGCCGACGAGGTTCCCGGCCTTGACCTAGGTCGTGCCGATGAGGCCGTCGATCGGCGCCGTGATGGTCGTGTAGCCGAGGTCGAGCTGGGCCTTGTCCACAGCGGCCTGCGCCGCGTCCACTTGCGCCTTCGATGCGTCGTTCGCCGCCACGGCGTTGTCGAGCTCCTGCTGGCTGACCGCCTGCTGCGCGGCCAGCGGCGTGAGACGCTTGACGTCGTTCTTCGACTTCTCCAGCCTCGCCTGCCACGTCGCAAGGTTCGCCTTCGCGTTGGCGAGTGCGGCCTGGAGCGGCAGCGGGTCGATCTTGTAGAGGAGCTGGCCCTTCTTCACCATCGACCCCTCCGTGAGCGCCACCGTCTCGAGGAACCCCTCGACACGGGCGCGGACGTCGACGTCCTGCGAGCCGGCGGCCTGGCCGACGAGTTCCATCATGACCGGCACGTCCCGCTGAATGGTCTCGGCGACCATCACTTCGGGGGGTGGGGCCGCGGCCGGCGGCGCCGCGGGCGCGCACGCCGAAAGCAGCATGGGGACGACGCCGAACAGAAGGAGGATCGGCTTGCGTCTCATCGCCTCGACCTTGCTGGCAGGAGAAACTACCCCAGGTGAACCCGGTTGCAGTGGCGCCACCATTCCAATGGAGCCCGGCCGCGTTCCACCACGACAGATCATCCTCTGCGGGGGCCTCTGAACGCACGGGCGACCGCGTCAGTAGGCCTCGGGCACGTACTTGAGCGGCACGGTCGGCTCGAGACCCTTCGAGACCTTGCGGTGCTTCGGGAGCGTATCCTCGCTACGCGGCAACTTCTTGTGCGGAATGCGGCCGAGCAAGTGCGAGATCACGTTCAGCCGCGCACGCTTCTTGTCGTCCGAGTTCACCAGGAACCACGGCGCCCACGCCGTATCCGTGGCCGCCAGCATGTCGTTACGCGCGCGGGAGTAGTCGTCCCAGCGCGTATAGGACTTGACGTCCATCGGCGAGAGCTTCCACGTCTTGCGTCCATCGTCGGCCCGCGCCTTGAGCCGCCGGGTCTGCTCGTCGGGGCTGACTTCGAGCCAGTACTTCAGCAGGACAATCCCCGACTCGACCATCGCCTTCTCGACGAGCGGCGTGCCGGCCAGGAAGCGTCTGGTCTGCTCTCCGGTGCAGAATCCCATCACACGCTCGACGCCGGCACGGTTGTACCAGCTCCGGTCGAAGATCACCACCTCGCCGGCCGAGGGCATATGCTGGACGTAGCGCTGCATGTACATCTGGCTCTTCTCGCGCTCGGTCGGAGCGGGAAGCGCCACGACGCGGAAGACCCTCGGGCTCACGCGCTCGGTGATCGCCTTGATGGTCCCGCCCTTGCCGGCGCCATCGCGCCCTTCGAACACGATGCAGACCTTGAGCCCCTTGTGGACGACACATTGTTGCAGGCGGACGAGCTCGACATGCAGCTTCTTGAGCGCACGATCGTAGTCCTTCGTCTTGAGTGCGCCGGGCTCACCGTCCTTGCCGGGTTTGCCGTCCTTGCCGGGCTTCTTCGTGTCTTTGGCCACGGGGTCCGTCCTTTCCAGAGCTGCCCTGCGTCGAGTGTGTCGGGCGAGGCGTCAGCCTTGCGTGGGGCAACCCTGAAGGGTCGCCCCATACGCCCCGCCCGCCCGCGCGCCCGCGCTAGAACCTGACCATCAGACTCCCGGACATCTCGAGCTGGTTCGAGTACTTCGGCGAGCCGACCGGACCGCACCCCCAGAACGGATCGCACCACCACCCGTAGACGTCGGTCTTGATGTAGGTCGGCGTCCAGCGGGCCATCGCCTTGAATCCCACGTGCTTCGACGGGTAGGCCTTGATCCCGCCACCCATCGCCCAGGAAAAACGGGTCAGGCCCGCGATGGTCTTGGTCGGGAACGTCGCGTCGCTGTAGCTCGTGGCCCCGATGCCGACGAAGACGAACGGCCGCATGGTCTTTTCCGGATCGCCGATGTTGTACACGAAGTTCCCGTGATAGTTGGACAGGCTGATGTCTCCCTTGATGAGCGGCCCCGTGCCCGAGACCTCGATCTGGGTGGGCTGGCGGCTGTACAGGAATTCGATTTCGACCTCGGGCGTGGCATGGACGCCGAACGTGAAGCCGTAACTCACGCTCGACGCAGGATCGACGCGACTATAGACACCCCCGTTGACGGCCGTACCCGTGATGTCCACCCCCTCGCTGAATGTCCACCCGAACAACCCTCCGACTTCGACGCGACTCTGGGCAAACGCCGGCGGGGCGAGCAGCGCTGCCAGGGCGGCCACGACCAGGACTTTCCTCAACATCGGCCTTCTCCTTGTTGACGATCGTTGGTGCCGGGAGCCGCAAGCAGGCCTCGCGGATCGGCTCGTTCGATACAGCTGACAGTTTGCCACGCTACGCGGCGAGCGTGCAAATGGGATCTGGCACAATTACCAGCCTGGGCCGTGAATCCTGAACAGCGTTCACGTGCCGGTCACCGACGTGCGCCGTCTGGTCAGGCTCTCCGGCGCGCTCCTCCCCGTCGGGAGGCCGGACCCCTGACATAGTTCCCTCTCCTCTCTGTCAGTTCTGTCAGTGCCCCCAGGCGACGCAGGGCGGTACGATTCGCCGTCGGCCGTGTGTTCGGCTCCGAGCCGTCGGCGCGCGTCGAAATCACCGGGGACCGTGCGCGACCCCCTGGAGGGAACGTGTGAGCGCTGCCACGCTGCGCACCCGGTTTCGTGCCTGCCTCGGCCAGCGCGGCGGTGCGGCTCCCGAAGTCCGCCGCCGGCTCCCCACGCGTGCCGTCGTCCTGGGCGCCTGTTCACTGGCACTGCTGGTCGCCGCTCCCACCGCCGCCGCCCCGCCGAAAAACGTCCTGATCGTGGCGTCCGAGTCCAAGGAGATGCTCGGGCTCGCGCTGATCATCCAGCAGGCCGACGCCGCGGTGCGAGCCACGTCGCTCGGGCCGGTGAACTTCTACTCCGAGTCGCTGGAACGCAGCCGGTTCGGCAAGGACGACGAGCGCCTGGTCGCGCTGTTCAGGCAACGGTATTCGGCGCCGCTCCCGGACCTCGTCATCGCCCTTTGCGCGCCCGCCGTGGACAACGTGCCCGAGTCGATTCCCGGCGACCTGGCCTTGTGCGTGTTCCGCGTCGTCCAGGAGTCCCTCCGCAACGTCGTGAAACACAGCGGCAGCGTGGAGGCCAGGGTCTCGCTGTCGGGCGGCGAGACGGACTTGCGGTTGACCGTCGCGGACACGGGGCGCGGGTTCGACGTGGCGTCGGCTCTGGCCAGCGGCGGCCTCGGCCTGATCGGCGTGCGCGAGCGACTCCGCCTGGTCGGCGGCGAGGTTTCGGTTACGTCCGCTGCCGGGGCTGGGACGCGCATCGACGTGCGGGTGCCGTTGGCAACGGCCGAGGCGGCCTACCTGCTGAAGCGGTCGGCGGCCTCGGAGCTGATGAATGCGATCCAGCAGGTCGTGCTGCGCCGGTCCTACGTGACTCCGCTTGTGACCGAGGGCATGGTGCAGTCGCTGATGGAACGGAGCCCGGGCAAGCCGCCCCGGCACGAGCTGACACCGCGCCAGCGGGAGGTCGTTCAGCTGCTCGCCGAGGGCCGGTCGATGGAGCAGCTCCACGTCACGACGAGCGCGGAGCTGATCCAGTACGCCGTCAGGCACCACATTGTGTAGGCCCGGCCTTGCGGCCAGGCCCGGCTGGCGGCTTGCGACGTGCGGCGCCCGCTACTTCTTCCCCGCGTACGGATTCCCGCCGAGCGCGTTCGAGATGTCGGCAATCGCGTTCTGCGCCCGCACGCTGTTGCCCGCGTCGTCGAGCGGCGGCGAGATCACCGCGATGCCGAACTTGCCGGGCGATACCGCGATGAGGCCCCCGCCGACGCCGCTCTTGGCCGGCAGCCCGGTGCGGTACAGCCACTTTCCGGAGTCGTCGTACAGGCCGGCCGTGGCCATGATGGCGAGGATGCCGGGCACCTTTGCCGCGTCCATCACCTGCTTGCCCGTCACGGGGTTCTTCCCCCCGAAGGCCAGCGTCGCGGCCATCGTCGCCAAGTCCTTGGTGTTGACGCCAATCGAGCACTGGCGCGTGTAGAGGTCCACCGCCTGCTGCCAGTTCGACTTGATGTAGCCGTAGGCCAGCATCAGCGCGCCGATAGCCTGGTTGCGCTGGTTGGAGTCGGATTCCGACTTGTAGACATCCTGCAGAACCGTCAGCGGCCGCCCGGCGAAGTCGTTGTGAAACCCGATGATCTTCCCCCACACGGCGGCTGCGGTCGCGCCCGTCACCATGCTCGTGGCGGAGATCGCGCCCGGGTTGACGAGAGGGTTCATCTCCGGTGCGCCCGCCCCGGACATGGCCTTGACGCCCTCGATCGCGATGATCGAGTTGAACCTGGCGCCCGTCGCGTCGACGCCGATTCGCTTGGCGATGGAGTCCAGCCCCTGCTCCTGGATGACCTGCGCCGCCGTGAAGACCTTCGAGATCGACTGGATCGACACCTCGGTGGTCAGGTTGCCGGCGGAGTAGACCTTCCCGTCCGGAGTGATCAGGGCGATCCCGAACAGGTTCGGGTCGACCTTGGCCAGGGCCGGGATGTAGTCGGCGTTCTTGCCTTCCTTGATGTCCTTGTACTTGGCGTACGCCGCGTCCACCGCCTTCTGGATTTCCGCGGGCGTCTGCGCCCAGGTCGAACCCGCGAAGGCGATGAACAATGCGCAGGCCAGAACGACGAGGCCGGCGCGCCGGTGTCCGAGAGTCGTTCGGATCGTCATGGCTATCCTCCAAGCCGGTGCGAGAAGTTGTACTTGAACGAGAACTGGAGCTTCAGGCCGTCCACGGAGAACCCGTCGGAGAAGTTCGTGCGGCGGCCCCACTGGAGCTCACCGCCCACCATCACGTTCGGCACGGGCGTGTAGAGCAGGTTCCCCAGCGCGTACTGACCGGTGCGGTAGGCATTCGGGGCCTCCCCGTCGGTGTTGTCGATGTCGGTGCGCGAGTAGCCCACCGTGCTGCTCCACTGCCTGTTCCAGTTGTGGTCCAGGAACACGACCGTGCCCACGATGGGCAGCGGCTTGCCGATGATCGGCGTGACCGGGTTCGAGAAATTGTTCTGGATGCCGATGTCCACCGGCGCGTCGTTCATGTAGTTCTCGATCCCTCTGCCGTAAACGAGCTGGAGCCGGAGCACGTCGTTCTTGGTCACGTTGACGTTGGAGCTGAAGTTCAGGCCCCAGCCGGTCGCGCTGCCCGACAGGTTGAACTGGTCCTGGAGTGTGTCGTCCCACTTGATCTCTCTGAGGATGCCTGCGACCCGGACGTATCCCCACTTCTGCCCGTACGTGTACTCGCCGCTGAGATCCGGGAGGGGGAAGCGCGCCTTGATGTTCTGCAGCTCGATACGGTCCGCGTACACCCCCTGGTCGCCGCTGGCCCCCGGCCGCTCGAGGGCGATCGTGAGGTGGGACGCTCCCTGGATCGGCATCCAGCGCACCTGGACGTTCCGGAAGAACACCATGCCGGTCGGCCCCCAGTACTCCAGCGAGTTGGGGAACACGTTCGGGTCCATGAACGGGCTCCAGGTCTGGCCCGCGCCAAACTGTCCGATCTCGCCGTAGGCGTGGCGCAGGCGGAACGTCGTCTGGCCGGCGTCCACGCCGGTGCCGAACAACTCGAACTCGAAGGTCGTCTTGAGGTCGCCGAGGGCGGTCGGCGTGGAGGTCTTCACGCCGAACCGGGTCTGCCGGACTCCGGCGAACGTCGAGTTATCCTGGCCGAATTCGTCGGCAACCGAGGGCAACTTGCTGACGCGCATCGTGTCGAACCAGTCCGGGTGAATCTGCTTGAAGTTCTGCCCGATGTCGAGCATCGCGAAGCCGTAGATGTCCATCCACGACTTCGAGTCGTCCTTCGCGGCCTTCGGTGGGTCCTGGGCCCACGCGCTCGAGGCCGCTACCAGCAGCAGGAGTGCCGCGGCGACCCATCCGGCGAATCGTCCGCCGCCGGCATCATGTCTTGTCATGTCCAGTTCTCCTTGTTCGAGTCCTTTGACGATCGTCGCTCTCACTTCACGTGGGCCCGTTCCCACGCCCGCACCCGCCGCCGCGCCTCGTCGAACAGTCGCTCGTAGTTGCCCTTCAGCAGCTTCTGGCGTGCCTCGGGCGTCAGCTTCGCAAGCAGGGGCGCGTAGATGTCATATACCTTCAAGTACTTCTGTTGATCGGTCGGCGCCACTTCGTCGGTGCCGAACAGCCACCGGTCCGGGTACTTGTTGATCAGGTCCGCGGTCGCCTGGATTGACTCCGGCGTCGCCACGACGTACTTCGCCATCTCGTCCCACGAGATGTCGACGTAGAAGCCCCGCAGCGCCGGGTTCGCGAGACCGCGCTCCATGATCGTCAACTGGTCCTTCACCGGATGCACCACGCGTCCGACGCCGGCGTGGGCCCAGATGATGACGGCGTCGGGGTGTCGCTTCAGCAGGTCGCGCATCTGGAGGACCATGTACGGTTCCTGGCCGGGCTTGGGGAACGGCACGTCCACGTCGGTGTGCAGGATGGCGACCAGGCCCGACTCGGCACAGAAGTCGAAGATGCGGTCCAGCGCGGGGTCGAGGAGACTGGCGGTCTTGCCGGCGATCTTCGACGACACGAACTCTTTATGGATCGTGAACTCACCGATGCCGGAGAACACGCCGGGGAACGTCATCAGCACCCGCTTGATGTGGTCCGCCGCGTACATGTCCGCCGGGTTGAACCCGATGATCATCGGGTCGAAGCGCGCCTGCTCGGCGGGCGTCAAGCCCTTGTACTGCATCGCGAGCCAGGCGTCGGTGAACGAGTAGTAATAAAGTGGCGCGTCCGACTGGAGGTAGTAGGTCGGTGCGAAATCGCCGCTGTTCCGGTAGTCCCACATCTGCTGCAGCGGCAGGCCGAACACCGCGACCCGCCCGACCTTATCGCCCATGACCTTCAGGAAGCCCTTCAGGGTCTGGCCCTCTTGAATGTAGTTGGTCAGGTGCAGGTGGGAATCGTTCAACGTGTAGGTGCCGCTCGGCGGCGAGGGCGGCGGCGCCTGGTAGGCCCTCCGCTCGGCCAGCATCCCGGCGCCGACGGCGCCGAGCGCGACAACGAGCACCGCTGCCGACACGGCGCTGCTTCCGAAATCCTTGAATCGAATCATCGCGAACCTCCTCACGCCGCGCCTAGAAGAACACCGAGAACGCCGCCGAGAACGTCGTCCCGGTGTGGCCGCCGATGTAGTAGCCGAACGAGCTGCTGACCGGCGAGTGGTGCACGTCGATGACCTGGACGTTCAGCCGGTAGTTGCGCGAGTTGAATGGATAGAAGTTCCCGCCGACGAGATACTCGTTGCTGTTGCTGAAGCCCGCGCTTTTGTCTCCGTAGATCTGCGACGTGGCGCCGTAGGCCTCGAGCTTCTTCGGAATCGGGTAGAACGCCGCCTAAACGTAGAAGCCCTTGTCGTGGATGCTCCCGACTGGGAGCGCGCCATCCGCCTTGAAGTTGTCGAGCCAGCGGTTGTAGATCTCGGTCTGGAGGAAGAAGCCCTTGTACTTCACGCCCGCGTCGAACGACAGGATCCGGTAGTTGACCTTGTCCACGGTAACGCCGGGGGCCAGCGAACCCGTCTCGAACACGTTCACGCTGTCGGCCAGCCTGAGGGTCGTGTTGTCGGGCACACCCGACGAGTTGGCGAAGCTCTGTTCAGGGCTCCGTACCGTGGAGAAGCCGAACCGTGTGGCGACCTTGTCGTGCCGTTCCCAGTCACCGTACGCCCCCCGGGGTCCGAACTCCTTTGTGGTCGGCATCCACCACATCGACCCGCCGGTCGTCAAGGACCGGTCCAGCTGACTCGACTTGACGCCTAGAATGCTGTTGTTGTTGCCCGCCGACACGTTGTACCAGAGACCCTTCACGAGCTCGCCCTGCGCATAGACGGCGGCAGTGAAGAAGGGACGGAAGAACTCGTCGGCCATCACGCGATCGTGGCCCAGCCAGTAGGGATGCGACCCCTGGAGCGAGCGTGTTCCGGGGTTCCCGTTGAAGCCGGCGTACACGCTGAACTTCCGGTCGAACTGATAGCCGATATTGGCGAAGATCGCGTTCTGGTTGGTGTCGAGCACGGCCCAGAGAGTGACCGTGTAGATCAGCTTCGGGTTGCCGACCCATCCCTTCAGGAAGATCATGATCCGGTGCGGCCAGATGTCGTTTCGGCCATCGACGGTGCGCTCGTTCCCGAGGTGATCGGTGAAGGTCTGCTCGGCCGGCGTCTGGTTGACGTAGCGCTCCAGCGCATAGCCGCTGATCGCCAACTCGCCGGCGCTGTTCCTCCCGACGAGGAAGCCGGCACCGGGTTCGAAGTCTCCCCAGGACTCCACTCCCTGGGTCGTGGGCTTCCGGGGCGCGGCAGTCACGGCAGTCGGAGGCGCGGCTGCGGAGCCCTCCTTGGCGGCCTCGCCGAGCTGGAACTCGCCACTGCAGCCGTCGGACACCCACACGCCGGCCTCGTCGATCCCCCAGGTCTTGCCGAGAACGCAGTCGGCGCTGCCGGTAGACTTCTTGAGAACCACTCCCGCCGCCGTGTCGGCCAGGCAGACCTTGTTCTCGCCCTTCTTCGATTCGCAGACGATCGTGCCTCCAACCGTCGCCACTTGATGGGCCGGCGCCTGAGCGGCGCCGGCCGTCTTGCCTGCCTGCGGCGTCGCTGCGGTTTGCGCCGTCGCCGAACCGGCCACGATCACCAACACACCGACGGTGCACGCCGCCGCCGTGAACACTGTTCGCATAAGGTCACTCCGAACGACGGACACACTCTTGGTCAGTACTCGTCGAGCATCTTCTGAATCCGGGCGGGATCGCTCGTTACCGCCAACGCAAGGCGCAGACGGGTTCCCTTCGATCCCGACCAGCCCGCCGACCAGGTGGTGATCGCTCGACTTGATGAGGTCGTACGGTCTTCCGTTGCGGGTTCCCTGCTCGAAGGTCCATCCGAACAGGTCGCCGTAGAACCGGCGGCTGACAGCCGGGGCGTCCGTGCCGTGAGCAGATCGCGCCACACGAACGTCCCAGAGCCAGTCGTCGTTGCGGCCGCCGCGGTCGTGGGCGGAGGCGCGCTGGCGGTCGCCCCGCAGGCGGAGGTGACGGCCAGGGCGCCCGCCGCGAGTGCAAGCACGAAACGCGACCTTGCCGTTCTCCTGTTCACCGCGGTTACTTCTTCTTCGGCGCGAATGCCTCCTCGACCTGCTTCTGAATGCTCTTGAGGTTCTTGTTCACGAGCTTCTCCTCGTCCTTGGTCAGGATCCGGAAGGGGACGCGGATGAGGGTCTGCTGGAACTTCACGTTGAGCCAGTACTGGCCGTACTTGATCCCGCCCGGGACCGGGAAGTACAGCTTGCCGAGGCACGCCCGGGTCGAACTGAGTTCGACCTCGTCGTACGACCTCGCCCGCTGAGCGAGTTCGGCAAAGAATCCGATCCGACACGCATGGCTCGCTCCCGGCGGAAAGTAGTTGATCGAGTCCTTGATGTTCGCTGACTGATGTTCCAGGGCCTGCAGGTTCGCCTTCATGAATTCCTCGTTCGACGGCAGGGGGACCGTCGTGCCGTCCGGGGTGTCTATGGAGAGGGCGGCGCGAGTCAGGGTGAAGTCCTTGACGCCGCTTCGAAGCGTGATGCCCACGTCGAGGAGGATCCACGGCTGGCCGACCGACATGTTGGCGAGACGGTAGCCGAGGATGACATAGCCTTCGTTGTTGTAGGCGGCCCGAACGAACGCGCCCTCCATGGTCATGACCTGCGGTACGCCGGGCTCGGGGATCTTCACCTTCGGAGGCTGTTGCCCCTGTGCCAGGACGTGAGCCGCCATCGCCGAGGCGAGCGCCAGAACGGCCAGGACGAGAATCCGCGTGTGTTTCCTGTTCATCGCCACTCCTTACTTTGTTGTTGTCGTGACGACGCCGACAGGCGTCAATCACACTTCCCGACCCTGTGAACTACCGTCGCCCGCCGCCGCCGGAACCCTGCGTCACCCGGGTGGTGGTCCCGGTTCTGTTGTTGGTGGTGCGCGCCGTCCGCGCCCAGTCGTTGACCATAACGGCTGACGCGAGCGGCGAGGGCTTCTGAGCCGGCTGAATCAGCATCGAGGAGACCGTAGCCAAGACGACGTTTACGGGGCCGGGACGGCCTGCTCGAACTTCCATGAACACGAGTGCCTTCTTCCCCCGGGTCGGGCCCGCAGGCCCTGAAACGGCGTGTCAGCGGCTGAACCGCTTCAGGGTCGCGCCGACTGCGCATCGTAACACGCGGCCGTCGGGGTGCTGAACTGGTAATCCATACACCACCGGTAATCAATACACTTGACGCCCCCCCCCACGGACGGTAGCCTGCCTCCGATCGCAGTGGTCTCGAACCGCGGGGCGCCGACCGGGCGCACGGGTTTTCTGATCGTAGGTCATCAAGGAGGCAATGCATGGATCGCAAGCGACCAGACGACGAAGACCTGTTTCATCCCGGGGAGGTGCCGGACGCGGCCGAGTCACCCGCGGGCGTCGACCGCAGGGCATTCATGATGCGGAGCGCCGTCATCGGCGCGGCCGCAGTCATCACCGACTGCTCGATGCCGGAGAAGAAGGAGCAGGCGGCTGCCCCGGCGGCTGCGCCGCCCAAGCCGGCCGGCGGGCTGTCGTCGGACCTCGAGGTCGTCAAGAAGGCCAAGGGGCCGGTGATGACGACGATCGACGAGTTCTACAAGGTCGGCCCTGGCCCCTCGAGTTCGCACACGATCGGCCCGATGCGCATCACCTACGACTTCTACCAGCGCTGCACCAAGCTGCCGGCCGACCAGATCGCGAAGGCCACCGCGCTGAAGGTGTTCCTCTTCGGCAGCCTGAGCGCCACGGGCAAGGGTCACGGCACCGAGCGCGCTTCGCTCGCCGGGATCATCGGCAAGGAGCCGGCGACCATCAACCCGCTCTTCCTCGACGAACTTCGCGACAAGCCGGACCAGGTCTTCCCGGTCAAGCTCGGTGACAAGACGTTCAACGCGTCGCTGAAGGACATCGTCTACGACGCGCCCAAGGGTGATTTCCCGCATCCCAACACGATGACGTGCAAGCTCATGGGGGGCGACGCGGTCCTGCTGGAGCAGGAGTACTACTCGGTCGGCGGCGGGTTCATCGAGTGGAAGGGCTACCAGCCGCCCAAGAAGGGGCAGCCGAAGTTCCCGTATGCCACGATGAAGGATCTGCTGGCCCACTGCCAGCAGAACAAGCTGTCGGTTGCGCAGGTGGCGATGGCCAACGAGGTGGCGGTCTCGGGCAAGTCCGAGGCCGAGGTCAACGCGTTCATCGACAAGGTCACCACGGCGATGGTCAACATCGTCAAGTCGGGGCTGAGCATGCCGCCCGGCGTGCTGCCCGGTCCGATCAAGCTGAGGACGAAGGCGGGCGAGGTCTACAAGCGCGCGCAGGACGACAAGTATGTCGGACAGCGGGGTGTCGGCATCGTCGCGGCCTACGCGCTGGCCGGCTCCGAGGAGAACGCCCGCGGCCATCTGGTCGTGACGGCGCCGACTGGTGGGTCGGCGGGTGTGATGCCGGCGCTTGTGTACTCCCTGGGTGAGGGCGGCCGCAAGCTGCCGCAGGACAAGATCCGAGCTGGGATGCTGGCGGGAGCCGTCATCGGCTACCTCTGCAAGCACAACGCGACGCTGGCCGGGGCCGAGGGCGGGTGCCAGGCGGAGATCGGCGTGGCATCGGCGATGGGCGCAGCGTTCCTCGCGCAGGCGCAGGACTTCGAACCGCAGGTCGTGGCGAACGCGGCGGAATCGTCGCTCGAACATCACCTCGGGTTGACGTGCGACCCGGTCGCCGGCTACGTGCAGCTGCCGTGCATCGAACGCTGCTCGTACGGCGCCGTCAAGTCGTGGACGGGGTTCGCGATCGCGAGCAACGAGATCCCGACCGACCGCCGCGTGGACTTCGACACGACCGTCGAGGCGATGGCGCTCACCGCCAAGGAGATGAACTCGAAGTACAAGGAAACCTCCGAGGGCGGGCTCGCGGTATCGGTAGTACTTTGCTAGACGTCTTGAACGGCCAAATTCGATCCGAATGTGTCAAGTTCTGTCGAACGTCGCTTCCGCCGTTCAAGACGTCTAGCCCGCCCCGCGTTTCGCGGGGCCAGCCAACAGCGTTTCTGGT
>Ga0209048_10001275_pt1 | contig 26065 bp, 27 predicted proteins | sample FrelakmetCRP12CR_FD_187146 | JGI IMG/M metagenome (GOLD analysis project Ga0209048, IMG submission 187146) | Freshwater lake sediment microbial communities from the University of Notre Dame, USA, for methane emissions studies - CRP12 CR (SPAdes)... | ecosystem: Environmental > Aquatic >... | reverse complement strand
GGCCCCCCGCCGAGACCCACAACGGGTTGGGATACGTTCTCGTCCAACAAGGCCGCACGGATGAGGCAGTTGCGGAATTTCGAAAGGCGATCGACGTCGACGCGAAATTCACGCCTGCCTACAACAACCTCGCAGAGGCGCTGGCGCAGCAGGGGAAGCTCGAAGAAGCGGGGCATTACTACCAGCGCTCGCTCGCGGAGAAGCCGAGCGCGGCTGTGTACAACGCTCTTGGCGTCGTCCTGCGCAGGCTCGGCAAGATGGATGAGGCTGCGGACCAATTCGCTAAGGCGAAGGCCTTGGATTCGGTTCGGTGAGGCGCAGAGCCATCTCGCTACGATTCGGGACGAGCAGTGTGGGTCGCTTCGACACGCTGCAATTGGAGCGGAATCTCCAAGGGGGGAAGACGTGAATGAGTACCTGCCGTGGCGATCAACTCGTCAAGCTCATCAGCGACCACGCGCACGCTGCCGTCGTGCTCCTCGATCATCTGCAAAGTCGTGCCCATCTGCCGCACCATGAAGAGCGGGTTGGCGCCGATGGCCACCATGTAGCTGATGGAGCTACCCCGCGGTGCCCGCGTCCCAGTGGGAGAGAATAACGTCGAGGACTGCCTCGGCCGCCGCGAGGCCACCGAGATGACTCTCGCCGTGACGGACATGCAACTCGGCGTTCGGCACCAACGCCGCCTGATGCTTGCCGTGGGCAAGTGGAACGAGATGGTCGGCGTCACCGTGCCAGAAGTGAACGGGTACCCGGATATCACGCAGATGGAAGCCCCAGGGTTGGCTGAACAGCACGAGGTCGTATACGGGCGCGCGCAAACCCCACCGACTGCCAGCGATCAAATCGTCGAGAAACATGGCTTTCATCTCCGGACGCGCAAACACGTCGCGGTCTCCTTTTGGAGACAGGGACATGAACAGGTTGAACAGCGGCGAGGCGAACGGCTGGAGCGACCAGACAATGGCCGTGAGCGCGACGCCCAGCGGCTCGTGTAGCCACCTGTACAGCGGTGCGAACCGCGCGGCGAAGCGGACCATTCCACCCGGAGCCGCCTCATCTCCGCAACTCGGGGCCACGCCGCCGAGCACCGCCCCGGCGACGACGCGATCGGGCATGGCGTGCGCGCAGGCCAGCACATACGGTCCACCGCCGGAGAGACCGATCAGCCCGAATCGGTCGATGCCGAGATGATCGGCAACAGTACCCATGTCGTGGGCCCAGCCGCGGAATGAGCCATATAGATGAGCCGTGGAATCGCCCACTCCAGGCCGGTCGATGCCGATGAGACGCACCTGCCGCACCAACGCCGCCTCGCGTGCCTCCGGCGGAATCTGGCGACGGGCACCGGGCGTGCCGTGAAACCAAAACACTGGTCGCCCGTTGGCGACGCCGAACTCAGCGTATCCGAGACGGCGGCCACCGGGGAGAAGTACGCTGCCTTCGAGGCGGGCGGGACGCGGTTGGCTCATGCGCCGACTTTCGCGCTTCTGAGCCTCGCGCACAAGCCCGCCCGCGCCGCGGTCGGCGCGCGGGTCAGCGTGGGCGTGGGGGGCGGCGCCAGAGTGCGCGGCGGCGCCGGTAGAATCGGACAGCCGTTCAGCGCATTGTTCATCGTCTTCGGCGCGCGAAGCTCGGGGACGGACTACGAGGAGCGTTTGAACGCCGGCAGCACCGTTTCGGCGAACAGCCGCGCCGGTTCGCGCGTGTCGCGGCCAAAGAACTCGATCACGAACATCGTGCAGCCGGCAGCGATGTGCGCGTGGATCTTGTCGATGCACTCCTGCGGCGTGCCGGCAATGCCCTGACCGAGGTGACCGCCGTAGATGGCGCGCGCCTTCTCCACCTTCGCCTGCGCGTCGGCGGTGTCCTTGCCGATGACCACCATGGTTTGCTGTGAAACCTGAATCGATCGCGGATCGCGGCCGAGCGCTTCGCAGTGCTGCTGCAGCAACGCGACCTTGTGGGCGAGTTGCCCTTGATGGACGGCGAGGTTGTTCCAGATGTCGGCGTGACGGGCGACGATGCGCAGCAGCACCCGCTCGCCGCCGCCGCCGATCAGGATCGGCGGATGTGGTTTGCGCACCGGCTTCGGCTCGCAGTAGACGCTCGTCGTGTGGAACTCCTTCCCCGCAAAGCTCGGCTGCTCGTCGGTCCACATCTGCTTCATCAGCGCCGCCGCCTCATCGAGCTGCCGCAGCCGCACGGCAAGCGGCGGGAAGTCGAATCCGTAGCCGCTGAACTCCATCTCGAACCAGCCGCTGCCGAGGCCGACGATGACGCGACCGTCGGTGATGTTATCGAGTGTCGCCACCATTTTCGCCAGCAGCGCCGGATTGCGGAAGCCGATGGGCGATACGAGGGTGCCGAGCTGCACGCGTGACGTGACTGCGCCCACCGCAGACAAGGTGGTCCAGGCTTCGAAGATCGGGATCTGCGGTCCCGGAATGCCGTAGAGGTGATCGTTGAGCCACACCGAATCGTAGCCCAGCGCCTCAAATTCCTGCGCCGCGGCACGCGTCTCTTCCCAGGTGCGTTTGATCTGCGGCAAGGTCACGCCGAAATGCATCGCCATCGCTCACCTCCGGAGGAGAAAACAGAACACAGACAACAGACCACAGAAGCCGGACAAGAGCCACGGCGGTCAGGGCTTCTTGCTCTGTTGTCTGTGCTCTGTAGTCTGTGCTCTCTCCTCGATCTGTGCTCTCTCCTCCAGCCAGGCCAGCGGGTTGGCTGGGCCGGCGCCTTTGCCAAGGGCCAGGCCGTTGCGGATCGCCACGGTGATGAAGCGCTTGGCGCGCTCGACGGCGTCCAGCAGCGGCACGCCGCGCGCCAGCTGGGCGGTGATTGCGGCCGACAGCTGGCAGCCGGTACCGTGCGTGTGTCGTGTCGGCAGACGCACGCTGCGCAGCTCGATCGGGTTGCGGCCGTCATCGAAGACGTCAACGGACTCGTCTCCGCCAAGGTGGCCGCCCTTGACCAGGCAGGCCTTGGCGCCCTGCTCGATGAACACCCGCGCCGCGGCGCGCATGTCGGCGACAGAGGCGACCGCCAGGCCAGTGAGGGCTTCGGCTTCGGGAATGTTCGGCGTCACCAGTGTCGCCCACGGCAAGAGCTCCTGCAGCAATGCGGTTCGCGCCGTGGGTTCCAGTAGCGCCGCGCCGCTCTGCGCCACCATGACCGGGTCGACGACCAGTGGTGCGATGACATGCTCACGCACGGCCTGGGCGACGGTGGAGATGATCTTCGCGGATACCAGCATGCCGGTCTTCGCGGCGTCGATGCCGATGTCCGCAACTACGGCATCGATCTGTGCGCGCACGAATGGCGCGGGGACGACGTGGATGCCGGTGACGCCACAGGTGTTCTGCGCGGTGAGTGCGGTTATGGCGCTCATCCCATAGACCCCGAACACTGTGAACGTCTTGAGGTCGGCCTGGATACCGGCGCCGCCTCCCGAGTCGGATCCAGCAATGGTCAGCGCCCGTGCGAGCATGCGAGGGATCGTATCTCGTCAGGCATGGCTCGTGAAGCGCACACCGGGCCCGGCCCCCGATGTCTTACTTGTGGAGCTTTTGATGGGCACGTCCCTGGCGCTTCGCAATTTTCACCAGATCACCTCGCCGAAGCGCTGCATGCTTACCTTCCCATCACTGCGCGCTGGACCGCACGTCCGGTTTGCTGGACAAGTCCTGCGGCTCGGTGAAGCACATTTCGGACTCCATTGCCGATGCGTCCGACGAAAGACGCGACAACGAATTCGAAGCGGTCAACTCGTGAGCGGACGACCCACAGTTGCCAGACGAGCAGACCCAACAAGATGGTGTTGACCGCCGCGAAGATGATGTTGAGGACCAGGAAATCGTGGAGGGCTCGTTCCATTACCGTGCTCCTTGCCGGCTACCCGCGGTGCGTTCGCCGGTCATTCCCTTGAACACGGCTCTCCAGCTACGACCTTCCTGAACCCGTGTAAATGATCTGCGTCAGTTTCGCTCGCCTCCACAAATCCCGCGCTTGCCGGAACCGGAGGCTCGCAGAATGCAGTGACAGATGGCCCCGAATCGGCTCAGCTCTGCAGCGCGGCCATTCCATTGACGCCGTGGTGACGCCCGGTGTCTGCACCGGCGCAATCGCGCCGGGCCGCGTGTGCCCAGCCGACAGACAGGGATGCGTATGTTTCTTGCTCCGGTGACCCCAGCAATGCTGCCGGAGCGGTACAGCGATCTGCAGTTGATCGGTGAGGGGGTGTCCGCCCGCGTGTACAAAGCGGTGGACCGTGCCACCGGGTCGGTCGTTGCCATCAAGGTGATGAACCCGCACCTGCAAACCGATCCGATCAGCCTGGAGCGCTTCAAGCGCGAGATCCAAATCACCCGCTACCTGAATCACCCACAGATCGTCTCGATCTACGACCTGGTGACCGAGAGCGAGCCGATCTACATGGTGATGGAGTACCTCGGCGGCCACAATCTCAAGGACTTCATCCGGCTGCATGCGCCGGTGCCGCCCGCGATCGCTGTGTCGATCCTCACACAGATCCTGCGGGTTCTTTCGCTGTGCCACGCCAAACATGTGGTCCACCGCGACCTGAAGCCACAGAACATCATCGTCGATAGCGAGCATCTCGTCCGTCTGCTGGACTTCGGCATTTCGCGAATGACGACGCTCTCCGACCTGACGCAGACGGGGACGTCATTGGGATCTCCGGAATACATGGCGCCGGAGCTGTTCGCGACCAACACCTACGACCCGCGCACCGACATCTACGCCGTCGGCGTCATCGCGTTCGAACTGCTTGCCGGCGCCGTGCCGTTCCAGGCGGATGCGCTCGCCGTGCTGTACCACGCACATGCCGAATGCCCGGTACCGCGGCTCAGCGCGGCGCGCGACGACATCCCCGCATGGCTCCAACACGTCGTCGAGCGCATGCTGGCCAAGAAAAGTTACGAGCGCTACCAGAGCGTCGAGGAAGTGCTCGCAGATATCGAGCGCCAACACGTGGTGGCGCGGCAGTTCCCCAGGCTCGACACACGCGAGTGCCTCCATTGCGGTGCGGCGACGATCGCCGAGCTGCCGCTGTGCACCGCGTGCGGCTACAACACCTTCGAGGCCGTCAAACCGGGCGGCTGCGACATCTACATCTCCGCCGCCGACGACCGCAACAAATTGCACGCCTTCCTGCAGGATGTCCTCGGGCTCAGCCTGCCCGCGAAGCCGAGTTCCAGCACGCTGTTGATCGAGGGTATCGACAGGTTCGCGGCCGAGGTCATCAAGAAGAGCGCGCTGCAGCACGCGGTGTATCTCAATATCCAGCAGCGGTCGCCGTTTCGCTGGTTGAAGCGGGCGGCATCGACCGTGTTTCTCCTGCTCTCCGTGGTCGCCCTCCTGCACCTCGTCATTCAGTGGCACAACGTCGGAGCCCCGTATGCGGACATCGAGGGCGCCGTCTACGTCTTCGTCTTGTATCAAGTCGGCTTTCTCGTTGTGCAGAGCTGGATCGCCGTGAAGCTCTGGCGCAAGCAGCACATGCGGCCATTGATCGCGGATCGGCGCGCGCTCAGCCGCAACATCAGCTTCGAGTATGGCTGGCTGAAGGATCTCGCGCGGGTGTTCAAAACCTTGAGAACCGCGGACATGCGGGGGTTCGTGTCACTGATGCTCGAGAAGTATCTGCTCCTCCTCAAGGCACCGAATCCGTTGAGCGCCGAGCTGCGGTGCACGTTACAGGAGGTGTTGCGGGTGGCATGTCGTCTGGCCCAAGTGGCGTCGGAGCTGCAACAGGAACTGAACGAGGCCGCCATCCTCCAACTCACGCGCGAATACGCCGCCCTGCCCGAACGGCTCGAGCGCGAGCCGCAGGCAACTCGCCGCACCGCCCTCCTGCAACGCCGCAGCATGCTGGCGGCGTGCATCCGTGATTTCTGCATGCTCGAGGAGCGGCAGTCGGGCCTGGTGCACAAGCTCGTGCACCTGCAGTACGTATTCAACACGCTCGTCGGCAAGGCCTTGGTGCTGCGCGCCGCCCTCGATGCATCCGATGCGGCGTTGCTCGATGACGCCCTGCAGCGGCTGGGTGACGACGCCGCCGCATCACGGGAAATACGCACCGAGCTGGAGCGCAGCGCATGATGCGGTACAACGCCGTGCCGAAGGGGCGCATCATCGCCGCGCGCTTCATGATCGATGCCGCGCTCGGCCACGGCCGCAGCTCGACGGTCTACAAAGGCCTCGACCTGCAGACCAAGACAGCGGTGGCGCTGAAGGTCCTCGATCCCTTTCTCGCACAGGACCCGACGAGCCTCGAACGCTTCAGGCGCGAGGTTGAGATCCTGCGCTCCGTGCAGCACCCCAACGTCATCAAGCTGTACGAGGTGCTGAAGGACGGCGAGTTCTGCATCATCTGCATGGAGTACTTCGACGGGACCGACGCCAAGTCGCACCTGACCCGCAACGGCAGAATGCCAATGGCGGAGTTCCTGCGCGTCGCGCCGAGTGTGGTGTCGGCCGTGGCCGCTTGCCACAAGCTCAAGGTGTTACACCGCGACCTCAAGCCGCAGAACATCCTCATCAACGCCCACAAGGACATCAAGCTCGTCGACTTCGGCATTGCCAAGATGACCACCATGTCCGATCTGACAAAGACGGGCACCGTCCTCGGCACGCCGGAATACATGGCACCGGAGCTGTTTTTGTCGACGCGCGCCGATCCGCGCTCCGACATCTACGCGTTGGGAGCGATCTTCTACGAGTTCCTGAGCGGACGGCCGCCCTACATCGCCACATCGCTATCGACGATCATGGCGCAACAGATCAGCAGCGAGATCCCCCCGCTCGCAACGTTCCGGCAGGACGTGCCCGATTGGCTGGAGGCGATCGTGCGCAAATGCCTGCACGTCGATCCCAACGATCGCTATCAGAGCTGCTACGAGTTGCAGGCGGATCTCCGCAGGCGAGCAGATGCCGCGGCGCTGTTCGAGCAGCGCAACGAAGCGGCCGTCTGCCTGAATTGCAGGACCGCGCTGATTCGCGGACTGGTCTTCTGCCACAACTGCGGCAAGTTCAGCGCGGAAGTCTACCAGAAGGGTGCGCACTCCCTGGTCCTCTACCGCTGCGATGATCCCAAGGGCTTGTGCGATTATCTGACCCGCAACTTCCCAGGGACGCGGCGTGCCGCGCTCGAGGTGCGACTGTGCACGTTACCGGTGCCGATCGTCGGCGGCATCAGTCGTGACGGGGCACTCAGCCTCGGCAACGAGCTGACCCAGTTCGGCTGCGAGCGCCAGGTGACGGACAAGCTGCCGGCGACATTCAAGCTCCCGCGCATCTACGGCGCTTTCTTTCTGTTGCCTCTTGCGCCGTTGTTCCTGATGGGCACGCGCACCCCGCTGTTGCTGATCGGCGCGGCGACCGCCGCCGCCGCGGGCGTTCTGCTGCAGCTCTACCGCCAACGGATCGCCCCGCTGATCAGCCTCGATCCGCGGCACTGCAACGGTCAGCGTGCCGCTGATGACACCGTGCTGCAGATCGTCGCCCGCCTCAAACGCATCAGCGATGTGAATCTGAAGACCATTCTCGGCCACGCCGCCAACAGCTTCCTCCGACTCCGCAGCCTCCTGCAGGCGACGCCATGCGGCATCGATGCCGGCGCGCTGCAGCGGCTGGTATTCATGGCGCTCGATGCGGCGCGCGGCGTCGAGAGCTATGAGGTGTATCTGTCCAGCCGCAGCCTCAACGACATCAAAGCCAAGCTCGACGCAGTCGTCTTGCGGTCGCGCCACAGCCGTGACGTGGACGAGCTCGACGGGTTCGTGCGGACGCAGGTCACGCTCGAGCAGGAGTTCCGGAACTACTTGGCCATCCAGGACCTGCACGCAAGCACGTACGGCGCGCTCTTGAACCTCAACGCGCTACTCAAGTCGATCGAGGACGCGCTGGCGACGGGAAGTGCCGCCGCTGAGGCCGCCGGTGATCTCCGTCAGATCGAGGCGGATCTGTCCGCAGCGTGTGCAGGCAACGGTCAATCCTGAATGTCCTTGTTCCAGACGATAGGCGACCCGCGATAGGCGCGCCTCGCTAGCCGGCGTCGCCCTGAATCGTCAAATTCGTCCTGAGAATCACACCACCGGTGGGGCCACCGACCGCAACGGAAGCCGCCTCACGGGCTCCGAGAGCCCAAGTCGGTTCGTTTGCCGTGGCGTCGTCGGCGCAAAACCAACCCGTACCCAAGTCCTACCCAGGCCCCGCCAAGGCCCCGCCCACCTTGCCTTGCGCGGGCAGATCAAATGTGCGAAGTCGCCGGGCGAGGATCCCATGCGCATCGGTGTGATTGGCGGTGGCAGTTTCGGCACCGCGTTGGCCAAGCTGTTGGCGGAGCTGGACCACGATGTGGTCATGTGGTGCCACAGCGCCGACGTTGCCCAGGGCGTCAATGAGCGCCACGAGAACTCGGCGTATCTGCCCGGCGTGGCACTCCCAGAACAGCTCAGAGCCACGGACTCGATCGCCGACGCGACGGCGCGGCGCGAGTTCCTGGTGGCGGTGAGCCCGTCACATGTGATGCGTGAAGTCATGCTGCAGGCCCGCCCGCATCTGGCCGGTGCGCCGTACGTCGTCAGTGCCGCCAAAGGCGTGGAAGAAGGCACACTCAAGCGCATGTCAGAAGTGCTGAATGAGGTCCTGGGGCCGGAGTTCCGGGGCCGCATCGCCGCGCTGTCCGGGCCCAGTTTTGCGCGTGAGGTGGCGGCGGGCATGCCGACCGCGGTGACCGCCGCTGCCGACAGCGCCGAGACTGCCGAAGTCGTGCAGTCGACGTTTCGGGCGCCGACGTTCCGCGTGTACACCAGCACCGATATGGTCGGCGTCGAGCTGGGCGGTGCGGTGAAGAACGTGATTGCTATTGCGGCGGGCGTCAGCGATGGCCTGGGCTTTGGCAGCAGCAGCCGCGCCGCGCTCATCACGCGCGGAGTGGCGGAGGTGGCGCGCCTGGTGGCGAAGGTGGGTGGGGATCCGCAGACGGTGTCCGGTCTGTCCGGCGTGGGCGATATGGTGCTCACCTGTACCGGCGACCTGAGTCGCAACCGCACCGTTGGCCTGCGCATGGGGCGGGGCGAGTTGCTGCCGGATATCTTGGGGAGCATGAAGATGGTTGCGGAAGGTGTTAGAAACAGCATCAGTGTGTGTGCCCTGGCCCGGCACGCCGGTGTTGAGTTACCAATCGCCGAGCAGATTCGGCTGATGCTGCACGAAGACAAGCCCGCGTATCAGGTCGTCGGCGACCTCATGAGCCGACAAGCAAAACCTGAGTTTTGGGGCTAGAAAAAGCGCTTGGCCCGGGGAGACCGACTCGGGACGACTAAGCAAGGGAAGGGGAAAAATGGCAAGTAAAGGAACATGCAAGTCGGGCGGCTGTGAGAAAGAGGTCCGCGCAAAGGGATATTGCCCACGGCACTACGCCCAGTGGCGCAAGGGGAAGCTGCCGAAGCCGCGCTACAAGAGTTGCAACACTGAAGGCTGCGGCAAGCCCCAGGCCCGGCGCGGGCTCTGTCAGGAACACTTCGTCAAGGAATTCCAGAAAGCTCCGGCCCCGCCTGTGGAAGTAACCGCGCCGCCCACTCCAGAGGCGTGAGTCCAAGCCAGGCCCGGCGGCCTGAGCCAATTGACATGGATACCCCCGTGTGGTTTTAAGTCTTTCTTGCGCCGAGGGCGGCCAGAAGCCGGCGGTGAACGCGCATGGAGAGTACCACGCCCGCGGGGCAGGCCCCCGGGCAGGCCCCACAAGGGGACACCCCACCGCTGAGAGGGACGGATGAAACGAACCTATCAACCGAGCAACAGGCGACGGAAACGTACGCACGGCTTTCGCGCTCGCATGGCAACCGCCGCCGGTCGTCAGGTACTGAAACGCCGGCGCGCCAAGGGGCGCAAGCGCCTTACCGTCAGCATTCCGGCGAAGCAACCAGGTTGAAGCAGCCTTTAGGGGGGCAGACATTCCCCAAGGCGAAGCGAATCCGTAAGCGCGGCGAGTATCTCAAGCTCCAACAAGTGGGGCGGCGTCGGGCAGGCAAGTGGTTCGTGGTCATAGCCACACCCAGCCGCGGTGGCCTATCGCGACTCGGGATCACAGCGAGTCGCCGAGTTGGTGGAGCGGTACAGCGGAATCGGGTGAAGCGAATGGTGCGTGAGTTCTTCCGCACACACCACGATCGGATCCAGCCGCCACGTGATGTCGTCGTGATCGCTAGGCCAGGAGCGGCTGATGCGGACTACTCTGAAGTCAAACGGGAGCTGGGTGCGGCGCTGAAAATCGATGCCTCGGAGTGAATCGATCGTGGCACGGTCATGGGTGGTGGCGACGCGCCTGCCCGTGCAGCTCGTGCAGTTGATCCTGTGCTGTTATCGCACCGCGGTCTCGCCGTTTCTCGCGCCGCGCTGCCGCTTCGCGCCATCGTGTTCGTCATACGCCAGCGAGGCACTGCACCGTCACGGTGTGGTGCGCGGTGGATGGATGGCCGTGCGACGCCTGTTGCGCTGTCACCCCTTCCACCCCGGCGGTTGGGATCCCGTCGTCTAGGGCCTGCGGCCAGCGTCATTTCTATGGTCCGCTCCCCGATGGGTCGCTGCTGGCAAGCAAATTCGGCAAGCTGCTAGAACAATGAGAAATATGAAACGGGAAAGCGGAAACAGGAAACGGGCAAACGAGGGGGGCCAGACATTGACCGGTTGTGAATCTCCGGTGTCCGGTTGCCTGTTTTCCATTCTCGCTTCTCGCTCGGCAAGGCCGACAGGCCGCTAGTCGAATGGAACAACGCGCCCTCATCGCGGTGGTAATATCGCTCGTCATCCTGGTCCTCTACCAGGAAGTCGTCCTGCGCTACATCTATCCGCCACCCGCTCAACAAGAGGAGATCAGCCCGCCGCCCGCAAATCCGGAAGCGCCATCGGCGGCACCGCGCGAATCGGCTCCCGAATTGACGGCACCAGCGGCCCCCGCAGCAGGGTCGGTCCCCGCCCCTGACGAGCGCCGCATCACCGTTGATACCGAGCGCTACACCGCTGTGTTCACCTCATTGGGGGCGCGTCTGCAGAGTTTTCGGCTGAAGAAGTACCGCACGACCGTCGACCCGAACAGCCCGCCGCAGGAGACGATCGTACCCGGAGAGGGAGGTGACTATCCGTTCGGCGTCGAACTGCGCGGGCGCCCGAACAAGTCGGACGGCGGCGCGGCGTATCGCGTCAATGGCGACAACCTGGACCTCAAGGGCGATGCAACCGGCACGCTGGAGTTTACCTGGGAATCCGATAGCGGGACGGTGGTCAAGCGCTTCACCTTTCGCGGTGATCGCTACGAGTTCGACGCGGTGGTTGGCGCGCGCAAGGTGTCCAACGAGTACACCGAGGTCGCAGTCGCGTGGAACAAGGGCATCCAGATGCCCCCGCCGCCCGCGTCGGAGGTGATTTTCAATCGCGTTGTGTACCTCGACGGGCGCAAGCTCATCGAAAACACTTTCGACAAATTGACAAAGGGCGAGGTCGTTACGCCGAGTCCTGGAAACAGCATCGGCTGGGTCGGCTATGCCGGTCAGTACTTCCTGGCGGCCATGATCCCGGTGGAAGATCAGAACTATCGCTTATGGCTCAAGACGCGGAATCAAACGGTGGAGGCGCAGTTGTTGTTCCCGCTGGCGCCGGCGCCGACCGAGCATCGGCTCGACGTGTACATCGGCCCCAAGGATGTTGACGCCCTCGAAGGTGTCGGTCATGGGTTGGCGCGGGCCGTCAATCTTGGCTGGTTTGATTTCATTGCGCTGCCGCTGCTGCATCTGCTGAGCTTCCTCGAAGGCTTTACCCGCAACTATGGCGTTGCCATCATCCTGCTCACCGTTGGCATCAAGGTCCTGTTCATTCCGCTGACGCAGCGCAGCTTCCGTTCGATGCGAGAGATGCAGAAGCTGCAGCCGCAAATGGCGAAGATCCGCGAGCGTTTCAAGGACGACTCGGAGCAGATGAACAAAGAGATCATGGAGCTGTATCGGCGCCACAAGGTGAACCCGCTCGGCGGCTGCCTGCCCATGGTGCTGCAGATCCCCGTGTTCATCGGGCTTTACCAAGCGCTGCAGAACTCCGTGGAACTGCGGCACGCGCCATTCATGCTATGGATCAACGATCTATCCGCTCCCGACCGTCTCGGCTCCTTGCAACTCCCCTTCGTGCAGCACCCGGGCATTCCGGTGCTCACTCTCCTCATGGGAGGGAGCATGTTCGTGCAGCAGTGGATGACCCCCAGCGCCGGCGATCCGGCGCAGCAGCGGGCCATGATGTTCATGCCGCTCATGTTCACTTTCATGTTCGTGAATTTTCCCTCGGGATTAGCCTTGTACTGGCTGGTCAACAACCTCTTGACGATTGCGCAGCAGTATTACATGAATCGCACCGCAACCTGATGAGAGCCGCCGATGGATTCAGTTGAGGCAAATGGCAGCAGCATCGACGAGGCGATCGAAAGCGCCCTCAAGCTGCTCGGCGCTACGCGCGATCGCGTCGACATCGAAATTCTGCATAACGCCGTCCGCGGCCTCTTCGGGATCGGCAGCCGAAAAGCGAGAGTGCGGGCGACGCTCCGCGCTCCGATCGACACCGAGCACCCCACGCTGGCCACGGCGGCGCCGCACGAGGCCGCACCAGAGACGCCCGCGCCCATGCGCGCAATCAGCGCGGACGATCAGCGCGCAGCGGAGTGCGCCCGCGATGTGTTGGAAGAGATCCTGCGGCACATGGAGGTGCCGGCCGCGATCAACGTACGACACGCTGATGGCGCAGTGCTGTTCGAGCTCACCGGTGATTCGAGCGGTGTGTTGATCGGACGCAGGGGGCAGATGCTTGATGCGCTCGAGTATCTCCTCAACCGTGTCGCGGGACGCGACGAAGGCAGCGCGCCGCGCATCATCGTCGATTCCGAGAACTACCGCGCGCGCCGCCGCGACGCGCTGCAAGAGTTGGCGCGCCGCATGGGCGAGCAGGCAAAGAAAAAGCAAAAACCAGTGACGCTGAATCCCATGAGCCCGCGTGACCGGCGCATTGTTCACCTGATCCTGCAGGAGGATTCGTCGCTCGTCACCAAGAGCTCGGGGAAGGGCTATTTCCGCAAGTTGATCATCATCCCAGCGGGTATGGTCAAGCGCCGCCGCGACGCGGCTGAGCACGAATAGCGCAGGCCCAATGCCAGTGAGATAAGGACCGTCCTTCCCGGCGGGCACGCTTCGAGACGGCCGCTGAGAAAATGCGGCCTCCTCAGCGTGAACGGGCATTTCTTTGAAACGGAAGACTTTTCCGCTCACGCTGAGGAGGCGCCATCTTTCCAGGCGCCGTCTCGAAGCGTGCGATCTTGGCAGCATGCCGCGTAACTCACTGGCATTGCTCCCAGGCCGGTCAGTGCACGGCTCGTGATGTACGCCGACGACACCATCGCTGCCATCGCCACGCCGCCGGGTCACGGCGGCATCGGCGTCATTCGGGTCAGCGGACCGCTGGCGCCGCGCATCGCTGCTGCGATGGTCGTGTGCTCGCAGGAGCACGAGGCTTGGGAGTCGCACCGACTGTACTACGGGCGCATCGTTGATACCGGCGGCGTGCGCGTCGATGAGGGCCTGGCCGTGCTGATGCGCGCGCCGCGCAGCTTCACGGGTGAGGATGTGCTCGAGCTGCATTGTCACGGCAGCCCGGTGGGACTGCGGCGCGTCCTGGCCTGTGCTTTGGGCAATGGGGCGCGGCTCGCCGAGCCCGGTGAGTTCACCAAGCGTGCCTTCCTCAACGGGCGCATTGATCTCGCGCAAGCTGAAGCAGTGATGGACATGGTGCGTGCCCGCACGGCGGCCGGCGCGGCGCTTGCGGCGGAGCAATTGTCCGGACGCCTATCCGATTACTTGTCGGAGCTGCGCGGCCGGGCGATTGGTCTCAAAGCGCTGCTGGAAGCGCAGATCGATTTCTCAGAGGAGGACTTTGACGTCAGTGCGGATGAACTCCTCGGTACATTACGAGATTGTACAGTACCAATCGAAAAACTCCTGGACAGCTACCAGCATGGTAAACTTATGCGTGATGGTGTGCGTATTGCGATCATCGGCAAACCGAACGTCGGCAAGTCGAGCCTGCTCAACGCGCTGCTCGGCGAGGATCGCGCGATCGTCACGCCCGTTGCTGGAACCACTCGCGACGCGATCGACGAGCCCGTGGACCTCGATGGAGTACCAGTGGTGCTGTCGGACACAGCCGGTCTGCGCGCCGCCGACGAAGCCGAAACCGTCGAGCGCATCGGCATGCAACGTACCACCAGCCGCATCGCCCAGGCGCAGCTGCTACTCACTGTCCTCGATGCGTCGCGACCGCTCGACGCACAGGACGATGCGCTTCTCCGAACATACGCCGAGGCTGCACAGGTCATCGTCTTGAACAAGATCGATCTGCCGTGCCTCACAGCGGCGGCAGACGTACAGGGCGTCTGCAACAGCCATCCCGTCGTGTCGGTATCAGCCCAGCAGCATGTCGGGCTCGAGGAACTGCGGCGTGTCTTGCTAGAAAAAATCGCCGGAGGAGCGGCGCCTCCGGACACTCCCGTACTTAGCAATCTGCGCCACGTCGACGCCCTCACCAAGGCACGCGCCAGCCTCGGTCTGGCGCGTGAATCAATCGTCTCTCGGTGTCCGCCGGACCTCGTGGCAGTTGATGTTCAAGACGCAATCGATCATATCGGTAGGGTGACGGGAGCAATCACGAGCGAAGACGTGCTCGACCGTATCTTCAGCGAGTTCTGCATCGGCAAGTGAGCAGCCGTTTCACGTGAAACACGGGCACACCATGGGACCGTTCTCGAAGTGCTTTGACGTCATCGTCGTCGGTGCTGGCCATGCCGGCATCGAGGCGGCGCTGGCGGCGGCCCGCATGGGTTGCGACGTGCTGATGATCACGCTCAACCTCGACCACATCGGACAGATGTCCTGCAACCCAGCGATCGGCGGTATCGGCAAAGGTCATCTCGTCAAGGAGATCGACGCGCTCGGTGGCGACATGGCGCGGGCCATCGACGAGACCGGAATCCAGTTCCGTCAGCTCAACATGCGGAAGGGCCCTGCGGTGCGCGCTTCACGTGCCCAGGCCGACAAAGCGCTCTACCGCCAGCGCATGAAGTACCGCCTGGAGACGGCGCCGGGCGTGACGCTGTACCAAGGCAGCGTCGAACAGCTGCTGCTCAGCAACGGGCACGTGTGCGGCGTGCAAACGCAAATGGGCGAAACGATAGAAGGCCGCAGCGTGATCCTCACAACCGGGACCTTCCTGAATGGGCTGATTCACATCGGTGAGAAGAATATGGCAGCCGGCCGCGCCGGCGATTTTGCATCGACAGGTATCAGCGAACAGTTGGTTGCGTTGGGTTTTCGTGTGGGCCGGTTGAAAACCGGCACCTGCCCCCGGCTCGACGCGCGTACGATCGACTACAGCGCCTTGGAAGTGCAGCCCGGCGACGATCCGCCGCTGCCTTTCTCGTTCGCCACGCCGCGCATCACGCAGACCCAGATTCCCTGCCACATCACCTACACCAACGATCGCACCCACCAGATCATCCGCGGGGCGCTCGATCGCTCACCGCTGTATGCGGGCCGCATCCAAGGCCGCGGGCCACGCTACTGCCCGTCGATTGAGGACAAAGTGGTGCGCTTCGCGGACAAGGAACGTCACCAGATCTTTCTCGAGCCGGAGGGCCGCACCACGATCGAGGTCTACCCCAACGGTCTCTCCACGAGCCTCCCGCTCGATGTGCAAATCGAGATGGTGCACTCCATCCCAGGGCTCGAGCACGCCGTCATCATGCGTCCCGGCTACGCTATCGAATACGACTACGCCGACCCAACCCAGCTGCATCCATCGCTGGAAAGCAAGCTGGTAGCGGGCCTTTTCCATGCCGGGCAGATCAATGGCACGACTGGTTATGAGGAGGCGGCTGCCCAAGGACTCATGGCGGGAATCAATGCGGCCGTGAAACTGCGCGACGAGCCGCCGCTCATTCTCAATCGTGACCAAGCCTACATAGGCGTGCTTGTCGACGATCTGGTAACCAAAGGCGTCGGCGGCGAGCCCTATCGTATGTTCACCTCGAGAGCCGAGTACCGGCTGCTGCTGCGCGAGGACAATGCCGATCTGCGGCTCACCGAGATCGGTAGACGAGTTGGTGCCGTTGGCGGCGTCGACTTTGAACGCACGCGGCGGAAGGCCGAAATGGTCCGCAGCGAAATCGAACGTCTCGAGGCGACGATCGTGGTTCCTTCGTCTGAATTGAACGCCGGGCTGCGGTTGCTGGGAACCGCGGAGGTCACGCAGCCGGCCAGCCTTGCCCAATTGCTGCGGCGGCCAGAGCTGTCGTACCAAGCCGTGTCCGAGCTGGCTGGCCACCCAGCACTCACAGGGTCGTTCCCGGCGGATGTCGTGATGCAGGTTGAGGTCTCACTCAAGTACGCGGGCTACGTGAAACGGCAAAGCGATGCGGTCGCCCGGTTCAAGCGAATGGAAGAAGCGCGCATTCCCGACGACATCGACTACGCGTCAGTCCGCGGGTTGTCACGCGAAGCGCGCGAGCGTCTCGCGCACATCCGTCCACATTCACTCGGCCAGGCAGCACGCGTTCCCGGTGTCACCCCGGCGGCACTGTCCCTGCTGTCGGTTCACCTCAAGCGGTATGCGGAGCGCTGACTGCGCTGCTTCGCGCAGGTGTCGTGCAGGTATGCGGCGCTGGGGTGCCTTTTCCACCCGGTTGGGCAAGGCGCCGGTCGTCAATAATGCCGATGTCTGAGCGGACACCGGCACGCCCAGCGCCGATCGCAGAACTGGTGCGTGAGTCCGGCGCGCTCGGCATCCCCCTTTCAGATGCCGCGATCATGCGTTTCCAGAACTACATCGACATCCTCCTGCTGTGGCGCATCCGGCTGTCGCTGACGACTGCGGCGACGCCGCAGCAAGTGGTGCGGGATCACATCCTCGACTCGCTGGCGCTGTGCCGCTTCATTCAGCCCGGGATGCGTGTCGCCGATCTCGGTAGCGGTGCCGGTTTTCCAGGAGTCCCCCTGGCGATCGCATGTGACGGCGCCCGCGTCTCGCTCGTTGAGTCACGACGCAAGAAGGCGAATTTCCTGCGCGAGGTTGCGCGCTCGGCAAAGCTCACCAATGTAGAAATCATCGAGGAACGCGCAGAGCGCTTGGCGGATGGTGTGACTAAAGCGTGGGATCTCGTCGTCTCCAGGGCAGTGTGGGCGCTCGCCGATTTTCTCGCGCTCAGTGAGCACCTTTTGGTGCGAGGCGGTTTGGCCATCGCAATGAAGGGCCCCAAAGCAAGCAGCGAGACGGTGGCGGAGCGCAGGTCCTTCGTGCGGGCAGACATTGTCGAGTACAAGCTTACTACCGGCGCGCGCCATCGGCTTTTGGTCTACCACAAGGTCTGACGTTCGCCGTGCTGTTTCACGTGAAACACTTTCCCCTATCGGCCGGGTGTGGTACATCGACGTTACGTTCCGTTTGACGAGGGGATGTGAGGGGCGGTGGGGCGCGTTATCTGCATTGCAAATCAGAAGGGAGGCGTGGGGAAGACCACGACTGCGGTCAACCTATCCGCCGCCCTCAGCCTAGCGGGACGGCCTACGCTTCTCGTCGATATCGACCCCCAAGCAAGCGCCAGCAGCGGCGTGGGCATGGCGAAGACGGACGGCTCGCCTACCACCTACGACGTCATGATGGGTGAGCAACCGGCGACAGCAGCGATCCGTCCTGCATCCGTGCAGTCGCTGTACGTGCTTCCCTCGACGCGTGATCTGATTGGTGCAGAAATCGAGCTGGTGCCAATGATCGGCCGCGAGCATCGGCTGGCGGAGGCGCTGCGCGGTGTACGCGATAACTACGACTATGTCATCATCGACTGCCCGCCCTCTCTGGGCTTGCTGACGATCAACGGCCTCACGGCCGCGGATTCAGTGCTCGTACCGCTACAGTGCGAGTACTATGCACTTGAGGGTTTGAGCGCGTTGCTGGAGACGATCGAACTGATTCGCCAGCGACTCAATACCGCCTTGGCCATCGAAGGGCTGCTGCTCACAATGTTCGATACCCGGAACAGCCTGTGTCACCAGGTGGTAGAAGAAGTACGGCAGCATTTCCCTCGCGAGGTCTTCACGTCGATCATTCCCCGTAACGTGCGTCTGAGCGAGTCACCCAGCCATGGATTGCCTGCCGTCGTTTATGACCCGACGTCACGTGGGGCGGAAGCCTACAAGGCTTTGGCGCAAGAAATTCTGGAACGATCCCGCACGGGTAGAGCCCGGCCCGCGGAGGAGAATGAGGTGGGAGGAGGATAGCTATGGAGTTGGCCAAGCGACGTGCCCTCGGCAGGGGCCTTGGAGCCCTGATTCCCAACACGTATCAGGAAGAAAAGTCAACTGAATCGCACGTTCCGCTCGGCGCGATTCAACCCAACCGACTACAACCGCGGCAGGTGTTTGCGGAGGCTACAATCGATGAGCTCGCGGAGTCGATTCGGGAGAAGGGCATCCTGCAACCCCTGCTCGTGCGCCGGGTCGGCGGGGGATACGAACTGATCGCCGGCGAGCGCCGACTGCGCGCCGCGCAACGGCTGGGCATGGAACAGGTGCCGGTGACAATCCGTGACTGCGCTGACGGGGAAATGCTTGAATTAGCGCTGATCGAGAACATCCAACGCGAAGACCTCAATCCTCTCGAGGAAGCGCGCGGCTACCGGCGCCTGAGCGATGAGTTCTCACTGACGCAAGACGAGATCGCCAAGCGCGTCGGCAAAGATCGGTCCACAGTCGCGAACACCGTTCGCCTGCTGCAACTCCCGCAAGAGGTGCAGCGTGAGATCGAGCGCGGCGCTCTGTCGGCAGGCCACGCGAGGGCGTTGATCAATGTGGGCTCCGAGGCGGCAAAGATAAAACTTGCCCGCGAGGTCCTGGCTCGGCGGTTGACCGTGCGGGAGACCGAGAAGCTGGCGAAGCGTCAGGCGCGCCCCATGGCTGACGTTGAGCTGCAGGCCGCCGAGCACCGCCTTACGGAGGCGCTCGGAACGCGCGTGCGCCTCCACACTCGGCGGGACGGAGCGGGAAAGATTGAGATCGAGTACTACTCACTGGAGGGATTGAACGCGCTCATTGATCGTCTCGGTGCGATGCAGGCTTCGTAAAAGGTGGGAAGGTGGCTCGGAAACTTTGACAATCTCCAGCACGGATGTTATAAGCGCCGCGCTTTTAATCCACCAGCGACGGGGGAACGAGCATGGCCTTATTCGGCAAGGACGAAAAGGGGCAGCGCCCTGAGGTTCCGCGGTCATCGATCACCAGCGCATTGGAGTTCTCGATGGACACTCCGAAGAACGAGGACCCGGTTCAGGCGCACCTCGGCAAAGGGAGTCGTATCGAGGGCAAGCTGACCTTCGAAGGCAGTGTCAAGATCGACGGACATGTGGAAGGGCAGATTCAAGCGCAAAGTACTGTAATCATTGGTGAAAATGCTGTGATCAACGCGCAGATCGGCGCCGACACGATCATCATCAAAGGCAAGGTCACGGGCGACGTCACAGCACGCAAGCAAGTGGAGTTGCGCGGTCCAGCCAAGTTGACGGGTAATATCACGACACCGAGTTTGGTCATTCACGAGGGGGTAGTGTTCGAAGGGCACTGTTCGATGGGCGGGGCGGAGAGCAAGCTGGAGAAGACAGACCGAAGAGTCGCCCTGTTTCCAAAGGAGGAACGGAGCAGCGCAAGTACTGTGCGGATGCCATCCGAGGCGGCCAAGTAAGCACCACGCCTCCGCATAGCCGGTAAACCGTTTCCCCGGGGCCTTCCCGGGTAGCGCACCGCGTGCGTCTGCTGCCTGCTGTCAGGAGCCAGTCGCGGTGCGTGGCAATACAACTCCAAAACACGAAGACACGAAGAGCAGATGTTGACTTTTCCGCCAGATTTCTCGTTCGTCATCCAGCTCGTCTCGTTCTTTGTTCTGTGGGTGGGTCTGAAGCGCCTGCTCTTCGACCCCATGCTGCAGCTCTTGGAGCAGCGGGAAGCGCGCACCACCGGCGCCCGCCACGCCGCCGCGGAGATGAGCGCGGCCGCGCAGGTCTCGCAAGCGGAGTACGAGCGTCGCATCCAGGACGTACGCCTGACGCTGGCAGCGGAAGCCGACGCCGCCCGCAATGTCAATCAGGCCGAGGAGCAACGCCTCCTCTCCGACACGCGCGCGCAAGCCAGCACGCAGCTGTCACAGTTGCGTGGGAGCTTGCGACGGCAGGCGGACGAAGCGCGTCCGGCGCTGACCGCCGAGGCCCACGACTTAGCCGGCCACATCATGGAACGCGTTGTTGGGAGGTCGGTGGGATGAGCGCGCGGCTGACCACACTGACGGCTGCCGCGTTCGCCCTCGGCGCGCCCCTCGCGCTGGCGAGTGAGGAGTCGCACGGCCACGAGCCCGGCAGTATTCCGTGGAGTTCGCTGCTCTTCTCGGCGATCAACCTCGCCATCTTCGTCTGGGTGTTGGCCCGCTTCGTCATGCCGGCGGTGCGTCAGTGGGTGCGCGACCGCCGCGACCTGGTCGTCAATGATCTGCGCGACGCCGCCGCCGCAAAGGCGGAGGCAGAGCGCCTCAAAGCCGAGTGGGAGGCGCGTCTAGCCGATCTGCAGCACACCACCGCTGAGCTACGTGCGCAAGCGCAGCGCGACACTGAACGCGAGCGCGAACGCATTCTGGCGGCGGCGCGCGCCGCCGCTGATGCCATCCGCAAGGACGCCGAACGCGCCGCGGCCTACGAACTACGCCGCACACAAGCGCAGTTGCGCGCCGAACTCGTCCGCCAGGCCGTCAGCTTGGCGGAAGACGCGACCCGCGCACAATGGACCGCGGCGGATCAGCAGCGCTTCATCGCGGACTTCCTGAAGCAGGTGGGCCAATGACGGGAGCGGTCGCGCGCCGCTACGCCAAGGCCGTGTTCGCTCTGGCAAAGGAAGCCGGCGCGTTGCAGCCGACTGCGGACCAGCTCGCCCGCCTGGCAGCCGTTGCCAGCGAGCCGACGCTCGGTCCCGTGTTGCGCAGCCCGCTGCTCTCCGCGGCGCGCCGTCACGACCTGGCGCAGACGCTCAGCCGTGAGCTGACACTCTCGGAGCTGTTGGCGCACTTCATTCAGTTGCTCGCCGACCATCAGCGTCTGGGTGAGCTGCCGGCGATCGCCGACCGCTATCAGCAGCTGCTCGACACCGAGCTCGGACGGGTACGGGTGACGCTGCGCAGCGCCAGCCCGCTGGACGCCAAACAGGAAGCCGACATCGTCGCCGTCTTCGCGCGGCTGACGGGGAAGCAGGTCATCTCCCGTGCGGTGGTCGATGCGGAGTTGCTCGGTGGAGTGGTCGTCGAGGTGCGTGGTAAAGTGTACGACGGAAGTGTACGTACACAACTTAATCGTGTAGCGAAGGAACTGAGCGGAGCCGCTTCGCTGTAGGAAGGAACACCGAGGACATGGATATTCGCCCAGCAGAGATCAGCGACGTCATCAAACGCCAGATCGCCGAGTACGGTCGCGAGGTTGAGGTCCGCGAAACCGGCCGCGTGCTGTCCTGCGGCGACGGTATCGCCCGCATCTACGGCCTCGACCAGGTAGCCGCCGGCGAGTTGTTGGAGTTTCCACACAACATCTACGGCCTCGTGCTCAACCTCGAGGAGGATAACGTTGGCGCCGCCATCTTTGGCGAAGCGCAGCTGATCAAGGAAGGCGACGAGGTGCGCCGCACCGGCCGTATCGCCGAGGTGCCGGTCGGCGACGGGTTGCTGGGCCGCGTCGTCGACGGGCTCGGCCAACCCATCGATGGCAAAGGACCCATCGACGCCAGTGAGACGCGCCGCATCGAGCTCAAAGCGCCCGGCATCGTCAGCCGCCAACCGGTGAAGGAACCCCTGCAGACGGGCATCAAGGCCATCGACGCCATGATCCCCATCGGCCGCGGCCAGCGCGAGCTGATCATCGGCGACCGGCAGACTGGCAAGACAGCGGTCGCCATCGACACTATCATCAACCAGCGTGGCGGCGACGTCGTGTGCATCTACGTCGCCATCGGCCAGAAGCGTTCCACCGTCGCCCAGATTGTCGATCGTCTGAACCGCCACGGCGCGATGGAGTACAGCATCATTGTCGCGGCCACGGCGTCGGACGCCGCGCCACTGCAGTTCATCTCCGCGTATACCGGTTGCACCATCGGCGAGCACTTTCGCGACAACGGCCGCCACGCGCTGGTGGTCTACGACGATCTGTCCAAGCAAGCGGTTGCCTACCGGCAACTGTCGTTGCTGCTGCGCCGCCCGCCCGGGCGCGAGGCGTATCCCGGTGACGTTTTCTACCTGCACTCGCGTTTGCTGGAGCGCGCCGCAAAGATGAGCAACGATCGCGGCGGCGGCTCCCTCACCGCCTTGCCGATCATCGAAACGCAAGCCGGCGACGTGTCGGCGTACATCCCGACCAACGTGATCTCGATCACCGATGGCCAGATCTTTCTCGAGACCGACCTCTTCTACTCCGGCGTGCGGCCCGCAGTGAACGTCGGCATCTCGGTGTCGCGCGTCGGCGGCTCCGCACAGATCAAGGCGATGCGGCAAGTGGGTGGCTCGCTGAAAATGGAACTGGCGCAGTATCGCGAGATGGCCGCCTTCGCGCAGTTTGGTTCCGACCTCGACGCCACCACGCAGAAGCAACTGGCGCGCGGCAGCCGCCTGGTCGAGATCCTCAAGCAAGGCCAATATGAGCCGCTGCCGGTCGAACGGCAGGTGCTGACCATTTACGCCGCCACCAACGGCTTCGTCGATCAACTGCCGGAGACTGCGGTGCGCAAGTACGAAGCCGAGCTGTATCGCTTCGTCGAGAACCGCCACCCCGATCTGTTCGACGAAATCCGTACGAAGAAACTGATCGACGACACGCTGAAGCCGAAGATCGATAAGGTGCTCAACGAGTTCAAGGACGTTTTTACCGCGTGATACCCGCTGAACACTCCACCGACGCGACGCCATGGCCAGCCTGAAGATCATCCGCAAGCGCATCACCTCGGTGAAGAGCACGCAGAAAATCACCAAGGCGATGAAGATGGTCTCCGCCGCCAAGCTGCGGCGCGCACAAGAGGCGGCCACCGCGGCGCGGCCATACGCCGACAAGCTCACCGATCTGCTGCGCAACGTGGCCGCGCGCGTGGCCGACAGGACGCACCCGCTGCTGCAGACCCGCGCGGAAGAACGCGCGATTCACGTCCTGCTGGTGACGGCCGACCGCGGCTTGTGCGGCGGCTACAACAGCAACCTGATCCGCAAGGCAGAGGCGCTAGTGCAGGAACGCGGCCGCGACCGCGTGCGCCTGACGATCGTCGGCCGGCGCGGCTTCGATTACTTCAAGAAGCGTGGCGTCACCATCGTCGACAAGCACATCAACCTGTTCGGCGGCCCGGGCGACGCGCTGGCGCGCAGCCTTGCGGAGCAGTTGGCGCGTGAGTTCGCTGACGGCAGCACGGACGGTGTGTACCTGATCTACAGTCGCTTCCGCTCCGCGTTGGTGCAGATTCCGACGGTGGAACAGCTGCTGCCACTGGCGCAGGAAACCACGGCGGAGTCGGCGGCGATCGACTACCTGTACGAGCCGACTGCCGCCCAACTGCTGGATCGCTTGCTGCGCCAATACGTCACGGTCTTGATCCACCGCGCCTTCCTGGAAGCTATCGCCAGCGAGCATGGCGCCCGCATGACGGCCATGGACAGCGCTACCAACAACGCCTCGGAGATGATCGACCGCCTCACACTCGACATGAACCGCGCACGCCAGAGCACCATTACCAAGGAGTTGATGGAGATCGTCGGTGGCTCCGAAGCGCTCAAAGGGTAGTCCGCAGAACCACACAGACAGGGGACATTCATCATGAGTATGGGAAAGATTACGCAAGTCATCGGTCCGGTCGTCGACGTCGAGTTTGCCGACGGTGATCTGCCGCCGATTTACAATGCGCTGCGCATCTCGAACCCGGCGATCAGCAGCCAGGAGTGGAACCTGGTGATCGAGGTGGCGCAACACCTTGGCGAGCGCACCGTGCGCTGCATCGCCATGGACTCCACCGAAGGCCTGGTGCGCGGCATGGACGTGAAAGACACTGGCGGCCAGATCATGGTGCCGGTGGGGCCGCAGACGCTCGGCCGCATCATCAACGTCATTGGCGACCCGGTGGATGAGGCGGGGCCCATCGAAGCGATGGCGCACTACCCGATCCACCGCGAACCGCCCGCGTTTGTCGATCAGGCAACCGAAGCGCAAACGTTCGAGACCGGCATCAAAGTTGTGGACCTGCTCACCCCCTACTTGCGCGGCGGCAAGATCGGCCTGTTCGGCGGCGCCGGCGTGGGCAAGACCGTGTTCATCCAGGAGCTGATCCACAACATCGCCACGCAGCACGGCGGCTACTCGGTGTTCGGCGGTGTCGGCGAGCGCACCCGTGAGGGGAACGACCTGTGGCTGGAGATGCGCGAGTCAGGCGTGATTGCGAAAACGGCGCTGGTCTACGGCCAGATGAACGAGCCGCCGGGCGCCCGTGCCCGCGTCGGTCTGACCGCCGTCACCGTCGCGGAGTACTTCCGCGACGAAGAGGGCAAGGACGTGCTGCTCTTCATCGACAACATCTTCCGCTTCACGCAGGCGAACTCGGAAGTGTCGGCGTTGCTCGGTCGCATGCCGTCGGCCGTCGGCTACCAGCCGACGCTGTCCACCGACCTCGGTGAGTTGCAGGAGCGCATCATCCACCACCAAGAAAGGCTCCATCACCTCCGTGCAAGCCATCTACGTGCCCGCTGACGACCTCACCGACCCAGCGCCGGCGACGACGTTCGCGCACCTCGACGCCACCACCGTACTGTCACGTCCGCTGACTGAAATCGGCATCTACCCGGCTGTCGATCCGCTCGACTCCACCTCACGTATTCTCGATCCGAACATCGTCGGGGAAGAGCACTACAAGGTTGCACGCCAGGTGCAGGAGGTGCTGCAGCGCTACAAGGACCTGCAGGACATCATCGCCATCCTCGGCATGGACGAGCTGTCCGAAGAAGATAAGCTGGCCGTCTCGCGCGCCCGCAAAGTGCAGAAGTTTTTGTCGCAGCCGATGAACGTTGCCGAAGCCTTCACCAACGTGAAAGGCGCGTACGTCAAGCTGGCCGACACCATCCGCGGCTTCAAGGAGATCATCGAAGGCAAGCACGACACCATCCCCGAGCAAGCCTTCTACATGGTCGGTCCGATCGAGGACGTTCTCGAGAAGGCGAAGAAGCTGGCGGCGTAGTCCCGAGCACGAATGACGATCACGAACACGAGCACGATCCATGCGTGATGTATTCGAACTACGCGTCGTCACCCCGCGCCGCTTGCTGCTCGACGAGCAGGTCCGCGAGGTCACCGCACCGGGCACCGCCGGTGAGTTCGGCGTCCTGCCGGACCACATCACGTTCCTGACGTCCCTCGACATCGGCACCATGAGTTACCGCGCCGAACGCGGCGTCCGCCGCCTAGCCGTCCGTGCTGGCTTCGCCGAGGTGCTGAACAACGTGATGACCGTGCTGGCGGATGACGCTGTTTTCGCGGAAGACATCGATGTCGCGGCGGCACGCGCCGACTTGCAGGAGGCCGACGCCAAGCTGCGTGGCCTGTCGCCACTCGACGACGCCTACGCCAGCGCCGACGCCAACCACCGCTGGGCGCAAGCACGCATCGAAGCGGTGACCGCCGCGCGCTAACACGCTCCGAACACCGCTGGCATCTCGCTTCCCCACGGCGAACGCCTGAGTCGCGCCATCGGCGGCGCGCTTCCCGTCGGGTGATTCTCTGATTACTTCCAAACCGGTATCACCCGGTGGAAGCAACTCGCGGGGATTGGGTTGAATTGAATTTCAACAACTGCGACGGGGCAGCGCCAGTGCTGAGATTGTATCGGAGCGGGCGATGTGAACATGCTTGCGG
>Ga0209048_10001274_pt1 | contig 26072 bp, 23 predicted proteins | sample FrelakmetCRP12CR_FD_187146 | JGI IMG/M metagenome (GOLD analysis project Ga0209048, IMG submission 187146) | Freshwater lake sediment microbial communities from the University of Notre Dame, USA, for methane emissions studies - CRP12 CR (SPAdes)... | ecosystem: Environmental > Aquatic >... | reverse complement strand
ACTTCGCTGGCAACACGTCCGAGCACCTTGTCGGTGGCGTCAATCACATACCACTCGTGCGTCACTTCGGCCGGCTTGGCGCTGAAGGTCTTCATGAGGTTCTTTCGTATTCGCCCTGACCGCGGCGCGAAGCGCGCCGCCGACGCGGGCGGGAGATCGGTTCTGCGAGCGCGGCGCCCGTCGTGCGTTCAGGTCTCGCCTTCGGCACCGCTTATCAAGGGCGGCCTCTCAGACGACACAGGCATCGGGAGTGACCCGACAAGCCCTGAACACGCGTTCTTCCGGAACCGGGTTCGGAAAAGCCTGGAAGTATAGCGCAGCGGCTTTGCTTTCCTCCGCGAGCCCCACCGCCCCTTTCGGCATGGGCGAACCCGCCGCTAAGCCTGGCGTTGGACTCTGCTCTCCAATCGAAGCGCGACGAAGTCGAGATCGCGGCAGTATATTGAGCTTTCGACTGATTGTTGGGGTTCTACAGAGGACTATGGATCACGTTTCTGACGACCGGCCCGTCGCCAAGGCGGTGGAAGTTGCGTCCGCACCGTGCTCGGCGCCCGTACCTACCGATGCAAATGCACCCAAGGTCCGGCTAACTTGGGTGCCCGTTCGCTCGCTGACGTCGCGTCATCGTGATCGCGTCAGGGCTCATCTGCTTGCGCTCGACGAGCACGATCGCTACCTGCGCTTCGGCTTCGCCGCTGCCGATGCCCAGATCAACCACTACGTGGACACGATCGATTTCGAGCGAGACGAGGTGTTCGGCATCTTCAACCGCCGCTTGGAGTTGATCGCCATGGCGCATCTGGCCTACGCCTCGACACCACAAATCAGCGGCAAGGACGCGATGGCCGAGTTCGGCGTCTCGGTGTCCGATAAGGCCCGCCGGCGTGGCCTTGGCGCGCGGTTGTTCGACCACGCCATCCTGCACGCACGCAACCGGCAGATCGAGAAGTTGTTCGTGTTCGCACTCAGCGAGAACACGGCGATGCTCAGGATCGCCCGCAACGCCGGCGCCACGGTGGAGCGCGCCGGTTCCGAGTCCGAGGCTTGGCTCAGCCTGCCGCGTGAAGACTTTGCATCGCAACTGGGTGCGATGGTTGAAGACCAAGCTGCCGAGTGGGACTATCAGCTGAAGGCCCACGCGAAGCGAGTCCACCAGTTCATCGAGACCTTTTCCGACGCGAAGAGCGCCACCGTGCGAACCGTCCCAGACACTCACGAGTAAGACCTGGAGCGCCGCTACACCGTCCCCGCTGCCACCTGCAAGATCCCCCGGGGTCGGGGGTGCAACAGAACGTAGCACGTTGTTACCATCGGCTACAGTTCCTGTGCGGGTAGCACTTATCGCGACGCCCGCATGAACGCAGCCGAGCTTCGACCATGCAAACCCTTCCGTGGATCATTGCGCTAGCCGCCGTGGCACTCTTGGCCTCGATGTCCACGATCCTGGCGATTCGCATCTACAAACGACCGGGCAAAGCACCGCCCCTGCCCGCCGAGTGGACTCTTTCGCCAAGGCCCGTATTCAGTACCGACGAGCGGCGCGTGTATCGCCTGTTGCGTGAAGCGCTGCCTCACCACGTCGTGCTCTCCAAGCTTCCGCTGGTTCGCTTCTGCCAGCCAACCGAGCCGAGCGAGGTGCGATTCTGGTACGACCTGCTCGGCGCGATCCATGTCACATTTGCCGTCTGCAGCGCGAATGGACGCGTGCTCGCGGCAATCGATCTGGATACCGACCGCGGCAGCTCGCGGCGCACGATGCAGATCAAGCAGTCTGTTCTTGGTGCATGCCGGGTGCGATACCTGCGTTGCCCGGTTGACAATCTGCCTTCGGTGGCGGAACTGCAGTTACTGGTGCCACAGAGCGGGCTCGCTTCGCGCGGTCCGATGCAGGCGCCGATCCAGCCGCCTCGCCAAAGGCGCGACACACTGTCGAGCCCGGCGCCAAGCCGCCGCTCCGAGCGCACCCCGCTGTGGCAGGACTCGAGCATGTTCCAGGACTCCTTCTTCGCGCCAGACAACCGGCTCGAATCGCTCGGCAACAGCGAGTTGACCTCGCTCGCGCAGGCCGGCTATGGCGGCGCCGAAGCGAACCATGGCGCAGAGGTGGTGGAAGACGACGCCACGGAGTACTTGCCCGGCACGCGACATTGATCGTGCGCCCGGCGCGTACGATGCGCGCATGACCGACGCGGATTGCCCGCCCCCTGCCAGCCAGACGCCGTTCGCAGACCTGACGCCCGGAGCCGTGCTCGACGCGCTCGATGCAGTGTGCCTGCATGGCGACGGGCGGCTGATCCAGCTCAACTCCTACGAGAACCGCGTCTTTCAGGTCTACTTGGAGTCGGGCGATGTGGTGGTACCGAAGTTCTACCGCCCTGGGCGGTGGACCGATGCGCAGATCCTCGAGGAACACAGCTTTTCGGCCGAACTTTCAGCCGCCGAGATCCCGGTCGTCAGCCCGCTTGCGCTGCAGATCGAACCGGCACCGCGCCAGCGGGTCACGCTGTCGGGTAACCAGTGCACGCTGGCCCACAGCATGGGCCAGCGCTACAGCGTGTCGCCGCGGCGCGCCGGGCGCGCCCCCGAGCTCGAAGACAGCAGCACCCTCGAATGGATCGGCCGTTTCATCGGGCGCATGCATGCTGTGGGTGCCAGCCGCCGGTTCGCGCATCGCGGGCGCCTCGACATCGACACCTACGGTCGCGGCCCGCGCGACTTTCTGCTCGAACACGACTGGTTGCCTCCCGAAGTGCTGCCGCGATGGCGGGTTGCCGTGGATACCTCGCTGGCGGCGGTGCAGCGCGCCTTCGACGGCCTGCCCGAGCTGCGTACGCTGCGCCTGCACGGCGACTGCCACCCCGGCAACATCCTTTGGAGCGACGCCGGCCCGCATTTCGTGGACCTCGACGACACCCTCACCGGTCCCGCGGTGCAGGACCTGTGGATGCTGCTCTCCGGCGACCGCGCCAGCATGACGCGCCAGCTCGGCGCGGTGTTGAGCGGCTACGAGGACTTCATGGACTTCGACTGGCATGAACTCCGCCTCGTCGAGCCGCTGCGCACGCTGAGGATGATCCACCACAGCGCCTGGATCGCGCGCCGGTGGAACGACCCGGCGTTTCCGGTTGCGTTTCCATGGTTCAACGGCGCGGCCTACTGGCAGCAGCAGGCGACACAGCTGAACGAGCAGATCGAGTCGATGTCCGGGCCGCCGCTCGGCGCCCCCGCGCACTGAAAAGTCAGCCCACCAGCAGCGCGTTGACCCGCCGCACGTAGCTCGCCGGGTCTTCCAGATGCCCGCCCTCGGCGAGCATCGCCTGGTCGAACAGGATGTGCGCCAAGTCGTCGAAATGCGCGCTGGCATCGAGCCGCTTGACCAGCGCGTGCTCGGGGTTCACTTCGAGCACTGGCTGCGACGTCGGCGCCGCCTGCCCCGCCTGCTTCAGCAGCCGCGCCAGATGCCCGCTCATATCGCCCTCTTCGACCACCAGGCAGGCCGGTGAATCGACCAACCGCGTCGTGACGCGCACGTCCTTCGCCCGGCCTTTCAGCACCTCCTTCAGCCGCTCGAGCACCGGCTTGAATGCTTCGGAAGTTGCCTCGGCCTGTTTCTTCTCCGCCTCGTCCTGCAGCTTGCCCAGGTCGACCGACCCGCGCGCCACGCTTTGCAGCGGCTTGCCGTCGAACTCGTACAGATGGCTCAGCATCCACTCGTCGACGCGGTCGACGAGCAGCAGTACCTCGATGCCCTTCTTGCGGAAGATCTCGAGCTGCGGGCTGCTCTTCGCCGCGGCCAGCGTATCGGCGGTGATGTAGTAGATCGCCTCCTGGCCTTCCTTCATGCGGCCCACGTAGTCGGTGAACGAGACGCCGCTATCGGACTGCGTCGAGGCGAAGCGCAGCAGCCTGGCCAGTCGATCCTGGTTCGCGTGGTCTTCGCCGATTCCCTCCTTCAGCACGGCGCCGAAATCGCTCCAGAACGCCGCGTACTTGTCGCGTTGCGCCGTGTCATCGCTCGTGGCCAGGTCTTCGAGCATCGTCAGCACGCGCTTGGTCGAACCCTCTCGGATCGCCTTCACGTCGCGGCTTTCCTGCAGCAGCTCGCGCGAGACGTTGAGCGGCAGGTCGGCGCTGTCGATAATGCCCTTGACGAAGCGCAGGTACACCGGCATCAGCGCCTCGGCGTCGTCCATGATGAAGACGCGCTTGACATAGAGCTTGACACCGCCGCGCTTGTCGCGGTTCCACAGGTCGAACGGCGCCTTGGCCGGGACGTACAGCAGCTGCGTGTACTCGGTGCGACCCTCGACGCGGTTGTGCGTGTAGGCGAGCGGCGGCTCGCTGTCGTAACTGATCTGCTTGTAGAACTCCTGGTACTGCTCGGGGGTGATCTCGTTCTTCGGCCGCGCCCACAGCGCGGCCGCCTTGTTCACGGTCTCCCATTCGTCCTTCGCCACCTGCTCCTTCTTCTCGGGGTCCCACTCTTCCTTTTGCATCAGGATCGGCAGCGAGATGTGGTCGGAGTACTTGGCAATGATGGCCTTGAGCTTCCACGCGCTCAGGAACTCGTCCTCGCCCTCGCGCAGGTGCAGCACCACGTCGGTGCCGCGCGCGGCCTTGTCAATCGTCTCGACCTCGAAGTCGCCCGCGCCCTGCGAGACCCAGCGCACGCCCTGGTCGGCCGGTAGGCCGGCGCGGCGCGACTCGACGGTAAGCCGGTCGGCCACAATGAAGCCGCTATAGAAGCCGACGCCGAACTGGCCGATCAGGTTCGCGTCCTTCTTTTGCTCGGCTTCGAGCCGACTCACGAATTCGCGCGTGCCGCTCTTGGCGATCGTGCCCAGGTGCGATACCGCCTCGTCTAGCGAAAGACCGATGCCGTTGTCACGGATCGTGATCGTCCGCTCCGCCTTGTCGACGATCACGCGCACCTCGAGGTTGGGCGCGTCTTCGTACAGCGCAGTGTTGTTCAGCGCCTCGAAGCGCAGCTTGTCGCAAGCGTCCGACGCGTTGGAGATCAGCTCGCGCAGGAAGATTTCCTTGTTCGAGTAAAGCGAATGCGTGACGAGGTGCAGGATCTGCTGCACTTCGGCCTGGAAGGAAAGGGTCTGCTTGGTCATGGGGAAATTCTCCGCGGATTCATGCCGATGCGGCGGGCGCATGCCCACCGCATCAAGCTAGCGAAATTGGGGCTACACCCCTTGTTTTCAAGGCATGCCGTTATCGCCCCGAATCCCGGGTGTCTACTTCGGCATGGCCTCCACCTCGCGCTGCCAGCGATCGATCAGCCGCTTCCTCTCCGCCGCCTTGCCGTACTTCTCGAAGTCGTACCTGATCAGGCGCACGTTGTCGAGGCTCGGGATGCGCGGGTCGAGCTTGAAGGTCTTGTTGGCCGGGAACTGCAGCGAGTTGGCGCGCGCGCCGATGGCCTGCCCGGCAGGGCTCATCAGCCAGTCGTAGTAGCGCCGCGCGGCCTCGGGGTTGCGGCTGCCTTTCACCAGCGCGATGCCGCCGATCTCGTAGCTCGTGCCCTCGCACGGCGCGACGCTCTTGACCATCGTGAAACCCTGCTGGCGCTCGTTCTCGAAGCCGAAGATGAAACTCACGCCGATGCCCACCTCGCCCTTGGCGACGCTCTTGGCCTGCGCGGTTCCGCTTCTGGTGTACTGCACGACGTTGCGGTGGACCTTCTTCAGGTACTCGAACGCGGCATCCTCGCCCATCAGTTGCACCAGGCCGGCGAGGATGGTGTAGGCGGTGCCGCTGGAGGCCGGGTGCGAGGTCTCGATCTCGCCCTTGTACTTGGGGTCCGCCAGATCGGCCCAGCACGTGGGCGGTGGCAGGTGCTTCTTCTTGAGCACATCCTCGTTCCAGCCGAAGCCGATCGCGCTGGTGTAGAAGCCGCCGACCATGTTGCTGCTCATCGCGTACTGGCGCACCGCCCAACCGTGCAGGTCGTTGATGTAGGCCGGCCGGTAGGGCTGCAGCAGTCCGGCCTCGGCCGCCTGCAGGAAGGGGTCGCCGGTGCCGCCCCACCAGAGGTCGGTCTTCGGGTTGGCGGCCTCGGCACGCAGTTGCGCCAGCGCCTCGCCGGTGGCCTTGCGCACCTGCAGCACCTTGATACCGGTCTGGGCCTGGAACTCCTTGGCCGCGAGTTCACACCAGCTCTGGTCGGTGGAGCACAGCGCAGTGAGTTGCTGGGCCTGGGCTGCGGCAGAATAGCCCAGCAAGCCCGCCAGTGCCAGGGCACGCATCGATGGCAGCTTCATCAACATCTCCGGACCGAGTCGCAATGGCGGCAGCGTATCAGCCGTCTGGTCTGCTTCATGCGCAGGCCGCATCTCGCGCACGAATCGCGCGACCCCGGTGCCTGACAATTGCCCGATGTCCGACGAAGCCGCATCCCACAAGCGCCGCGCGCGCTACGCGGGCACGCACCCGCGCAGGTTCGAGGACAAGTACAAGGAGCTGAATCCCTCGCTTCACGCCGAGGAATTGCGCAAGGTGCTGGCGCGTGGGCAAACCCCGGCAGGCATGCACAGGCCCATTTGCGTGCGCGAGATTCTGGACCTGCTGGGCCCGCGACCGGGTGAGGTGGGACTGGACGCGACGCTCGGCTTCGGCGGGCACGCTCAGGAAATCCTGCCGCGACTGGTGCCGGGCGGGCGCCTGTTCGGCATCGATGTGGACCCAGTCGAGCTGCCACGCACGCAAGCGCGCTTGCGCAGCCTGGGCTTCGATGAATCGGTGCTGGCGATTCGCCGCATGAACTTCGCGACACTGCGAGCGCTGTTGCCGGAGACCGCGGGAGGCTTCGATTTCGTGCTCGCCGACCTGGGCGTGTCATCGATGCAGATCGACAACCCGGTGCGCGGCTTCAGCTTCAAGGTCGACGGGCCGCTCGACCTGCGCCTGGACCCGACCACCGGCCAACCCGCATCGGCATTGCTGCAATCGGTGACGCGGCAGCGTCTGCGCGAGCTGCTGCTGGAAAACGCCGACGAGCCGTACGCCGCGCCCCTGGCCGCGGCGCTACAGGGTCAGTACCTCGAGACGACCGCCGAGCTGGCCAATCTGGTCCGGCAGACGCTGCGCGCAGCGCTGAAGCGCGGCGTGCCGCAAGCCGAGCGCCAGGCGGAGACGAAGAAGGTGCTGCAACGCACCTTCCAGGCGCTGCGCATCGCGGTGAACGACGAACTCGGCGTGCTGGAGCTCTTCCTGTCGCAACTGCCGGACTGCCTGAAGCCCGGGGGTCGGGTGGCGATCCTCAGCTTTCACTCGGGCGAGGACCGGCGCGTGAAGAAGGCGTTCCAGTCGGGCGAGCGTGCCGGCATCTACGCGCGCGTGGCGCCTGAGTTGCTGCGGCCGTCGGCCGAAGAACAACGGGCCAACCCGAGGTCCAGCTCGGCCAAGCTCAGGTGGGCCGTGAAAGCGGGCGCCTGAAGCGCACCGAACCATCGGCTGCCGCCGTCGCTCCGCGGCCTGGGCGTGTCAGCCAACGCGGTCCCTTGAGCGGGCGTAGTCGAGCAACGCGTCGACCAGAGCGAGCAGGTTCTTCTGCAGAGCCTCGAAGCCCTCATGTTTCTCGCGTGCGCCTTCGTCCATGTAAGTCGCCTGTTGACCTCGAGCTGCAGGCTGTGCCGACCTGCGGCCGGGCCGGCGTAGGCACGAACCAGCTCCACGCCCTTGAAGGGATCGTTGACCTTCACGTCGCAGCCCATGCCCGCGAGCACCTCGCGCACGAACGCCATGAATGCCGCGTCGCAGCTCGTGCCGTCGAGATCGCCGAGCACCACGTCGGCGCGTCGCTGGCCGGCACCGCCTTCGCCCTGCACCCCGGACACCGCGTTTATCGAATGGCAGTTGATGTGGCAACTGCGGCCGAAGCGTGCGTGCGTCGCTGCTATGCGCTTCAGCAACGTCTGGTGGTACGGCACGTGGCAACGCTCTATGCGCAGGCGCACCTCGTCGACTGCGAGCTTGCGAGCGTAGATCGGGGTGCCGTCGTCCAGCGTGCGCCAGACGATCGCCTTGCCGATCGCGGCCTTGCCGCTTGGCCGGTGTTCGTGCGGCCAGTGCGCGCCTGCCAGCAATTCGAGGTCGATGTCGGCGTGGTGGCGGTTCGCATCGAGATGGGTGCGCGGGAATTGCGCCGCGAGTAGCCACGCGCCGCGTCTGGCCGTCGGCAGCCAGAGCTCGTCGACGAAGCAGTCCTCGCCGTCGCGCAGCGCGTGTTCGCTCACCGCGGCGCCGAAGTCGGCTGGAAACTCGTGCCCGCTGTGGGGCGAGTCGAGCAGCAGCGGTTGCACTACGTCGGCAGGGCCATAGGTTGCGATCGGGTGCGCGGGGGTCGTCATGGCGGTCTATGCCAGTCCATCGAGCCGATGCGAGGGCCCGTGCCGCGTCCGGTGGCCTGGTGGCCTATGCCTTCGCGTAGCGTGCGCTAGCATCCGCGCATGAACGGACGCCGATTCCCGATCGCGATGGCCGCCGCACTGGCCGGGCTTTGCGCACTGCCCGCGATGGCCCAGAACGCCGTGACACTCTACGGCGGCGGCGCCTGGGGCGGCTCGTTCGAGCAGGCTGGCAGCAGCGCCACGAGCGTCAACCTTTCCTCGAGCGGCGCCGCTGCGATGAGCATCGACTGGGCGCTCGACGCGGCGCGCAACGTTCAGTTGTTCGCCAGCGGCCAGCGCACGACATTGCAGTTCGCTCCTGCAACGGTGCCGGTCGGGTCACCGACTTCGCTCCCGCTGAAGGTCGCCTACCTGCACCTCGGTGGCTCCAACTTCTTCGAAGGAACCGCTGGCAAGGGTGGCTACATCGCCGGCGGGCTGGGTGCCACCTTCATGTCGCCGAGTCTCGACGGCCTCAGCTCGGAGGTGCGGCCGTCGATGAGCCTGGCGCTCGGCTACGAGCAGCCGATTGCCGCCTCGCTGGCACTGCGCATGGAGCTGCGCGGCTACGTGACGCTGATCAACAGCAGCGGCGGCTTCTTCTGCTCCGGCGGCTGCGTCTTCGCCTTGAAGGGCGATTCCTTGGTGCAAGGCGAGGCGCTGCTCGGGTTGTCGCTCAGGTTCTGACACCCAACACTTCGGGCGCCGCGACAATGGGCGAGTCCCGACTCGCCGCGAGGAGCGTCCGATGATCCCGTTCACCGACTACACGCGCCACGACGGACTCGGTCTGGCCGCACTGGTGCGCAGCGGCGATGTCAGTGCGGCCGAATTGCTCGAGACCGCACTCGCGCGCATCGAGACGCACAACCCGGCGCTCAACGCGGTGATCCGCACCCGAAACGCACAGGTGCGTGCCGAGGCAATGCAGGTCGACCGCGCGGCGCCGTTTGCAGGCGTGCCGTTCCTTCTCAAGGACCTGATCGCCACGCTCGCCGGCGAGCCGACCGCCAACGGCAACCGTCTGCTCGCAAATCTGCCGATGCCACGCGACAGCGAACTGGTGCGTCGCTTTCGCGCCGCCGGCGTGCTGATCGCCGGGCGCACCAACACGCCCGAATTCGGCCTCACGCCGTACACCGAACCACGGCTGTTCGGGCCCACGCACAACCCCTGGTCACTCGCCCATTCGCCCGGCGGCTCGAGCGGCGGCTCGGCGGCGGCGGTGGCCGCCGGCCTCGTGCCGCTGGCCAGCGGTGGCGATGGCGGAGGCTCGATCCGCATTCCCGCGTCGTGCTGTGGCCTGTTCGGCATGAAACCGAGCCGCGGCATGACACCCACCGGGCCCGAGTTCGGCGAGCTCTGGCACGGCTTTGCGATCGAGCACGTGCTGAGCCGCTCGGTGCGCGACAGCGCGGCGATGCTCGACGCCACGGCCGGTGCCGACCTCGGCGCGCCCTACGCCGCACCGGTGCAGGCGCGGCCGTTCCTGGCCGAGGTGAGCACCGAACCCGGCCGGCTGCGCATCGCCGTCACGCGCGAGCCGCTGTTCGGCCACGGCGCGGTGCATGCCGACTGCGTGGCAGGACTCGAAGCCACGGCCGGCCTGCTCGAGTCGCTGGGGCATCACGTCGAGGAAGCCGCACCGCCACTCGACCGCGAAGCCTGCGCGCTCGCCTTCGTGACCGTGCTCGCCGGCGAAACGCGCGCCGAGATCGAATACCTCGCGCAGCTCACGCAGCGGCGGCCGCACGCGGCCGACTTCGAGGCCGCCACGTACAGCCTCGGGCTTCTCGGCCACTCGATCAGCGCCGCGACCTGCGTGGGCGCCATGCGCACACTGCAGTTGACGGCGCGAACGATGGCGCCTTTCTTCGAGCGTCACGACGTGCTGCTCACGCCGACGCTGGCCGCACCGCCGGCACTGATCGGCGCGCTGCAACCGAGCGCCGGCGAGCAGCGCCTGATGCGCATCGTCAATGCGCTGAACGCCGGATGGCTGCTGAACGCGCTCGGCGTCATCAAGCCGCTGGCCGCGAAGACCTTCGACTACATGCCGTACACGCCGCTGTTCAACGTCACCGGCCAGCCCGCGATGTCGGTACCGCTGCACTGGAACGCCGCCGGCCTGCCGATCGGCATGCAGTTCGTGGCCAAGCTCGGCGACGACGCGACGCTGTTTCGCCTGGCCGGGCAACTCGAACGCGCCCGGCCCTGGTTCGATCGCAGGGCGCCGGGGTACTGACGAGCTGCTGACCGTGCAGCATCAACCCGACTCGCGCTACGCCGCGATGCGCCTGGCAGTCACGCTGGCGCTGATGACGATCGGCAGCAGCGGCATGTATGTCGTGGCCGTGATGCTGCCGGCGGTGCAGGCCCATTTCGGCGTGCCTAGCGCCGACGCCTCGCTCCCCTACACCTTGGTGATGATCGACTTCGGCATCGGCGGCATGCCGATGGGGCGGATCGCCGACGTGCGGCCTGAAGCTGCGGGGACCTAGAATCCGCCGCACTCATGAAGGGAGTTGCCTTGGACTTGAAGTTGCCGATTCGAATATTCGATGAGCTCGCCGATTCGATCATCGAGTCCACCGGCCTGCTCGATCTGGCCAGCGGCGAGATCCGGTCGGTCGAGTACGAGGCCTACGACGCCGACACGCTCGGCCTGCCTGCCGAGCACGTGGACTACGAGTTCACCTCGGGCACGCTGTCCAACGGCGATCGCGAGGTGGAGTTCCGCGTCGATGTCGATATCGTCTCGGGGCGCTACTCGGTCACCGCGAGCGAACTGCTCGAGTTGAAGGGGCGTGCCGCGAAGCTCTTCACCGCGCCCCCCGGCACTCAGACCGTGGTGCCGCCGCGCAAGCGGCGCTAGGCGCCAACCGCGGCCTGCGGCGCGGGTGCTGCGCCCTTGTCGCTCCACAGCGTGCCGCCGGTAGCCCGGTCGTGGCGCGCGATGTCGAAGAACAGCACGTCCACGCCCTCGCGTGAGACGCCCAGCGTGCGCACCGTGGCCTCGGTCAGTGCTGCTGCGAGCGCGCGCTTCTGCTCGACGCTGCGGCCCTCGAAGAGTTCGACACGGATGGAAGGCATGGATCCTCCTCGGGGACGCTCAGGCGGTGGGTAGCTTGTGGTCCTTGAGCTGCTCGCGCAGCTTGTTCTTCTGCATCTTGCCGGTGGCACCGAGCGGGATCGCGTCGACGAACACCACGTCGTCAGGCGTCCACCACTTCGCGATCTTGCCGTCGTAGAAGGCGAGCAGTTCGTCGCGCGTCAGCTCGGCGCCGGGCTTCTTCACGACGACCAGCAGCGGGCGCTCGTCCCACTTCGGGTGGAACGCCGCGATGCACGCAGCCATCGCCACCTTCGGGTGCGCCATCGCGATGTTCTCGATGTCGATCGAGCCGATCCACTCGCCGCCGGACTTGATCACGTCCTTGCTGCGGTCGGTGATCTGCATGAACCCGTCGGCATCGATCTTGGCCACGTCGCCAGTCGGGAACCAGCCATCGACCAGCGGGTCGCCACCCTCGCCCTTGAAGTAGCTGCTGATGATCCACGGCCCGCGCACGAGCAGTTCTCCAGAGGCCTCGCCGTCCCACGGCAGCTCCTTGCCATCGTCGCCGACGATCTTCATGTCGACACCGTAGATCGCGCGGCCCTGCTTGGCCATCACCGCGTAGCGCTCGTCCTGCGTCAGCGCCATGTGTCTGGCCTTGAACGTGCAGGCGGTGCCGAGCGGGCTCATCTCGGTCATGCCCCAGGCGTGCAGCACGTGCACGCCGTATTGCTCGTTGAAGGCGCGGATCATCGCCGGCGGGCAGGCCGAGCCGCCGATCACGGTGCGCGTCATCGTGCTGAACTTGAGCTTGTTGGCCTCCACATAGGCGAGCAGGCCCTGCCAGACGGTGGGCACGCCGGCCGAGACGGTCACCTTCTCCGACTCGAACAGTTCGTAGAGCGACTTGCCGTCCAGCCCCGCGCCGGGGAAGACGAGCTTGGCGCCGACCATGCACGCCACGTACGGCAGGCTCCAGGCGTTGACGTGGAACATCGGCACGACCGGCAGGATGGTGTCGCGCGCCGAGCAGTTCAGCGCATCGGGCAGCGCCGCGGCGTACGTGTGCAGCACCGTCGAGCGGTGGCTGTAGAGCGCGCCCTTGGGGTTGCCCGTGGTCCCCGACGTGTAGCAGAGCGAGGAGGCGCTGTTCTCGTCGAAACTCGGCCAGTCGTAGTCGTCGGACGCGCCTTCGATCAGCTCCTCGTAGCACAGCAGGCCGGCGACCTTGCTCGAAGCCGGCATGTGCGCGCGGTCGGTCATCGCGACGAAGGTCTTGATGGTCTTCACGCGCGACGCGACGGCTTCGATCAGCGGCAGGAAGGTCAGGTCGAAGAACAGCACCGTGTCTTCGGCATGGTCGGCGATGTAGACGACCTGGTCCGGGTGCAGGCGCGGGTTCAGCGTGTGCAGCACCGCACCCGAGCCGGAGACCGCGTAGTACGCCTCCATGTGGCGGTAGCCGTTCCAGGCCAGCGTGGCGACGCGGTCGCCGGGCTTGACGCCAAGCCCTGCCAGCGCATTGGCCAAGCGGCGCGAACGCGCGGCGAGTTCACGGAAGGTCTCGCGGTGGATGTCGCCCTCGACCCGTCGCGAGACGATTTCCTGCTCGCCATGATGCCGCTCGGCGTGTACCAGCAGCGACGAGATCAGCAGCGGCTGCTGCATCATTTGGCCCAACATGGTCATCGAGGTTCTCCTGGTGGTGGTAGCGCCGCCGGGCGACGCTACGAATCTGTGTTCAGGCGCAAAGGATACCCACTTCCGAGCCGAGCTCCATTCGCGAAGACGCCCAACCAATGAGGCACGTCAAGGCGCAGGGCGATGCCTCTCGCCGTGCGCGACTATGGTTTGTTTAGCGCACCGGCCACCCCGCTCGTTGCCACGGGCGCGTGCCTGAGCGGCTCGGGGTGCCAGCCGACCACAGCGACCATCACGAGGTAGCCTGCGACGAACCCGAGCGCGACATGCCAGCCGCTCCTGAGCCACGCGACGAGCGAGCGCGCCTCGGGGTACATGCCCGACAGCGCCACGCCGGCCGACGAGCCGAACCAGATCATCGAGCCGCCGAAGCCGACCGAATAGGCCAGAAAGCCCCAGTCGTAGCCGTCCTGGCGAATCGCAAGCGCGGTGAGCGGGATGTTGTCGAACACCGCCGACAGGAAGCCCAGCCCGATCGTCGTCGGCCATGACGCGGCGGGGAGTCTCTCGACCGGCATCAGCGACGCGCACCACACCAGCGCCAGGAGAAAGAGGCTGCCCTTGAGCGCGCCGGGCAGCAGGCCCCACTGTGGCGTGCGGACCGGCGCAGTCGCCAGAAGCGCCAGGATCACGGCAGTGCCGATGACGGGGAAGTGGTCGAGAACGGCCGGGTCTTCGAGGTTGAACCAGACGTTGGCCAGGATCGCCGCGACGAGGATCGCAACGACCACGGCCAGCCGCCCGTACTCGACGTGAACGCCCGGGGTGTCGTCGCGCTGGATCGGCTGGTAGGCGTGCTGCTGCTTGGCGGCGGCGATGCCGAAGATCGCCAGCGCCACGGCGCCGCCGACATAGGCTTCCAGTACGGCCAGAGGGCTGCCGCCGGCGATCCAGATCATCGTCGTCGTCGTGTCGCCGACGACGCTGCCGGCGCCGCCGGCGTTGGACGCGGCGACGATCGCGGCCAGGTAGCCGATATGCACCTTGCGCCTGAAGAGCACCTTGGCCATCGCGCCGCCGATCATCGCGGCGGCGATGTTGTCGAGGAAGCTCGACATCACGAACACGCCGGCGAGCAGTACGAAGCCGCCCTTCCAGTCGTCGGGCAGCAGGTTCGGCAGCACGTCGGGGACGCGGCTCTTCTCGAAGTGGTCTGCCAGCAGCGCGAAGCCGAGCAAGAGGCCAAGCAGGTTCGCCAGCGTCACCCATTCGTGCCCGAAGTGAGCGGCCAGCCCCGCCAGCCCGGCGCCAGCCTTGAACCCGGCGAACAGCCCCTGGTACAGCGAGATCGCCGCCGCGCCCACCATCGCCACTTTCAGCGCGTGCTGGTGCAGCGTCGCGACGCCCAGCAGCACGAGCGCGAACAGCACGAAGTCGACCGGCATGCCGGCGAGCGACAAGCCGCCCGGCGTGGCCATCGCTGCCTGTGACGTGGCCGGCGCAACGGCCAGCGCGATCCAAGTGCCAGCCGCGATCCAACGGGGCTTGCGCGTCATCGTCTCCTCGCGAGGCTGTACCGCCTGCCGCGGCATTCTTCTGTGCCTTCGAATTTCGTACGGCGTTGTCAGAGCATAACGGCCCCCCTGCAAGCGCCAGGCGCGCGGTCGATGCATCGAGCCAGCACCGCTGCAACGCGCGGGGGCCTTGGGTCGTTCAGATTCCCAGGCGCTCGGTCGACAGGTACGCCTGGCGATACTCCTCGAACGGCATCGTGTCGGCGGCCTCGATGCGCTTCTGCTCGGCCACCGACGCGGCGGCCAGCGCCGCGAAGCGCGCAGCCAACTCGGAAGGAAAAGGCAGCCTGATCAGCTTCGTCCTCGTCTGCAGCGATTGCGCCCGCGTGAACGCGGTGTAGGAGCCGTCGAAGTCGTTCACCATCGCCGCGAGCACGCGCGCCGACGGTGCGAGTTCGGCGTCGTTCAAGACCTCGCGCGCCGCGGCGAGCGCGTCACGGTAGAGGCTGCCGCCGTGGATTGCGTCGAGCGCCGCCGCAGTGGCGCCGCAGTCTTCGAGGAACTCGGCGCCCCAGTCCTGCAGTGCGACAAGGCCGTCGCCGCGCTCGAGCATCAGGCCGGGCTCGCGCCCGCGATCGGCGACGCGGAGCAGGTTGCGCGCCAGCGCGGCGACTTCCCCCGGTGTGTCGGGCGGGCTGTCCGACAGCAGGCAGTGCAGCAGGAAGACGTCGAGGAAGCGCATCGTCTGCGCCTGGATGCCCACCGGCACGAAGGGATCGAGGTCCATGCAGCGGACCTCGATGTACTCGACGCCGCGCTTGCGCAGCGCATGCAGCGGCCGCTCGCCGGAGAAGATCACGCGCTTGGGGCGGATCGTTCCGTAGAACTCGTTCTCGATCTGCAGCAGACTGGTCGCGAGCTGGTTGTAGTCGCCGCCGAGGTTGCGGATGCCGATTGCCTCGTACGGGGGATAGGGCTGGGTCAACGCACCCTGCAGCGAGGCGGCGTAGCTCTCCAGGCTGTTGTAGCTCACCGCCAGCGTCGCCTGCGCATCGCTCTTGTAGCCGAGCCGTCCCATCCGCAGCGACGTGCCGTGCGGCATGTACAGCGTATAGGGAGCGAGCTGCTGCAGTTCGTGCGCGCGGCCGGCGACGAAGCTCGTGCACACCGCCGGCGAGGCGCCGAAAAGGTACAACAGAAGGAACGAATGGCGGCGGAAGTTGCGGATCAACGCGAAATACTGTTCGCTGGTGACACCCGGCATCGACCAGTTGTAGTGGATTCCCGAGATCGTCTGCATCCGCCGCCCGTAGCGGTGCCCGAGCCCCATGCGGTAGACGCTCTTGGCGCGGCCGACGTTGGATGAGCCGTAGACGCCGATCGGGATCGTCTCGTCCGTGGGCAGGCCGCAGGGCATGCTGCCGACCCACAGCATCTCGTCGCCGATGGTGCGGTAGACGGCCTGGTGGATCTGCGTCAGCTCCTCGAGGCACGCCTCGACACCTGCGTGCACCCCGGTGATCAGCTCGAGTTGCGATTCGCTGAAGTCGGTCGTGATGTGCGGGTGCGTCAGCGCCGAGCCGAGCGCCGCCGGATGCGGCGTCAGCGCCAGCGATCCGCTCGGGAGCGTGCGCAGGCTTTCCTTCTCGATGCCGCGCCGGATGCCCTGCAACGCCCCCGGCGCCAACCTGCGCAGGCGATCCTCCAGAACCGTCATGCGGTGTCTCCTCGTGTCGTTTGGCGCAACGGTAGCAGACGAACGAAGAGCCCGCAGGCCGCCGGGTTGTCGCCGGCTCAGTTCGCGAACGCCGCGATTCCCGTCTGCGCCCGCCCCAGGATCAGCGCGTGCACGTCGTGCGTGCCCTCGTACGTGTTGACGACCTCGAGGTTGACCAGGTGGCGCGCCACGCCGAACTCGTCGCTGATGCCGTTGCCGCCCATCATGTCGCGCGCCAGTCGTGCGATGTCCAGCGCCTTGCCGCAGCTGTTGCGCTTCATGATGCTCGTGATCTCGACCGCCGCCGTGCCTTCGTCCTTCATCCGCCCCAGGCGCAAGCAGCCCTGCAGCCCGAGCGCGATCTCGGTCTGCATGTCGGCGAGCTTCTTCTGGATCAGCTGATTCGCCGCCAGCGGCCGGCCGAACTGCTTGCGATCGAGCACGTACTGGCGGGCGCGGTGCCAGCAGTCCTCGGCTGCGCCGAGCGCCCCCCAGGCGATGCCGTAGCGGGCGCTGTTCAGGCAGGTGAACGGGCCCTTCAGGCCGCGCACGTCGGGGAAGGCGTTCTCTTCAGGGCAGAACACGTTGTCCATCACGATCTCGCCGGTCGTACTGGCCCTGAGGCCGACCTTGCCGTGAATCGCAGGGGCCGACAAACCCTTCGCGCCCTTGTCGAGCACGAAGCCGCGGATTGCGCCCGCGTCGTCCTTGGCCCAGACGACGAAGACGTCGGCGAACGGGCTGTTGCTGATCCACATCTTGGCGCCGGTGAGGCTGTAGCCGCCGGCCACCTTGCGGGCGCGGGTGACCATGCTGCCGGGGTCGGAGCCGTGGTCGGGTTCGGTCAGGCCGAAGCACCCGATGAGTTCGCCCGTGGCCAATCTGGGAAGGTACTTCTGGCGCGTCGCCTCGTTGCCGAACTCGAAGATCGGCACCATCACGAGCGAGCTCTGCACGCTCATCATCGAGCGGTAGCCCGAGTCGACGCGTTCGACCTCGCGCGCGACGAGCCCATAGCAGACGTAGTTGAGCCCCGCGCCGCCGTAGGCCTCGGGCAGTGTCGGCCCGAGCAGACCGAGCTCGCCCATCTCGCGGAAGATCGCGGTGTCGATGGTTTCGGTGCGGAAGGCTTCGAGGATGCGCGGGGCCAGCCGGCCCTGGCAGTACTCGCGCGCGGCGCCGCGCACGGCACGCTCCTCGCCGCTGAGTTGCTGCTCGAACAGCAGCGGGTCGTCCCAGTGGAAGGCGGCGGGCTTGCTTGCCATGGCTGTGTCTCCGGATGAAGGTGGGTTGGATCTCAGGCTTCGGTCGTCAGCAACGATACCCCGAGCGCCGCACGGCGGCGCAGCCAGGGCGAGGCGCGGTAGCGCGGGTCGCCGCTCAGCGCGAGCATGCTGTTCAGCACCGCGAGCACGGTGCCCGCGCCGAGCTGGTCGCCCCAGGCGAGAGGCCCGCGAGGGTAGCCCAGGCCGAGCGTGACCGCGCGATCGATGTCTGCCGGCGCGGCGATGCCCTGCTGCGCGATGTCGCAGCCGATGTTGACGATCGTCGCCACCACGCGCTGAGCCACCAGACCGGCACTGTCGCGCAACACGCTGACACGCGCCTTGTCGCTCGCGAGCAGGCCGTGCGCAGCGTCGCGCACGTCGGCGCGCGTCAGCGGCGACAGCATCAGGCTGCGATGGCGCTCGTTGCTGAACAACATGTCGAGGCCGACGGACCGCGCCGCATCCAGTGATTCGCGCACGCAGCAGTGGCTCACGTCCTCGCCCAGTGGCGTGACGAAGCACAGCGCGGCGTCGCTCGGGCGTTCGCCCACCTCGATCGCAGCGCCGAGGCCCAGCAGCAGTTCGCGCGCGCGCACTACGAGCGCTGGGTGTGCCGAACTGACCCATACGCTCGCAGGCCGTGCAGCCGGCACCGCCGGCTCGGGCATCGGCACGGCGCGGCCGTCGACGTATCGGTAGTAACCCTCGCCGGTCTTGCGGCCGAGCAGACCGGCCACGCGGCGCTGGGCGGCGAGCGGCGAGGGTCGGAACCGGGGTTCCTCGAAGTACTGGTGGTAGATCGCCTCCATCACCGGTACCGACACGTCGAGTCCCGTCAGGTCGAGGAGTTCGAATGGCCCGAGCCTGAAGCCCGCCTGTTCGCGCAGCACGGCATCGATCACATGCGGCGCAGCGACGTTCTCGCCGAGAAGCCGCAAACCCTCGGTGCCGAAGCCGCGTCCGGCATGGTTGACGATGAAGCCCGGCGTGTCCTTCGCGCGTACCGGCAGGTGGCCCATGCGCCTCGCCAGCGCCATCATTGCGTCACCGACCTCTGGCGAGCCGCGAACGCCGTCGATGACCTCGACGACCTTCATCAGCGGCACGGGGTTGAAGAAGTGGAATCCCACCACCCGCGCTGGCTGCGCGCAGCCAGCGGCGATCGCCGTGACCGACAGCGACGAGGTGTTGGTCGCCAGCACGCAGTTCGGCACGACCACGGCTTCGAGCGTGCGAAACAAGGTCCGCTTGGCATCGAGGTCCTCGACGATCGCCTCGACGATCAGCGACGCGGCAGCGAATTCATCGTGACGCTCGACGACGCGCAGGCGCCCGGCTGCAGCAAGCGCGTCCTCGGCGCTCAGCTTGCCCTTCTGCCTCAAGGTGTCGAAGGTCGCGCCCAGCGCCTCACGCGCCCTGTTCGCCGCGCCGGGTGCCGTGTCGTGCAGCAGCACCGTGATGCCGGCCTGCGCGGCGATCTGCGCGATGCCGCGCCCCATCGCGCCGGTGCCGACGACGGCGATGCAGAGGTCCTTGGATTCGGGGTCGAATGTCATGGCTGGGTTACTCCGGAATCACCGCGGTCACTTCGATCTCGACCTTCGCCTGGTCCTCCATCAGCGCGCGCACTTCCACGGCCGTCATCGCCGCATTGAAGCTGCCGATCAGCTCTCGATACACGCTTCCGATCGCGCGTGCCTGCGCCAGGTATTCGCCCTTGTCGGTCACGTACCAGGTCATGCGCACGATGTGCTCGGGGCGGGCGCCGGCTTCGTCGAGCACGGCACGCACGTTGAGCAGCGCCTGACGCACCTGGCCGACGAGGTCGGCCGCCGGGAATCGCCCTTCGGCGTCCCAGCCGATCATGCCGGCGACGAAGACCATCCGGCCGCGCGACATCACGCCATTGCTGTAGCCCTTCGGGCGCGGCCACGTCGGCGGCTGGAGGATCTTCATCAAGGGTTTCCTTCGACCTGGAAGCGTTCGATGGCCGCCCGAACGTCTGCCGGGATGGCGATCGCGTGGCCGGCGTCGAGTGACGTCGTGACCAGCACCTGCTGCAACCTCACGCGCACCTCCCCTTCGTGCCTGCATTCGAGTTCGAGCGTGATCGAGCTGCGTCCGAGGCGCTGCACCGACAGGCGCAGTTGTACCCGCTCGCCCATGCGGCTCGGGATCTGGAACTCGCACTTCAGCGCCACGGTCGGCAAGCCGATGCGACGCTGCACGACGACGTTCGAATAGCCCAGTTCTAGCCCGTCGTCGAACCAGTCCTCGACGAGGCCGTTGAACATCACGAAGTACTGCGGAAAGAAGACGATCGCCGCCGGGTCGCAATGCGAGAAGCGGATCAGCTGTTCGCGCTCGAAGTGCATGAATGCCTCAGGCTGCGTCGCGCAAGCGGAACCTTTGCAGCTTGCCGGTCTCGGTGCGAGGCAAGGCGCTGCGGAACTCGATCGCGCGCGGGTACTTGTAGGGCGCGATCGCCTGCTTGACGAAGTCCTGCAACTCGCGCGCGAGACTGTCGCCGATCTCGACTCCGATGCGCGGCACGACAAAGGCCTTCACGATCTGCCCGCGCTCCGCATCGGGCACGCCGATCACCGCGCACTCGGCTACGGCCGGGTGCTGCAGCAGCGCCTCTTCGACCTCGGGTGCGCCGATGTTGTAGCCGGCCGAGACGATCATGTCATCGGTCCGCGCCTGGTAGTGAAAGTAGCCGTCGGCGTCCATCAGGAAGGCGTCGCCGGTGTAGTTCCAGCCATTCTTCACGTAGCTCGCCTGGCGCGGATCGTCGAGGTAGCGACAGCCGGTCGGGCCCTTGACCGCGAGTTTGCCGACCGTGCCGACGGGCGCGGGCTGCCCCGAGTCGTCCATCACGCAGGCACGGTAGCCGGGAACGACGGTGCCGGTCGCGCCGGGGCGGGCGTGCGCCTCGTCGGCGGAGATGAAGATGTGCAGCATCTCGGTCGCGCCGATGCCATCGATCATCTCGATCCCGGTGGCGTCCTTCCACAGCGCGCGCGTCGCCGCGGGCAGCGCTTCGCCGGCCGATACGCACTGGCGCAGCGTGCCACCCTGCGGCACCGAGAGCCTCAGCGCGCGCGCCGGTTCCGCCATCGCGCGGTACGAGGTCGGCGCGGTGAAAAGCACCGTCGTGCCGAAGGCCGGAATCGCCTCCAGCAGTGCCGCCGGCGCGGTCTTCTCGAGCAGTGCCAGCGACGCGCCGACGCTCATCGGGAACAGCAGCAGCCCGCCGAGGCCGAACGTGAACGCCAGCGGCGGGCTGCCGACGAACACATCCTCGGGTCGCGGCCGCAGAACGTGGCGCGGCCAGCAGGCGCAGGCGGCCATCACGTCGCGGTGAAAGTGCATCGTCGCCTTCGGCTGGCCGGTGGTGCCCGACGTGAAGGCGAACATGCAGGAGTCGTCGGCCGCGGTGGCCGCGGTATCGAACGCGTCGGCGTGGCGCGCCATCGCCGCCTCGAGGCCAGCGCCCGAGGCGTCGTTGAAGAACCGCACTTGCCGCAACACCGGATTGCCGGGCATCGCCGCGCGAAGCTCGTCGGCCAGACGCAGGTCGCACAGCGCGTGCGTCACCTGCGCCTTGGCTATGATCTGCGAAAGCTCCTTCGCGCGCAGCAGCGGCATCGTCGCCACCGCGATCGCGCCCGCCTTCATCACCGCGAACCAGCACGCCACGAGCATCGGGTTGTTCGGCGCGCGCAGCAGCACGCGGTTGCCCGGCACCAGCCCCATGTCGCGCACGAGCACGTTGGCGACGCGGTTGGCGCGCCGCTGCAGCTCGGCATAGGTCCAGACGAGACCCCCCGGCGCACGGATGCAGACGCGCTCGCCCTGCGCGGACGCGACCCAGCGGTCCAGCAGCTCGCTGGCGCAGTTGAGCTGCGGCGGAAACTGGAGCTCGGGCATCTCGAACAGGAACTCGGGTTGCTGCTCGGGCGGTGGAAGGTGATCGCGGGCGAACGTATCGACGTGAGCGGATTGACTCATGACAGGTCTCCGGTCAAGCGGGCGCGGCGCCGGCTTCCTTCAGCAGCTCGCGCGCGATGATGAGCAATTGCACCTCGGTCGCGCCCTCGTAGATGCGCAGCGAGCGGATCTCGCGGTACAGGCGCTCGACCGGCTGCTCACTGACGACGCCTAGGCCGCCGAAGATCTGCACCGCGTCGTCGATCACCTTCTGCGCGCCTTCGGTGGCAACCATCTTGGCCATTGCCGCTTCGCGAGTGATGCTGTGTCCCTGGTCGCGCAGCCAGGCCGCCCGGTAGACGAGCAATGCGGCGCTGTCGATCGTCGTCGCCATCTGCGCCAGCTTGGCCTGGGTGAGCTGGAAGTCGGCAAGCACCTGATTGAACATGCGGCGCTTCGTGGCGCGCGCGATCGCCTCGTCGAGCGCACGGCGGGCAAAGCCGAGCGCCGCGGCCGCCACCGACGTGCGGAACACGTCGAGCGTGCGCATCGCAATCTTGAAGCCCTGCCCGGCCTCGCCGAGGCGCTGCGCGACCGGCACGCGGCAGCCCGTGAAGTGCAGCCGGGCCAGCGGGTGCGGCGCTATGACGGGGATGCGCTCGGCGATCTCGAACCCCGGCGTGTCGGCATCGACGATGAAGGCGGAAATCCCCCGCGCACCGCGACGAGTCGCCTCGGAATCCTCGCCTTCGCCGGTGCGGATGAAGACGACATAGAAGTCGGCGATGCCGCCGTTGGAGATCCAGGTCTTCTGGCCGTCGATCACCACCTCGTCGCCTTCGACGCGGCCGGCGCAGGCCATCGCAGCCACGTCGGAGCCGGCCTCGGGCTCGGACAGCGCGAACGCCGCGATCGCCTCGCCTCTGGACACGCGGGAAAGGTAGCGTTGCTTCTGCGCCGGCGTGCCGGCGAGCGAGATCGCGCCCGAGCCGAGGCCCTGCATCGCGAAAGCGAAGTCCGCGAGGCCCGAGTGGCGCGCCAGCGTCTCGCGGATCAGGCACAGCGCGCGCGTGTCGAGCGCCTCACCCGCGCCGCCGAAGGCCTGGCCCGCCACTGCATGGCGCAGCCAGCCGGCGCCGCCGAGCGAGCGCACCAGCGCCCTGCATTCGGCATCGACGTCCGGGCCATGCGCATGAGAGACGTGCTCGCTCGCCCAGGCGTCGAGAGACCTCGCCAGTGCGCGGTGGCCGTCGTCGAGGAACGGCCAGTCGAGGTATCGATTGTCGCTCATTCTGCTTCCCTCGCATTGTCGTTCGCGTTGGCCTGACTCTTCGCCAACTGCACACGCAACTGGCCGAGCTGTTCGAACAGGGCCTCCTGGCCGGCGACGCTGACGCCGGAGAAGAGCTCGGCCAGCCAACTCTCGTGCTCGGCTGCGATGCGCTCGAACGCGCGCCGACCGGGCGCGGTGAGGCTGACGCGAAAGGAGCGCCGGTCGCTCGGATCGTCCTCGCGCACGACCAGACCATCCTTCTCCAACTCGTCGGTCAGCCCGGTCACGTTGCCACCGGTCACCATCAGGTAGCGCGACAACACATTCATGCGCAGGCCATTGGGGTGACGGTAGAGCTGCGCAAGATAGTCGAAGCGCGGCAGCGTCATGCCGAAACGGCTGCGCAGACGCTTGCGAATCTCGGTCTCGATCTGCGTGCTGCAGGCAAGCAGCCGCAACCAGACCTTCAGCGCGAGATGGTCGCCCGAGACCGTCCGCGCCTCGTGGCCGATGCTCTCTTCGCCGAGCAGCTTGAGCAGGTCAAGCCGCGGCGGGCGCGCCTTCGTAGCGGCTTTCACGTTGCTGCCCCGCCCGCTGCACCGCCATGAGCATCGCCCATCACACCCCTAATGCTCGGTTGGCCTGCTCGGCGCTCGCCATGCCGGCCTGCACGCGTTCGCGCTCGAGGTTGCGCTCGAGTTGCTGTTTGGCCGCCAGGTACTGCTTCGGCCAGGGCTGGGCCTGGTAGCCGATCTTCGCGGCCTCCATCAGCGTCCAGGCAGGGTTGGCGAGGTGGGGCCGCGCGACCGCGCAGAGGTCGGCGCGGCCCGCCGCGACGATGCTGTTGACGTGATCGGCCTCGGAGATCGCGCCGACGGCGAGGGTCGGGATGCCCGCCTCGTTGCGGATGCGGTCGGCGAACGGCGTCTGGTACATGCGGCCGTAGGTGGGTTGCTGCTTCGCGCTGACCTGCCCCGAAGAACAGTCGATCATGTCGGCCCCGGCCGCCTTGAAACAGCGCGCGATCTCCACTGCGTCGTCGGGCGTGATGCCGCCATCCACCCAGTCGTGTGCCGAGATACGCACCGAGAGCGGCAGTTGTTCGGGCCAGGCCTCGCGCACGGCGGCGAACACCTCGAGCGGGTAGCGCAGGCGGTTGGCGAGCGTGCCACCGTATTCGTCGCCACGGCGGTTGGTGAGCGGCGAGATGAAGCACGACAGTAGATAGCCGTGCGCGCAATGCAGTTCGAGCCAGTCGAAACCGGCTTCGGCAGCCAGGCGAGTGGCACGGACGAAGTCTTCCCGCACACGGCTCATGTCGGAGCGGGTCATTGCGCGCGGAACCTGCCCGCCGTCTTCGAGATAGGCTTGCGCCGAGGCGGCGACAAGCGGCCAATTGCCTGCGGCCAGCGGCCGGTCGGCCCCGCTGCCTTGCCACGGCGCATTGGTCGAGCCCTTGGGCCCCGCATGCCCGATCTGGATCGCCACCTTCGCGTCGGTCTCGCGATGCACCCAGTCGACGATGCGCTTCCACGCGTCGCGCTGGGCCTCGTTCCACAGGCCCGGGCATCCGGGCGTGATGCGCGCGTCGGGCGCGGTACAGGTCATCTCGGCCACCACCATGCCGGCGCCGCCCATCGCCCGTGCACCCAGGTGCACCAGGTGGTACTCGCCCGGAATGCCGTCGGCGCACGAGTACTGCGCCATCGGTGAGACGACGACGCGGTTCTTCAGCACCACGCCGCGCAACTTGTAGGGCGTGAACATCGGCGGCGTGGCCGCGGCGGCGACCACCGGGACGCCGCTCTGCAGCGCCGACTGCTCGGCGAACCAGCGCTCGAAGCCGGCCAGCCAGGTCTTGTCGCGCAGGCGAAGGTTTTCGTGCGAGATGCGTTGCGAACGCGTCAGCATCGAGTACATGAATTGCTCGGGCGGCAGCGTGTCTGCGTAGCGCTGGCCGACCGCCTCGAACCATTCCATCGCGTTCCAGGCCGCATTCTGCAGGCGCAGCACATCGATGCTGCGCAACGCCTGATAGCGTTCAAGCACGGCCGGGATGTGCTCGCGTATCGCGCCGATCTCGTTGAACTGGCGGGTCAACTCGATCGCGTCCTCGATGGCGAGCTTGGTGCCCGAGCCGATCGCAAAGTGCGCTGTGTGCACCGCGTCGCCCATCAGGACCACGTGGTTGCGCCCGTTGAAGTGCGACCATTGCTCGCACTTGACGCGCTGGAAGTTGAGCCACGCCGAGCCGCGCAGGTGGCGCGCATTCGTCATCAGTCGCTCGCCCTGCAGGTTGCCGGCGAAGAGCTTTTCGCAGAACGCGATGGACTGCTCCTGGTCGGCCTGGTCCAGGCCGTGCGCCTTCCACACATGCTCGGGCGTCTCGACGATGAAGGTCGTCGTTGCCTCGTCGAACTTGTAGACATGCGCCTGGAACCAGCCGTGCTCTGTCTTCTCGAAAAGGAAGGTGAACGCGTCGTAGAGCTTCTTCGTGCCGAGCCAGAGGTAGCGGTTCGGGCGCGTCACGATGTCGGGCTTGAAGACATCGGCGTGCTCGCCGCGGATGCGCGAATTGATGCCGTCGGAGGCGATCACAAGGTCGGCGTCCGGGTATTCGGCGTCGGAGGCGACTTCGCGCTCGAAGACGAGCCTGACGCCGAGTTCCTCGCACCGCGCCTGCAGGATGTTGAGCAGCTTCTTGCGCCCGATCCCGACGAAGCCATGCCCGCCGCTGCGGATGACCCTGCCTTTGAAATGCAGCTCGATGTCGTCCCAGTGGTTGAACGCCTGCCGGATGGTTGCGGCCGTCGGAGGGTCCCAGGCGCGCATGTTGTCCATCGTCGCGTCCGAGAACACGACGCCCCAGCCGAAGGTGTCGTAGGGCAGGTTGCGCTCGACGACGGTGATGTCGTGCGCCGCGTCCTGCGCCTTCATCAGCAGCGCGAAGTACAGACCGGCCGGCCCGCCACCGATGCAGACGATCTTCATGGCTCGCTTCCTGGTTGACCCGTGTTCGATCGGGCTCGGTTGTTAGTTTATATATCAACAATATTGGAGTCAAGCATTTGCACTGACCGCATCTGCGCCGACAAGCCATGCCCGATCCCTTGGCGCCGGTCACTCGGTCGACATGAGAAGACCCGGCGCCGCCTGGGTTGATCGCGGGCCCGTGAAGCTCCGTGATGCAGCCTGACATGAAGTCTTGGTGCCGGCTATCCGAGTCGAACGGATGACCTTCCGCTTACAAGGCGGGTGCTCTACCAACTGAG
>Ga0209048_10001273_pt1 | contig 26077 bp, 22 predicted proteins | sample FrelakmetCRP12CR_FD_187146 | JGI IMG/M metagenome (GOLD analysis project Ga0209048, IMG submission 187146) | Freshwater lake sediment microbial communities from the University of Notre Dame, USA, for methane emissions studies - CRP12 CR (SPAdes)... | ecosystem: Environmental > Aquatic >... | reverse complement strand
GCCAAATCGCCCGCAGGACCTGCAGGCCCCGGCGGGGCTGCGCGTCTCGCACGTCAGGCTGTCCCGTCCGGCAAATGGCGCGTTCTCCAGTGGTGCACGACGACCCAGCGCCAGCCGACCATCACGACCGCATAGGTCGCGGCACCGAGCGCCGCGCCGATCACGGGCAGGCCCACCAGAAGCGCGCCGGCGATCCCGTTCAAGGCACCGAGCCACTCACCCGGCGGCCAGAGGTTGCCCGGCGCAAACGAGCGCGGGTCGAACGGCACGGTTCCGGAGACGTCGCGCAGCACCAGCGAACCGACCTCCCAGGCCGCGGTGAGGATCGCGACCATCGTGACGGGATTGCTGAGCAGCGTTGCGGCGATCGCCGCCGGCAGGTTCGCCCGGAAGACGATCGCACCGAGAACGGCGAGCGGCATCTGCACCGGCAGCGGGATGACGCAGAAAAACGCGCCGAGCGCCGCGCCGAGCGCGACCCTCCGGCGCTGCAGCACCCACAGGCGCGAATCGGCGAAAGGCTCGAGCCATCGTCCGAGGCGCGGATGGTCGCGCAGCGATTCCGGCGAAGGCAGCCAGTGCTGGAGCCGGTGCCGCAGAGACCTTGGCCGGCGGGTCACGGCTTGCGTTTCCTCATGGGATCGGACGGGATATCCGATTGGCATGATAGCGATGTTTTTCGCGGCCGAGCCCGCGGCAACCGGCCAGACCGTCACGAATCAGCGGGTCGAGAGCAGGGCGTCGCACGCGGTCGCCGGGCCGATTCCGCGGCAACCCGCGGCGATCGCGCGCCCCGTTGCCGCGGGGATCCCGGTTTTTTGTGGCGATTGCGGCAGATCGGGCTGGGTTTTTCGCGGATTCACGCTAAACTAGGCAATAACAGGCCGGAACCCGACCCGAGATCGGACGGCCTGCACAAGAATAGTGGCGTCAACCCGACAGGTGCAGCAGATTTGATTGATTGGTGGCCGGTCGCCGCGGCAGCGGCTTGTGCGGGCATCCTGATGCCGCTCGGGATCCGGGCCCGCTCCATCGGCGTCGACGAAGCCGTCGGCGCGCGGAAGCTGCACCTCGTCCCCACGTCGCGTCTGGGCGGCGCGATGGTCGTCCTCGCCTGCCTCTTCGCGTCGATGGTCGTGCCGCTCGCCGGGCAGACGGGTCTGTCGGAATCGCTGCCGCTCGCGGTGGCGGCGCTGCCGGTCGTGCTGGCGGGCCTCTTCGAGGACGTCACGCGCCGCGTGCGCCCGCGGTACCGGATGCTCGCCGCCGTCGCTGCGGCCGTCCTGGCAAGCGCCCTTTCCGGGGGAATCATCCCGCGGGTCGACCTGCCGCCGGTGGACGCGCTGCTTCCCCACCTCTGGCTCGCGCTCCCGCTGACGTGGTTCATGGTCGCTGGAGCCTGCAACGCGTTCAACCTGATCGACGGCGCTAACGGCCTCGCCTGCGGCACGGCGCTGATCATGTTCGGCGGGATCGCCGCGGCGGCCGGGTGGTCCGGCGACGCGCAGACGATGAACGAAGCGCTGATGGTGATGGGCGCGCTGGCCGGCTTCCTCGTCTGGAACTATCCGCGCGGGCGCATCTTCCTGGGCGATGCCGGCGCGTACTTCATCGGCTTCATGTACGCGGAGCTCGCGATCCGGCTCGTCGCGCGCAACAGCGAGATCTCCGCGTGGTACGTCATCGTGCTGGCGGCCTACCCGATCGTGGAGACGCTGTTCTCGATCTACCGCCGCAAGATATTCCACCGGACCCCGTCGATGAGCTCCGACGCGCTGCACCTGCACTCGCTCATCTATCGGCGGCTCACGCTGCCGGCCGAGTTGCGCCGCCCGGACGGCGATCGCTCGCGCGCCAATGCCCAGGTCGCCCCGTACCTCTGGCTGCACGTTGCTCTGTGCTTCACGGTCGCGGTGGCGTTCCACGACAATGCCCCCGCGCTGTGGACAGGGCTTGCCGTGTACGTGGCGTTCTACGTCAACCGGTACCGTGCGCTGGTCCGGTTCGGCGGAAGGCGGGCGTGGGCGCGCTCGATGGCGGTCGAGCGGGGACCGGAGGCCGTCGAGCGCCCGGACGCCCCCTGATGCGCAAATACGATTCCAGGAAGCGGATCCTGGTCACCGGGGGTGCCGGCTTCCTCGGGTCGCACCTCTGCGACGTGCTGCTCGAGCAGGGGCACGAGGTCCTGTGCGTCGACAACCTCTTCACGGGCACCAAGCGCAACATCGATCACCTGCACGACCATCCACGGTTCGAGCTGATCCGGCACGACGTGACGTTCCCGCTCTACGTCGAGATCGACGAGATCTACAACCTGGCCTGTCCCGCCTCGCCGATCCACTACCAGCACGACCCGGTGCAGACGACGAAGACCTCCGTGCACGGCGCGATCAACATGCTGGGCCTCGCCAAGCGCGTGCGCGCGCGCATCTTCCAGGCCTCGACCAGCGAGGTGTACGGCGACCCGCTGGTCCACCCGCAGACCGAAAGCTACTGGGGTAACGTCAATCCGATCGGCACGCGCTCCTGCTACGACGAGGGCAAGCGCTGCGCGGAGACGCTGTTCTTCGACTATCACCGCCAGCACCGGCTTGAGATCAAGGTCGCGCGGATCTTCAACACCTATGGCCCGCGGATGCACCCGGCCGACGGCCGCGTCGTCTCCAACTTCATCGTGCAGGCGCTCGGCAACGAGCCGATCACGATCTACGGCGACGGCTCGCAGACGCGCTCGTTCTGCTACGTGGACGACATGATCGCGGCCTTCGTCAAGCTCATGGCGACGCCCGCCGATTTCACCGGCCCGGTGAACCTCGGCAACCCCGGCGAGTTCCGGATCATCGACCTTGCCGAGAAGATCATCGCCATGACGGGCTCGAGGTCCGGGATCGAAAGGCGGCCGCTGCCGGCCGACGATCCGGTGCAGCGGCAGCCCGACATCGCGCTTGCGCGGAGGCACCTCGGGTGGGAGCCGCGCGTCCAGCTCGACGAAGGTCTCGCGAAGACGATCGAGTACTTCGAGGCGCTGCTCGAAGAATCGGGCCCGTCCGCCTGATCGGGCATGCCGGCGGTCTGCCCGGGACATCGCGGCGCCGGCAGGCCGCGGCACGCGGTGCCGGAGGGCGACGCCTGGCGCGGCCCGCCCGGTTCGACGCGCAGCTGAGCCGCCATGTGCGGCATCGCCGGCATCTACGCCTACCGCGATTCGGCCGCGCCGGTCGATCGCGACGAGCTCTTGCGCATCCGCGAGGCGATGGTGCGGCGCGGCCCCGACGGCGCCGGATCGTGGTTCGCGGACAACGACCGAATCGGCCTCACGCACCGGCGGCTCGCGGTCATCGACCTGTCCGACGCCGGAGCCCAGCCGATGGCGAGCGCCGACGGGCGGCTCTGCATCACCTACAACGGCGAGATCTACAATCACCGCGAGCTCCGCGCGGAGCTCGAAGCCGGTGGCTGCGAGTTCCGGTCCCGCTCCGACACCGAGGTGCTGCTGCACCTGTACGCCGAGCGCGGGCCGGCGATGGTGCACGCGCTGCGAGGCATGTTCGCCTTCGGCATCTGGGATGGGCGCAGCGGCGAGCTGTTCCTCGCGCGCGACGCGCTCGGCATCAAGCCGCTCTACTATGCCGACGACGGCGGCACGTTCCGCTTCGCGTCGCTGGTCGACGCATTGCTCGCGGGCGGCCGCATCGACACCGGCGAGGACGCGGCGGGGATCGCGGGCTTCTATCTGCTGGGGTGTGTGCCCGAGCCGTTCACCTTCCACCGCGCCGTGCGATCGCTGCCCGCGGGAACCACGCTCACCGTCGCCCGGGACGGGGTGCGCGGGACTTTGCGCTATTTCAGCGTCACCGACGAGTTCCGGAAGGCCGAGGCGGCGCCCAGCGCGCTGTCTCCCGGCGAGATCGGCGACGCGATCGGCGCGACGCTGCGCGACGCGGTGCGCCATCACATGGTGTCGGACGTTCCCGTCGGGATCTTCCTGTCCGCGGGCGTGGATTCGAGCGTCCTCGCCGCGATGGGCGCGGAGGCTGATCGCGCGAAGCTGCACGGCATCACGCTCGGCTTCCGCGAATACCAGGGGACGCCCGACGACGAGACCATCCTCGCCGCGAAGCTCGCCGCGGGCCTCGGCATCGAGCACGTCACGCGCTGGTTCGAGCGCGGCGACTTCCGGGACGAGGCGCGGAATTTTTTCGCGGGCATGGACCAGGCGTCCACCGACGGGATCAACAGCTATCTCGCGGCGAAGACCGCCGCGGCCTGCGGGCTCAAGGTGGCGATCTCCGGGCTCGGCGGCGACGAGCTCTTCGGCGGCTATCCGAGCTTTCGCGACGTGCCGCGCCTCAAGCGCCGGATTCCCGCCATGCCCGCGCTGGGCCGCGCGCTGCGTGCGTGCGCGGATCCCGTGCTGCGCCGCGCGACCTCGCCCAAGTACGCGGGAGTGCTCGAATACGGAGGGAGCTGGGCCGGGGCCTACCTGCTGCGCCGCGCACTCTACATGCCGTGGGAGCTTCCGCGGCTCATGGGCCGCGAGCGCGCGCGCGCCGCGCTCGCCGCGCTGCGGCCGCTCGAGAGCATCGAGGAGTCCGTTCGCGGTCTCGCGAACGAGCGCTGCATCGTCGCGGCGCTCGAGCTGTCGTGGTACATGCGCAACCAGCTGCTGCGCGATGCCGACTGGGCCGGCATGGCGCACGGCGTCGAGATCCGCGTACCGTTCGTCGACGTCACGGTGATCCGGACGCTTGCGCCGATGCTGGCCGGCCCCCATCCGCCGACGAAGGCGCAGCTCGCGCAGGCGATCGCGCACCCGCTCGGTCGCGAGATCGCCGCGCGCGCGAAGACCGGCTTCTCGGTGCCCGTCAGGGACTGGCTGCGGGCCGACGCTCCCGTTGCGCCCCGCGAGCGCGGCCTGCGGGGCTGGGCGCGCATCGTCGGGCGCCGCAAGCAGGGCCGCCGATTCCTGTCGTTCGTCACCGAAGCGTACGGCGGTCACGGCGGCATCGCGCTCTACAACCGGGACCTGCTGCAGGCGCTGTGCAGCTTTCCCGGGTGCGCGCAGGTGGTGGCCATTCCGCGGCACGTCCCACATCCTCCCGGGCCGCTGCCCGGCAAGCTCGTCCAGGTCGGAGCCGCCGCCGGCGGCAAGCTGCGCTACCTCGCAAGCACGATCCGCGTGCTGCGCGCCGATCGCAGCCACGACCTGGTCGTGTGCGGCCACATCAACCTGCTGCCGCTCGCCTGGCTCGCGAGCCGATACCTCGACGTGCCGCTGGTGCTGTTCGTCCATGGCATCGATGCCTGGCAGCCGACGCGCAGTCGGCTGGTCAACGCGCTCGTCGGGCGCGTGCGCTGGATCGTTTCCGTGAGCGGCGTGACTGCCCGGAGGTTCGGCGCCTGGGTCAGCGCGCCAACCCAGCAAGTGCGGGTGCTGCCGAACGCGATCCACACCGACTGGTATGCGCCGGGGGCGAAGAACCCCGCGCTGCTCGAGCGGTACGCGCTGGAAGGCAGGACCGTGCTGATGACCCTGGGACGGCTGATGTCGTCGGAGCGCTACAAGGGGTGCGACGAAGTACTGGAGGCGATGCCGGAGCTCGCGGAGTCCGTGCCGGACCTCGCGTACCTCATCGTTGGCGACGGTTCCGATCGGGAGCGGCTCGAGCAGAAGGCCCGCGCGCTCGGCCTGGGCAAGCGCGTCGTGTTCGCCGGCAACGTCGTGGAAGTGGAGAAGGCCGATCATTATCGGCTCGCCGACGCCTTCGTGCTGGCGAGCCGGGGTGAGGGCTTCGGCTTCGTGCTGCTCGAGGCGCTCGCCTGCGGCATTCCGGTGATCGCGAGCAAGGTGGACGGCGGCCGCGAGGCGCTGCGCGACGGGCAGCTGGGGATCCTCGTCGACCCGGCCGATCGGCAGGAACTGCAGCGCGCGATCCTCGACGCGCTGCGCCAGCCCAGGGGCATCGTGCCCGCGGGGCTCGAACACTTTGCCTTTCCCCATTTCGAGGCGCGCGCGCACGCGCTGTTCGGGGAGATTCTGGCGGAGTCGCCGCAGCCACTCGGGGGGGCATGAGACATTCCGGTTCGGCGGCAGGTCCGCGAGCATTTACAATGCAGGCACTTCCGATTGCTTCGGCGGTCCCGCCGCCGGTGCGAACAGCGGGTCATTCGCTGATCGGCGGCAACCGGGCGCGGCCGGCCGAACGGCGGTCGCGCGGCGTGAATCCGGCGACGGCGTATGCGGAACGGGGACGGCACGCGAAATGCGCGAGGCCGGATGTGGAGCAACCGATGATCGAGGACGAGCTGACCGGCAGGGGCGAGGCGCCCGGCAATCCCGGCGCGCACCCGATCCCGCAGGTTCGTTGAGCGGCAATGGCGGAACAGCGCGTCCTGGTCATCGAAGCGGGCAGGACCGAGCGCCACTACTGGGCCGATCTCTGGCGCTACCGCGAGCTGTTCTACTTCCTCGCGTGGCGGGACCTGCTCGTCCGGTACAGGCAAACCGCCATCGGGGTCGCATGGGCCGTGCTGCGACCGCTGCTCACGATGGCCGTGTTCACTATCGTTTTCGGCAAGCTCGCCGGACTGCCTTCCGAGAACGTGCCTTACCCCGTTCTCGTCTTCGCCGCGTTGCTGCCGTGGCAACTCTTCGCGAGCGCCGCTTCCGAGGTCGGCGGCAGCCTGGTCGGCAACGCCAACATGATCGCCAAAGTCTACTTTCCGCGTTTGATCATTCCTGCCGGCGCATTGATCGTCAGTTGCGTGGATTTCCTGATCTCGCTCGTCCTGCTGGCAGCCATCATGGCGTGGTATGGCTTCGTGCCCGACTGGCGAATCCTGGCACTGCCGATCTTCGTGCTGGTCGCACTCGCGGCAGCGCTCGGCGCCGGTGTCTGGATCGCTGCGCTCAACGTAAGGTACCGCGACGTGCGTTTCGTCGTCCCGTTCGCCGTACAGCTGGGGCTCTACATCTCGCCGGTGGGGTTCAGCAGCTCCGTGGTCCCCGAGCAGTGGCGCTTCGTCTACGGTTTGAACCCTATGGTCGGCGTGATCGACGGCTTCCGCTGGTCGATCCTCGGCGGAGCGGCGCAGGTTTACTGGCCCTCGCTGCTGCTTTCGCTCGTTCTCGTTTCGATCGTGCTGGTGACCGGGATCGCCTATTTCAGAAGCACGGAAAAGACTTTTGCCGACGTGATCTGATGTCCGCCGTCATCAAAGTCGAAGGCCTGTCCAAGTGCTATTTCATCGACCACAGGCCGGGCCCCGCCTACCGCACGCTGCGCGACGCGCTCGCCAACCGTGCGACCAGGGTCGCCCGCAGGCTCGCGCGGCCTCTTGCCGGCGCGAGCCCGGCCGCCGATGAAGGGCCTTCGCGCGAGCAGTTCTGGGCGCTCCAGGACGTCGGGTTCGAGGTCGAGCAGGGCGAGCGGGTCGGCATCGTCGGTCGCAACGGCGCGGGCAAGTCCACGCTGCTGAAGATCCTGTCCCGTATCACCGATCCGACGAAGGGCAGGATCCATCTGAAGGGGCGGGTGGCGAGCCTGCTCGAGGTGGGAACAGGCTTTCACCCCGAGCTGACCGGGCGCGAAAACGTGTTCCTGAACGGAGCGATTCTCGGCATGCGCCGGGTCGAGATCGCGCGAAAGTTCGACGAGATCGTCGCGTTTGCGGAAGTGGAGCGGTTTCTCGACACTCCCGTCAAGCGCTATTCGTCGGGAATGTACGTGCGGCTCGCCTTTGCGGTGGCGGCGCACCTCGAGTCCGAGATACTGATCGTCGACGAAGTGCTCGCCGTGGGCGACCGGCAATTCCAGGACAAGTGCCTGGGGCGAATCGAGGAGCTGTCCACGGGCGCCGGCAAGACGATCCTGCTCGTGAGCCATAACCTGGATGTCATTCAGCGCGTGTGCAATCGTGGCCTGTACTTGCGACAGGGGTCGATCGCGTTCGACGGGCCTGTCGACCGTGCACTGCACGAGTATGTGACCAACACGACGGCGACTGCGTCGTCGAGGCCGCTGGAGCAGCGGCGCAACAGATATGGATCGCAACTCCTGGCGGCGAGCGGCTTCCGCATCGTCGACATGCACGGAGCCGAGCAAGGCGTTCTGCAAGCCGGCGGCGACTTCATTTTCGTCGTCACGTGCCGAAAGAGCGCTGCGATCGGGGATCTGAGGGACGTGAACGTCGGCATCGAGCTCAAGGATTGCCGGAACATCACCGTCTGGTTGGCGTATTCGAGCTTCACGCGCGACAGCTTTTCCGTAACGGACGACGAGATCGCCGTCAAGTGTACGGTGCGGGACCTCAACCTCGCGGCGGGCGATTACAGCGTCACCCTGTTTCTGTCCCGCGGCGAGCACGAGGTGCTGGACTGCGTCCACGATGCCGCAATGCTTACGGTCGCTGGAGGAGACTATTTCGGGACGGGTAGCGCGGGATTGCCCGACCACTGCAGAACGCTTACCCGCGTCGGGTGGCACGTGACGAGCGCGAGGGGCCCGTGAAGGCCGGAAACCGCCCGATGGCGCGCCTCGGACGCACCGCTCGGCAACTCTGTCCGCCGATCCTGTGGAATGCTCTGAAGCGCGGTCTCGACAGGATGGGGAGACAGACTCCGCGGCGCGAGTACTACGGGCTGCAGGAGCTGGACCGAGCAATCGAAAGATTTGTCGATTACGATGGCGGCTTCTTCATCGAGATAGGGGGTTGGGACGGCGTCACGTTCAGCAATACCCTCTATTTCGAACGCTTCAGAAACTGGCGGGGCGTCCTCGTCGAGCCCAACCCGACCGACTTCCTGAAGTGCAGGAAGAACAGGCCTGAAGCACGGACGTTCTGCTACGCATGCGTACCGTTCGGGTATCCGGAAAGATTCGTGCCGATGACCTATTGCGCATCGATGACGGCTGCCCACCCCGCGGGCGGGATTTCCGGACAGTTGCCCGACCTGGAGGCGCACCTCAGGAGCGGGGAACAGTTCCTCGCGGCCGACGAGACCCGCTTCCAATTCGGGGCCGTGGCAAAGCCCCTCTCCGCCATCCTCGACGACGAGAACATCCATGCAGCTGTAGATCTGCTGGTGCTCGACGTCGAGGGATTCGAGCTGAATGTGCTCCGCGGTATCGATTTTGCGCGGCATGCGCCAAGATTCATTTGCGTGGAAGTCTGGAATCTCGATGAGGTGAACGGATTCCTGGCCGCGAATGGCTACGTCATGCTCGACAAGCTCAGCAAACACGACTATCTCTTTCGCAGAGTGGATGCGACGGAGACTCCACGGCGTACGGAGGCGTCAGGGACGGGCGCTGCGAGCGGCCGGCGGGTTCCGTGACAGGCGTTGCCGTGTTCAGGGCCAGACTCAAGACATTTCTCTTTGCCATCCTGCCGCACCCGGTGGCCAGCCGCGGTCTCGTCCTGTGGCGCCGCGCGTGGTGGAAGGCGCAGCTGGCGGCGAGCCGACGCAGGAATCGCGCGTGCATTGCAGGGCTCCTCCGATCGGGCCGTCCGATCAATCTGGAGCTGGGCTCGCCGAAGCGCGAGGGCATGGAGGATTGGGTGACCTCCGACATCCATGGCGGCGGGGACCTGCGGCTGGATCTCACCGATCCCATGCCCTTTCCCGACAGTTCAGTGCAGCGGATATACTCGTCGCACGTGCTCGAGCATTTTGCGTATCCGAGTCCGATGCTCGACATCCTCAAGGAGTGCCATCGGATTCTGCAGCCCGGCGGCGAAGTCAGCGTCGCGGTTCCGAACGCGCGCATCTTCATCGAGGGCTACATGAACCCGGGCGCATTCGAGCGCGGCCGCTACTGCACGCACGACGTGGGGCTCTCCTACCGGGCGAAGATCGACTATGTGAATTTCATCGCCTACATGGGCGGGGACCACAAGCACATGTTCGACGAAGAGAATCTCGTGGGGGTGCTCGCGGAAGCGGGGTTTCGGGAAGTCCGCCTGCGGGACTACGATCCGCGCATCGACCTGTCCCGGAGGCGACATGAGTCGATCTACGCGACAGGCCGCAGGTAGTCGGATCCGGTGCCTGCGTTCCTGCTCGCGTCCAGGCCCCCTGGTGAACTTCGCTCGCAGCCAGGACTGCGCATAGGCGTCCATTGGCACCTCCTGTCCTGCTGATCATCTTCAAGCGCCCCGAGCACACGCGACGCGCGCTCGCGGCGATTCGCCGCGTCCGGCCGAAGATCCTGCTGGTCGCTGCCGATGGTCCCCGCGACGGCGACGAAACGGCGCTTTGTGCGCAGGCGAGGGAGGTGATCGAGGGCGTCGACTGGGACTGCACGGTCCTGAAGAACTATTCCGATCGAAACCTGGGTTGTGGAGTTCGCGTTCATACCGGAATCGAGTGGGCTTTTTCGCAATTCGAGGAGCTCATCGTTCTCGAGGACGATTGCATCCCGACCGGGTCGTTCTTCTCATTCTGTGAGGAACTGCTTGCGTACTATCGCGATGACGAGCGGGTGATGCACATCGGCGGCTTCAATCTGCAGCCGACGAACCCTGTAACGAGCCATAGCTACTACTTCTCGAAATACACGCTGGCATCGGGCGCCTGGGCGACGTGGCGAAGGGCTTGGCGGTTCTACGATGCGAAGCTGGCCAGCTGGCCGGCTGCAAAGAGCGAAGGCGTCATCGAGAGTTGGTGCAGCGATCGCTACGAGCGGAGTTACTGGAGCGAAGTCTTCGACCGAATGTACCAGGGGGCTCCTGACGTATGGGACTACCAGTGGAATTACGCGTGCTGGACCCAGAACGGGCTCGCGATCCTGCCGAGCGTGCCACTGGCAACCAACGTCGGCTTCGGGGCTGGCGCTACGCACACCAAGTCCCCAATCCCCGGCCTGATGCGCGCGCCGGGTGAGATCGACCGAATCGATCATCCTCCCTTCATGGTCAGGAATTGCGAGGCCGACGCCTACGTATTCGAGAACAGCTTCGGGGGAGGGGCCATGAAACAGGCGGACTCGTCGCGGGCACGGCTTCGGCGGCGACTGGGACCGATCCTCGGGCCGCTGCGAGCCCTGAAGAGGATCGTGGGATTGGCCGGTCGGCAACGCCGTTCCGCGGATGTCTAGCAAGGCGTCGACCCTGACATGTGCGGCATATCTGGCATCGTTGGATTGGCGGATCGCCAAATCGTGGTCGCAATGAGCGATGCGATGATCCACCGTGGTCCCGATGATCACGGCGTCTTCGTCGATTCGCGGAATCAGGTATCGCTGGGCCACCGGCGCCTCAGCATTCTCGACGTCTCCGGCGCCGGCCACCAACCGATGTCATATCGGGAAGGGCGATACTGGATCGTCTACAACGGTGAGATATACAACTTTCGGGAACTGCGCCGACAGCTCGAGACCCTCGGGCACGAATTCGTGTCCAACAGCGACACGGAGGTCGTGCTTGCGGCTTATGCCCAGTGGGGGGAAAGTTGTGTCGAAACGCTGCGGGGGATGTTCGCGTTCGCCATTTTCGACCGTGGAAACGGCGGGTCCATTCCCCCTGTGGTATTCCTCGCGCGCGATCGTCTCGGGATAAAGCCGCTCTACCATGCCGTTCAGGACGGCGTATTTGTGTTTGCGTCGGAAGTCAAGGGTCTGCTCGCGAGCGGGCTGGTGTCCCGGCAGATAGACCGGCAGGCGGTTTGGCAGTACCTCGCGCTCGGCTCCATCCCGCAACCCCGGACCATTCTGGCCGGCGCAAGTGCGCTGATGCCGGGGCACGTCATGACCGTCCGCCTTCCGCTCGACGTCAGTAGCAGGCGTTACTGGGACATCGCCGATGATTCGGAACGATCATTTCCCCATGCAGGCACCATCACCGCGGAGGACGCGCGGCGAACGCTGCGCTCCTTGCTCGAGGACGCGACCCGGTACCATCTGGTGTCGGATGTGCCGGTGGGGGCATTCCTGAGTGGTGGCATCGACTCGACGGCGGTGGTCGGCCTGATGAGTCGTGCTTCCGTTCACCCGATCAGGACCTTTTCTGTCGGATTCGAAAGTCAATCGGGTCGCCAGGATGAGCTCGCGTGGGCGAGAACCGCGGCCCGCGCTTTCGGCACCGATCACGCAGAGATAGTGGTCACGGGGCAGAGCGTGGCCGGCCAGTACGATGCGCTTGTGCACGCCATCGACCAGCCGAGTCTCGACGGCACGAACACGTTTCTCGTATCCCAGGCAGCCGGGAAGTCGGTCAAGGTTGCACTGTCGGGGCTCGGTGGAGACGAGCTGTTCGCGGGCTACCCTCACTTCGGCGAGCTCGCGACCGCCGCCCGCTGGGATGCGCGCCTGGGGCGACTCGGGTCGGCCGGCAGGAAGCGGTTGTTGAATGCGTTACCGGGGCGGCTCGTTCCGACCAAGAGCATGCTGCGGTTGGGGCGCCTCGGGCGGTATGCGACGTTGCGCCGATTGTGCAGCGACGGGCAGCGGGCCGACTGGGTCAATGCCGACTTCATGGACGGCGTAGAAGGAGTGCCCCTCGAGGAGCTGTATGGCGGGTGGCTTCGGCCGGAGCGCGATGTCGTCGCGGAGACGAGTTACGTGGAAGTGAAGGGATACCTTGCAAACACCCTGCTTCGCGACGTGGACGCCATGGCGATGGGCAACTCCGTTGAAGTAAGGCCCCTTCTTCTCGATCATGTCGTTGCGGAATTTGCCTTCGGCTTGCCGGCGAGGCTGAAACTGGGAGCCGGGGAGAACAAGCCGGCGCTGGTGGGGGCCGTACGCGATCTGCTGCCCGAAGCCATCATTCGGCGTACGAAGGCCGGGTTCGAGCTGCCGCTGGCCGAGTGGCTGTCCGGGCCGCTCCGGGAACGTGCGCGTTCGACATTTTCTTCGTCCATCGCAGCCCGCATCTTTTCGCCCGGGTTCCTCGGCCGGATTGCCGACCAGTTGTCGTCACAAGGGCGTACGACCAACGCGCTCTGGGCCTACCTGATGCTGGTCGAGTGGGCGACAGCGCATAAGCTGGAACTGTGAAGGGAAGCGACCGCCGCCTTCGTATCCTGCAGGTCGCGACCTCGGACCTGACCGGGGGGGCCGAGAGATCCGCGGTCAATCTGCACCGCGCGCTTCGTGCGTCGGGCAACGATAGCTGGCTGGCGGTGGGGTTGAAAAGAAGCGCGGATCCCGACGTGCTCGAGATCCCGAACGAACTGCAGAGGAATGCCTGGGTCAGGTGGTGGACGCGCTTCAGAGAGGACAATGCAACATCGCTCGGACGCGTTCGCGGAACGGGACGACTGACGGCACTGTTGCGCGACTGCGGCGAGCCCGTGCGCTGGATGCACGGGCAGCTGGGGATCGAGGATTTCGCGTTTCCGGGAACCGGGCAACTGCTTGACCTGCCCCCGGTCAGGCCCGACATACTTCATTGCCATAATCTCCACGGGGGCTATTTCGATCTTCGGGCTCTGCCCCGATTGTCCGAACGGGTCCCGACCATCCTCAATCTGCGCGATGCCTGGCTGCTGAGCGGCCACTGTGCGTACTCCTTCGCGTGCGAACGATGGAAGCACGGCTGCGGCAAATGCCCGGATCTGACCCTCTACCCGGCGGCGCGCCGGGACTCCACCGCGTACAACTGGCGGCGAAAGCAAGACATCTTCGGCAAGAGTCGGCTATACGTCACGACACCCTCGCAGTGGTTGATGGATAGAGTGCGGGATTCCATCCTGGCGCCGGCGATCATCGAGAGCCGCGTCATTCCGAACGGTGTGGATACGTCGGTCTTCGCGCCCGGCGAAAAGACTGCGGCCCGTGCCGAGCTGGGTATCGTCCCCGGTGCGCGCGTGCTGATGATCGCGGCGAACGGCATCAGATCCAATGTCTGGAAGGACTACGGCGCGTTGAGCGAGGCAATGCGCATTCTGGGAAGCCACGGCAAGTCGCAGGAGCTCATTCTGCTGGCGGTTGGCGAGACCGCTCCGCCCGAGAGAGTCGGAAACGCGGAGATTCGGTTCATACCCTTCCAGAAGGAGCCGGAATCGCTGGCGAAGTATTACCGCGCCGCGGACATCTATGTGCATGCCGCTCGCATCGAGTCGTTCGGCAATGTTCTGCTGGAGGCACGGGCATGCGGGACCGCGGCGGTGGCAACAGCCGTCGGGGGCATCCCGGAGCACCTGAATTCGCTCGACTGCGAACATACCGCAGGTGGCGTGCGGGTCTTCCCGCCCGGCGAAGCAACGGGCCTGTTGACGCCCGCGGGAGACGGCGAAGCGTTGGCCCGAGGGGTCCTCTTCCTCTTCGACCATCCGGAGTTGCTGCGGAAGCTCGGCGAAAATGCAATTCGCGATGTCAATGAGCGCTTCCGGGTATCGCTGCAGGCCCGGCGATTCCTGGCGTGGTACCGAGAGATTCTCGCGGCCTCAACCCGTGACGCTTGTCCGCCACGTCAGCACAGTCGCGAACTGGAATGAACTCGCCGCGCGCCCTTGATCTGCCCGCTGCGCCGCCCGGTGCCAAGGGCTGGCCGTGGGAGCCTCCGGCCGAATCCGGATCGCGCGCCGCGGACGCGCGGGTCGATTGGCCGAAGATCACCGTCGTCACGCCGTCCTTCAATCAGGGAAGGTACCTGGAGGCGACGCTCCGCAGCGTCCTGCTGCAGGGCTATCCGAATCTCGAGTACATCGTCATGGATGGCGGCAGCGACGACAGTTCGGTCGAGATTCTGGAGCGCTACGGGTCGCACCTCGCCTACTGGCAAAGCGAGCCCGACTCGGGCCAGGCCGACGCGATCGCGTCCGGGTTTGCGCGTGCGACCGGGGAGATCTGCGGGTACCTCAATTCGGACGACATCCTGTTGCCCGGGGCGCTGCGGCACCTGGCGCGCATGTTCCTTCGCCGGCCGAGCGTCGGCGTTGTCTACGGGAACCGGCTGGTCATCGATGAGCAGGGCGCCGTCATCGGGCGGCACGTCTGGCCCTATTTCCTGTCCCGGTACCACTGGGCGAAGGAGCAGCCGCTGGCGCAGGAGTGCTGCTACTGGCGGAAGGAAGTGTACTCGCGGGTCGGCGGCATCGACCGCAGCAGGTTCTTCGTCATGGACTACGACCTTTTCTACAGAATGTGGAAAGCAACGCGGTTCCGCAAGACCCGCGCGTATCTCGGGGCGCTGCGCGTTCATGGCGAATCGAAGAATGCGTTGCACGGTGATGTGTGGCGGCGGGAGCTGGCCGCGGCGAAGGCGCACTACGCGCTACGGGAGCCGGGATATCTCGGGGCCCGGGTCATGAATCGCCTGGATCGGATTCAGGTCCTGGTTGACGCTCTCGCGGAGCGGGCGTGCGGCAGCAAGTTGCCGAGAATCGATTAGGGCCGCTCGATGTGCGGAATCGCGGGATGGTATCTGGGGGATGATCGGCGCGCCGATCCGGCGCAGGTCGAGGCCATGTCGCGGGCGATTGCGCACCGCGGGCCGGACGACTACGGGACCTATGTCGATGCGACAGCCGGGCTCGCGCTGACGCATCGGCGACTGAGCATCATCGACCTTTCGGCCGCAGGCCATCAACCGATGGCAAGCGCGGACGGCGCGGTCATCCTCGTATGCAACGGGGAGCTCTACAACTTCCGCGAATTGAAGCATGAGCTGGAAGCGCTCGGGCGCACCTTCCGCTCCCGGAGCGACAGCGAAGTGATGCTGAATGCGCTCGTGCAGTGGGGGCCGGCGGCGCTGAACCGCTTCGACGGCATGTTCGCGCTCGCCGCCTGGTACCCGCGCGAGCGCAAGCTCCTGTTGGCGCGCGATCCGCTCGGGATGAAGCCGCTTTACTATTCGAGCCGCGGATTGGGGAGCGGGATTGCATTCGCGTCGGAGATCAAGGCGTTCCTCGCCCTCGATGGTTTTGCGCCGGCGGTCAACCTGCACTCGCTTAGGCAGTTCATGGAATTCGGGTACGTGTTCGACGAGCACGACACTGCGCTGGCGGGGGTCTGCAAGCTGCCACCGGGGCACGCGATGGAGGTCGTCGCCGGCCGTGCGACGGCGCCTTATCCGTACTTCACGCCTCGCGTCGCCGATGCGTGCCGCGAGCACTCGCTCGAGCAGGCCGCCGACGCGTTGCATGCGACGCTCTCGACCGTGGTAAGCGAGCACATCGTCGCCGACGTGCCGGTCGGATTGCTGCTTTCGGGCGGGCTGGATTCCAGCGTAATCGCCGCATTGGCAGCGAAGGAAGGCCCGCTGGCAACCATCGTGATGGGATTCGCGGATTCAACGGTGGACGAGCGCCGCCACGCGCGCACCGTGGCCGACCACATCGGCTCCGAGCACCGGGAGGTCCTGATCGATCATCGCGAGATCGAGGTGGAGCTCGAGGATGTCGTCTGGTACTTCGACGACCTCTTTGCCGACTGGGGCACGGTGTCCACGCGGATCCTGTATCGCAAATGCCGGGAACAGGGAATCAAGGTCGTGCTGGTCGGGGAGGGGGCGGATGAGCTCTTCGGGGGCTATCCGATCTTCGCTGCGGCGGCGCGGCAACGCGGCCCGACGTTGTGGCGCCTGTTCCAGCTCTACCGCCGGTATGCGGGCCGGCGCTATGGCGGGCAGTTTCCGGCGTTTGCCGCGGTCATGCGAAACTATCTGGCGCAGACGGGCGGCAGCATGTTCGACGCGGTGCGCCTGTTCGAGGGGCGCAATCAGTTGCCTAACAATTTCCTCATGAAAGTGGACAAGGCCAGCATGTCGGTGAGCGTGGAGGCGCGGGCCCCGTACCTCGACCGGCGTGTCGCCGCGCTCGCGTACGGCATGCCGCAGCGCTACCTTCTTGCCGACGGCACGGACAAGCTGGTTCTGCGGATCATGGCCGAGCGGCACCGGCTCCTGCCCCCCGAGGTTACCCGGCGGCCAAAGTACGGTGCCTCGATCGCCACCTCGTGGATGGACGACTCCGCGGAGTTCCGGCGCTACGCGCGCGAGATCGTGCTCTCCCGCGACGGCTGGGCCGAGCGCCTCGGGCTGCGGCGAGCGATGACGGATTTCTTCGACGGCCGCAGCAAGGGCCACCGCTTTCCCCGCGCCGTCGGCATCTTCAGCCATCTCGCGTGGCGCCTGCTGCTGCTCAACCTGTGGTCGAGGAAATATCTGGTGGCGCGATGACAGCAGCCGTCGTTTCCCGGCTCGTCAGCACGGTGATTCCCGTGCACAACCGGGCCGCACTGCTGCGCGAGGCGGTCGCGAGCGTGCTTGCACAAACCTATCGTCCCATCGAGATCGTCATCGTCGACGACGGCTCGACCGACGACACGCCGCGCACGGCCGATGCGCTCGCTGCCGGCCATCCCGCGGAGGTACGGGTCCTGCACGGACGCAACGCGGGGCCCGGCCTGGCGCGCGAGGCCGGCCGGCGTGTGGCGCGCGGGGAATTCATCCAGTATCTCGACAGCGACGACGTGTTGCTGCCAAGGAAATTCGAGCGCCAGGTCGGCCTTCTTGCGCAGCACGCGGTGTGTGGTGTCGCGTACGGCCAAACGCGCTACCGTGCGCTTGGATCCTCGCCCGAGGAGCGGCCCTGGAAGCGCACCGGCGAGGTGATCGAAGCGATGTTCCCCGCCATTCTGCAATCGAGATGGTGGGGAACGTCCACGCCGCTCTACCGGCGGACGGTCACGGATGCCGCTGGCGCCTGGCTCGGCCTATCGAGTGAGGAAGACTGGGAATACGATTGCCGTGTGGGGGCGTTGGGCGTTCGCCTTTGCTTCGTGCCGGAATTCGTGTCGGAAGAGCGCGGGCATCCCGGTCCGAGGCAGAGCCGGGGCGGGACCACGCTACCCGGCAAGCTTGCGGACAGGGCGCGCGCGCACTTTCTGATCTTCGAGCATGCGCAGCGGGCCGGCGTCGCCGCGGCAAGTACAGAGATGCAGCATTTCGCGCGCGAGCTCTTCCTGCTCGCGCGCCAGTGCGGAGCGGCGGGCCTGGGCACGCAGTCGCGCGATCTCTTCCGGCTGGCGAGGGTTGCGTCGGGTCCGGGGCGTGCCGGCCGCCTCGACTTCAGGCTCTATGCGATGGCCGCGGCGGTTCTCGGCTGGCCGCTCGCGGGACGCCTCGCCTGCGCTTCGGACAGGCTGCGCAGATGACGACGAGCCCCGACGTCTCGGTCGTGATGAGCGTATACAACGGTGCGGAGCACCTGCGCGCGTCCGTCGCGAGCGTGCTCGCGCAGGAAGGGGTGGATCTCGAGCTCGTCGTCGTCGACGACGGATCGACCGATGCCTCGGCGAAAATGCTCGACGAAATAGCCGCTGCCGATCCGCGGGTGCGCGTCCTGCATCAGGGCAACCGCGGATTGACGCACGCGCTGATTCGCGGGTGCGCCGAGGCAAAGGGGTCGTACATTGCGCGGCAGGATGCGGGCGATTGCTCGCTGGAGGACAGGCTTTGTCTCCAATATGCGGCATTGGAGGCCGACAAGGCCCTGTCCTTTGTCTCATGCTGGACTGAATTCTGCGGTCCCCGCGAGGAGTTCCTCTCGTCGTCAAAGGGCACCGGACGCGCTGTCTCGCCGACGAGTATCATTTCTGGGGAAGGCGAGCATCTGATCGTCGACGGCCCATCCTGCCACGGCTCCGTCATGTTTCGTCGGGAACGCTACGAATACTCGGGGGGCTATCGCCGGCAATTCTTTTTTGGGCAGGATTGGGACCTCTGGTACAGGCTGGCCGAGTGCGGTAAGTTCCAGATGGTGCCGAAGGTCCTTTACCGGGCGCGTGTTGCGCCGGACAGCTTGAGCGGCAAGCACCGAGACGCGCAAAACGCGATCGGCAGACTTGCCCGTCAGGCGCTGCTTTCGAGGATGCGCGGCCAAGGCGACGACGATGTGCTCAACCTGGCGGCGCAAATCCGACCAGGCACAGATTGCCGGTATTCAGCTCGGACCCGCGCGGATGGACTCTATTTCATCGGGGAACAGTTGCGCCGCAACGGCGACGAGCGTGCGGCGGCCTATCTCAGGGATGCGGCTCGGGCCGCGCCGTTTGACCTGCGGTCATGGGTGCGCCTCGCCCAGCTCGGCGCATCGAGAGTGCTTCGCCTCACACGCACCACGAATGCGTCCTAGTCCGCGTCGCACGGCCGCTCGCGGTTCCGGCGCGGGCGAAGCACGCTGACCGAGGCCCCGTTGTCGACCCACTTTCCTGATGCGGCCAAGGACATGCCGACCTGCGAGCCGCGCGTTTCGGTCGTAATCCCGACCTACAACCGGGCGGGATTCGTCGGCGAGGCCATCGAGTCGTGCCTGGCAGCGGGCGTCGCTTCGTCGAGGCTCGAGGTGATCGTCGTCGACGACGGATCGACCGACGGGACGGCCTCGATCCTCGGTGCGTTCAAGGACAGGGTCCGCTGCATCTCCTTCGCAGGCAACTGCGGCAGAAACCGGGCCCGCAACGCCGGCCTGTCGATCGCCACCGGCCGCTACGTGAAGTTCCTGGACAGCGACGACGTGCTGGAGCCGGCAAGTCTCGGCATCGAGGTGGCGGCGGCCGAAGACGCCGGTGCGGACATCGTCGTGTCATGCTGGCAGTCGGTCGAGCTGGATGCGGACCGGGTTGTCCGATCAGCCGCACGGTTCGATGCACCGATCATGGAGCCTGTGGTCGATTGCCTGCTTGCCGGGCGCGCAGTGCCAACCAGCGCTGCCCTCTATGCGCGGGCATTGGTTCGCGGTCAGCGTTGGGACGAAGACCTGCGAAAGCTCGACGACTGGGACTGGTTCATCAGGGCTGCGCTGCTCGCCGGCCGGATCGTTCGCGTCGACGTGGTGTCGTATTCATGGAGGCAGCACCCGGGCCAGGGCATCCGAGCGGAGACATTGCTCCGAAACGCTCGAGAGCACCACGCGATCCTGAGGAAGCTCGAGGCGGAACTTGCCGCCCGCGGATTGTTGACGAACGCGCGCAAGAAGCGGCTTGCGCAGTACTACTACAAGGAATTGCGCGTGCTTTCGTTGCACGACGAGCAGGAATTCGATTGGGGAGTTTGGCACATACATGAACTCGATCCGGCGTTTGTGCCACGGGACGAGGAGCGGCAGTGGTGGATGCAATGGGCCTGTCGAATTCTCGGCGTACGTCGGGCATTGCAGCTTCATTCCGCCGCCAAGAAGCGCATGAGGCCGGTCGTCGCGGATTGCGACGTCGCCACCCGTTGACGCGAGCGCCACCATGACGCCGTCCCGCCCCATTTCGATTGTGATACCGACGTACGGGCGCGAGCGGACCCTAACCGATACGATAGATGCCCTGCTGCGGCTCGATGTCGCTGCGGCCGAGATTCTGGTGCTCGATCAAACGCCCGGGCACGAGCGGCACACCGAGGCGCTGCTCCGGGAATGGAGCGATAGCGGACGGATTCGCTGGTTTCGCCTTTCCGGACCGTCGATCCCTGAAGCCATGAATCGGGGTTTGCTCGAGGCGAGTCAGGACATCGTGCTGTTTCTGGACGACGATATCGTGCCGTTTCCGGGTCTCGTCCGCGCGCATGCCGAGATGCATGGCGGCGAGGACGAGCTGGTCGCGGGTCGCGTGCTGCAGCCCTGGAATGTCGACATCGCCTCGGCCACGTGGGAAGCGATGCAGTTCGCGTCCACGGAATGTCGGGAAATAGACAGATTCATGGGCGGCAACTTCTCGGTCGGCAGGAAGGCCGCTCTCGCGATCGGCGGTTTCGACGAGAATTTCGTCCGCGTGGCCTACCATTTCGAGCGTGAATTCGCGGACCGATGGCGCGCGCGAGGAGGGCGGATCCTGTTTTGCCCGGCCGCGGCGATCCGGCACCTGAAGGCCGCTTCCGGCGGCACGCGCGCCTACGGCTTCCACCTGACGACGATCTCTCCCGCGCACGCGGTCGGCGCCTACTACTACCTGCTGCGCTCGCAGCCGGCCGCGGGTCGCCCGCGCGCATTCCTCGCGCGATGGATCGGGTCCGTGACGACCCGCCATCACCTGCGCCGTCCGTGGTGGATTCCGGTCACGCTGACGGCCGAGCTCTGCGGCATGCTCTGGGCGCTCGGCCTGTTTGCGCGCGGCCCGCGGCTGCTTTCGGCGCCGGCGCCCGCGCCGGGAACGTGCTGAAATGCCGAGCTGGCTGGCCCTGGCCCTGGTGCTCCCCGCGGCGGTTGTCGCCGCGATCGACTGGCGCAAGGGGCTCTTCGCGATGCTCGTCGTCGCCTTCCTGCAGGATCCGCTGCGCAAGCTCGCGGTCGACAAGCCCGTGTACTTCACCGTGCTCGCGGGCGTCGTGTTCGGCTTCGCCTACATGCGCGCGCAGTCGCACCGGTGGTTCCTGCCGTCGCAGATCCCCGGCTGGAACCACTTCCTTCGGCTGCCGTCCGTGCTGATCGTCGCGGTGCTCGTGGCGCAGGCGGTGAATTCCGTCGCGCGCTACGGCAATCCGATGATCGCCGGCATCAGCGCGTTGTCGTATCTGGCGCCGCTGCCGGCGATGCTCGCCGGATACTGGTTCGCCGTGAAGGCGGGGCGTGCCGGCGTGGAGCGCTGGATGACGGCGTATCTGATCGGGGCAATCATCGTCCTGCCCGGCATCGTGCTCGAGTACCTGGGCCTGGATTGGCCCGTGCTCGGCGACGTCGGGGAGGGGTTTCAGCTGTTCCAGGAGGACACCATCCTGACGGCGCACGCGGGCTTCTTCCGCGCGTCGGAGATCGCAGCCTGGCACACGGCGACCGTGGTCTGCTTCCTGCTGCTGCTCTCCTCGCTGCGCAAGCTCTCGGCGCGGCAGATCGGCGCCGCCGGGGCGATTACCGTGGCGCTGCTCGCGATCGGCATCCTGACCGGCCGCCGCAAGATCTTCGTCGAGATCGTGATCTTCATGAGCGCCTACGTGTCGCTGTTCCTGCTGTTCGGCAAGGGCGGTGTCCGCCTGGCCACCATGGTGTTCGTCGCGGGGCTTCTGAGCTACGGCGCGCTGACGTGGTGGGCGGTCGAGCGGCCGAGCGAATTCGCCGGGCACGATGCGATGCGTTACCAGCGATACGCGGAACGCAGTGCGAGCGTGGGGTCCGCCATTGCGGATCGCGTCGTCGGCCTCGGCCTCGATACCGTGCAGTGGGCCGTCGAGGATTACGGCTGGCTCGGGGGCGGGCTGGGAATCGCGAGCCAGGGCGCACAGCATTTCGGCGGCGGCGCGGAGGTGTACGGGGGCGCCGGCGAGGGCGGGCTCGGCAAGATCACCGCGGAGCTGGGCGTGCCGGGATTGCTGATCGCGCTCTGGTTCGGCATCGCCGCCCTGCGCTACGGGCGGACCGTGCTGATGTTCGTTTCGGGGCGCTCGACGACGGTGGCGCGCCTCGCCTACGGTCTCGCCGCGTTCCTCGTTGCGAATCTTGCCGTCTTCTTCGTTGCTACCCAGGTGTTCGGCGATCTCTTCGTGCTGCTGCTGCTGGGCCTCGTCTCCGGATTCTTCGTCGCGACACCGGTGCTCGCGGAGCGCGAGCAGGCGCAACGCAGCGCTGCGCGCGGCCCGTTGGCTGCGGGAGCGCCTCTCGTCGCCGGCGTTGCCGGAAAGGTCGGGCGACCTTGAATGCGGGCGGTCGCGCGGTGCCGGGCGGACGCGTGCGCGTGGCGCTGTTCGCCACGCACCCGATCCAGTATCAGGTGCCGTGGTTGCGGCAGCTCGCGGCACGGCCGGAGATCGAGCTCAAGGTGTTCTACGGGATGATCCCCGACCCGGCGCAGCAGGGCGTCGGCTTTGGCGTGGACTTTCGCTGGGATCTGCCCTTGCTCGGCGGATACGAGCACGAGGTCCTGCACAATGTGGCGAAGCGGCCCTCGCTGGCGAGCTTCGCGGGCTGCGACACGCCGGGCGTGGCGCGCGCGCTGCGCGCGTGGAAGCCCGAGCTCGCCGTTCTGACCGGATGGCACTCGAAAATGCTGGTCCAGGCCTGGTGGGCGAGCGCGCGGCTTCGTGTCCCGCGCCTGGTCCGCGGCGAATCCAGCGCGCTCGCGTACCGTCCTCGCTGGAAGCGCATCGCGCACCGGATCTGGCTGCGCGGCTTCGACGGGTTCCTGGCGATCGGCAAAGCCAATCGGGACTTCTACCGGCAGTCCGGGATAGCCGATGCGCGGATTCACGACTGCCCCTACATCGTCGACAACCAGCGCTTTGCCGCGGCCGCCGACGCAGCGCGCACGCGGCGTGCCGAGCTGCGCCGTCGCTGGTCGATCCCGGAGGGGGCGACGTGCTTCCTCTTCTGCGGCAAGCTGATTCCCAAGAAGCGGCCGCTCGACCTGCTGCAGGCGGCGCGGCGAGCGACGGCGGAACGCGCGGCGCTGCACGTTCTCGTCGTCGGCAACGGCGAGCTGATGGCCGAAGCGCGCGCGCTGGTGGAGAGCCACCGGCTGCCGGTGACCTTCGCCGGGTTCCTCAACCAGACGGAGATCGTCGATGCCTACGTGGCGGCGGATTGTCTGGTGCTGCCCTCCGACGCGGGAGAGACGTGGGGCCTCGTGGTCAACGAGGCGATGGCGTGCGGCCTGCCGGCGATCGTCAGCGATCAGGTCGGATGCGGACCGGATCTCGTGGACGACGGCGTCACGGGAGTGATCTGTCCGACGGGCGATGTCGACGCGCTGGCGCGAAAGCTGGCGACCTTCGCCGGCAACGGATCGGCGCTGCGCGCGATGGGGATGCACGCGCGCGAGCGTGTCTGTTCGCGCCATTCGCTCGATCGCGCAGTCGCGGGCACGCTGGCCGCCATCCGCGCGACGATGGCTCGGGGATAGTGCGCCGATGCGCCTTCTGCACGTCGTCCCGACCTACCTGCCGGCAACCCGCTACGGCGGCCCGATCCAATCGGTTCACGGTCTCTGCGCCGCGCTGGCGGCGCGCGGCCACGACGTGCACGTGTTCACGACCAGCGTCGACGGCCCCGGCGACAGCCCGGTGCCCCTGGGCCGCCCGGTGGACCGGGACGGGGTGTCGATATGGTACTTCCCGTCGCGCTGGCTGCGTCGCGTGTACTGGTCGCCGCCGATGGCCGCGGCGCTCCGTTGGGATACAAGAAGCTTCGATCTCGTGCACCTGCACTCGGTGTTCCTGTGGCCGACCTGGGCGGCGGCGCGGGCGGCGCGGGCAGCCGGAGTTCCCTACGTGCTGTCGCCGCGGGGAATGCTGGTGAAGGCGCTGTTCCGCTCCCGAAGCCCGGTCGTCAAGGCGACATGGATGACGCTTGTCGAGCGCGCCAATCTCGAGCGTGCGGCCGCCGTGCACGTGACGTCCGCGCTCGAAGGCGCGGAGCTCGCGAATTTCGGCTGTCGGCTGGACGGGCGCGTCGTCGAGGTGCCCAACGGCGTGGCGCTTGGTCCGGCACTTCCGGCCGGGCCGGGGCCCGGCTCTGACTACGTGCTGATGCTGGGCCGCATCAGCTGGAAGAAGCGCGTCGAGACCGCACTCGAAGCCCTGCAGCACCTCGACCGCATCCGGCTGGTGATCGCCGGTGGCGACGACGAGGGGCTGGTGCCGGCGCTGCGCGCTCACGCGGCGTCGCTCGGAATCCTGGAGCGCGTCGAGTTCGCAGGACCCGTCGCGGGCGACGTCAAGCGGCGGCTGCTGGGCGGAGCGTTGGCCCTGCTGATGCCGTCCCTGTCGGAGAATTTCGGGAATTCGGTGCTGGAGGCCATGGCGGAGGGAACGCCCGCGATCGTCGTCCCCCAGGTGGGCGTCGCGGATTTCGTCCGCGAGTCAGGTGCCGGGTTCGTCGTTGCTCCGACTGCCGCGGCGCTCGCCGACGCCGTCCGGCGACTTCAGCGGGATCCTGAATTGCTGGCCGGGATGCGGGCGCGGGCGCGGGCGGCCGTCGCCGAGAGTCGCTCGTGGCCGGCCATCGCCGCGCGCATGGAAGACGTCTACCGCGCGCTTCTCGGCGGCGCCGCGAAGGTCGCGTAGAAAGCGCGCGATTCCCGTGCTCGACCAGATCACGCCCCTGATCCTTACCCTCGACGAGGAGGCCAACATCGAACGCGTCCTCGCGCGCCTCGCGTGGGCGCGCGAGGTCGTGGTCGTCGACAGCGGCAGCAAGGATGCGACGCGCGCAATGCTGGCGTGCCATGGAAATGTCCGCTGCGTCGAGCACCCCTTCGCGAGCCACGCCGCGCAGTGGAATTTCGCGCTTTCCGAGACGGGCATCGGAACCGAGTGGGTCCTGGCGCTGGATGCCGACTACGTGCTCACCGACGCGCTGGTCGCCGAGTTGAGGGCGCTGGCGCCGGATCCGGACGTGCAGGGCTACCGGGTGAGCTTTCGCTACTGCGTCTTCGGGCGAGCGCTGCGGGGATGCCTCTATCCGCCGGTCGTCGCGCTGTACCGGCGCGCGGCGGCGCGCTACGTCCAGGACGGGCACACGCAGCGCGTGCAGGTGAGCGGCCGGGTCGATCCGCTGCGCTCGCCGATCCTGCACGACGATCGCAAGCCGCTGTCGAGCTGGGTGGCGGCGCAGGCGCGCTACGCGCGGCTCGAAGCCGATCACCTGTCCGGCAAGTCGTGGCGCGAGCTCGGCTGGGCCGATCGGCTGCGCACGCTGCGGATCGTGATGCCGCCGCTGGCCTTCGTCTACTGCCTGACGGTCGGGCGCGGCATCCTCGATGGGTGGCCGGGCCTGTATTACGCGTTCCAGCGCGCCGTCGCCGAGGCGATGCTGTCGCTGGCGCTCATCGAGCGGAGCGTGACGAAAGCGATGCCGAAATGACGACGATCCTCGGGATCAACGCGTTTCATGCCGACTCCGCGGCCTGCGTGGTCCGGGATGGCGCCATCGTCGCCGCGGCGGAGGAAGAGCGCTTCCGCCGCGTCAAGCACTGGTCCGGCTTTCCGGAGAGGGCGATCCGCTATTGTCTCGACGAGGCGGGAATCGCGCTCTCCGGCGTTGACCACGTGGCCGTCAATCAGGACTCGGCCGCCAATCTCGGCAGGAAGCTCGCCTTCGCGTTGACGCGGCGTCCCGACCTGCGCATGGTGCTCGATCGCCTGCGCAACAGGCGCGAGCGCGCCGGAATCGACGCGCACCTCGCCCGCGCGTTTCCCGGCCAGCCGTTCCGTGGTC
>Ga0209048_10001272_pt1 | contig 26081 bp, 37 predicted proteins | sample FrelakmetCRP12CR_FD_187146 | JGI IMG/M metagenome (GOLD analysis project Ga0209048, IMG submission 187146) | Freshwater lake sediment microbial communities from the University of Notre Dame, USA, for methane emissions studies - CRP12 CR (SPAdes)... | ecosystem: Environmental > Aquatic >... | reverse complement strand
CTTCAGGAACAGCTTCATCTTCTCCCGCCGGCAGAGGCGGCAGACGGGACCGGTGTAGCGAGCCATGAGCGGTCAGACCCTCCGACGCTTCTTGGGGCGGCAGCCGTTGTGGGGGATGGGGGTGACGTCCTTGATGCCCCCGACCTCGAGGCCCGAGTTCTGGAGGCTGCGGATCGCGGTCTCACGGCCCGAGCCCGGGCCCTTGACGAGCACGTCGACGCGACGCATGCCGTGCTCCATGGCGGCCTTGGCCGCCTTCTCTGCGGCCAGCTGAGCCGCGAAGGGGGTCGACTTGCGGCTCCCCTTGAAGCCGACGTTGCCCGCCGACGCCCAGGAGATCACGTTCCCCTCGGGGTCGGTGATGGCGACGATCGTGTTGTTGAAGGAGCTCTTGATGTGGGCGACGCCGACGGCGATGTTCTTGCGCTCGCGCTTGCGGGGACGACGTCCACCAGGCTTCGGCTTGGCCATTACTTCCGGACCTTCTTCTTGCCGGCAACGGTCCGCTTGGGACCCTTCCGGGTGCGGGCATTGGTGCGGGTGCGCTGGCCCCGGACGGGCAGGCCCTTGCGGTGGCGGATGCCCTGGTAGCAGCCGATCTCCATCTTGCGCTTGATGTCCTGGGAGATGTCGCGCTTCAGGTCGCCCTCGACCTTCAGGTTGGCGTCGATCCAGGAGCGGAGCCGGGCGACCTCGTCCTCGGTGAGGTCGCGCACCCGGGTGTTGGGGTCGATGTCGGTCTCGGACAGGACCCGGTTGGCGGTCGTCCGGCCGACGCCGAAGATGTAGGTCAAGGCGATCTCCACCCGCTTCTCGCGGGGGACGTCGACGCCGGCGATGCGTGCCATCTCTCTCCTAGCCCTGACGCTGCTTGTGCTTCGGGTTCGTGCAGATCACGCGAACGACCCGTCGGCGACGGATCACCTTGCACTGCTCGCACATCGGCTTGACGCTCGGTCGTACCTTCATGGGTCCCTCGTGGTTCGGGTGAATGGGTGGGCGCCGGCGGCTGTGGTCGCTACCGGTACCGGTAGGTGATGCGACCCCGGGTGAGGTCGTAGGGGGTGATCTCCACCTGCACGCGGTCGCCGGGGAGGATGCGGATGCGATTCATGCGCATCTTGCCGGAGGAGTGGGCCAGCACCTCGTGCCCGTTCTCCAACCGGACCTTGAACATGGCATTGGGGAGCGGCTCGACGACCTCTCCTTCCATGACGATCGCGTCTTCCTTGGGTTTCGGCAGGTGGACCTCCAGCGGGGGGACAGCACGGACTGCGACAACAGGCGTTCGGGTTGGCTTTCCGGTGGGCACGCGCCGAGACGCCGCGCCACCGAGAGGCGACCGGCCATGCTAGCCCAGCCCGCACCGGGCCGCCAACGCGCCGACATGCCGGCAGGCCAGCCCCGGGGGGCCGGTCGCACGTCACGGCTGATGGTACCCGCGCCACTGAGGGCGGTGGGCCTCCTGTCGCCCCCGTGGCCGGGAGCTGGGCCGGTGGGTCGGTGTCGGACCGGCTGTCGCCCCCGTGGCCGGGAGCTGGGCCGGTGGGTCGGTGTCGGACCGGCGGGCGGCGGGTGGCCGGGAGCTGGGCCGGTGGGTCGGTGTCGGACCGGCGGGCGGCCGGGCGGCCGGTGGCCCGGCTCATCCCTGGCTGGGGAGCGGCGGCGCGTGATAGCGGCGGTTGTCGATGGCCCGCAACAGGCGGTCGCTCACGTCCTTGGCCGCACCGGTGCCCTCGATGGCGGCGAGCTTCGCCCGCTCCAGGTACCAGCTGATGAGCGGCTCCGTCGAGCTGGCGTAGAGCTCGAGTCGGCGGCGGATCGACGCCTCGGTGTCGTCCTCCCGCTGGGAGAGCTCGCCACCGCAGTTGTCGCAGATCTGGTCACGGCGGGCCGGGTTGTCGATCCCGTAGATCGTCCCGCAGACGGTGCACACCCGCCGCGAAGCGAGCCGCTCCAGGACCACCTCGGTTGGGACCTCGAGATCGAGCACGAGGTCGATGCCTCGGGGCGACAGCAGGTCCTCGAGGGCCTCCGCCTGGGCGACCGTGCGGGGGAACCCGTCGAGGATGAAGCCCCGGTTCTTCGTGTCGTGCTGGTCGAGGCGGTGAGCGACGGCCTGGATCATGACATCGTCGGGAACCAGCTCACCGAGCCGCATGTACTCGGCCACCTGCCTGCCGAAGTCGGTGCCCGACTTGGTCGCCGCCCGGAGCATGTCCCCCGTCGAGATGTGGGGCACGACGTAGTGACGCGACAGTCGCACACACTGGGTGCCCTTCCCTGCTCCTTGCTTGCCGAGGAGCACGAGCCTGACGCCGGGGACCACCTGCCCGCTACTTGGTCAGGAACGTGTCGTAGTTGCGCATCATGAGCTGGCTGTCGATCTGCTTCATCGTCTCCAGCGCCACACCCACGGCGATCAGGAGCGTCGTGCCGGCGAACGCGGACTGCTGGATGTGCCAGACCGAGAGGAGCAGCGTGGGGAGGAGGGCGACGAGTGCGAGGAACAGCGAGCCGGGCAGGGTGATCCGGTTGAGGATCTGGGTCAGGTACCGCTCGGTCGGGGGGCCGGGCCGGTACCCGGGGATGTAGCCGCCCTGCTTGCGGATGATGTCGGCCTGTTGGTGCGGGTCGAAGCTGATCGCCGTGTAGAAGTAGGAGAACGCGATGATCAGCAGCCCGTACATCAGGATGTAGACGAGGTTCGTCGGGGTCAGGAAGTACCGGTTGACGATCCTCTGGAACGAGTTGTTGGGGATCACGTTGGACAGCAGGGCCGGCAGGTACAGCACCGAGCTGGCGAAGATGATCGGGATGACGCCGGCCTGGTTGACCTTGAGCGGGATGTAGGTGCTCTGGCCGCCGTACATACGCCGGCCGACCACCCGTTTGGCGAACTGCACGGGGATCCGGCGCTGACCCTGCTCGATGAACACGATGGCGACGAGCAGCCCGATCACCACGACCATGATGATCATGAACTTGAGATTGCCGCCCTCGGCCCGGATCCGGGATCCCTGCGAGGGGAGCGTGGACACCACGTTGGCGAAGATCAGGATCGACATCCCCTGCCCGATCCCCCGCTGGGTGATCGTCTCGCCCAGCCACATCACGACCGCCGTGCCGGCGGTCATGGTCAGCACCACGAGCAGCACGTGGGACACGTCGAAGTGCTTCATGAGGATGATGTTGGTACCCGTGGTGCCGAGCAGGGCGTTGGTGCCGCCCTTGCCGAACACGTAGGCGAGGCCGGTGGACTGGAGCAGGGCCAGGACGACCGTCATGTACCGGGTGGCCTGGGTGAGCTTCTTCTGGCCCGTCGCGCCCTCGTCCCGCCACTGTTCCAGCTTGGGGATGACCACCATGAGCAGCTGGATGATGATCGAGCTGGTGATGTACGGCATGATCCCCAGCCCGAAGATGGCGAACCGGGTCAGTGCACCCCCGCTGAACAGGTTGAGGAAGCCCAGCACGCCTCCCGCTTTGGCGGCGGCGGCCAGCTGCTGCACCGCCCCGAAGTCGACCCCCGGCACGGGGATGTGGGCCCCGAACCGGTAGATGGCGATGATCAGGACCGTGAAGCCGATCTTGTTCCGGAGGTCCGGAACCTTGAACATGTTCTTCAGGCTGGAGAGCATGGAGAGGCCACCTCGGGCGGGCGTCACCGGGGCCCGACGCTGGCCCCGGATGCGAAGGCTACCGGTTGGTGAGGGCGTTGCCCTTCGCCGCGGGGCGACCCCGGAACGGCGGGTCCAGCACGGTCACACTACCCCCGGCGCCCGTGATCGCCGCTTCCGCGGACTTGGAGAACGCATGGGCGTGGACCTCGACCCTGCGGGTGAGCTCGCCGCGGCCGAGGACCTTGACCAGTCCGTGCTTGTGGACCAGGCCCTCGGCCCGGAGGGTCTCGGGGGACACGACCGAGCCCTCGAAGGCCTCCAGGGTGTCGAGATTGACCACCACGTACTCGACCCGGAACGGGTTCTTGAACCCCTTGAGCTTGGGGATCCGCTGGACCAGCGGCAGCTGGCCGCCCTCGAAGCCCGGCTTGATGTTGTTGCGGGCGCCCTGGCCCTTGGTGCCGCGGCCGGCGGTCTTGCCGCCCTTGCCGCCGGTCCCGCGGCCCACCCGCCGCTTCGGGCGGGTCGACCCGGGGGCGGGTGCCAGGTCGTGGATCTTCACGGGGCCTCTCCGGTGGTGACGGCGACCAGGTGGGGGACACGGGCGAGCATGCCTCGGATCTCCGGCCGGTCGGGGAGGGTGTTCGTGGAGCCGATGCGGCCGAGCCCGAGGGCCCGGAGGGTGCCCCGGGTCTTGGGCTTGGCGCCGATGGCGGACCGGACCTGGGTCACGGTGACGGTCGAGCCGCCGAACGGCGGTCGGACCCGGTGCGGGGGACGGACGGTGCGGGGGGTCATCACGTCACCTCGGTGGGCACGTGGGCGCCGCGCTTGCGTTCCCGGAAGGCCCGCAGCACACCGGCCGGGGTGACCTCGGCAGGATCCTTGCCGCGGAGCCGGGCGATGGCCTCGGGGTCCTTCAGCCCCCGCAGGGCCGCCACGGTGGCGTGGGCCACGTTGATCTTGTTGGACGAGCCGAGCGACTTGCAGAGCACGTCGCTGATCCCGGCCATCTCCAGGATGGCCCGGGCCGCCCCGCCGGCGATGACGCCGGTGCCCGGGGCGGCGGGCTTGAGCAGCACCCGGCCGGCACCGGCCTCGCCGATGATCGGGTGGGGAATGGTCGTCCCGGCGAGGGGCACGGTGAAGAGGCTCTTCTTGGCCTCCTCGACCGCCTTGGTCGTGGCCAGGGGGGTCTCCTTGGCCTTGCCGTACCCGAGCCCGACCTTCCCGTTGCCGTCGCCGACCACGACGAGGGCCGCCCACGAGAACCGGCGTCCGCCCTTCACGACCTTCGAGCACTTGTTGACCATGATCTGGCGGTAGTCCTGGAACTGGTCCTGGGACCGGGTGCGGTCGCCGCCCGGTCCACCGCCGCTGCGCATCGCTGCCATCGCCTCAAAACTCCAATCCGGCTTCGCGGGCCGCGTCGGCCAGCGCGGCCACGCGGCCGTGGTAGAGGAACCCGCCTCGATCGAACACCACCAGGGTGACACCTGCGGCCCGGGCCCGCTCCGCGACGAGACGGCCCACCGCGGTCGCCGCGGCCTTGTTGCCGGTGGCGCCGGTGCCCTTGACACCGGACTCGACGGACGCTGCGGCTGCCAGCGTGCGGCCGGTGGTGTCGTCGATCACCTGGGCGGTGATGTGGGCGTTGCTGCGGAAGACGGCGAGGCGAGGACGGCTGGCACTGCCCGACACGCTCTTGCGGACCCGGACGTGGCGGCGACGGCGCAGCTCGGCCTTCTTCTGGGATGAGATGCTCATGATTGGGCTCCTCGCCGGCCTACTTGGCGGCCTTGCCGGCCTTGCGGACGACGACCTCGCCGGCGTAGCGGACGCCTTTGCCCTTGTAGGGCTCGGGCTTGCGGATCTTGCGGATGTTGGCAGCGACCTGGCCAACCAGCTCCTTGTCGATGCCCTTCACGACCACCCGTGTCGGCTGGGGGACCTCGAAGGTGATGCCGGCCGGGGCCTCCACGGGGACCGGGTGGCTGAAGCCGAGGGCGAACTCCAGCTTCGACGGGCCCTGCGCGGTGGCCCGGTACCCAACGCCGACGATCTCGAGCTCCTTGGTGAACCCGGCGGAGACACCGGTGACCATGTTGGCCACGAGCGAACGGGTCAGGCCGTGCAGCGCCTTGTTGGCCCGCTCGTCGTCGGGCCGCTCGACGACGAGCACGGGGCCGGTCGCCCCGTCGGGCGTGTCCTGGCGCACGGTGATCTCGCCCGGCAGGTCACGCTCGAGGGTCCCCTGGGGACCTCTCACGGTCACATGGCGATCCAGCACGGTGACCTCGACGTTGGCGGGCAACGGGATCGGCGCGCGTCCGATGCGGGACATCTCTCAGCTCCTCACCAGACGTAGCAGAGGACTTCGCCGCCGACCTTGCGCTGCCGCGCCTCCCGGTCGGTCATGAGCCCGTGGCTGGTGGACAGGACGGCCACGCCGAGGCCTCCGAGCACGCGCGGGAGGCTGTCGGCCTGGGAGTAGACCCGCAGGCCGGGCTTCGAGACCCGCTTCAGCCCGGAGATGGTCCGGGTGCGGTCAGCGGCGTACTTCATCTGGATCTCGAGGATCCTGCCCGGCCGGTCGGGGTTGTCCCTGACGGCGAAGCTCTCGATGTAGCCCTCCCGCTGCAGGAGCGCGGCCAGCGACTCCTTGAGCTTCGAGGACGGCATGGGGACGGTGTCGTGCATCGCCACGTTGGCGTTGCGGACCCGGGTGAGCAGGTCGGCGATGGGGTCGGTCATGGTCATGGTCGGACCTCCCCTACCAGCTCGCCTTGGTGACGCCGGGCACCTCGCCGGCGTGGACCAGCTCCCGGAGGCAGATGCGGCACAGGCCGAACTTGCGGAACACCGCCTTGGGTCGTCCGCACCGCTGGCAGCGGGTGTACCCGCGCACCTTGAACTTCGGTGTGGCCTGCTGCTTGATCTTGAGCGCCTTCTTGGCCATGGCGTGCTTACTGCCCCTCACGCTTGAACGGGAAGCCGAAGGCGTCGAGCAGGGCTCGACCCTCGGCGTCGGTACGGGCTGTGGTGACGATGGTGATGTCCATCCCTCGGGGAGCGTCGACCTTGTCGTAGTCGATCTCCGGGAAGATCAGCTGTTCGGTGACCCCGAACGTGTAGTTGCCGCGGCCGTCGAAGGCCCTGGCGGACAGGCCTCGGAAGTCTCGGATGCGGGGGATCGCCAGGCTGACCAGGCGGTCGAAGAACTCCCACATCCGGTCGCCCCGCAGCGTGACCTTGGCGCCGATGGCGTTGCCCTCGCGCAGCTTGAAGCCGGCGATCGACTTCTTCGCCTTGGTGACGACCGCCTTCTGGCCGGCGATCTGCTCCAGGTCACGGACGGCGCCCTCCAGCAGCGACGGCTGCTGGGTGGCCTTGCCCACGCCCATGTTGAGCACGATCTTCTCGAGCCGGGGGACCTCCATGATGTTGCGGAGCTCGAGCTCGTCCTTCAGGGCCGCTCGCACCTCGGTGTCGTAGCGGACCTTCAGACGGGGCCGGGTCGGGTTCACGACGGCGGTCACAGCTCGGCCCCCGTGCGCCGGCAGACGCGGACCTTCCGCACACCGGCCGGCGTCTCATCGAGACGGTACCCCACCCTCGTGGGGCGGCCGTCGGAGGGGCTGATGACCGCCACCGAGGAAACGGGCACGGGCATGTCCTTGTCGATGATCCCCCCTGGCTGGGTCGCGCTTCTCGCCTTGGTGTGACGGCGGGCCGTGTTGACCCCCTCCACGATCACCCTGCGCTCGCTCGGAAGGACTTTCAGGATCACCCCCTGCTTGCCGCGGTCCTTACCCTGGAGCACCTGGACGCGGTCACCCTTCTTGAGCTTGAGCTTCACCCCGCCGGCGGCGGGCTTCTGCCGGGTCATCACAGCACCTCCGGAGCAAGCGAGATGATCCGCATGAAGCGGCGCTCCCGCAGCTCGCGGCCGACCGGGCCGAAGATGCGGGTGCCGCGCGGGGTCAGATCGTCCTTGATGAGCACGGCGGCGTTCTCGTCGAAGCGGATGTAGCTGCCGTCGGGGCGGCGCTTCTCCTTCGTCGTCCGCACGACAACGCACTTCACGACGTCGCCCTTCTTGACGGCCGCACCGGGGATGGCGTCCTTGACCGCGGCCACGAAGATGTCGCCGATGCCGGCGTAGCGGCGCTTGGAGCCGCCGAGCACCTTGATGCAGAGCACCTCCCGGGCGCCCGAGTTGTCGGCCACCTTCAGGCGGCTCTCCTGCTGGATCACTTCGCACGCTCCACGACCTCGAGGAGCCGCCACCGCTTCAGCTTCGACAGCGGGCGGGTCTCCGCGATCCGGACCCGGTCGCCCACACGGCACGCGTTGTCCTCGTCGTGCGCGTAGAGCTTCCTCGACCGCTGGAGCGTCTTGCGGTAGAGGGGGTGGCGGACCCGCTCGGTCACGGTCACGACCGCCGTCTTCTCCATCGAGGTCGAGGTGACGATGCCCTCGCGGACCTTGCGGCCGTTGGGGCGCGTGACGACGACGTCCCCGGGGGCCTCAGTCGTCACGTCAGTGGTCTCGTCTGCCATCACGCACGCTCCTCGGCGGTCTCGGCCGCTTCGATCTCCCGCTCCCGCAACAGGGTCTCGATGCGCGCGACCTGGCGGCGCACCTCGGTGATGCGGGAGGTGTTGTCGAGCTGGCCGGTCACGAGCTGGAATCGCAGGTTGAACAGCTCCTGGCGGGTCTCGTCGAGCCGGTTCTCGAGCTCCTCGGTCGCCATGTTGCGCAACTCGGCGCTCTTGGTGGCCATGGCTACGCCTCCACCGATTCGGCGCCCGCCCGGCTGACGAACCGGGCCTTGATCGGTAGCTTCTGGATCGCCCGCTCGATGGCGGCCCGGGCGACGTCCTCGCTCGGGAACGACAGCTCGAACAGGATGCGGCCCGGCTTGACCACGGCCACCCAGAACTCGGGGTTGCCCTTGCCCGAGCCCATGCGGGTCTCGGCCGGCTTCTGGCTCACCGGCTTGTCGGGGAACACGCGGATCCACACCTTGCCGCCACGTCGGACGTGACGGGTCATCGCGATGCGGGCGGCTTCGATCTGGCGAGCGGAGATCCACCCCGGCTCGAGGGCCTGGATGCCGTAGTCGCCGAAGCTGACCTCGGTACCGCCCTTGGCGGTGCCCGTCATGCGACCCCGGTGCTGCTTGCGGTGCTTGACCTTGCGGGGCATCAGCATCGGTCAGTCCACCTCCTTGCGGAAATGGGGCGCCTCGTGGCCGCCGCGGAGACGGCGCTCCATCTCCTCCTCCTCGGCGATCAGGCGCTCGAGCTCGGGGTCGACCTCCTTGATGAGGGCCGGCGCCGGGGCCGCCCCCTCGGCCCCCTCGGTCTCCTCGGCGCCGACGGGCTCCGGGATCTCGGCCGCCTCCGGAGCCTGGATGGCGCCGGGTTCGCCCTGCTCGGGCCGGCGGCGGCCGCCGCCGGCCGAGATGACCCGGCGAGGGCGCTCGCCCGCGCCCGCCGTGCCGCCCGTGGCCATCGCCGCCTCTCGACTGATCTTCTCCTCGGCGGACACCTTGTACGGAAGGATGTCGCCCTTGTAGATCCAGACCTTCACGCCGATCCGGCCGTAGGTGGTCTTGGCCTCCCGGAAGCCGTAGTCGATGTCGGCGCGCAGCGTGTGGAGGGGGACGCGACCCTCACGGTAGAACTCCTTGCGGCTCATCTCCGAGCCCCCCAGGCGACCCGAGCACTGCACCCGGACCCCCTGGCCGCCGGCCTTCTGGACGGTCTGGACGGCCCGCTTCATGGCCCGGCGGAAGTTGACCCGGGCCTGGACCTGGTCCGCGATGCCCTGGGCGATCAGGGCCGCGTCGAGCTCGGGCTGCTTGATCTCGGTGATGTTGAGCTGGAGCTTCGCGTTGCCGGTGATCTTGGAGAGCCCCTCGCGGAGCCGGTCGGCCTCGGCGCCCCGGCGACCGATGACGATGCCCGGGCGGGCCGTGAACACCTCGATCCGGAGCCGGTCACCGGCCCGCTCGACCTCCACCCGACTGACCGCGGCCCGCTCGAGCTCGGTCATCAGGTAATGGCGGATCTTCCAGTCCTCGATGACCAGCACCTGGTACTTGCGGTCGTTGAACCACCGCGACTTCCAGTCGGTCGTGATGCCGAGGCGGAACCCGTAGGGGTTGACCTTCTGACCCATTACTTCTCGCTCCCCTCGGCGTCCTCGCCGGTCTCCACGCCGCCGGACCTCTCGGCCCGGTGGATCTCGTGCTGCTCGGCAGCCTCGACTGCGGCCGCGTCGGCATCGACGATGCCCGCGTCCTCGGCCACCTCGGCCGCGCCGTGGAACTCCTCGGCCTTCGACTGGGGCACCGCGCCGGCGCCCGCCTCGACGGACCCCCGCTCGTCGAGCTCGACCGCCGCAGCCGTGCTGTCGACGATGCCGGCCTCGAGCTCGGCGTCGGCGATCCCCGCCTGGACCGGCTCGTGCGCGGGGGCCGACGTCGGCGCCGCAGCCGGAGCCTCGACAGGCCGGCGACCGGTGCGCCGGGGGCGCTCGGGCGCGGTCTCCGCGGCGCCTCGTGCGCCGCCCACCCGCCGGGCCCGCCGACCAGCCTGCTCGGCGACACGCCTGGCACGCAGGCGGTGGAGGCGGTCCTCGGGCAGACGGCTCACGATGATCGTGATGTGGGCGCTGCGCTTGCGGATCCGGGTGGCCCGGCCGCGTGCGCGGGGCCGCATCCGACGCATCGTCCGTCCCTCGTCGGCGAAGCAGGCCGAGACGTAGAGCTCCTCGGGATCGAGCTCGTCGTTGTGGGCGGCGTTGGCCACCGCCGAGGCCAGCACCTTGCCCACGGTCTCGGCGGCGCCGCGCTCGCAGAAGCGCAGGATGTCCGCAGCCCGCTCGACCTGCTGGCCCCGGATGAGGTCGAGGACCTCGCGGATCTTGTAGGCCGACATCGGGGCGCCGCGCAGCATGGCGCGGGTGCCGCTGCGCTCGTTGGTCTTGGGTCCGGTCACCGGCGTCCCGCCCGCTCCTGACCGGCGTGGTACTTGAACGTCCGGGTCGGCGCGAACTCGCCCAGCTTGTGTCCGACCATGGACTCGGTCAGGTACACCGGGACGTGCTTGCGGCCGTCGTGCACCGCGATGGTGTGGCCGACCATGTCAGGGATGACCGTCGAGCGCCGGGACCAGGTCTTGATGACCCGCTTCTCGTTCTTGGCGTTGAGGTCATCCACCTTCTTCAGCAGGTGGTCGTCGACGAACGGGCCCTTCTTCAGGGAGCGGGGCATGTGCGTTACCTCCGGGCGCCGCGGGTCCGGCGGCGACGGACGATGAGGGCGTTGGACGGCTTCTTGCGCGAGCGGGTTCGACCCTCGGGCTTGCCCCACGGCGACACCGGGTGGCGACCTCCGGAGGTCTTGCCCTCGCCACCGCCCAAGGGGTGGTCGACGGGGTTCATGGCGACGCCGCGGGTCTGGGGGCGGACACCCTTCCACCGGTTGCGCCCGGCCTTGCCGATCGACGTCAGCTCGGCCTCGGCGTTACCGACCTCGCCCAGGGTGGCCCGGCAGTCGATCGGCACGCGGCGCATCTCGGTGGACGGAAGGCGAAGGGTGGCGAAGTCACCCTCCTTGGCCACGAGCTGGACGCTCGCGCCAGCGCTGCGGGCCATCCGGGCACCGGCGCCCGGCTTGAGCTCGATGTTGTGGATCACCGAGCCGACGGGGATGTAGCGGAGGGGCATGGCGTTGCCGGGCCGGATGTCGGCACCGTGGCCGCTCTGCAGGACGTCACCGACCCTCACCTTGGCCGGGGCGATGATGTAGCGCTTCTCGCCGTCGTGGTAGTGGAGCAGGGCGATCCTGGCGTTGCGGTTGGGGTCGTACTCGATCGCCGCCACCGTGGCCGGGACCCCGTCCTTGGTCCGCTTGAAGTCGATCAGGCGGTACTGCTGCTTGTGGCCGCCGCCCTTGTGGCGGGCGGTCTTGCGCCCGTAGGCGTTCCGACCGCCGGTCTGCGGCTTGGGGACCACGAGCGACCGCTCGGGCTTGTCCTTGGTGATCTCGGAGAAGTCGCTGACGCTCTGGAACCGGCGACCGGCGCTGGTGGGCTTGCGCTTGCGGAGGGGCATCGGGGGCGTCCTCTAGCTCTCGAACAGCTCGATGCGGTCACCGGCGGCGAGGGTGACGATCGCCCGCTTGGTGTCCGGCTTCTTTCCGAAGGTGAAGGACCGCCGGTTGCGCTTGCGCTTGCCCGGACGGTTGAGCGTGTTGACCTTGAGGACCCGGACCCTGAAGATCGCCTCCACGGCCTGGCGGACCTCGATCTTGTTGGCGTCGGGGTGGATCAGGAACGTGTACACGCCGTCGTCGAGCAGGGCGTAGGACTTCTCCGAGACGACCGGCTTGATGATCACGTCGCGGTGGTCCCTCATGCCTCGTCCTCCTCGGCGTCCCCGACGGTGTCCCCCCCCGCGGCCTCGCCGCCGGGGGTCGGGGGCTCGACACGGGCGGCCTCGCCGCCGGGGGTCGGGGGCTCGACACGGGCGGCCTCGCCGCCGGACCGTGCGCCGGCCCGACCGGGAAGCACCGCCCGGCTGAACACGACCCACTCGTTGCACAGGACGTCGTAGGCGTTCAGCTCGGTCGCCCGGAGCACCTGAACCTCGGGCAGGTTGCGGAAGCTCTTGATCGTCACCTCGTCATCGGGGGCGACGACGACGAGAACCTTGCCCTCGAGACCGAGCGCGTCGAGGACGGCCACGGCGTCCCGGGTCCTCGGGGCCTGGAGGCCCCAGCCATCGACCACGACCACCCGGTCCTCGCTCGCCCGGTCGGACAGCGCCGAGGCGAGGGCGAGCCGGATCATCTTCTTCGGCGTGCGCTGGCGGTAGCTCCGGGGCTTGGGTCCGAGTGCGATGCCGCCACCCGACCAGTGGGGAGCCCGTGTGGATCCCTGACGCGCCCGGCCGGTTCCCTTCTGGCGGAAGGGCTTGGCACCGCCGCCGGACACCTCGGCCCGGGTCTTGGTGCTCTGGGTGCCCCGGCGGGCGGCCGCCAGCTGGGCCGTCACGACCTGGTGGAGGACCGGCACGTGGGGCTGGATGCCGAAGAGGGCGTCGTCGAGCTCGATGGACCCGGCGGTCCCCCCGCTCGGCGTTCGCACGTCGACCGTGGGCATCACGTGCCTCCCTTCACGGCGTCGCGGATGAGCACGAGGCCGCCGCGGGGGCCCGGCACGGCCCCCTTGACGAGGACGAGCTGGCGCTCGGAATCGGCCTCGACCACCTCGAGGTTGAGGGTGGTGACCTGCTCGCCGCCCATGCGGCCGGCCATGCGGGTGCCCTTGAACACCCGGGCCGGGGTGGCGCAGGCGCCCACCGAGCCGGGGGCCCGGTGGTGCTTGTGGTTGCCGTGGCTCGCTCCCTGGCCCTTGAAGTTGTGACGCTTCATCCCACCGGCGAAGCCCTTGCCCTTGCTCACGGCGGTCACGTCGATCTTGTCGCCCGCGACCAGCACATCCGCGGCGAGCTCCTGGCCCACCGTGTACTCGCTCGTGTCCTCGAGACGGAGCTCGACCAGCTTCTTGCCGGGCTCGACGCCAGCCTTGGCGAAGTGGCCGGACTCGGGCTTGGTCAGCCGGCTCGCCTTTCGCGTGCCGTAGGTCACCTGGAGGGCCGAGTAGCCGTCCCGCTCGGGGGTCTTGACCTGGACGACGCGTACGGGCGCGACGCGCACGACCGTGACCGGGATGGCGCGTTGGGCGTCATCCCAGATCTGGGTCATGCCGACTTTCTCGCCGACGATCGCTTTTCGGGCCATGGAACGTCCGTCTCTCTTCGGATCGGGCGGCGCCGGGGCGCCAAACATGCACAACGCCCCGCCCGGGACTCACCCGAGCGGAGCGCTCGTTCGGTTGTGCCGTGGGGTCCCCGCCGACGGGCGGGCGCCCACGGACGTCGATTGCGACGGGTGGGGTGGCGTCACGACCAGGGGAGCAGATCCCTGGGCCGAACCCATGAGAGTGTAGCGGCCCGATGACCAAGGGCCAAACGCGCCGCATGCCCCTGACCGCGCTGGTGGGTCGACGGTGGCCGGGCTGGGACCCGGCCACCGTCGAGTCCGCCATCCGGGACGGGGAGATCCTCGTCGAGGGCCGGGTCCTCAGCAACCCCGCCGCCCAGGTCAGGCCGGGTGCACCCCTTCGCCACGTCCCGCCGGCCGACCTGGCCGGACGGCGCAAGCTGGCCTGGGCCCTGGAGCACTTCGCCGTCGACGCGGCCGGACGGACCGTCCTCGACGTCGGGGCCAGCACGGGCGGGTTCGCAACTGCGTGGCTCGCCGCCGGGGCGGCCCGCGTCTACGCCGTCGACGCCGGTCACGGGCAGTTGCTCGGGTCGCTGCGGGGCGACCCCCGCATCGTGAACCTCGAGCGGACCAACGTCGCCGACCTCTCCCCCGTCCTCATCACCGAGACGGTGGACCTCGTGAGCGTCGACGTCAGCTACCTGTCCCTCGCCCGGGCCGTCACCCAGCTGGCCCTGGTCCGTTTCAGCGCCGGGGCGGAGCTGCTCGGGCTGGTCAAGCCCATGTTCGAGCTCCGCCTGCCGACGATCCCGGCTGACCGCCCGACCCTCGAGCGGGCCCGCGACGAGGCGATCGCCGGCATCGGGGCGGCCGGATGGACCGTCCTCGGGTCCGACGAGTGCCCGGTCCGCGGCGGTCGGGGGGCGGTCGAGTTCGTCGTGCACGCCTGCGTGCGGGCTGACGCGTAAAGGCGGCGTCAAGATCGACGCCGCCCGCGCAAGCGCGGCATCAAGACGGCTGGACGGCGGACCGGCCAGCGTCTACACACGTCGGGGCGCCGAGGCGGTGCCAGGAGGGCTTGGGCCATGGCTGACGTTCTGTTCGTGCTGATCATCGTGGCGTTCTTCGGGCTGGCATCCCTGCTCGTGAGGGCCTGCGACCGGATCCTCGGCCCGGCCGAGGACGTCCGGGAGACGGGCCGCACCGAGGAGGCGGAGACCGAGGAGATCGTGGCGTGAGCGGCGACGACCTCGTCGGCCTGATCCTCGCCGTCCTCCTCACGGGCTACCTCGTGTACGCGCTGGTCTTCCCGGAGAAGCTGTGACCACCGCCAACTGGGTGGAGCTCGGCGCCCTCATCGTCGCCGTGGTCACCACCACCCCGCTGCTCGGCTCCTACATGGCCAAGGTCTACGGGGGCGGCAAGGCCCCCGGCGACGCGGTGTTCGGCGCCATCGAGCGTCCCATCTACCGGATCTGCGGGATCGACCCCGAGGGCGAGCAGCGCTGGACCACCTACGCGTACTCGCTCCTGGCGTTCAGCCTCGTGTCGGTGCTCGTGCTGTACCTCCAGCTGCGCCTCCAGGGCCACCTGCCGCTCAACCCTGACCACTTCAAGGACGTCGCCGCGCCCCTCTCCTTCAACACGGCGGTGAGCTTCCTGACCAACACCAACTGGCAGAACTACGGCGACGGGGTCATCTCGCAACTCACCCAGATGACCGGGCTGGCCTTCCACAACTTCGTGTCCGCGGCCTCAGGGGCGGCGGTGGCGGTAGCCCTGATCCGGGGCCTGACCCGTCGGCGGGCCAAGACCCTCGGCAACTTCTGGGTCGACCTCGTGCGCACCTGCGTCCGGGTGCTGCTCCCGCTGGCCTTCGTCGGCGCGATCGTGCTGGTCAGCCAGGGCACGATCCAGAACTTCCACGGCCCACGGACGGTGACGACGGTGGCCGGCCAGACCCAGACCATCCCGGGCGGCCCGGTGGCCAGCCAGGAGGTCATCAAGGAGGGCGGGCAGAACGGCGGTGGCTTCTTCGGCGCCAACTCGACCCACCCGTTCGAGAACCCCAACGCGATCACCAACTTCTTCCAGCTGTGGCTGATCCTGGCCATCCCGTTCGCCCTCACGTACACGTTCGGGAAGCTGGCGGGCCGCCAGCGCCAGGGCTGGGTGGTCTTCGGCGCCATGTTCGGGCTGTGGCTCCTCTCCGCCCTGCTCGCCATGCACTTCGAGACCAACGGGTCCGTCAAGCTGACGGCGGCCGGGGCCTCCCAGACGGCCACCGCCACACAGGGCGGCGGCAACATGGAGGGCAAGGAGACCAGGCTCGGCTCGGCCGCCTGCGGCCTCTACGCGGCCACCACCACGGGCACGTCCACGGGCGCGGTCAACTGTGCCCACGACTCGATGACCCCTCTCGGTGGCGCGGTGCCGATGGTCAACATCATGTTCGGGGAGGTCAGCCCGGGCGGCACCGGCTCGGGGGTCTACGGGATGCTCGTCTTCGCCCTGCTGAGCGTGTTCATCGCCGGGTTGATGGTGGGCCGCACCCCCGAGTTCCTGGGGAAGAAGATCCAGGCCGCCGAGATGAAGCTCGTGGTGCTCTACATCCTCTTCGTCCCGCTCGTGGTCCTCGGGTTCGCCGGGGCCGCGATCGTGATGAGAGGCCCGGTGGAGGCGCTGCTCAACGCCAACCCGAACCACGCCCCCCACGGGCTCTCGCAGATGGTCTACGCGTACGCGTCCTCCGCCAACAACAACGGCTCGGCGTTCGCCGGGCTGAGCGGCAACACCGACTGGTTCAACACGACCCTGGGCCTGTGCATGCTCGTCGGTCGCTTCTTCCTCATGGTCCCGGTGCTCGGCATCGCCGGCTCGCTCGGCCGCAAGCAGCTCACCCCGGCCACGTCGGGGACCTTCCCGACCGACACGACGCTCTTCGGCGGTCTCCTCGTCGGTGTCGTGATCATCGTCGTCGGCCTGACCTTCTTCCCCGTCGTCGCACTCGGCCCGGTGGTCGAGCAGCTCGTGGGCCACTTCTAGGGAGACCGGACCATGGCTTCCGTGATCGAAGACACCCCGGCCGAGGGGACCCACCAGAAGCGCCAGATCAAGAAGGCCTCGCTCTTCGAGCCGGCCATCGTCAGGCGGGCGCTCGGCGAGAGCTTCCTGAAGCTCGACCCCCGTCAGATGATCCACAACCCGGTGATGTTCATCGTGGAGATCGGCAGTGTCCTCACGACGGTCCTGTTCTTCCGGGACCTGCCGTCGGCGCCAGGGACCGACTCGGCCTTCGCCGGCCTGGTCGCCCTGTTCCTCTGGTTCACGGTCCTGTTCGCCAACTTCGCCGAGGCGGTCGCCGAGGGGCGGGGGAAGGCCCAGGCCGACAGCCTGCGCAAGACCCGGTCCGAGACCGTGGCCTTCGTCCGCCAGCCCGACGGCACCGTGAAGGAGACAGCCTCGACCGAGCTGCAGGTCGGTGACTGCTGCGTCGTCGAGCCCGGCCAACTCATCCCCGGCGACGGCGAGGTCGTCGAGGGCATCGCGTCGGTCGACGAGTCCGCCATCACCGGGGAGTCGGCACCGGTGATCCGGGAGTCGGGCGGCGACCGCTCGTCGGTGACCGGGGGCACACGGGTCCTCTCCGACGGGATCATCGTGCAGATCTCCAACAAGCCCGGCGAGAGCTTCATCGACCGGATGATCGCCCTCGTCGAGGGGGCCAGCCGCCAGAAGACCCCCAACGAGATCGCGCTCAACATCCTCCTGGCCGGCCTGACCCTCATCTTCCTGCTGGCCGTGGTCACCCTCCAGCCCTTCGCCCACTACTCCTCCGCCGACCAGTCGGTCGTCATCCTCGTCGCGCTGCTCGTCTGCCTCATCCCGACCACGATCGGCGGTCTGCTGTCGGCCATCGGCATCGCGGGTATGGACCGCCTCGTCCAACGCAACGTGCTCGCCATGTCGGGCCGGGCCGTCGAGGCGGCGGGGGACGTCTCGACCCTGTTGCTCGACAAGACCGGGACGATCACCTACGGCAACCGGATGGCCGCGGAGTTCCTGCCCGCAGGCGGTGTGGACCATCGTGAGCTGGCCGAGGTGGTGCTCCTGTCCTCCCTGGCCGACGAGACCCCCGAAGGCCGCTCCATCGTCGCCCTGGCCGAGGAGCAGTACGGTCTCACGCCTCAGGACATGCTCGGCGCCGAGCTGGTCCCGTTCACCGCCCAGACCCGCATGTCGGGCGTCGACTGGAGCGGGCGCGAGATCCGCAAGGGCGCCGCCGACTCCGTCCGCCGGTTCGTGGAGGAGCACGGCGGGGCGGTCCCCCACGACCTCGTCTACCTGGTCGAGGGCATCTCGCGCAGCGGCGGCACGCCCCTGGTCGTGGCCGAGGGGAACCGTGCCCTCGGCGTGATCCACCTGAAGGACACCGTCAAGGCCGGGATGATCGAGCGCTTCAACGAGATGCGGGCGATGGGCATCCGCACGATCATGATCACCGGCGACAACCCGCTCACCGCCGCGGCGATCGCCCAGGAGGCCGGTGTCGACGACTTCCTGGCCGAGGCCACGCCCGAGGACAAGATGGCCCGGATCCGTCAGGAACAGGCCGGCGGCAACCTCGTGGCCATGACGGGGGACGGCACCAACGACGCCCCCGCCCTCGCGCTCGCCGACGTCGGGGTGGCCATGAACACCGGGACCCAGGCCGCCAAGGAGGCGGGGAACATGGTGGACCTCGACTCCAACCCGACGAAGCTCATCGAGATCGTCGAGATCGGCAAGCAGCTGCTGATCACCCGCGGGTCGCTCACCACGTTCTCGATCAGCAACGACGTGGCCAAGTACTTCGCCATCATCCCGGCGATGTTCGCGGGCGTGTTCCCCGAGCTCGACAAGCTCAACGTCATGAAGCTGGACAACCCGCACTCCGCGATCCTGAGCGCGGTCATCTTCAACGCCCTCATCATCGTGATCCTGATCCCGCTGGCGCTGAGGGGGGTCAAGTTCCGGGCACTCGGCGCGGCGGCCATCCTGCGCCGGAACCTGCTGATCTACGGACTGGGCGGCCTCGTGGCGCCGTTCATCGGGATCAAGCTCATCGACCTGCTCATCTCCGCCCTGGGAGTGCGCTGAACCATGCGACGCCAGCTGCTCTCCGCCCTGCTCATGACCGTCGTGCTGATCGTGCTCCTCGGCGTGCTCTACCCCCTGGTGGTGACCGGGGTGGCCCAGGTGGCCTTCAACGGCAGGGCCAACGGCTCCCTGGTGAAGGTGTCCGGGAGGGTGGTGGGCTCCACCCTCATCGGCCAGAGCTTCAGCGACAAGAACGGCACGCCGCTCCCGACATACTTCCAGCCCCGGCCGTCGGCCGCCGGCACGGGCTACGACGCCTCCAACAGCGGCGCGTCGAACCTCGGGCCGTCGAACCCGACCTTGATCGAGTCCCTCGTCCCCGGGCGGGCGACCGCCTACCGGCAGTTCAACGGGCTCGGCGCCTCCGACCCGGTGCCGGTCGACGCCGTGACCGGATCGGGGTCGGGCCTCGACCCCGACATCTCGGTGGCCAACGCGCTCGACCAGGCCAACCGGGTGGCCCGGGCCCGCAACCTCCGGGCCTCCGCGGTCCGGAGCCTGGTCGAGTCCCACGTGTCCACCCGGCCCTGGGGCTTCCTCGGGGAGGACACGGTGAACGTGCTCGACCTCAACCTCGCCCTCGACCACCTGGCCTCAGCCGGTGGGGGCGCCAGCGGATCCTGAGCAAGCGCGGGACACTGGAGGCATGGGCAGAGGCAAGCTCCGCATCTACCTCGGGGCCGCCCCGGGCGTCGGGAAGACGTTCGCGATGCTCGACGAGGGGTGGCGCCGCCACAGCAGGGGGACCGACGTCGCCATCGGGATCGTCGTCACCCACAACCGTCCCAAGACGATCGCCCAGATCCGCGACCTGCCGATCGTCCCGGAGCGGCGGCTCGACTACCGCGGGGCCGCGTTCACCGAGATGGACCTCGACGCGGTCGTCGAGCGAAGGCCCCAGGTCGTGCTGGTCGACGAGCTCGCCCACACCAACGTCCCAGGCTCCAAGAACGAGAAGCGCTGGCAGGACGTCCAGGAGATCCTCGACGCCGGGATCGACGTCATCTCCACGGTCAACATCCAGCACCTCGAGAGCCTGAACGACGTCGTCAACCAGATCACCGGCGTCATCCAGCGTGAGACCGTGCCGGACGCGGTGGTGCGCGCCGCCGACCAGATCGAGTTGGTCGACATGAGCCCCGAAGCGCTTCGGCGGCGGATGGCCCACGGCAACATCTACGCCCCCGAGCGGGTGGACGCCGCCCTCGGGAACTACTTCCGGGTGGGCAACCTGGCAGCGCTCCGCGAGCTGGCCCTGCTGTGGGTCGCCGACCGGGTCGAGGACTCGCTCCAGAGCTACATGGCCGACCACGGGATCAAGGGCACGTGGGAGACCCGGGAACGAGTGGTCGTGGCGCTCACCGGGGCCCCCGGTGGAGACGGGCTCATCCGCCGGGCGGCTCGGATGGCGACACGGTCCAAGGGCGACCTCCTCGGCGTGCACATCCGCAGCGACGACGGTCTGAGCAGACCTCCGTCCGAGCTGCTGAAGCGGCACAAGGCGCTGCTGCTGGAGCTGGGCGGGACCTTCCACCAGGTCGCCGGCAACGACATCCCCCAGGCCCTGGTCGACTTCGCCAAGTCCGAGCACGGCACGCAGCTCGTGCTCGGCACCAGCCGGCGGTCCCGGTGGACCGAGCTCACCCGGGGCTCGGTGATCAACAACGTCATCCGCCTCGCCGCACCCATGGACGTGCACGTGATCTCCACGGAGGGCATGCCGCCGGGCGAGGGGAACATGACCCTCCCCGCGGTTCGGATCCTCTCGGCGAGGGCCCACCGGCGATTCGCCGCCGGCTTCGTCCTGGCCGCCGTCGCCCTGCCCCTCCTGACCGCCCTCCTCGTCGCCCACCGGGACTCGGTGTCGGCCGCTGGCGGGCTGCTCATCTACCTGGGCGTCGTGGTCGCGGTGGCCGCGGTCGGTGGGGTCATCCCGGCCATGGCGACGGTCGGGGCGGCGGCCGTCCTCGACGATTTCTACCTCGTCCGGCCCTACGGGTCGCTCACGGTCGAGCGGGGAGCCGAACTGGCATTCCTCCTGTCCTTCCTGGTCGTCGGCTCGGCGGTGGCCGCCCTCGTCGAGGTCGCCGCCCGCCGGCGTGACGACGTCTCGCGGGCCCAGCACGACGTGGAGGCCCTGTACGCGCTGGCCGACCGCTTGACGGTCACGACCCCCACCCAGGCCGTCGTGGACGAGCTCCAGGAGCGTTTCGACCGGCGGGCGGTGACGCTGTTCGGACGGGAGAACGGCGACTGGGAGGTCGAGGCGGTCGCCGGCGGTCCGCCGGCGACCAGCCCCGATCCGACCTCCGACGACAGCGAGCGCATCGACATGCCGAGCGGGCACGCCCTCCTGCTCACGGGCCCACCCCTGGCTGCGGCCCACCGCCGCCTCCTGACCGCCTTCGTCGCCCACCTCGACGCCGTGGTCCAGCTCCACCAGTTCCAGGGGCGGGCCGAGACGGCGGGGCAACTGGCCCAGGCCAACGACCTGCGCACAGCCCTGTTGGCCGCCGTGAGCCATGACCTGCGCACGCCCCTGGCCGCCATCAAGGCCTCGGCCACCAGCCTGCTCGAGCCCGACGTGCAGTGGTCGCCCGACCAGGCCGACGAGTTCCTCCGCACCATCGACACCGAGACCGACCGCCTCAATGCCCTGGTCGACAACCTGCTCGACATGAGCCGGCTGCAGACGGGTGTGGTGCAGCTCAACATCCGCCCGGTCGGGCTGGACGAGGTCGTCCCGGCCGCCCTGGCCAGCCTCAGCCGGCTCACCGAGCCGGTCACGGTCGACGTTCCCGAGACCCTGGCCAGGGTGGAGGCCGACCCCGCCCTCCTCGAGCGAGCGGTGGCCAACGTCATCGACAACGCGGTCGGGCACGCCGGCCCTGGGCGCCCCGTCTGGGTCGAGGCCGGCGAGGTGGCGGGACGCGTCGACCTGCTGATCGTGGACCGGGGGCCGGGCATTCCCGAGAGCGAGCGGGAGAAGGTCTTCCAGCCCTTCCAGCGGCTCGGGGACCGCGGCAGCTCGACCGGCGTGGGGCTCGGCCTCGCCGTGGCCAAGGGCTTCGTGGAAGCCATGGGCGGCGAGCTCAGGCTCGAGGACACGCCCGGAGGGGGGGTGACGGTGGTCATCAGCCTGCGGGCCGTCGGGGCCAACCCGGTCAGCGCCAGGGAGGCCCCACTGCCGGCCGAACTCGCCGGCGCCGCTGCGGGCTCGCCACCGGGCGGCCCGCCCATGGCCGCCGCGGCTGGGTCCGCGGCGGGCCCGGTCGCCGCCACCTCGGGTACGCCCGCCCGGACCGGCGCCCCCGACGTGACGACCGAGCCCCAGGAAGCCACGCCGTGACGAGGGTCCTCGTCGTCGACGACGAGCGGCCGATCCTGCGGGCACTCGACGCCAACCTGCGCGCCCGTGGCTATGGCGTCGACATCGCCGTTGACGGGGAGGCGGCACTCGCGTGCGCCAGCGCCCGCCCCCACGACGCCGCGATCATCGATCTCGGCCTGCCCGGGATCGGCGGCCTCGACGTCGTCAAGGGCCTCCGGGGCTGGACGTCGATCCCGATCATCGTCCTGTCAGCGCGGCACGAGGAGGCGGAGAAGATCGCCGCGCTCGACGCCGGCGCCGACGACTACGTCACCAAGCCGTTCGGCATGGGCGAGCTGCTCGCCCGCCTGCGGGCGGCCATGCGCCGGGCGACGCCCGCCGAGGCGACGGCGTCGACCGTGGTGACGCGCCACTTCCGGATCGACCGGGCGGCCAAGGTGGTGAAGGGGTCCGACGGCGCCGAGATCCGCCTGACGCCCACCGAGTGGCACCTCGTCGAGGTCCTCGTGGGCAACCCCGGGCGGCTGGTGACCCAGAAGCAGCTCCTCCAGGAGGTCTGGGGTCCCCAGTACGGCGAGGAGACGAACTACCTGCGGGTCTTCATGGCCCAGATCCGCCGCAAGCTCGAGCCCGATCCCTCCCGACCTCGCTACTTCCTGACCGAGCCGGGCATGGGCATCCGGTTCGTGCCCGACGACTCGACGCCAGAGCCGGTGGAGCCGGCCGTGCCGGTGGAGCCGGCCCCCGTGCCGGTGGAGCCGGCCCCCGTGCCGGTGGAGCCGGCCGGTCCCTGACCGCCTCCCCGCCGGCCACGGTAGACTGGTCGTTGGGCGTGCCGGGAAGTCTGGTCGGCGAGAGCAGTCGGCGCGATCGGAGCCCACCGTGAGAACCCGCCCCCGCCGCCTCCCGAGCTGGAGGCGAGAGGAGTTGCGCACCAGCCTCTGGCGGGTGCCCACCGTGATGGTGGCCGGCGTGGTCGTCCTGTTCGTCGTCACCTACACCGTCGACCGGGCCGCGGACACCGGTTGGCTCACCCTTCCCTCGTGGGTCGAGAGCGGCGGGGCCGACGCGGTCCGCCAGGTGCTCATCGCCATCGCCGCCGCCGTGATCACGGTTGCCGGCGTGGTGTTCTCCGTGACCATCCTGGCCCTGCAGCTGGCCTCCCAGCAGTTCGGTCCGAGGATGCTGCGGAACTTCATCCGCGACCTCGGCACCCAGATCACGCTCGGGACCTTCGTGTCCACCTTCGTGTTCTCGATGCTGGCCCTGGGCTCGGTCGGCAACGGGCCCCGGCCCGACTTCGTGCCCCACCTCTCGGCCACGGTCGCCATCGCCCTCACGCTCGTCAGCATGGGGGTGCTCATCTACTTCATCGACCACGTGGCGACGTCGATCCAGCTCACCTCGGTGGTCTCGGGAATCGCGCACGACTTCGACACGACGGTGGAGGAGCTGTTCGAGGACGGGTCCGGTTCAGGTCAGGAGACCGGGCCGTCCCTCGCCGAGGTGTCTGAACGCCTTGAGCGGGAGGGGGCCATCGTGCCGGCCACCACCAGCGGGTACCTCCAGGCCGTCGGACGCGAGCGCCTCATCAGCATCGCCTCGTCCTCCGAGGCCGTCATCCGCCTCCTGCAGCGCCCGGGCCACTTCCTCGTCGAGGGCCGGCCGCTCGCGCTCGTCTGGCCCGCGGCCGCCGCGCCGGCCGTGACGAGGGCCCTCGAACGGGCGCACGTGGTCGGGTCGTACCGCACCCTCACCCAGGACCCGGGCTTCGCGATCGACCAGCTCGTCGAGATCTCGCTCCGGGCGCTCTCCCCGGCCGTGAACGACACGTTCACGGCCCTGAACTGCATCGACTGGCTCGGCGACGGGCTCTCCAAGGTGGCGGCCCGACCGCTCCCCGACGGCATCCATCGCGGCGACATGGGCACCATCCGGGTGATCGAGCCGGCCATCACCTTCGACCGGCTGGTGAAGGGCGCCTTCGACAAGGTCCGCCAGGCCGGGCGCGGGATGCCAGCCGTCTACATCCGCCAGCTGGAGAACCTCGCCAAGATCCTCGACACGGCTGCGTCGGCCGAGCAGGCCGAGCTGCTGGCACGGCAGGCCGACATGATCCTGCGGGCCAGCGAGGAGTCGGTACCGGAGCCGAGCGACCGCCTGGACGTCTCGGCCGCCCACGACGGCGTGAGGGCCGCCCGAGACCGCGCCGTGCGCCGACCGCCCGCGAGCTGACCCCGCGGGTCAGCGCCCCGGGACCGGGCTGCGGCCGGCCGGCGTGTGGATCGGGCCGTCCGCGTCGCGGAGTGACGGCGGTCGCCGTCCGGTCCGCAGGGCGATGATCTCGGCACAGATCGACACCGCCGTCTCCTCCGGTGTCCGTGCCCCGAGATCGAGCCCGATGGGCGACATGATCCGGTCGAGGTCAGCCGGGTCGACGCCGGCGGCCAGGAGGCGCCCGACCCGGTCCTGATGGGTCCGGCGGCTGCCCATGGCCCCGATGTAGCCCGCCCGGGTGGCGAGCGCGGACACGAGCGCGGGTACATCGAACTTGGCGTCGTGCGTGAGGACGCACACCGCGTCCCGCTGCCCGAGCTCGTGCCCCACCTTTGCCAGGTGCCGGTCCGGCCAGTCGACCACGACCTCGTCGGCGAGCGGGAACCGGGCCCGGGTGGCGAAGACAGCCCGAGCGTCACACACGGTGACGCGGTAGCCGAGCAGCTTCCCCACCCGCATCAGCGCGGCGGTGAAGTCGACGGCGCCGAAGATCACCATGCGGGGGGGCGGCGCGAACGACTCGATGAAGACGGCGAGCTCCTGCTGGCGGGCTTCGCCCTGCAGCCCGTAGTGGCGGGTGCCGCTCCGGCCGGCCTCGAGCTCACCGAGGACGTCACGGGCGACGACGCGATCGAGGTCGGCGTCACCGAGTGACCCGGCCACCGGAGCGTCCTCGCCGGTGGCGACGGGGCCGACGAGCAGTTTGGCGCCCAGCCGGTCGGCGGGGCCCTCGATGACCGTGGCCAGTGCGACCGGCAGGCCGGCCCGGATCGCGTCCCGCAGCGGCTCGTACTGCGGACCGGGCGCCGGGGTCACGGAGTCGGGGCCGGAGTCGGAGTCGGAGTCATCGGGGAACGGGGCTCCTCGGCGGTGGGATCGCCGTGGGCGCCGGCGGGGCTCATCGGGCCACGTCCGCTACCAGTCGAGCGGCTCGATGAACACGTGGATGGTCCCGCCGCAGGTCAGCCCCACGGCGAAGGCCTCGTCGTCCGAGTACCCGAACGACACGAGGCGGGCCCGGCCGTCCTCGAGGACCGTCAGCGCCTCCGTGAGCACCGCGCCCTCGACACAGCCGCCGGACACCGAGCCGGCCACATCGCCCTGCTCGGTCACGACCATCGTGGCGCCGGGATCCCTGGGGGCCGATCCCTCCAGACCAACGACGCGCGCCACCGCCACGCGCTTGCCCGCACGCCGGAACCGGTCGATGTCGTCGAGCACGTCCTTCACGACCCCGAGTGTACGGGGCCGAGGCGGCCTCGGTCGGCGCCCGCCGACGGACCCGCCCGGCCGCGAGCGGGCCGCGAGCGGGCCGCCAGCTCCCGCCCCGTGCGCTCGCCGGGACCGGGATGCTCAGGCGGTCTGGATGGAGATCTCGATGTCCACCCCCGCCGGCAGATCAAGGCGTTGGAGGGAATCGACGGTCTTCGGGCTGTGCTCGACGATGTCGACCAGCCGCTTGTGGACGCGCATCTCGAAGTGCTCGCGGCTGTCCTTGTACTTGTGCGGTGACCGGATCACCGTGTAGCGGTGCTTCTCCGTCGGCAGGGGAACCGGGCCGCGGACCTTGGCCTGGGTCCGCAGGACCGTCTCGACGATCTTCTTGGTGGACTGGTCCAGTGTCTCGTGGTCGTAGGCCTTGAGGCGGATGCGGATCTTCTGCTTGTCAGCCATGGTTCCTGTCCTGTCGTGGCTCTCGCTCGGGATCGGTCGGGGGCTTCGTCGGGGTTCCCGGCGCTGCGGCCTCGGTGCCGTGTCAAGGTGCTGCAGCCGGCGGGGGCCCTCGCCCTCACCGGGTCGGACGCGTGATTCCTACTTGATGATCTTGGTGACCCGGCCGGCGCCGACGGTGCGGCCACCCTCGCGGATGGCGAAGCGCAGGCCCTCGTCCATGGCGATCGACTTGCCC
>Ga0209048_10001271_pt1 | contig 26099 bp, 21 predicted proteins | sample FrelakmetCRP12CR_FD_187146 | JGI IMG/M metagenome (GOLD analysis project Ga0209048, IMG submission 187146) | Freshwater lake sediment microbial communities from the University of Notre Dame, USA, for methane emissions studies - CRP12 CR (SPAdes)... | ecosystem: Environmental > Aquatic >... | reverse complement strand
CCCTGGACTACCCCACAGCCCTGGAGATGAAAGCAGCCGGCTGCACGAGAATTTTCTTCGGAATAGAATCCGGCAGTGAACAGATGCTCGAGCAGATGAATAAAAAGATTACAACAGACGAGGCGCGCCGGGCTGTAAATGAGGCACATCGAGCCGGCCTCCAGGTTGGAGCTTTTTTCATCCTGTGTTATCCGGGGGATACGGATGACACCGTTCTCAAAACCTTGCACTTCGCCACATCGTTACCCCTTGACTACCTCGGCCTCAGTATGCCCTACCCTCTCCCCGGAACGGACCTCTATAATAGGACCAAAAACCGGATCACCCGGGACTGGCATCCGGACGATAGTCCGTTTGGAAGTCATGTGCTGATTTTTGATGCGGATTTTTCCGAAGCCAAAATGTGGTTCGGGATCGTGAAAGGGCATGCGCAATTTGAGATTAAAAAAAGAATGGGGAAGCTGGCACCCCTGCTTCTAACCCTCTTCGAGAAGCCCACCGATGCGATCTTCAGGTTAATGAGATAACCATGGGGGGATATGCAGGATGAGTTATTACTACTTCTTCCTATCCGCAAAAGCCTGCATGGTCTCGCCTATCCGGCGTCGCAGCCAGTCTGAATCGAACTCGGATTCGTAAAGGAATGTGACTTCGTTCTCTTCGTTCCAATCCTTGTTCTTATCCACTTTACTGACACGCTCAAAAAGTTGTGAACCGGGCAGGGGATATGGAACATTAAAAGAGATGGAATCCAGCGGGAGTTCCAACGCGGATCGAAAGGTTTCTTCGATGGCGAGAATGGTTTCGCCCGGATAGCCAACAATGAAAAAGGCAGCAACTTCGATACCGGCTTTATGAAATACATAAACTGCGTTTTGTCCTTCTTCAAGGGTAGCCTGTTTTTTCATCAGTTTGAGGGTATCCGGGTTACCCGTTTCCAGACCCAGGTAAACCCTTCGGCAACCGGATTCCTTCATTAACGTGGCAATCTCCTCATCGATCCCCGTAACACGCGAAAGGCAGCTCCAGTGGATCTTCTGAGCGGCAATGCGCTGGCAGAATTCCCGAAGAAAGCCAACATCCAAGGTAAAGTTATCGTCGGCGATCCAAAGGCTGTCATAACCCAGATGGCGGATTTGCTCAATCTCCTCGAACACCGCATCAAGATTGCGGCGGCGAAACAAATTGCCAAAGATCGGCCGGGAGCAAAAATCGCAATTGAAGGGACACCCGAGAGTCGTGATGAGGGAAGTTGTTTTAGTGCCTGCTTGTTGGTACCATACCTTCTGATATGCCAAATGGTTAAAATCACCCCGGTACGGAAGCGGGAAGGAGTCAAGTTCTTTTTCCCGGTAGTGAATCTGTGGGTTTTCCACTTGCAAATCGTCCCGCTGAATAAAAAGCCCGGGGTAATTTTCAAGCGGTAATCCTTTTAATTGCAACCGGGAAGATTTTTGATCAAAGAAAGCATGGCAAAAGCTGGGGAAACTCAGGTCGGTTTCCCCACGAAATACAACATCGAAGGCATCGCAATACCGTTCTGGATAGAGCGTAGGTAAGGGACCGCCAGCAACCAGCAGACTATCGGGAAGGCTGGTTCGTACCATCTCTGCGATCCGAAATGAGTTGCGGCTTAACGTTACCATCGAGTAAATCCCCACAATATCCGGCTGGTAGGATGTTAGTTTTTTTTGAAACCCTTCGAAGGCCTCGAATGTACAGTCGAAGATCTTCGATTCAATCCCGAGCAGGTGAAGTTGGCTGGCCAAAGTGGCTGCGCCAAGTGGTGGAAATAAAAGTTCAGTTGGGGATTTGGTCCGGAAATAGGGATAAACCAAGGCAACCCGGTGCATCCTGTTTAATTTCTCCGTTTACCGATCAATAGTTGAACCAACTTAAATGCCGAGGATGAAAGTTTCAATATAAACTATCACACCGAATAATGTGGCCAACATATATAACGCATAGGCTGTACGCATAAATGGTTTGTACTTCTTGAAACGCAGGGCTTTTGGAACCAGTTTGTTGCCGCGTAGGACAACAAAAATCCCAAAGAGGAAGCCGGTCAAGCCGACGAGCGCATGGAGTGTGGTGACCGCATAGTCGCCCTGCAGAAGCCTGCCTGGAATACCTGGGAGTATGTGAACGATAAATGACCTGATCATCACCCCAAGAACAACAATGGCATTTAGACAGGCAGTTACAGTCTGAACCCATCGATGAGCTTTGTAATGTTTATACCTGGCCAGTTGCCAACCAATGGTGAACAATATGGCTGTAATCAATATCAGTACAAGTGTAAGGTCGGAAAGGAAAGTCGCATGAGTACCCAGAAACCCTGGATGGATAAGGAAAGTTGTCATTGTTCCTCCATATACTGGTTAAACCCGGTCAAAGGAAGAAGATAGCCTTAACCATTCCTTCGACCAAGAGAAAAGTTGCCACAATTTCGATGTGGAGGTTATCCAAGTAGATATATAGTGAGTCAATATATCTCCTATTATATATAAAAGTTATACGTGAGAGGGTGGATATAAATTCAGTTGGGAACTGCAAGATTCGGAATTTGCCCAGCCTAGGCCGCATGAATGCAATGTGGTAAATTTAGAACCGCCATGCCTTTCCTAGCCATCGCGATACTTCTTGCTTCTGCGGTTCTTCACGCCCTCTGGAATCTTTTACTCAAACAATCCTCGGAAAAATATATCGCCATGGGTTGGCAGGTGATAATCAGCGGTATTTTATCGGTATTTATGCTGTTCTTCACCGGCCTGCCTCCGCGTTCCATGTGGCTGTTTGCTTTGATCAGCATGACCCTGGAGGCCATCTATTTCGTCCTGCTTTCATTTGCTTACAGCGATCATGATTTTTCGCTGGTGTACCCGGTGGCGCGAGGTGCTGCCCCGGCCCTGGTCGTGCTTTGGTCTTTCGTGTTCCTGCGAGAGATCCCGAGCGCTGGAGGCTTCATTGGAATTGCCACTATCATTTGCGGGTTGGTCATCGTTGGCACAACCAGTTTCTTCCAGCCTCATGAGGGCAAACCAAAATTCAAGGGGATTGCCATCGCGCTGTCGATTGCCCTGGTCATCTCCATTTACACTTTAATCGATGGATTCGCGGTTAAACACGGCCCGGTTTTGCCCTATGGCCTGAGTATGTTCATGCTGGTGCCGTTTTTAACCACGCCGGTCATTGTGCACCACTATGGATGGGATCACTTTATTAAAGCCTGGCACAAACAACCGGCCCGCCTGATCCTAGTCGGTATTCTAGGGGTCGTCGCATATTTGTGCGCTCTTTTTGCCTACTCGATAGCCCCCGTGAATTATTCAGAAGCCATTCGGGAGGTCAGCGTGGTGATGGGAGCTTTCGCCGGCTGGCAGTTTTTAGGAGAGAAACTGGGGAAGATTCGCGTTCTTGGAGCGGCAGTGATCTTTACTGGAATTGTATTGATCGCCGTGTTTGGTTAACCTGGATTGGATTTGCAATCTCTTGAAAAAACGCGAGATTTTGGAAGCCCGACTGATGACAGGTTAAACCAAGGAGGCCGCTTTCATCGTTTTGGGAATATCCATATCCAGCAATTTGCAGATTGTTGGAGCGATTTGGAGCTGCGAGACTACTTCGTGTGTATCGCCCTTGCCAGCATCATTTGATCTGATCAAATATAGCGGAACTTCGCGGACATCGGGCGTGGTGCCTCCGTGGAGGCCGTCGGCATTGATGCCGTGGTCGCCGGTGACCAGGATGCAATAACCGCGCTCCATCCATTCGGTCAGGTAAGTGGCCAGCCACATGTCCTGCCGGATGGAGTGGTTGCGATATTCGCTGGAATTGGCTCCATGGGTTTCGCCCATATTGTCCATGCCCATCGGATGAACCAACAGATAATGGGGGCTGAACCTGCGCACCAGCATCGCGGCCGTGGCGAAGAGTTCAATATCCGGGTAATCATCCTGAGTATAAAATCGCCCGTGCTGGATAGGGAGGGACTCATCGTCAACTTCGCGATCTTCGATCCGGTCATAGGGGGAGTGGTTATATAGCTCTGAAAACCAGTAGTAGGCCGCGGCAGCCGTGGTCTTGCCCGCCTGCCGCGCCAACTGGAAAAGGTTCGGTTGCGTCGAAAGACGCACAACCAAATTGGAGACAATCCCATGCGTATTGACGGGCAAACCGGTATGGACGGTCTCGTACATGGGCCGCGACATGCTTGGCAACTCGCCAGTCACTTTATACAAGCTGGCGAGTTTTGCTTCCACCAAATGACCTAAGTATCCCATTCCGGCGACAGCGGTATCATAGCGCAGGCCGTCGGAGAGAACGAGGATGACTTTGCTCAAGTTTGTGTCTCTTGGTTAATCATGGAAAGATTAAGCTTTTAAAACCAGGACCGCTTCGCGCGAGCAAGTGACCTGGGCTTTATCGCCGATCTTAGGAAGCTCAAGGAACGGATTGTTGAATGTATCCATATAAAAGCGATTGCTGCCGACCAACACCTGGATGCGAACGACCGATCCGAGGAAGGTGATATTCTCGATCTGGCAGTCAAGGATGTTGGCTTTCCTTTCCTGAGCAATAAAATTGAAGCGCTCGGGCCGGATGGCAATCGAGACCTTGTCTCCCTTTTGTTTCCCATCCAATCCCTCGGCAGTCTCAAGCTGGATACCTTCCATCAGAAGCAATTGCTTCCCGGGATCGACCACTTCGGCAGTGGTGGTATTCAAAGTACCAACAAAACTGGCGACAAAAGCGGTCTGGGGAAAGTTATAGATCTCGAAGGGTGTTCCCACCTGCTCGATTTTGCCGTCCAGCATGACCACGATGCGGTCCGAGATGGACAGGGCTTCTTCCTGGTCGTGGGTGACATAAATAGCCGTGATGCCCAGTTTACGCTGGATGGCACGAATTTCTGCGCGCAGCGAAACCCGGATCTTCGCATCCAGTGCGGACAGAGGTTCATCAAGTAGAAGCACCTGGGGATGAATTGCCAAGGCGCGCGCAAGAGCGACACGCTGCTGCTGACCGCCGGAGAGCTGGTGAGGGTAGCTGTTCCCTTTTTGCTCGAGGTGAATCAAGGCAAGCATTTCTTCCACGGTTTTTTTAATGGCGGACTTGGATTCCTTGCGAATGCGCAAACCATAACCAATATTTTGCGCAACGGTCATATTTGGAAACAGGGCGTAAGCCTGGAAGACCATACCCACGTTGCGCTGGTTGGGAGCCTTATCTGTAATATCGATGTCATCAATTTTAACAGTCCCTGTTGTAGGGATTTCGAAGCCGGCAATCATGCGCAGGGTGGTAGTTTTCCCGCACCCTGATGGGCCAAGGAACGAGACGAACTCACCCTTTTCCACCTGCAAGTTAAAATTCTCAACCGCAGTGCTTCCAGCGAATTGTTTAGTGATATTCGATAATGTCAGGTGTGTCATAAGTTGTCATTCCCGGATGAGTTAGTGGCCGCCACCTACCTGTGCCTGGCCACCGCCGCGACCGACCAGGGAAATGATGCCCATGGCTGCCCAGGTAAGCGCGAAGCTGACAATGGCCATGGCGGCCGGCTCATAAGCTCTGTTTTGAATTGAAAGAGCCATATAGGGAGCGAAGGCCGGCTTAGCCAGATATTGGGCGAGGACTAATTCGCCAATCACGATGGCAAAGCTCAGAAAGGCACCGCTTAGAATTGCGACACGGATGTTGGGGAGAATAATATCAAAAAGGATCGATCCCCAGCCTGCGCCTAAACTTTGCCCGGCTTCGGTGAGAGTGCGCACATCAATGGAACGCAGGCCGGTATCGACGGCGCGATACATATAAGGCATGGATAAAACCGTGTAACCAGCAACCAGAAGGGCAGGGCTATTGACGATCAGAAGCGGAGGCTGGCTGAAAGTGCGCACCAATCCAAAGACGAATACAATTGCCGGAACCACGAAAGGCAGCAGCGTGATGAACTCGACAGCGGCACGAAACTGCGGAACCTTCAAGCGGATCAAAAAAGCGGTCGGGACGAAAAGCAGGATCCCGACCACGATTGTGAGAACCGCCCAAAGGACTGAATACGAGAAGTTGGAGACAAACGCCGGGTCGGCGAAGATATTTGAGTAAGCCTTGAAGCTCAAAACCCCAAGCTTGGCTTTCAATGAGAAAATAAAGGTCGCGACCAGCGGCAGGAAGAAATAAAGAATACCAATGATCATTATGAACCACGACCAGACCTTATTTCCGCGTCTCATCGCAGCCACCTCTCGGTCCGCCTTTGGAGGAGGGTATAGCCCGCGATGGCAACAGCCATGACGACCACCATGCCCAGAGCCAGGGCATAACCCAGGCCTGCGTCACCCAGTACATCCCCACTCAATTGCGAACCGATCACGATCGTGACGAGATTGATCTGGCCGCCGGTCAGCGCCTGGGCAGTAGCATAAGCACCGAAGGAGTTGCCGAAGAGCAGGATCATGGTGCCCATGATGGATGGCAGTAAAATGGGAAATGCAACAAAGCGCCAATACTGGAAGGAACTGGCTCCCAGATTTTCCGAGGCCTCCAGCCACTCGCGGCGCAACCCGTCAATAGCTGGGGCGATGATCAACACCATCAGGGGAAATTGGAAGTACATATAGACGATACTCAATCCAAAAAATGTATACAGCGTGAAACCATGAAAATACGGATTATAGCCAAGTGCCCTCAGCCAGCCGATCAGCATCCCTGTAGGACTTAACAACGCAATGAAAGCAAAAGCCAGCGGGACACCGGCAAAGTTGGAGGCCACACCGCAGAAGGTCATCAGGCTTGAGCGCATGAACTTCGGCAAACCGCCTCGAATCGCCGAGTATGCCAGCAGGAAGCCAAAAATCCCGCCGCCAAGTGAGGTTATCAGGCTAATCTGGATGCTGATCCAATATGCCCTAAGGATGTATTGATTGCTGAAGAGCGCTAGAATATTTTTGAAAGTAAATGCATGTGTTTTTGAATCTATAAAGCTGCGTACACCGATCGTCGAAGAGGGATAAATAAGAAAAAGGAATGCGAATATAAAGAAGGGCATCACACCGAGCCATGCCCAGGACATTTTGTGTCGAGCGGGACGCGCCTTTGGCGCGTCCCGCTTTTCATCAAACGCAGTCATGTTCGATCTAAGGAGCTGGGGTCGGAATGTCCACACCAACAGTGGTCATCCAACCAGCGGTAATCAACTTCTTCGCAGCTGAAAGCTGATTAGGTGTGGGGGAAACCGCTGAGGCATAGGCGCTGGAGGAAGGCAACTTGGCTTTCAGGTCTGATGGGATTACACCGCGCGATTCCAAATCTGCCTGCTGGACACCGTGAGCATAGCCCGCCATCCAAGCCAACTGGCCTTGGTCAGAATGGAGGATCTCCATCCACACTTTGGCGCAATTGGGGTGGGGCGCATAGGCGCTGATAGCCTGGACGTACATGCTGGCGATGGTCGGTGAGGGGTAGGTAATCGAGATGGGGGGATTCCCGGCGAATGTAGCTTTATCACCGAATGCAAGGTAATCCCAGGTCAGTACGATGGGAGTTGCGCCCTGAGAAACGGTACCCGGCTTGCCAACCACCGGGACGAAATTCCCAGCCTGGTTCAATTGATTGAAGAAATCGAGGCCGGGCTGGGCATTATCCAGTGAGCCGCCATTGGCCAAAGCAGCGGCAAATACCGATTGGATGGCCTGATTAGATGTGCGCGGGTCGCCTTCCAGTGCAACCTGGCTCTTGTATTCCGGTTTTAAAAGATCGGTCCAATTGCTCGGAGGATTCTTGACCACGGCAGTATTCACTTCAAGAGCCATGACACCGTAATAGCCGCCGATCCACATGCCATTCGGATCCTTGGCGGGAAGGCCCAAGAGAGTATCCGGAATCTTGTCCCAAGTGGAGACTTTATAGGCCTGGTAATCACCGGCAGCGATGCCAGTGGCGCCATAAGCATAGCCGACGTCCACGATATCCGGAGCCTGCGGACCCTTATTGCTCTTGTTAGCCTCGATTGCTGCCAATTCCGCTGCAGAGCCAGCGTTCGGGTCCAGAGAATTGATCGTGGCACCGGTTGTGGTCACGAAATCCGCAAAAATCGTCCCATAGTTTGCCCACCAGTCTGGCGTGGCGATGATGGATACCATGCCTTCCGCTTTGCAGGCAGTGACGAGGTCTGCAGGCACACCTTTAACAACGACGCCAGTATATTCCACGCCGCCAAATGTTTGTTTATTTCCACCGCCACCACATGCGGACAACACGAAGGCAGCGACAACCAGCAAAGCGACCAAATTGAAGACAAATTTCTTGGTTTGCATATTCTACTTCTCTCCTTTTTTTATAGATGCGTTATGCGTGGGATTGGTGAGATTGATAGAATCGTCTGGTCAGATCTTGTCGTGGCACCTCCAGTTTACATCAACTGATTCATTGTAGCATCTTCAAGTGCCCGAGTCAATCGGCACCTGAATCCTCGTGCGAGGGGATGCAGTTTGCCATCCCAGTACGCCAACAATAACAGTGTTGGAAGGAGGAGCTATGATCAGGTCAAGGAGATCAGGGCTCTTCCTTCCTAAAGAAACGTTACGCGTCAGGCAATCACTCTACCGGAATCTCTTTATAAACCTTTTCTATTTCAATGCCCTGATGCCTGCGATAGGCACTGAAACCGAAGTAGATAGCGGCAGCTACCAGGTAGTTGATCATCATGAAGATCATCGAGCTGACATTCGTCCAGCCGATGTTGTAGGTGCCGACGGCAGGCAGGGCTGACGGAAGTACGTTCGGGTCCCAGAACCACACGACCAGCAGCCAGTCGAGAAAGCCCAGGAAGATCAGGCCTGCCAGTGTAATGAGTGGCATGGCTTTACTGCTGGAGGTGCCTTTGGCGACCTGATACAGAATCCAGAGCAGGATCACCGCGTTGAAAATGGTGAGCAGCCCCAGCACAATCACCACGAACCAAGTGAGACCATTTGCGCTTAATGATCCCAGCCCGCTAATGATCGTCCAGGCATATTTGAACGAAGTGTAGATCAGGTAGATCGAAAAGACGCCGAAAACAACCGTGACAATCCAGCCCAGCCAGGCGGAAACCTTGTACTTGGCGATTGGCGAGCCTTCAAAGACGTCCTTTGTCCTCCAAGGCATGACAATCCCTGCGATGGTGGAACCGAGGAAGGTGATGGCGATCACGACCGTAGCGTCGAGGGCGAGGGTCTGGAAATTAAAAACCTTGAAGGCATACAGGTACGAAATGATCGCCGAAGGGATGACCATCAGCAGCAATGCATTGATGGGCGTTTTAGTGCGAGACTCGATCTTCGAGACCCACTCCGGCAGCATGCGATCGATGGCGGCTGCAAATATCACGCGGGTCGAGCTCAGGAAGAGGGTCCCGGACCAGCCAAACCACCACAGGCTCATCAGGAGCACGATAATGAACATGAGTGCCGGGCTCTTGACCATGAAGGCGGCAAAAAGAGCCGGGTAGGGCCAGATCGGCAGCGGCGGCTGGGTGGTGGTGTACCCGAAGCCCCAGTTCCAGAACGCGCCGTTGGCCTTGTTGTAGAAGTCCCAGCCGATGGTCTTGCCAATCAGAACGAAGAAAAGTACCGCCCCGACCGTGGTAATGATGATCGCCCACAACATGCCCGAGAGGTTGCGCTTGTAATCAGAAGCGCCACGCACCTCGCCATACAGGGTGGAGCCCCAGTTGGGCCACAGGTTGAAGAAGGTCAGCATGGGAACCAGAAAGATACTAGCGCCCAAAGCCAACGGCCACAGAGGGCCGGCAACCGTACCAGCATCTGCGCCAGCCTGGAGGGTAGCCGCATATGTATCCACCCCGACCTGCGCGCCGAAGCGGGGAGCCAAGGCATTGAAATTGGCAATGAATGTGGCATTGTTCCCGAACAGGAGCAGGAGGAAAACGATCGCCAAACCAACGAGCCCACCGTAGAAGCAGAATTTCTGCACACGGGCATACCATTTCATGCCAACAGCAATGTAGATGAACACGATGAGGCATACGGACAGCATGCCGACGAACTGCCCGGCCGAGGTGGTTGTGAACCACAAGGCGGCATCCTTGAGACCCGCGATAGCCAGCAGAGGCGTGTAGACCTCATAGGTGAGCATCTGACCGTAGAGGGGCGTCCAAAGCCAGAGGATGAACCACCAGCCCGTGACCGTCAGCACAAAGCCTACGGCGCGATTAAGGATGCGGCTCTGCCAGACATAGTCACCACCGGCACGCGGCATTGCGGATATCAGGCTGGCGTAAACGATTACTTCGAAGACAGTAAAGATGGCGCCAACCACCACGCCGGTCACCAAACTGCCCTGGAGATAGTAGCAATATGAGAAGATGAACAGACCGAGGGTAATCAGGTTGATCGAGAAAGTGGCATAAATGAACGCGTCGAACACCGACCAGGCTCTTACCAAGCCGCTTGCCTTGCGTACAAACAGAGAAACGTCACTCATCTGAATCTCCTTTACAAGATTTTCCTGGGTCTCCTGCGATCATTGCCGGAGACCTTCCAAAAGAAAAGTTTTCGGACCGATGTGTCTGCAAATCTCCCAGTCAATCCATCGCCAATATAATCCTCCTTTCCAAACACAGGCAACCACCGAAACCTTACCCGGTGGTCAACAAGTAATTACCTACCTTTTGAGGTTTAAGCTCGATCACGGCGCCGTTCAGCATGCCTTGCTCGTACATGCTGCCGGGATTGATACAGAGGGTTTTCTTAAATTTGCGAGTCCCCTTTCCTTCGTGGATGTGTCCGTGCAATCCCAACAATGGCTGATATTTATCGAGCACAGTCATTACGGCGTGGCTGCCGACCGGGACCATAGAACGACCGGCATAGGTTGGACGCAGGTCCTTCGTCAGCTCCGGGGCTTCATCCAAACCGCTGCCAAAGGGCGGAGCGTGGAGGCTGAACACCGCCTGGGAGGGATTCTTCAACTTGCCGATGACCGCCTCGATGCGCATCAACAGGGATTCGTCCGGTTCCTCGCGGTGGGTGTGCCAGGGGGTGGGATTGGACCAGCCGGAACTGGCCATCTCGTGGTATTCGTCGAGCTCAACGACCTGTCCTTCAACGCTGCACACACATTTCGACGCAGAAATCACCGCATCGATCTCGAAAATATCGTCATTCCCCGGGCAGACATAACAGCGAATGCCTGTCCCGCTCAGCTTCGCGTCCGCATACTCCATCCAACGCTGCATGGTCTTCATCACCTGCTCGAGGAAGAGCTCATCCGATTTCCCTGGCACGTCGACGATAGTCTGAACTTCATCCGGATCGGTCACGTACGGATAATAGCCGCGATTTTGGATTGTCTGGACCATCTTGTCAACTTCCGCTTTTCCATGCAGTAGGCTTTCCTGCTCAAGCAAAGTCACCTTGAAGTTGTCGTTACCCTGGGCGATGATCGGGATAATGGCCTTGCCGGTCATATCGCCGCCCAGGATCAGGGTATCAGCATCATAAAACTTGCTGGCAGCGAGGAACTTCTTCCAACAGATCTCCGAACCGTGTACGTCCGTGGCGAAATAAATTTTCATCGGGCCTTCCTTTTCCTCCGAACCTTTAAGGCTGCGCAGAATCCTTGGAGCCTAACGCACTTGCGGCATTTCCAGCTCACCAGAGACCAGATCCTTGAACTGGGTGCGGAGGCGCGCCTCGACCTCCGCAGGAATCAGATCGGCGCCGGTGTGAGCCAGGATTTCGTTCACCCGCTGCATGGCGTGGGCATGTGTATCCAGCGAGCCTTTCTTCTCCCAAATTTCGCGCGCCTCCCGGTCAGCCAGCCGGGGAAGCAGGGCTTCGGTTTTCATGCGCCTGGCGGTATGCGGACTCATCATGAAAGACCCGCCTGGTTTTATTTGAGCAATGACCTGCAGGGCAAGCTCCTCTTCGTTGAAGGTGATGCCACGCATAAGCCGCTTAAGCATTTGGGCAATTTCGTCGTCGATCGCCGCTTTGGCAAAATCGAATACCTTAAGCGCGTCGAGAAGCCCGCCCATATTCAGCATGTCTGTGCCCGCCAGCACCCCTGCCACAGTTGACATGCCCGTTTCGTAGCCGGACTGGGCATCGTTGAGTTTGGAATTGGACAACCCAATGTAGCCACCGCACGGCACGTTGTAGAAGCGCGCCATCTGGGCAAAGGCCATGTGCAGCATGCCGCATTCGATTCCGCCCGAGGCGTAGGCGCCGGTGCGCATATCAGCCACGGTCGGCAAGGTGGCATAGATGGTGGACGTGCCTTCCCGCACCATTTGCATTAATACCGATATGGCAAGGAATTCGGCGTTGCCCTGCACAAGCGTCCCCGCCATGGACATCGGCGAGGTCAGACCTGCGTTGGGCACGATACTCGGATAGACGGGCAGCCCCGCCTTGCTGAAGAAGATGACCGCCTCGGTGGAATGCTGGTCCATGGTCAGCGGCGAGACGACAGGGCAGTAGTGGTGCGTAACAAATGGGCGCTGGCGGTAGGCCTCTTCGCTCCCCGCGAGTGTGTACAGAAGTTGCGTGACCGCGGCTGCATCGTCCATGTCCCTTGTAGTGCTGCGGATGGGTTTGAGACAGTGCTTGAGAGACGGGTAGAGCCGCGCCAGCGTAAATTGTCCCGGCGGTGCATCGTCTGCCAACGTGGAGATCGAGAAGACATCGTAGGCGGGCAGTTCCTGGATGAGGTGGGCAATGCGGGCAATGTCATCTGAGCGTGCCCGCCTCTGGTGACCCGTAAGCGGGTCGATGATATCCGGCGCAGAGCTGCCTGTGACAATGACCGGCCCATCCTTCGGGAGAGTGCGGTCGTATTTGGAGTCGCGACCATAGAACGTAAAGGTTGGTGGCAGCATGACCCGGTAGTTCTCGACAATGGCAGGCGGGAACTTGACAATGTTCGTCCCGGTGTCCACATCACAGCCATGCTGTTTGAAGATGGTGCGCGCATTATCATTCCGCACCAGCAGGCCGACGTTCTCCAAGATTTCCAGGGATGCGGCATGCGTGCGTTCGACCTGTGGCTGTGTGAGAAGGGTGGCAAAATTGATCAAAGGACTCTCCTAGCGACCAGGATGGCTGGCACCTGCGAGAACCTCAACCGGGAGCTGGGCTGCCAGAACATTAATTTCACCGATGGGAAACATTTGCAACCCGGGCCGGGTCACCTTGAGGGAGGCAGCAGCTGTAGCAAAGCGGGCTGATTTCTCCAGATCCCAGCCTTTCAAATGCCCGTAGATAAAACCAGCAGAGAAGGTGGCCCCGGCTCCGCAACCATCCACAGCATGAACGGAGGGGGCATGCACGCGCACAACCTGCGAGCCATGCACCGCCAAGCAGCCTTCACCGGCCATAGTGATCAGGGCAATTTGCACGTCGGTTTTCAACAACTTCTGAGCCACTTCCAGGGGCGGGACCTCACCTCGCTGGGCTGCGTCTGTCACCGCCTGACAGATCGTAGCCCGGCTCCCATAACGCTTCAGCAGCTCCGGGTCCGCGTGCCCATGCTCAAAATTCAGGAACACAGGCACCCCCAGGCGAAGGGCTTCATCCATTGCCCGCAGGATGTGATCGCCATCATACCAATCGACATACAACAGGGAGGCCCCTTTCAGCAGGGAAAGGTCGGCCGTGTCGAGGGTGTTTAATACCTGCGGCGCTCTCTGCCAGAAATACGTGCGCGCGCCCGTATCGTCTGAGACATCCACCTCCCAGGGGGTTCTGATTTCCCTGGAATGGCGAACTTCTCCCTGTACACCCCATTCCTTCAACTGTTGCTCCAGGATGTGACCGCGCGGGTCATCCCCGACAGCGGTGCCAATCATGGCCGAAGGGATCTCCCACTGGCGAAGCAGGCAGGCGATGATGGCGGCGTCGTCAAAGACAAACTCGCTGACTTCTTTGACGAGAGCGCCGGTGTTGTGCTCGGGCAGCTGCTCGACCACCATAATGGCGACAGGGGTGAGCATTCCAAAACCGACGTAGACAGGGCTGAGGTTTTTCATATTCCCAAGGCAGTTATCATCTCTTGCAAATACCAACGCAGGAAACGGTCGAGATTGTATTCCTTATAGGTTGAGAGAGGGCCAGGGGTGTAGGCGTGGGAGCTAACTCCGCGCTGCTGGTTCACACAGATCGCCCAATCCTGCTCGGCAGTCAGCAGCCAGAAGGGCAGGAGTTTCTCGAGATCGTAGTCCCGGCCTGCCTCGGCCTGGCTGTCCACGAGCCAGATCATGCGGATGTTCGTGTGGGTCAGCCCGTTTGGCGTAAGGCGGACGGCGACGCTGTGGTCGCAACTGGCATGCACCCAGAAGTTGGGCAGCGTACGCACCCGCAGTGTCCCGACGTCAGGATCAGTGTAATCACCCATCAGGGGTGCCACCTGCTTGCCGTCCAGCGTCTCGCTGACATAACCTTCCACCAGCGGTGTGCGGTTGGCTGCGTACCAGATGCCATGCTCGGGGTCTGGAAACTCGGTCATGCCGGTCTCATTGCGCACGGACATACCCTGGGCTGCCAATTTAGCCTCCAGTCGCGTAGTGACCGCTTTCAGCCTTTCAGTTACGCGCGGGATGGTGTCATCAGCATTGTAGTGATCGAAGTTGGCTTTAATGTACTGCGGGTGGTTTACATTACAGTGGTAGCACTCCCGATTGTTCTCCCAGACCAGTTTCCAGTTGGAGGCGACGTCAAAGTCCATGATCCTGGCGACCCTTGCGCGCGCCATGCCCTGGGGCCTGGCAACCGGTGCGATCGTGGCGTAGACCGGGTCGAAATTGGTCGGTTGTTCTGCAAGGCTGATGAAGAGCATGCCTTCGACCTCGCGGGCGTGGACGCGATGTAAGCCGAGCGTGGATTCGTCCAGACCTGCCTGCATGCCGTGGTGGAGCAGCAAGCGGCCATTGCGGTCGTAGGTCCACTGGTGGTAAGGGCAGATGAAGCGCTTTAGGCTGCCCTCTGAATCTTTGCAGATAACCGAGCCGCGGTGGCAGCAGACGTTGTACAGAGCGTTTACCTGCCTATCATCGCCGCGCATGACGATGATCGAATCTCCTTCAATTTCGTAGAGGAAATAATCGCCTGGGTTGGGTATCTGGCACGAATGGCCAGCGAAGAGCCAGCCCTGGCGCCAGATGTATTCCATCTCGGCACGATAGAGCAGTTCATCGTGGTAGAACTGAGACGGCAGGCCGTGGTTTGGCTGGCGGGAATCGATTATATTTTTAAGCGCCAATAATTCGGTAGCATTCAAGGGTAACATTTTGGATGACCCTTTCCGATGAATAAATATATTGTAGTGTCGATCAAACGCGCAGGTGTTCACCTTTGGGATCGAAAAGGACCGTAGCGGTCACTTCGCCCTGACGGCGGCCCTCGATCAGATCCATTTCGAGGCGGGTGCCGGTCCTGGTCAATTCGGTTGGGAGATAAGCATAAAGAATATTCTTTTTCAGTGTATATCCAAACCCGCCACTGCGTACGCGTGAAACAACCTTGCCATTGTGATAGATCGCTTCACCAGCGTAGATCTGGGTATATTCGTTGCCATCCAGAATTAGCGTACAAAGTTTACGCTTCAAGCCTGCCTGCTTTTGCTTGATGAGCGCATCCTTACCGATGAAATCACCCTTCTCGAGATGGACGCAGAAACCGAGGCCGCCCTCGTAGGGCGTCTCCAACATGGTGACATCGGCGGTGTAATAGCGGTATCCTTTTTCGAGGCGCAGTGAATCGAGCACTTTGTAGCCGCCGACCTCGATACCGAATTCCTTGCCAGCCTTGAGGAGCGCATCCCAAACCAACGTAGCACGATTGGCGGGGACGTAAAGTTCCCACCCCAACTCACCGACATAGCTGACACGCTGCGCCAAAACTGTGACCCCATTGATATCAATCGGCCGGGTGTTCAAATAGGGATGGACATTATTGGAAATATCGTCAGTCGTAATTTTTTTCAACACATCCCGGGATTTAGGTCCCCACATTGCGAGACAAGCCCAATCGGTAGTGATATCGCGAATGGTGACGACACCCTCTTTTTCGTCAACGTGCATCTGGATCCATCCGAGATCGTTGGCGATGAATGCGGAACCGGTAATAACCCAGAAGCGATCTTGACCGAGACGCGTAACAGTCAGGTCAGCTTCCACACCGCCGTGTGTATTGAGGAACTGGGTGTAAACCGCACTGCCAACCGGTTTATCAATATCGCTGTCTGCGAGGCGCTGGAGGAGTTTCAAAGCACCGGGACCACTGACTTCAATCTTGCCAAAGGATGTCAGGTCAAAGAGAGCAACGCGCTCGCGGGTGGCTTGATGCTCCCGTCCAACACGGTCGAAGTAAGGCGGACGCTTCCAACCCCACTCCCGCTGATCCGCACCTGCCCGACGCCAAGGTTTGCCAGGCTCGAAGTAATTGACGCGCTCCCATCCAAATTTCTCACCGAAGACCGCGCCCATTTCCTGAAGGCGATAATGGACCGGGCTGAGGCGATGCGGGCGCGCCCATTCATTCTCATCGTTGGGGAAGCGCAGGCGATAATAATACTTAACGCCTTCCCGCGTGCGCTCGGCGGCATATTCAGGGTTAGAATAATAGTTGCCAAAACGCGTGGCGCGATAGGCATAAACATCCTGTGGGGATTCGCCTTCGATAATCCACTCTGCCATCAGTTTGCCAATTCCACCCGCGCCACCATATCCGTTGAGTGACATGCCTGCCGCGATCCACATGCCGCGTGCGCCGGCGACGGGTCCGAGCATTGGCTGGCAATCGGGGGTGTAGGCACCGGGATGGCATACCAGAGTGATGATGCCAGCCTGGTCGATGAAAGGAATACGGCGGATGGCGCCTTCCAGCAGTTGCTCAAAGCGATCGTAGTCCGCTGGAAGGGTGGTCCCGCCGTGCTCCCACGGCACGCCGTCGATCCAGCGCGCCAGCGGGTTGGGCTCATAACCGCCAATGACCAACCCACCTTGCTCCTGGCGCATGTACACTAAATTATCAGGGTCACGCAGACAGGGTGTGTTCGCCGGGAATTCATTGCCAGACACCGCTCTTAGTGCGATATGTTGATGATCCACCGGTGTAGTTGGGATATGGATGCCAGCCATTGCGGCGACTTGAGGCGCCCACAACCCGGCTGCATTCACAACGATCTCAGTTTTAATAGATCCCTTGTCTGTTAATACTTTTTGGACATTTCCCTTCGAGGATAATTCGATCCCGATCACGCGCGTATTCGTGAGGACTTCCACACCCAATTCTTTTGCAAACCTGGCCATCGAAGTGGTTGTTGTGTACGGATCTAGTTGACCGTCGCGGGGAAGATAGATGGCACCATAAAGATTCTCCTTGCTGATCTGTGGCATGATCTTCAAAGCCTCTGCTGGTGAAATGATGCCAGCTTCCATGCCAATGGCGTTGGCGCGGCTGACGCCTCGTTCCATTTCCTTGAGTTGCTCCGGGCTCGAAGCCACACGAAGGCTTCCGACATGATCGAAGAGTTTCAGTTCACTATACAACTCGATACTGTATTTGCGGAACTGCATCAGAGTTTGTGAGGTTGCAAACTGCGTTACAAGACCAGCTGCGTGAGACGACTCGCCGCTAGCGATTTCGCCTTTCTCAATGAGTACAACGTCCTTCAGCCCCATCTTCGCAAGATGATAGGCAACATTTGCGCCGACGATACCCCCGCCAATTATCACGATTTGTGTTTGATCTTTCATTTCGTTCAGTTTTCCTTTCGGTTTAGTTTATCAATCCCTGACAATCATAGGGACTATAAAACCTGAACATCCCTCAGCCAGACGGGGAACTCTGCTGTATCCATTTTTTCCTGAGCTCTTCCCCAACGTTCGGTTGCCCAGCCCCAAAAATCAAATTCTATCCTGGAGGTGCTTGACTGGATCGCCGCCCACAATCCCCAGCCTACATCGGACATAATCATATACAATTTCAAGCGCGAAATTATGTTTTCGGAAGCTGTGCTGAAATATGCGGAACATACTTCGCTAATCTGCTCAGCATTGAATTGCATTTCCTGACAGGTATTTCCAAGTTCGAAACACGGATCGTTATTTCCGCTGTATTCATAATCAATCAGCCACAAATATTTACCATCGTCTATGTAGTTTTCAGCAAGCAAGTCGTTGTTGCAGGGAACTGTGGGAAGTGGATGGGCAAGCAGGGCTTTTTCAATTTGCGCCACAGTAGACATTCGTTCCAGATAACCATTCGGGAGGCAGATTTGGCGGTCAGTGCATATCGCCAGGTAATATTCCGTGAGGCGAAACATGTTGAAGTTCGAAAAGAAGCGTGGTCCGGCGTGAAGTCGCTTGATGGACTGTGCCATGCGGGTCGGCATCCCAGGAGCGTTCAATGATTCCTTCGACATGGTTTTTCCGTTTAAAAATTCCAGCACCATAACATTGTAATCGGGTAAATGATAAAGTACTTTAGGTCCAACGCCTGCCTCAGCCGCAGCCTTTGTATTGTAATATTCATTTTTGCGGTCAATGGCAAGAAGTTCGGTACTTTCCCCGGGGACTCGCACAAAAAAAGGAGCGCCACCCACCAACACTTTGAAGTTTGTGTTTGTCAATCCACCAGATAAAGGTTGAACGGAAACTTTCTTCCCTTTCCAGTCTTCGATTTTTAACACAACTTCTTCTATGACAGACATGAAGTGCTCCAAGAACCTAATGTTGGTTGGATTGGCGAACCAGCTGATCGTTATTATGTGAAAATGGTTGGTCAGCGTTTCAAATAGCGCTGACCAACCATTACTTTCCTACACTATATTATTCGGGTGGGATCTCCTTGAACGCGAAGTCTACGTTAATACCCTTGGATTTCTGGGCTCTCTTGGCCGCGTAGTACATAATCAGGGAAACCAGGATAACACCTACTGCGATCAATTGAGCACGAAGCTCAAATAATCCTCCACCAATGTCGCCCTTGAGTAATGTATCTAGGCCGGACCAAATGCCAAGTACAAAATAATCGGGCTTTAGCAGGAAGGCTGCGACCATGGACATGGCAAATCCCGACCCAAGAACGCCAAGAGCCGTCACCCACGGCATGCTCCCACCTTTGAGCCAGCCGCCCAATTTTGCTCGGAGACTATAGACTATCCAAATGGCAATAAATAGTGCCACCAACCGAGTGATCCAAATGAGAATGGGCAGGCTGGCGAACACAGTTGCCATGCTCCAGGTCGTCCATACAAAGGTGACCAGTCCGACCAGCATAAAGAGCAGGCCAATAAGGCCGTTGACGTTAAATCGACCGCCCGGCGAGGCGTCATAAAGAGCTTTAGCACGTGTGGGCAGGTAGGCACCTGCTAACGCAGTCGCGGCAAAGACATATCCACAGCCAAACGTCACGCCGAGAGTGAATAGGATGAAGTCCCCGTATTTAAAACTGTAAAGGGCAAAAATTGGAATGCTCAACAGAAAGTAGACCAAGTGGGCGTTAAGCGGAGTATGGAAGCGCTCGTGGATCTTGCTTACCCACTCTGGCAACAAGCGGTCAAGGCTCATCGCCACCATAATGCGGGTGACGCCGATGTAACAGTTGCACACGATCTGGAAGGAGTTGAGCGTAAAGCCAAGACCGATCAACAGAATCCATAACGGATTAGTAGTGATAGCCACCGCAAGCATACTCGGTGCCAAGATGATGGTGTTTGCTATCTTAGCGGTTGGGTCCACATACCAGTATCCATATGATGCAACCACCTGACCTTCCGTCCCAGCCGCGTGCTGCAGGGCTAACCCCAAGAGTGCAAGCAAAAGTCCAGCGGCTATGAGGGAGCCAATCATAATGAAGGTCTGGTTCTTAAACGAGCGCGCATCCTTGATCTCACCATTTTGTTGGGCGCTGTAGGTTGCCCATTGCAGGCTTTGCCACGCGACGGGTGCAACCAAAAGGGTTAACAGCCAGCCGAAGCTGGGAGTGGTATTTACGCCAGCGCCTTGAGCCGCTGCCAGGGCATTCTGGTAGAAAGTTGAAGATTGGCCGACCGCGGCGGCAAATTCATTCAATTTTGCGGCAAAAGCGGCTACTGGGCTGGTAAATAGAACTAATAGGGTAGCGCCAAAACCAAGAAGCGTACCCCACCATATTACGTGCTGAAAGCGAACATAGTTCTTGAACCCGGTCACAAGGAGAAGTGCACCTAGCAAACCGTTCACCAGGCTTATTATGAACAATCCCATCGGGGTTGTTGACCACAAACCCACATTGATCAGACCGGTGCTATTCAATACGCGTCCGAGACCTAGAAATAAAGGCGCCAATCCCAAAACGCCAACCAACCAACCGGAAAGGGCCGTCCATACGAGGATCCAGATCACGAATCCGCTCATGACGATCGTATAACCCCAACCACCTCCAAAGACGCGGCTCTGAAAAACGTAATCCCCACCTGAACGGGGTAACGCTGTCGAGAGCCAGACCGCTGAGAAGGCGATTGGAATTTGAATAATAGTACAAATGAGAATCCCAAGTGGAATATTTCCTCCGGGGAATGCGGTAGGTGATACCAGGAATACCCAGGGGAATATTATGCCCATCGTCAATATGTTATAGACGAAGGCAGAATAGGGTGACATGACCCTAACAAGCCCAGAGGCTTTGCGCGTAAAGATTTCTGGTTTTGTGGTGGTTGTTTCAGCCATTGTTTCCTCCTTTGATTTTAGGTAAACCAAATATAAGTGTATTTACTCGACCAGGTGATAGTAGCTCCGCATATCCATCACGCAATTCTACATTCCTAACTCCAGTTTTGTTAATATAAGAGAGCAGCCTCCTTTCCTCATGATGCACTATTCAACCACTCGTCATCTGGTTGCCTGTCACTTTACCATTCGCGAAAGTTACCAGACAACCGCGCAGTATCCCCTCTCCATATTCCGAACCTGGATTGATGCAGGTTGTGCGACCGATCTTTGCAACCGATTGGGATTCATGGATATGACCATGCAATCCAAGCATAGGTTGATATTTCTCGATGGCATCACGCACAGAACTACTGCCCGCTCCGTACATGACGGGTTGTCCCCCCCGCTGTATTTGTTGCGGTGGATCTTTTGACCAATCCAGCATGGGACAGGTATCGAGCGTTGAATCTTTTGGCGGATCATGGAAATTAAAAATTGCCTTCTTCATATCAGGAACTTTCACTGCCATCTTTTCGATCATTTTTCCAAGTTCTTCCTCAGAAACTTCACGCGGAGTTTTCCAAGGGGTGGGCGTGCTCAAGCCAACTGAGATCATGGTGTGATCATCGTCCACTTGAACAATTTCATTTTCACAGGCAAAGAGCGATTTTGTGCCTTCTCTCTTTATAGCAGTTAACACATCCCACTCATCATCGTTGCCGCCCGTGACATAACATTTAATGCCGGTGCCGTTCAATCGTTCTTCAGCCAGATCAACCCAAGTGACCAGTCTTTGGCGTGCCAGTTCATGGAAAAGCTTATCCACCAATTGGGGATCTGCGGACAAAATGCGAAATTCATCTTCTTCAATAATTTTGTAATAAAATCCGAGAATATCCAGTCTCCCTTTTAGGCTGGATAATTCATCTTCAGTGGAGAGATGCTCAACGCGTCCCTGCAAGGTGGCGCGATAATGTCCATTTGATTCTTTGATGATTGGGATAAGCAATTTGCCCTGAATATCTCCGCCCATTACAATCACATCCACTCCATAGAATTTCCCGGCATTGATGAATTTGCGATAGGTGCGCTCCGAGCCATGCAAGTCAGTGGCAAAAAACAGGCGAGTCGGAATTTTGCTGGGTTTCTTCGAAAAGAAAGGCATGGGTTTGTCTCCGGTCCAACAGTATTGGCAGTCTGTTAAAGACAAGCATCAGGCTTTGACAGGATTTGACCAGGCAATCAGGCTTTCCACTGAATGAGCCGAAAGAGATTCTTTTGCAGAGGAATCGATGGCTTCATCAGTTACAAATTTATCAATTTCATCTATTGTGGCAATTTGAAAATTTGAAACAACACCCCATTTACTGTGATCAGCAACAATAATGATCTGGCCTCTGGTACGCTCGATCATCTGTCGCACAACTTCTGCCTCTGCATCCGACGGTACGGTACAGCCATGCCTCAAGCTGACTCCATCAACACCAAGAATTACCTTGTCGGCGTATACCTGGCGTAGATTGTCGATGGCAAAACGACCCGCCAAGGAATTGGAATGGGGTTGAAACTCCCCGCCGATCAGGTGGTGCTTAAAGCCCGCCTCACCCAACTCGAGGGCTGCATAAACGTTGTTGCTGAATACGGTGATCCCCGCGTCACCACGAATATAACGGATAACTTGAGTCGTTGTCGTGCCGCTATTGATAAAGACAACATCATTGTCCTCAATGAGCCCAGCTGCCATTTCACCGATCAAACGTTTTTCTTCGGGATGTTTTTGTGCCCTCTGCAAATACTCGGGCTCCAAGGTCAGGCGTTGGTTGAGGATGGCACCCCCGGATGTGCGTTCGACTATGCCTTCGCGTTCCAACCAATCCAGATCACGACGCACCGTCGCTTCAGAGGCTTCCAACATAGAATACAAATCGTCCATCCGGACAATCTTATGGGTTACCAGATACTCCTGGATTCGCTCTCGTCGCTGCGCGGGAATGAGAGGTTTGCTCATTAAGTTGAAGTTTGACTGTTGGTTGAAGGAAATTGATTGTTTGTAACCTGAATTATATAAGAATCTGAAGAAATTTGCAAGTTTTTGGTTTTTTTATTATAATGGTCTTGGACTTTTTTCCACTATCAACCTGCCAGCTGTTTTTGTTCGACCAGGGGCTGTTCATTGAGACCTCATAGTAGGAGATTGGTATGACAAGCAGTTCCATCGGAATGGGCGAACAAGATCGTGCCGAGCGCGATAAATTTGAAAACGAACTTAAGCGCATCCTTAAAGCCAGCGACGATGCCGGTATTATCCTGCGAGTAATCGGGTCGTTGGCCTTCCAAATGCACTGCCAGAAATATGGATATCTTCAAGCCGCGATGGGTCGTGCGTACACTGACATCGATTTTGCCGCTTATCACAGACAAACCAAAGAAATCCAGGTATTGATGGCCGGCCTGGGCTACCATGAAAACCGTGAGGTTTTTATTGTTTCGGAAGGCGATCGTTCCATTTTCGAAAGGCCAGAGGTCGGCCTGCACATCGATGTATTTTTTGGAAAACTAGATTTCTGCCACGTGATCCATTGGGAGGGTAGGTTAGAAGTGGATCATCCAAGTATTCCGCTGGCTGAGATGCTGCTCGAAAAAATGCAAATCGTCCAGATCAACGAAAAGGACGTCATAGATACCATCATGTTGTTGCTCGAGCATCCCCTGGGTGACAATGATTGTGAAACCATCAATATCAAGCGCGTCGCCGGGCTTTGCAGCACAGACTGGGGCCTATGGCGCACCACAACCATGAACCTGGACAAGGTCCGTCTACTGGCTCAGGGTTACGAGCAACTCACCAGCGAGCAAAAAGAAATAACTGATTCGCAAGTCAAAGCAGCGTTGAAGCGTATCGATCAGGAACCCAAATCCCTTGCCTGGCGCTTGCGTGCCAGAGTCGGTGACCGCGTTAAATGGTATAAAGATGTGGATGAAGTTCAATGAATAGCAGGAGCCAGTTATGAAAAAACTTGTGCGCGATCTGATGCATCCTGGGCTGCTTACCTGCCGCCCGGAGGCTACCCTGGGGCAGGTGTCTGTCCTCCTCACTCAGCACCACGTGCATGCCCTGATCGTTGCTGATCGCGATGACCGGCCCATTGGCATCGTTTCTGATTATGACCTGCTGGCGGGCGAATGGCTTTCGGCGGATTCTCAAAGCCTTGCTACAATGCGCAACCTGACCGCCGGAGAATTGATGTCCTCTCCTATCGATACCATTGAAGCAGGTATGCCCTTGGGTGTGGCTGCCCACATGCTGATCGACAAGGACATCAACCGCCTGCTGGTCATTGAAAAAGGTTCTCCGACAGGGGTCATCTCAACCTCCGATTTTGTTTCAAGTATTGCCAGAGAAGAAACGCCTCTTCGCCAAACTGTTGCGGATGTGATGTCGGATGCCATCCTGGTCTGCCGGGATAAAACTCCGCTCACCTCCGCGGCGCGCACGATGACCCAGGCGGGCTGGCGCTCGGTGCTGGTGGTAGACGCCAAAGGCAAGCCGGAAGGCGTAGTCAGCGGTAAAGATTTGTTACCCTACGTGGAGAACGGTGTAGATGAAAAGTTGACCGTGCGAGACATCATGCACCCGACGCTGACAATCGATATTCACGCCAGGTTGCGCGAAGCCGCTGACCTTATGATTCAAAATCACTACCATCGCCTAGTGGTGGTCGACCAGGACGATCCGCAAGCCTTCCCGCTGGGCATTATTTCGTCGTTCGATATTGTCGCCGAGATGGCCAGACCTGGGTCAACCTGGCAAAAGTAGACATCCACAATAGCAGTCTGCAGGACTCCCGGGATTAAAAAGACCTCATATTTTTTTACGGAGAAAGCCATTCATGGCTCTTACGCTGGAAGAAGCGCTTACCCGTGTTCCTCAATGGGCGGGCGCCAGCGACCTGAAAGCCACCCCACTGGGTGGTGGAATCACCAACAATAATTTCCGCATTGATGTGGGCGGAGAGAGTTTTGTCCTTCGCATTGCCGGGGCAGATACAGAACTATTGGGGATTAATCGGGAGTACGAATATGCTGCCAACCTGGCTGCCGGCAAGCTGGGCATAGCTCCGGAAGTATTTTACTTTATCCGGCCTGAAGGATATCTGGTTACCCGCTTCATTTCCGGGCGTCCAATTCTGCCTGAGGAGATCTGCCAACCAGAAAACATCCGGCGGGTCATGGAGGTCGTCCGAAAAATCCACAGCATGCCAGAAATTCCCGGGACCTTTAATGTCTTTCGCATTGTTGTGGATTATTCTGAGATTGCCCGCAGCTACCAGGTTGTTTTCCCTCATAATTTTAATTGGTTGATCGAACGCACGCAGGCTGCCGAAAAGGCCCTAAATGCCCAGATTCTTTCACTCAGCCCGTGCCATAACGATCTGCTCAACGCGAATTTCCTCACCAATGACCACCTGTATGTCCTGGATTGGGAATACGCCGGCATGGGCGATATCTTTTTCGACCTGGCAAATTTTTCCGACCATCATAAATTGACTGATGAGCAGGACTGCTGGCTTCTGAAATGTTATTTCGAGCAGGTGACACCCAGTCAGTGGGCACACTTGAAAATCATGAAAATCATGTCTGACCTGCGTGAGGCGACATGGGCGCTGGTTCAGATTGGCATCTCGAAGCTCGATTTCGACTTTCGTGACTATGCCGACAAATTCTTTGGCCGCGTCATCGAAAATATTCAAAATCCAAAATGGAACGAATGGCTTAAGGAGGTAAGTAAAAATGTCTGATCTTCCTACTCATGCTCAAGTAGTCGTCATCGGTGGAGGCGTTGGCGGATGCAGCATTGCATACCATCTAACGCTTATGGGTTGGAAAGATGTTGTCATCCTAGAACGTCACGAGTTGACCAGCGGTTCGACCTGGCACTCGGCAGGCCTGGTCGGCCAGATGCGTTCGGATGCCAATCTCACCCGGATGATGCACTATAGCACCGATCTATATCGGAAGCTGAAGGGCGAGACTGGTCAAGATCCAGCCTGGCGAGAGGTCGGTGGCCTGCGGCTGGCTTCTTCCGCGGAACGCATGGAGGATCTTAAGCGGCTGGTTGGTATGGCACAATCTTTCGGCGTGCCGATGGATCTAATCTCGCCCAAGGAGGCCCTTGACCTTTTCCCAATCATGAGCCCGGACGGGATCGCCGGCGCAGCCTTCACCCCCAACGACGGAGTTATCGATCCAACCGGTTTGACCAATGCCCTAGCCGCGGGTGCAAAACAGCGCGGGACTCGCATTTTTACGGATACTAATGTGGAGAAGATCAACTTGAAGAACGGTCGCATCCACGAGGTGGTCACCGACAAGGGCACGATCGAGACAGAGGTGGTGG
>Ga0209048_10001270_pt1 | contig 26109 bp, 20 predicted proteins | sample FrelakmetCRP12CR_FD_187146 | JGI IMG/M metagenome (GOLD analysis project Ga0209048, IMG submission 187146) | Freshwater lake sediment microbial communities from the University of Notre Dame, USA, for methane emissions studies - CRP12 CR (SPAdes)... | ecosystem: Environmental > Aquatic >... | reverse complement strand
TAACGCCCGTGGAGCGAAGGGGCCCTGCTGTTTGTAATTCTTCCGGCAATACGGGAGGCGAGGGCGGCATGACAACGACGCCTGTTAGTTTGCAGGACCAGTTCTCAAACCACCCCCAGCTGCTTGGGGATAAGAGCCCAGGTGGTGAGCGTGGCGGGAAAAGGCGAGACGAGATCTCGTCAGGTGAGGATCAGGAAGGCGAACGTAAGTAAACCGCTGATGAACTGTCGAAAGCGTACGGACGTCATCGAAACCAAGCTCCAGTTGTCGGCTTGGGACAAAGTCTGGGGGGCGACCTGTTTACTGCCCAGATGGTGGCCGGCAGAAAGGCGGCGCGAGCTTGGTCTAGCCCGCGTGCGAAGCTCCGATCAAAGTGTCACGGTCATTGTCGGGGAATCGGAATCGGATCGCTGGGGCTCCATCTGGCCCATGCTACAGATCATCGGTGCCGGCCAGATACTGATTCTGGCGTCCTCACTTCTGATCACCTGGTGGGCGACACGCCGCGGTGTTCGCCCGTTGAAGACATTGGCGGCCAAGATCTCGCAACGCGGCGCAGGTGATCCAACACCGATCACGGCGCCTCTTGTCTACTCGGAAACCGTACCAATCGTCCGCGAGCTGAATGCCTTGCTCGACCGTGAATCCCGCCGGCTGGAGAACGAGCGAGGCTTTCTTGCGGATGCAGCTCACGAGCTCCGCACGCCGCTGGCCGCGATCGGTACGCAAGCACATCTGGTCCTCGGCGCAACGGACGAATCCGAACGTCGACGCTTCGCTCACGGTCTGGAGACCGGCCTGAAGCGCGTGTCCCACCTTCTGGCGCAGTTGTTGACCATCGCTCGGGTCGACGCACCGGGCGCGCAATTCGGTTTGGAGCGAACGGATGTCGCCACTATAGTCCGTGAACGGCTTGCGGAACTCTCGCTTGTGGCACGAGCGCGATCAATCTCGCTTGCGCTGGAATGCCCTGACACGCTGCTCGCAAACGTCAACCCTGCCGGCTTCGTCTCAATTGTCGACAACCTGGTCGACAATGCGATTCGTTACACGCCGAGCGGTGGACATGTGGCCGTGAATCTCGGCATGAATGAGGGCGACCTGGAGTTTGTCGTCCGGGACGACGGGCCGGGAATCGCGCCCAAGGAACGGGACCGTGTCTTCGAACGCTTCTACCGCGTTCCGGAGTCGACGGCGCAAGGCAGCGGCCTGGGGCCCGCTATCGTGCAAAGGATCGCCCGGGCACACAACGCATCGGTACGCTTCGTGGACGGCCTTGCGGGCGCAGGCATCGGGGTTGTCGTCAGGCTACGCGGCACGCCTGCGCTCGGGTGACAAGGAGATCGTCTTCGTGGTCGGCCGGATACTCCGTCGAATCGTGCGCTTCCCAGAAGGCGCGTTCTTCAGCCTCATTGGCGAATGTCGGCACGGGTTGGCATGCCTAGACCTTACCGTCCCGCGGTCCGAGGAAATACCACAGGATTAAGCCCAGTAACGGCAGGAGCACCACCGCGAGCGTCCAGATCAATTTCTTCTCATTAGACGCGGTGCTTTGAAAAATATTGATGATCGCCCAGATGTCACCAGCGAGTATCAGCACGCCCCAGAGGCTGTGGTATCCAAGGTTCATCATTCTTTCTTCCTCCCGTCTCAATTCAAAGTCGTTGATCGGCGATCGCCCCCTTGGCGCTGACCTTCCGCCAGGGCGCGGCGGATTTACTGTTCTCGTCGAGGCAATCTCATTGCTTTTCGACAACCACGCGCCCCGTTGCGTTGAGGAACACGTGGTAGCGGTTCCCATCCCTGCATGTTGCGAGGTGGTCATTTTCGCCTCGCGTCGTGACGCCGACAACTTCGCCGCACGGCAATCCGTGCAATGTGATCACAGTGAACAGATCCTTCTTGGTCGAATCGTCGTCGGCTGCGAGCGAAGGTGCTGCGAAACATGCGGCGGTCAAGATCGCAATCGATACTGCCATCGTACCCGGTCTCATCGTGTCTCCCGCGTCGAATCAGATCTTCGCGAACTTCGCCGGATCCGAAAGAATGCCCCAAATCGCCTCGCGCGACGCCGCGATCGCCGTGGCCAGCGCCTGGTCGCTGTCCTGGAGAAGCGAGAGCACCTTGAGGACCAGCAGATCATAGGATCGCCGGAGATTGGCCAGGTCGGTCTTGAGCTTTCCCTGGTAAAAAGACCGGAATTGATTCAGCAAGTCATCGACCTGATTCTTGAGCGTGATCTTGGTGAGGACGCCGATGGCCTTGGTCTCCTTGAGCCGCTGTTCCAGAGACGCAAGGTCCAGCGGCGGCGCTTCCGGCTTTGCAACCCCGGGTGGAGTGATTTCCTGTTTTGAGGGTTGCGCGGGAGGCGCGGGAGACGCCGGAGACTTCGCAGGCGCCTTCGCGACCGGCGCGGCGGTCTTGCCGCCGGACTGTCCAGTGGAAGCGGCCGGCGACGGCGTGACCGGAGCACTCGCCGGCTCGACCGCAGCGATGGCAGACGGTGTTGTGACGGCCGGAGGCGGCGCGCTCGGCAGTGGGGTCTGAACACCCACGGGTGCCACGGCTTCGACGCCCGCTTGCGGCGCGCTGCTCTGAGACGGCGCGCTAAGTGGCGGGGTTCCTGGCCCTGCGCATCCCAATATGCAGAGTACGAAGACAAATCCGACGGCGCCCGCCAGGTGCATCACCGGCTCTTTGGCTCGAACACCAATAAAGTTGCCGCTCACACGTCGTTCCAGGGTGTACCCATCGAACTGACATTTCTACTGATCACCAGAGTGCGCTTCATCCAGCTCTGTGCGGTGATTGCCTGATCGTACCATCAGTGTCGGTTTGCGGCCGCCGGGCAAGAATGGTCAGGCACGGTGGGCCAGCGACTTGCGTTCATCGACCCGTTGCGCCACAACCTGCGCCAAGCAATGGCCGCATCCAGGCACGGCAACATGCAGGGCCTATCGTGGCGCAGTGTTGGGCCGGTCCACGCTTACATCCGCCACTGCTGCCATGCCGAGGCAGCAGTGGCGCGATCTCGGCTACGTCGAGGGACGCAATATCGTCTTTGATACTTGCTCGGCGGAAGGCAGGACCGACTGGCGGGAGCTGCAGCCGCCAGCAAAGTATGCCCGTCCGGCGCGGCATTCGCGACCTGGGTCGCACCGATGTTGCCCGAGGCACCGGGACGGTTTTCCACGATGACGGGTTGATGCCAGGCGACCGACGGTTCCTGCGCCACGGCCCGCGCAAGTATGTCGGTCGTGGCGCCGGGGGCGAACGGGACGATGAGGGTGACCGGTCTCGAAGGGAATGCCTGCGCCTCGGCGTGACCCGCGGATGCGAACAGCGCGGTCATGAAGCAGCCGAAGGCGGCGGCGCGGAGAAAATTGCGGTATGCCATCGGGCGCTTTCAGAAAGCACGGAAGTAGAGCATCCGCAACTGCGGCTTCGACTATTCGAGCTTGATGCCTGCGTCCTTGACGATGCGGGCGACCTTTTCGGTTTCGCTGCGGATCAGGTCGGAAAACTGCTGCGGCGTGCTGCTCTGTGCCGTCAGGCCGAGCTCGCTCAGCCGCTCGCGCGTTTCCGGCAGCGCCGCGATCGCGGTCAATTCTTCATTGAGGCGCCTGACGATGTCGGCCGGAGCGCCGGCGGGCAGGAGGATGCCCCACCAGTTGGTGAAGTTGAAGCCCTTGACCGTCTCGCCGATGCCGGGCACGTCGGGCAACGCTTGCAGGCGTGGGCCGGTCACCGCGATCGCCTTCAGCCGCCCGGCCTTGACCTGCGCCATGGCGGCGCCGTCGACCACGATGTCGACCTGTTCACCGAGCAGTCCGCTAACGGCCTGCGCGCCGCCCTTGAACGGCACGTGCAGGATGTCGATCCCGGTCATCGAACGCAGCATTTCGAACGCGAGATGTCCTGGCGCACCGACTCCCGAAGTGCCATAGGTCAGCTTGCCCGGCTGCGCCCGCGCTCGCGCAAGGAACTCGGCAAAGGAATTGTCGGGAGACTTGGCATTGACCGTAACAACGATCGACACCGAGGTGACTACGCAGATCGGCGCGAGGTCCTTCTGCGGAACGTAGCCGGCGTTGGGATTGGCGATGGGGGCGATCACCAGCGAACCCAGGTCGCCGATCACCAGCGTGTAGCCATCGTTGGGTGACTTCGCGGCCACCCCCATCCCCAGCGCGCCGGCCGCGCCGCCGCGGTTGTCGATCACCACCGGCTGCCCGATGCGCTCGGCCAGCTTCTGGGCGAACAGGCGCGCAACGATGTCGGTATTGCCGCCGGGCGGGTAGGGCACGATCAGCTTGACCGGGCGCGACGGATACTGCTGGGCGGGGACGGCAACAGACCAGAGGCATGCCGCTACGGACAGCAACAGGCAGGAGAGTATCTTGTTGATCGTCGGCCTCTTCTCTTCAATGGTCGGTCAAGACCGCGCGCAGCTGCGCGTCCGCGTCGGACGCCGGCGCATCGGCGATCTCGACCACGACCTGGTCGATGTTACCGGTGAAGCGGAAGGGCGCGTCGTAGTCGGCGGTGACCGGCAACCCGCTGTCGTAACCGCAGCAAAGGCCCTCGCCGGAGGTCTCGATCACCGCCGGCACGGTGTGCGGGATCTCGCCTTCGCCGATCAGGCGCTCACCGATGTACAGCGCACCGCGGCCCCGGTGCTCGCCGGTGCGCGTGAAGCGGAACTTGAGGACCACCTTGCCCGTCGGCAGTTCCTCGGTGGAGCTGATGCGATACTCGGCCAGGCCGAGATGGTTGTGCACATAGACCAGGCGTCGATCCTTGACATACAGGGAGTAGCCGGCGAACCAGCTGCCATGCGCGAGCAGGACGCCCTCGGCGCCGCCTTCCGGGATCTCGATTTCCGCGGTGATCGTGTGCGAGCGGTTCTTGACGTTGACCGCGGTGTACTCGAAATGCGGCGCACCGCCCGGGTAGTACACGTAGCGGTTGCCCGCGGGCACGGTGCTGGGCTTGCGCTCGCTCATGCGCAGCTGCATGCGTGAGTCCAGTGGCAGCACGTTGTATTTGCCGGCCTCGATCCACCATCGCTCGATCAGCTCGGCCAGCTTCTCCGGATGCCTGTCGGCGAGGTCCTCGCATTCAGAGAAATCGTTCTCGACGTGATACAGCTCCCACTTCTGCTTGGCCAGGATCGCGTCGGTCAGCGCATCGCCCTGCGGTTGCTCGACCACGGCCTTCCAGCCGCCGGACCATAGCGCCCGCGAGGCGATCATCTCGTAGTACTGCACTTCCTTCCTGGTCGGCGCGGCAACGTCGTTGAAGCTGTGCGCGAAGCTCACGCCCTCCAGCGGCCGCTGCGTGACCCCGTTGAGCATCGCCGGCGGGTCGAGGCCGAGCGCGTCGAGAATGGTGGACGCGATGTCGACCACGTGCACGTACTGGCCGCGCACCTCGCCGCGTGCGCTGATGCCCTTGGGCCAATGCACGATAAGCGGGTCGCTCATGCCGCCTTGGTGCAGGTAGCGTTTCCAGCGCCGCAAGGGCGTGTTGCCGGCCCAGGCCCAGCCCCACGAGTAATTGGGATACGACCTGACGCTGCCCCAATCATCGATACGCGCCAGGTTCTGCTCGATGGTCGGCTCGACACGGTTGGGGAACTGCAGCTCGTTGAACGAGCCGTGCTCGCCGCCCTCGGCGGAGGCGCCGTTGTCGGATGCCAGCATGATGAGGGTGTTGTCGAGCTCGCCCAGGCGCGCGAGGAAATCGACCACGCGTCCGACGTGATGGTCGGTCTGCTCCAGGAAAGCCGCGTACACCTCCATCTGCCGCGCGTAGAGTCGCTGCGCATCCGCCGACAGCGTCTCCCAGGCCTTGACCCACGGCGGTCGCGCCGACAGTCTGGTGCCCGGCGGCACGATGCCGGTCTCGAGTTGCCGCGCGAACACTGCCTTGCGCCAGCGATCCCAGCCCTGATCGAACTGGCCGCGATAGCGCTCGATCCATTCGGGCTCGACATGGTGCGGCGCGTGCCCGGCGCCGAGGCAGTAGTACATGAAGAAGGGCTTCTGCGGCGCCACCGTGCGCAAGTCGGTGAGGTACTCGATGGCGCGATCGGCAAGGTCGGCGTTGAGGTGATAGCCCTCCGCCGGAGTCTTCGGCGGGTCGATGTAGTGACTATCGTGCACCAGGGTCGGCGCCCACTGGTTGGTCTTGCCACCGAGAAAACCATAGAAGCGCTCGAACCCGCGCGAGAGCGGCCAGCGCGCCTTGGACGCTCCGGATGCGTATTCACTGGCCAGCGTGAGGTGCCACTTGCCGATACCCAGCGTGGCGTAGCCTTGCGCCAGCAGCATCTCGGAGACGAAGCCATTCTCCCTGGGCACCATCCCGTTGTAGCCGGGAAAGCCGGTGGCCATTTCCTGGATGATGCCGACTCCGTTGGAGTGGTGGTTGCGCCCGGTCAGGAGGCACGCACGCGTCGGCGAGCAGATCGCCGTCGTGTGGAAGTCGCGGTAGCGCAATCCGCCTGCGGCCAGGCGGTCGAAGGTCGGCGTGCGGATGTCCGAGCCAAAGCATCCGAGCTGCGCGAAGCCGACATCGTCGAGCAGGAACACGAGCACGTTGGGCGCGCCGGCCTTGGCGCGGGGCGGCAATGGCCATGCAGGCTCCGACGAGGCTGCGGTGCGGCCGATCTTTCCGTTGAAGGGCGTGCCTTCGGGATAGGACTTTAATTCCTGCAAGGAGACTCCGTCGCTCGATGTGCAGTTGGGCGGACCATGCGACTTGGACATCGGCCGCCGAGACTACGCGCGCCCCGTAGGCCCGTCAACTCGACGCCGCGATGGATCGTGTCGTGACTCTGGCGCGCAGCCCGGGGCCGGCGGACAATGCGCTTGGTCCCATTGCTTCCCAAATCGGTTATGCGCGCTGATGCAGCGACGAAACCACACGCGCCGGGGAAGGAGTCCATTTTCGGTCTGACAGCATGCAAGGAGCGGCACGATGCACACCGATCGCGATGTTTCCAGGCATTACAGCCACGGCAATCTGCTCGACCGTCTGAACGCTGCCATGGTCGAGGACGGTATCGATTCCAGTCGATCGAGCATCGAGGCGCTGGCACCCTACGACCAGTTTCATGGTCGCGGGCTGGAAGCGACGGTGGAGATCGCCGACCTGCTCGAGATCGGTGCCGACGACCACATTCTGGACATCGGCAGCGGAATCGGCGGCCCGGCGCGCTACTTCGCACATCGCTTCGGCTGCCGGGTCACCGGGATCGACCTGACCGCCGAATTCTGTGACGTCGCCCGCCATCTGACGCGATCGCTCGGCCTTGAGAACAGGGTCGAGTTCGAGCTCGGCAACGCGCTGGCGATGCCTTTTGCCAACGGCAGTTTCGATGGTGCCTACTCGATGAACGTTTCCATGAACATCGCCGACAAGGGCGCGTTCTACCGCGAGATGCATCGGGTGCTGAAGCCCGGCGGATGGCTGATGCTGTCGGAAGTCGCGAAGGGTGGTGGCGGGGAACTTGACTATCCAACGCCCTGGGCCAGTGGTCCGCACGCCAGTTTCCTGTCGACGCCCGAGGAAACGCGAAGCGGCCTCGAGGAAGCCGGGTTCGATGTCGTGCAATTGCGCAGCACTCTCGAACAGGCACTGGCCTTCGGCGCGCGCTCGCGGGCGATGGTCGAGCGCGGCGAGAAGCCGCCGCATCGCGCCGTCAAGCTGATTCACGGCGAAATTGCGACTCAGGCGATGGCGAATACGGCACGCGGCCTCGCGGAGGCCCGCATCGTTCCGATCGAAGTCCTGGGCAGAAAGCGTCGATAGCGCTTCGGAGATGCCATCGTTCTGCATGGCCTGAACCGAACATAGGCGCGTGGCCCTTGCCTCGACCGGGTGAAACCCCAGGTCGTTGCCCTCGGCGACTTGCGCCAAATCTGTGCATGGGCGATGGAATTGCTGGGGCCTGATCTTTATGCGGCCTTTATGCAATTGTCGCTACGATGTCGCTACATCGAACATCCTGCCGGTCCAGTCGCATGATGGGCGTACCTACGTTGAAGACCTTGTCTCGACCTCAAACGCATGTCGTACGCTGGCACGTCGTCGCGGTACTGGCGTGCCTCCTGCTGACGGCAGGGGCTTATCCGCTGGCGGGTCGCCTCGATCACGCCAACATCATCATGGCGTACCTGCTTGTCGTCACCGTGATTGCCCTGCTGCTCGGACGCAATCCTGCGGTGACCGCAGCCGTAGCGAGTGTCTTGTTGTTCGATTTCTTCTTCGTCGAACCCCGCTTTTCCTTCGCGGTGGAGGATGCGCAATACCTGATCACCTTTGGAGTGATGCTTGCCGTCGCACTCGTCATCGGGGCACTTACCGCGCGCCTGCGCCGGGACGCCGACGGGGCGAATGCGCGCGAGATGCAGTCCCGGGACCTCTATGGATTGGCACGCGACCTTGCGGGTGCGCTGACCGTGGAATCCGTTGCCGAGCTCGTCGCCGATTTCACTCGCCAGCATTTCGCGGCGCGCGCCGTGCTTTTTCTGCCCGAACAGGCCGGCGGATTGAAACCCGTCGCGGCGTCTGGCGCGCCTCCCATCGACGATGCTGTGCCCGGATGGGTGTACGGGAAGGGAGGCGCGCTACCCTTCGTCGACCGGCATAGCGGCGAATCTGCGCTCGCGCTGCCGCTTGTGGTTGCGGGGCGGACGCGCGGTGTGCTGGTAGTTGCCACACCGGAACGCGACTTCCCGGTGAACTCGATGCAGCGGCCGCTGCTCGATGCTGTCGCCACGCTGGCCGGCATCGTCGTCGAGCGCCTGCATTACGTCGACGTCGCGCGCGAAGCCACGGTGCAGGCCGAATCGGAGCGGCTGCGTAATTCGTTGCTGAGCGCCGTGTCCCACGACCTGCGCACGCCGCTGACGGTGCTGGTCGGGCGGGCGGACGCCCTGGCCAACGCACGGCCAGCTCTTCCCGCGGCTCAGGTCGAAACCGCGGCCGTCATCCGCGATGAAGCATTGCGACTTAGCCGAATGGTGAACAACCTCCTGGAAATGGCGCGATTGCAGTCCGGGCGGGTTGTGCTGCGCAAGGAGTGGCAGCCGTTGGAGGACGTTGTCCTCACCAGCATCCGGGAGGTCGAAAGCGGTCTTGAGTCAGGCCGCGGTGTGACGATTGAACTGCCGGCCGATCTTCCTCTCGTCGAGTTCGATGCCGTACTTATCGAGCGCGTGCTAACCAATCTGGTCGACAATGCGGCACGGCATGGGCGCGGCGCGATCCGCGTCGCCGCGCGCGTCTTGGGCAGCACGATCGAGGTGGATGTCACCGATGAGGGTCCCGGGATCGCGCCCGGAACCGAGGAGTCGGTGTTTCGGATGTTCGAACAGGGGAGTGAAGGCTCTCACCGCGGCGGCAGAGGAGTGGGGCTTGCAATCTGCAAGGCGATCGTCGAGGCGCACGGAGGTCGCATGGCTGCCCGCAGCAACGCCTCGGGTGGAGCGTGTTTCACGTTTTCGCTCCCGCTCGGCCGCCCGCCATTGCCCGACTCCAGCGAGGGCGGGCTGCCGGCCGTTGCCCGGAAATCATGAACGATCGCGACACTGTGCTGGTCGTGGAGGATGAACCGCAAATCCGGCGCTTCGTTCGTTCGACACTGGAGGAAAGTGAATTTCGCGTGATCGAGGCAGCGACCGCCAATGAAGGACTGCATGCCGCGGCACAGCAGCGACCGACGCTGCTACTGCTCGACCTCGGATTGCCCGATCGCGATGGGGTGGAATTGATCCGCGAGCTCCGACAGTGGTCGAATGTCCCCATCATCATCCTGTCCGCTCGCTCCAGCGAAGCCGAGAAGATCGTAGCACTCGATGCGGGCGCCGACGATTACCTGACAAAACCGTTCGGTGTTGGAGAACTGCTGGCGCGCGTCCGTGCGGCCGCGCGTCGCGCTGGGCGCGCCGCTGGCGATAGTTCGGCGATCGTCAAATTTGGTGATGTCAGCGTCAACCACCTGAGTCACGCGATCGAGCGCAAGGGAAGCATCGTTCACCTGACCCCACTCGAATACCGGTTGCTCGTGCTTTTGATCCGCAGCGAGGGCAAGGTGCTGACTCACCGCCAGATGCTGCGCGAGATTTGGGGTCCGGAGCACGTCGAGAGCAGTCCCTACTTGCGCGTCTATGTCGGAAATCTTCGCCGCAAGCTCGAGGCGGACCCGGCCCGGCCGCGGCACATCCTCACGGAGACGGGCATCGGCTACCGATTCGTGCGTTAGCAGACCCGACGACCACCATGGAAAAACAATCGAAGGAATCGCTGCGCGTTGTCGCGCTGGCCGCGCTGGGGGTGGTCTACGGCGACATCGGGACGAGCCCGCTCTACGCGCTGAAGGAAGTCTTCGGCAGCGAGCACCACCCGGTGCCGATCGAACCGGCCAGCGTGCTCGGTATCCTGTCGCTCGTCTTCTGGGCGCTCATCGTCGTTGTTTCCGTGAAATACATCGCTATCGTACTGCGCGCGGACAATCACGGCGAGGGCGGGATCATGGCACTCATGGCCCGCGTCATCGGGCGGTCGAGGCTCTCCGAGCGCCGGCGCAAGAGCATCCTGATTCTCGGCCTCGCCGGAGCGGCACTCTTCTATGGTGACGGCGCGATCACGCCGGCGATCTCGGTGCTGTCGGCGGTGGAAGGGCTCGAAGTCGCCACGCCGGCTTTCAAGCCGTACGTCATCCCGCTGACCATCTTGATCCTGCTGGCGCTGTTCATGGTGCAGAAGCACGGGACGGCCAAGGTCGGCGGCGCCTTCGGCCCGGTCATGCTCGTCTGGTTTGCGATCCTTGCGCTGCTCGGCGTGATCGAGATCGTGCGCAACCCGTCCGTGCTGCGCGCGCTCTGGCCCGGTTATGCGCTCGATTTCCTCGCCGAGCACCCGCGGCTCGGCTTCTTCGCATTGGGCGCGGTGTTCCTGGTGCTGACCGGCGGGGAGGCGCTCTACGCCGACATGGGACACTTCGGCCGCCGGCCGATACGGATCGCGTGGTTCGGGTTTGTCCTGCCGGGGCTGGTGGTGAACTACTTCGGCCAGGGCGCCCTGCTCTTGAGCGACCCGGCGGCGGTGCGCAACCCGTTCTACCTGCTCGCACCGGAGTGGGCGCTGTATCCGCTGGTCGCACTCGCCACTATCGCGACGGTGATCGCGTCCCAGGCCGTGATCACCGGCGTGTACTCGATCACCAGTCAGGCGATCCAGCTCGGATACGCGCCGCGGATGACGGTCCAGCACACGTCCGGTGCCGCGATCGGCCAGATCTACCTCCCTGCGATCAACGTCGCGCTATTCGTCGCCGTCGTGGGATTGGTGCTCGCCTTCAAGTCGTCGTCGAATCTCGCCGCCGCCTACGGCATTGCGGTGTCCGGCACGATGACTATCACGACGTTGTTTGCCTACGACGTGGCGCGCTATCAATGGCATTGGCGGCCAGCGCTGGCGGCTGGCTTCTTCGGCACGTTGCTCGCCGTCGATGTGGTGTTCTTTGCCGCCAATACGATCAAGTTCGCCGACGGCGGATGGTTTCCGCTGGTGTTCGGCGCGGCGGTCCTCCTGCTGCTTACGACCTGGAAGCGCGGCCGGGATCTGCTTGCGGGGTGTCTTGCCGACGGGACGATTCCGCTCGAGCCGTTCATCGTCGCCATCGAGAAAGAGCAGCTGGCCACGGTCCCCTTGACGGCGGTGTTCCTGACCTCGTCGCCGAACGCGGTTCCTCACGCGCTGCTGCACAACCTGAAGCACAACGCCGTGCTGCACGAGCAGATCGTGATCTGCAATGTCCAGGTGCTCCAGGTCCCGCGCGTGCCGGCCGCGAAGCACGTCGTTGTCGAAAGGCTTTCAGGGCGATTCTCGCGGGTCTCGCTCTATTTCGGTTTTATGGACGATCCCGACGTGCCTGAAGCGCTCGAGTGGTGCGCGGAGCAGGGGCTCTCGCTCGACCCGATGCGAACGTCGTACTTCCTCGGCCGGGAAACATTGCTGCCGGCCCCGAGCGCCGGGATGGCCGGCTGGCGCCAGCGGCTTTTCGCCGCGATGTTCCGCAACGCCGGGACGGCCGCAGCCCACTTCCGGCTGCCGCCTAATCGAGTCGTGGAGCTCGGGACCCAGGTCGCGATCTAGCCTGCGAACCGGCGATGGAGCGGCGCGAGCTTCGGCTGCTCACCCAAGTTGGGCGCGCAATTCGCGCAGCTGGGCTTCCAGCGCCTCGATCCGCTCCGCGTAGCTCAGCACTACGGCAACGGCATGCGTGTCGAGCTCGAAGTCGGTGCGCAGTCGCTGCGCCTTGCGCACCACGAACAGAGCGTGCCCACTGAAGGTCCACGCCGGCGCTTCCGGCTCGAGCGGCACCAGCGCTCCGTAGCGGACCAGCTCCTGCACGACCTCTGCCGGCAGGCCGGAGGCGGCAACCAGCTCGCTGTACGAAAGTGTGCCCTGCTCATCCACGGTGAGCGCTTGTCCCACGACGACAGTCATAGCTTCGCCTCCCGTTCCAGATGCGCGCGCGGGTCGAAGTTCGACGTCGCGGCGAGTTTGCGGTAGAGATCGCGCTGCGCTTCATCGACGACGCTCGGAACCTCGATGCGGACGATGGCGTAGAGATGGCCGGCGGACGCGCTGCCGCGTTGCAGGCCGCGGCCACCCAGGCGCAGCTTCTGCCCGGCGCGCGTGCCCGTCGGAACCTTGAGCGAGACCTCGCCCGCCGGGGTCGGCAGCGAGACCTCGGTGCCCAGTACCGCCTCCCACGGCGTCAGCGGCAGGTCCATGAAGAGATCCTTGCCCGAGACGCGGAACAGCGGGTGGTCAGCGACTTCGATCTCGAGGTAGAGATCGCCCGCGGGTCCGCCACGAAAGCCCGCGCCGCCCTTGCCGGGAACCCGCAGCCGTTCGCCGCTGGTGACGCCACGCGGGATGCGCACGCTGATCGTGCGCGGTACGCGGCGGCCGTTGCCGTTCTCGTCCCATTCAAGGCCGTTCATCTGCAACTGAATTTCGGCACCGTTGAACGCCTGCGCGAAGGAAAGGCTGACCCCCGCTTCGAAGTCGTGACCGCGCATCGGGGGCGGGGGGCCGCCGCCGCGACGACCCGGCCGCTGTCCGAATGCCGCGAACAAATCCGCGAGGTCGATATCGTCGAATGCGCCCGCGCCCTGCGCGAACTGCTGTTCCCAATCCGGCGGCGGACGGAACTCCTGCCCGGCGGCGTGACTGCCGAGCTGGTCGTACGCGGCGCGCTTCTCGGGATCCTTGAGCGTTTCGTAGGCTTCGCCCATTTCCTTGAATTTTTCCTCGGCGTTCTTTTCCTTCGACACGTCGGGATGGTACTTTCGCGCCAGCCGGCGATACGCCGACTTGATATCGTCCGCAATTGCGTCCTTCTTCACTCCGAGAATTGCGTAGTAGTCCTTGTACTTCATGGGCGTTGCCTGCGGGCTTCGGTGGCGAGATTCGATTATGAACGTGTGCGAGCGAACAAGGCTACGTTCCCGCGCCGCTCAACCCGTCCTGGAAATCGGTCCTGACGGCATCGCTACGTTCTTTCCACCGCATCCTTGATCTTCTGGCACCGGCTCACCAGGTCGACCAGCACGCTGCCCGACCAGCCGAAGGTGAACAGGCCGGAAATCGCGATGATCGGCGCCAGCATTCGCCACCCGGCGGGCAGGACGAATGCACCGTAGCCGACGGTCGTATAGGTGTTGCCGGCGAAGAAGCCCGCCGCGCGCCAGTCCGGAACGAGACCGGAATAGACCAGCGCCGCGGCCCACAGGGTCATCTCCAGCAGGTGCAGCGCGAGCAGCACAAAGACCGTGCCGCTCATCAGCAGATCGGCGCGCCATGCCGTGGGCCGCCGCATGATGATCTGCGAGCGCTTGACGACATGACCGGTGATGTAGCGCACGCCCGTGGCGTGGACCAGGACGATGATCACCAGCATCACGCCGCCGAACAGCAGGTCGGCGGCGGGGATGACGTCGCTCAGGTGCTGCAGCATCGGGATGCGCGCCACGTCTCCGGGCACGCCCTCGATCTGCGCCACGCCGGCTTCGATGGCGCCTTGCAGCGCACCGCCGGCCTTGCCGGCGTCCGCGGCGGCCAGTTGCACGAGTGCCGGGTCGGCCTTCAAGCGATGCGATCGGCGCCGCTGCGCGGGTCGGTCGAGCCCGTCGCTACACCGCCAGGTACACGGCGAGTCCGAGGCCGAGCAGTGCGAGAAACAGCGACAGCAGCACCGGATACAGGGGATCGTGCGAGCGCGGCACGTCGGCGGGCGGCAACGTCGCCACATAGCTCTTGTGCTGGATCGCGCCGAGGATCATGCAGGCGGTGCCGATGAGCACGAGCGCGATGCCGACCACGTTGGAGACGTTGTGGTGGCCTTCGGGGTTGATGACTATTCCCGGCCGCTCGGCGGCGAGCAGGCGCAGGAACAGGCCGAAGCGCGCGACGACGAAGCCGAACGCCATGATCGTCAGGCCGGTCCTCACCCAAGCGAGCAGCGTGCGCTCGGCGGCGAAGAAGACGCGCGGATCGCTCAGCATGTTGACCTTGGGGGGGGTCGGGTCAGGCATGGGTCCTCATCGATTCGTGGTTGCACTAGGCTATCACGCGACAGGCTATTTCGCGTGCAGCGAAACCAGTCTGGCCAGTATCACCGCGGGATAGAGTTGTCCGACCAGCGCCTCCAGCACCGCCAGCGACCGCGCCGCGGGTGGCACCGGCGTGATGTCGCCGTAGGCCACCGTGGTCAGCGTGACGAAGCTGAAATACATCCAGCGCACGTGCCCGGCGGAATTCTCGTTGCCGCCGGCAAAGGCGCCGCTCGATTGCAGCGCGACGATTTCGCACATGACGGACCACGCCATGCCGAGCAGCAGGTAAAGGACGACCGCAGCCGTGACGCGGTCGGCGGTCACCGCGCCGCCGGCGAAGACGCGCGTGGCGGCAATCGCAGTCGCCAGCGCCAGCGCCAGCAACGACGCGCCCTCCCGCACCATCGGCTGCGTGCCCGCCGAGACCAGGAATTCGAGCCAGCGCCAGCCGATCGCGACCAGGCACAACAGCGTCGCCACGATCGCGATGGGGCGACGGTCGTACACGGTCGCCGCGGCTCCGAGCAGCATCAGCGAAAACGCCAAGTCCCTGCCGATGCGCCCGGACTCCCCGTCCGGGACGATCACCGGAACGACGAACACAGTGGCGATCAGCAGTGCCAGCAGCACCGACATGCTGCTCGTGCGCAGCCAGTGCTGCTGTCGGCCAGCGGCTGGCGAAGGCTGTGCGGGATTGGGCGACATCGGCACCATGCGGCGACGACAGGCACTCGGTTCGGATGCGCTGATTATACGCAGCACGCGCGTGGTCGCGGCGCGATCGCGATGCCGTCACCGCCTTGTCCGAACGCCGGGAGTTTCGGTAGCGCGCGGGCGCTGTCTGGCTGACTCGACCGCCGCCAGAGTACACTTCGGAACATTGCATGTGTGCACGGGTTGGACCTCATGCCGAGTCGAGCGCGCGACGTGTTCCGCGCGTTGAACCGGCAATATGCGTGAGGAGGATCCAGGCGTCGCCCGCATTGCCCCGGCGTGCTTGCCGCCGTCGGGGAAGGCTCGACTTCGGGCTGCACACTCCAGAACATCGAGGTCAATCTATTTCCCCCCTTGCTCACGACGGTCGGAGGCGATGGCGCAAACGCCCGTGGGCGGGCCGGTTCGCTCTGCTACTGGTCCTCGCGTCATCGCCGAGCGCTGCCAACGAAGGCGCGTCGCCGCCCGCTGCAACGCCTTCAGCGACGATCGTGGACGCGGCCGAGCCAGCAGCCAAGAACAAGAACGGCTACACCCTCGTCATCGACGCCCCCGGCGCCCTGCGCGACGTACTCGTGGCGAGCGTCGGACTTGTCCGCTGGCAGGACTACGCGGACATGACCGACGAGCTTTTCGACCAGCTCGCGCGCGAGTCGATCGGGGAGGCGCGTGAAGCAGCCGCGACCGAAGGCTTCTTCTCCGCGGCGGTCGACCTCACCGTCGACCGCTCCGTTTCACCCGCACTCGTGACCTTGCGTGTCGTCGAGGGCGCGCCGACACGCATCGCCGACGTGGCCATCGCGGTGACCGGCCTTGCGACCTCGGATGCTCCCGCGGGGACCGACGCCATCGCGAAGCTCAGAAACGAATGGCCGCTGCCCTCCGGCGCGGTCTTTCGGCAGAGTGTCTGGGAGGCTGCCAAGACACGCGCGGTCGCGACTCTCGCCGCGAGTCCTTACGCCGCAGCCAGCCTGACCAACAGCGCCGCGACGATCGACCCCGATCGATTTACCGCGGATCTCAGCGTCGAGATCGCGAGCGGCCCACCGTTCCGCTTCGGCGATCTCGAAGTGACCGGCCTATCCCGCTACAGCGTCGCGCTGGTGCGCAACTACAGCACGCTGCAGCGCGGCGCGCCGTATTCGGCGCAGCAGGTCGATGAATTCGCGCGGCGGCTCAATAACGCCGGTTATTTCGCCAGCGTGCAGGCGGCCATCGATCCCGATCCGGACAAGGCATCCGACGCGACAGTCAGGGTCGGCGTGATCGAGGCGCCGCGGCGGCGGATCGAGGCCGGAATCGGCTATTCGACCGACGTGGAGTTCCGCGCGAATCTGAGCTACCGCGATGTCGACGTCGACGGTGCGGCGACGCAGTTCTTCGCCGATGCCCGGTACGAGACGCTGATCCAGAGTGGATCGCTGCGCCTCGCCCGTCCCCCGAACGACGACGGCTGGCAGGATTCCGCGTTCGCGCGCGTCGAGCATACCAACGTCAACGATCTCATTACGCGGACTGCGGGATTCGGGATTCGCCGGACGTCGATCGACGGGCGCAACCAGTGGCAATTCGGCGTGGCGATGCTCTACGATGAACAATTTCCCCTCGGCGCGGACAGCCAGACCTCACACGCGCTCTATGTCGACGTCGAGCGCGCATGGCGGCGTACCGACGATCTCTTTTCGCCGACGCGCGGCTGGGTTGTGGTGCTGCAGGCAGGCGGGGGCATTCCCGGCGCGTCGACGCGCGGGTTCGGCCGGATCATCGCCCGCGGACAGGGGTGGCTGCCCTTGGACGACGAGAACGATCTGACCGCGCGCCTGGAGGGCGGAGCGGTCCTGGCCGGATCGCGCAATGGCGTGCCCTCCACGCTGCTGTTTCGCACCGGGGGCGAGACGTCGGTGCGCGGCTACAAGTTCGAGAGTCTCGGCGTTCAGGATGGCGAAGCCACCGTTCCCGGCCGCTACTTCGCGGCCGGTAGCGTCGAGGTCACGCACTGGTTCAGCCAGGCTTGGGGAGTCGCGGCGTTCGTCGACGCGGGCAACGCGGTCGACGAAGTGCGCGATTTCAAGCTCGAGCTCGGCTACGGATTGGGCGCACGCATCAGGACGCCCATCGGGCCGTTCCGCTTCGACCTCGCTTACGGTCAGCAGGTGCGGCAGGTGCGGCTGCAATTCTCCGTCGGGGTATCGTTCTGATGGCGCTCACCGAGCGCGCGCACGATCGAGTATCGCGTCAGCGCGGCTGGACCGTGCTGCGCGCCTTGCCCTATGGATTGATCATTCTGATCATCGCTGGCGCTGCGGCGGTCGTGTACCTGCTTTCGGAAGCCGGCCTGTCGATGCTCGTCGAGCACATCGTGAAGCGAAGCGACGGACGGCTGGTCGTCGAAGGCGCTTCGGGGTCGATCGGCGGGTCGATGCGTTTTGCCCGCCTCGCCTGGCGCGGGCCCGACGCCACGGTCGAAGCCGAGGATGTCGCCGTCGACTGGAATCCGCGCACGCTCCTGTCGTCACGCCTGCTCGTGCGCAGTCTGGGCGCGCATCGCGTATCGATACTTCTGAAGGCATCGACCGGCGCGACGCCGCCGCCGGACGACCTGGCGCTGCCGCTCGACGTGACGATGGAGCACGTCGCCGTCGCGGAACTGTCCTGGCAGGCCGGTCCGCGCTCGGGACACATCACCGGCCTGGCGTTCGGGTACGCGGGCAACGCCGATCGGCATGCGCTGGACGGGCTGCAGCTGGTGTCGGAATTCGGAACGCTTGGCGGCAACATCGCGCTCGCCGCCCGGGCGCCACTTGCGCTATCGGGTGCGCTTGCTGTCATCGGCGATGGTCCGCTGCGCGGCGCCCGCATCGACGCGAAGCTGGGAGGAACGCTCGCCGCAATCAGGCTCGACGGCACAGGTCTTTGGCAAGATGCGACGCTGCGCGCCAGCGCGGAGATTGCGCCGTTCGGCACGAACGCCTTCGACGCGCTCTCGCTTGACCTCGACAACGTCGATCTCGCGCGCCTCGAAGCTTCGTTGCCGCGCACGCAGATCGCGGCGACGCTGCATGTGCGGCCGGGCGCCGATGGCCCGGCGGGCACCTTCGACGCCGTCAATCGCGACGCCGGACCGGTCGACCGGGCGCGCCTGCCGGTCGACGGGGCGCGCGGCTCGTTTGCGACCAGCGGCAGCCGGCTGGCGCTGTCGGCGGTCGAGTTGCGCTTTGTGGGCGGCGGGCGTGCCGCAGGCAGCGCCGACATCGACGTCGGCAACTGGACGTCTCCGGCCCGCGTCGCGCTTTCCCTGCAGAACGTGGATCTGCGGCGCCTGCACACGCAGCTCGTCGAGACGCGCCTCGCCGGCAGGATTACCGCGGATAGCGAAGGCGGCCGGCAGCGGATTCGCGGCGATCTTGCCGACAGGAAGCTTGCCATCGCCTTCGACGCCGCGGTCGCCGGCCGCCGTGTCGACGTCACTTCGCTGCGTGCGCGTGCGGGCGGCGGCAGCATCGACGGCAGCGCGCGCATCGAACTCGACGGCGCCCGTACATTCAGCGCGAATCTTTCGGCGGCGCATCTCGACCCGTCGCAGTTCGGCGCCTTTCCTTCCGGCAATCTCGACGGCACGCTTGCCGCCCAAGGACGCCTGCTGCCGTCGTGGCTGGCGACGGGTGAACTCGCGGTGCGCGCCGGCAGCAAGATCTCCGGAGTCGCGGTGGCGGGAACCGCGCGCGGGACAATCGAGCCTGCGGCGCTGCGCGACCTTGTGCTCGACGCCCACGCGGGATCGACGCACGCGCAGGTCAAGGGCAATGCGGGCGCCGTCGGCGACCGCCTGGCGTTCCTGCTGTCGGCGACGCAGATCGGCGAGCTCGCTGCGTGGCTTCCTGCGAACGCACCCAAGCCGATCGGCGGCGCCGTGCACGCCATCGGAACGCTGCGCGTCGAGCCGGGTGGTGCCGGCGGAGACGTCACGCTCAATGCCGAGCGGCTGCAAATCGGCGACAGCTACGCGTCGCGCATGCTCAACCTCAAGGCCACCTTGGCTCCGGGGGGTGACGCGGCGCATGCCGTCGCGCTCGACGCGCGCCCGCTGACGCTTCTGCTCGCCGCGACCGACCTGCGCGTCGCGGGACGCGAACTTGCCAGCGTGACCGTCAAGGGCGAGGGCAGCCTGGCGCAGCACAGCGTGACGGTCGCCGCGCGCGGCGACGAGATCGACGCCACCGCAAGTCTGACGGGCGCGTTCGTCGACGTCATGCGCGTCGCGCGGCACTGGAAGGGAACACTTTCGGCGCTTGAAAATCGCGGCGTACTCAAGATGTCGCTCGCGTCCCCGGCGACGTTCGACCTCGCACCGGAGCGACTTGCTTTCGATTCCTTGCATCTCGCGATTGCCGACGGCCACGCGGATGTCGACGAGTTCGTGCGCGATCACGGGCGCATCACCTCTCGCGGGCATTTCTCGGGCATCTCGGTCACCGCCGTCGCGCAGCTTGCGGGCCGGCCATTGCCGCTGGGCTCCACGCTCACGTTGCGCGGCCAATGGGACCTCGCGGCAACGCCTCGCCTCAACGGCACGTTTTCGGTCGCGCGCGAGGCCGGCGATCTCTACACTCTGGAATCGCTGCCCGATGCAACGCTCAATCCGGGCTTTGGGCTCGCGACACTCAAACTCGACGGGACATTGCGCGAAGACGCGCTCGACGCACATGCCGAAATGCAATCGCTGCGCGTCGGCGCCGCGCACGCGACGCTCAGGCTCACCCCGGCGGTCGACGCAGCGCGGGGGTACCTGGCGCAGGATACGCTGCTCGATTTCAGCTTCGACGGCGAACTCGCGTCGCTGCGGCCGCTGCAACCGTGGCTGGGAACGACTGCCACCATCGATGGCACAGCGACACTGCGCGCCACCGGCGGCGGGACGCTCGGCGCGCCGCAGTTGGCGGGTACGTTGGTGGCGGATCGCATGCGCATCGACGCGCCGCAATTCGGAATCAGCCTCGGCGACGGTCGTCTGCGCGCGCATCTGGTCGATCGCAGCATCGTTCTCGACGAAATGCAGTTCACCGGCGGCGATGGGCGCTTCGTCGCGTCCGGCACGCTCGGGGGAACGTCACCCGGCGAAGTGGCGAGCGGGTCGACCCAGATTGTATGGCGCGCCGAGAAATTTCGCGTGTTCAATCGTCCCGACATGCGTTTCGTCGTTGGTGGCAACGGGAAGCTGGCGATCGTGAAGCGTCGTCTCGCGATCTCGGGCGCGGTCAACATCGAAGACGGGCATCTCGAGTACCAGCGCTCGCCGCCCGGAAGGCTGGGGTCGGATGTAATCGTCAAAGGCCGGCCGGAACCCGACGCGGGAAACGCCGATCTGCGCGATCTGCCGCTTGCACTCGACGTCGACGTCGACTTGGGCCAGCACCTGACCTTTGTCGGCGAGGGGCTCGACACCGGTCTCACCGGGCGGGTGAGGGTGACCACCGGCACGGACGGGGCGTTGCAGGGTCGCGGCACGATACGGGCGGTCAACGGCACCTACTATGCCTTCGGGCAGAAGCTCAGCATCGATCGCGGCGTTCTGATCTTCGACGGCCCGCTCACCAATCCTGCGCTCGACATCGTCGCATTGCGCAGGAATCTGGCGGTCGAAGCCGGCGTGGCGGTCACCGGCACGGCGCGGTTGCCGACGGTGGCGATCACGTCGAATCCGCCCGTCCCGCAAAACGAGGCTCTGGCGTGGCTGGTCACCGGGCAAGGACTGTCCAGCGCGGGCAGCGCCAGCTTCGGTGCGTGGTCCGCTGCGTCGGCAGCGCTGCTGTCGCGAGGCGGCAAGCCGTTGACGACGCAAGTCGCGCAGACTATCGGACTCGACGACATCACGATTCAGAACACCGGCCCGAACACGACCGGCGGGGTGCGCAGCCAGGTATTCGTGTTCGGCAAGCGCATCACCGACCGGTTGACGCTCGGCTTCGAGCAGGGTATCTCGCTTGCCAGCGGTGCGCTACGGCTGGAATATGCGCTCACTCGCGCGCTGACGGTGCGTGTCGAAGCGGGCCCGGTAAGCGGCATCGGCTTGGCGTATCGCTTCGCGTTCGACTAGCGACCGCTGCCCGTCCGACGCCGCCCTGCGCCGACCGGGTGCGCGCCCGTCGCGCCGCTGCGATGTTGCACTGGGGTGTTCTGGGCGCCAGATGGCGCCTTGCGTCAGGGATGCGCGCACGACGACCGCTTGCTATGCTCCGCGGGAAGGCTGCGGGAGCGCGCAGACGGTTCCCGCGCCTCATCGAGGAGGCTTGTGATGCAAGGCTTGATGCAGGATGTTCCGCTGCTGATCTCGTCGTTGATCCAACACGCGGATCGTCACCACGGCAGCGTCGAGATCGTGTCGCGCCGGATCGAGGGCGACATTCATCGCACCACCTACCGGCAACTGCACGCCCGGGCGAAGCGCCTCGCCAACGTGCTCGACGCCTGGGGCATCGACATGGGCGAGCGCATCGCCACGTTGGCGTGGAACGGCCACCGGCACATGGAGCTCTACTACGCGGTCGCCGGCAAGGGCGCGATCGTCCACACCATCAATCCGCGGCTCGTCCCGGACCAGATCGCGTGGATCGCCAACCATGCCGGCGACAGCGCGCTGTTCTTCGACCTGACTTTCCTGCCGGTCATCGAAAGGATCGCCGGACAATGCAACACAGTGCGGCGCTATGTCCTGATGACCGATCCGGCGCACATGCCGGCGACGACCGCGATCCCCAACCTGCATTGCTACGAGGATTTGCTCGAGGCGGTGCGGGCCGACTACAACTGGCCGATCTTCGACGAGAACACCGCCTCGTCGATCTGCTATACCTCGGGCACGACCGGATATCCCAAGGGTGCGCTGTACAGCCACCGCTCGACGCTGCTGCATACCTTCGCGGCGGCGCTGCCGGACACGCTCAACCTCTCCGCCAGGGAGGTGATCCTGCCGGTGGTCCCGATGTTCCACGTCAACGCCTGGGGCATACCGTACGCCGGCGCGATGGTCGGCGCCAAGCTCGTGTTCCCCGGTGCGGCGCTCGACGGCAAATCGCTGCACGAACTCATCGAAAGCGAGAAGGTCACGCTGTCGGCCGGCGTGCCGACCGTATGGCTGGGGCTGCTCGGCTACATGGACCAGAACAACCTCAAGTTCACGACCATGCGCCGGACGATAGTCGGGGGGGCCGCGCTGCCGCCGGCGATGCTGCGCACCTTCGAGGAAAAATACAACGTCGCCGCATTGCACGCGTGGGGCATGACCGAGCTCTCGCCGCTCGGCACGGCGTGTTCTATGCGCGCGCGGCACGGTGAGCTGCCGCGCGAAGAGCTTTATGCGGTCAAGGCCAAGCAGGGCCGCGCGGTGTTTGGCATCGACATGAAAATCGTCGACAAGGACGGAGCCGAGCTGCCGTGGGACGGCAAGGCCTTCGGCGACCTCTACGTGCGCGGTCCGTGGGTCGTCAGCAAGTACTACCGCGACGAGGGCGGCGCTCCGCTGGTCCGGGACGCCGAAGGCCGCGACTGGTTTTCCACCGGCGACGTCGCGACCATCGACGCCGACGGTTACATGCACATCACCGACCGGAGCAAGGATGTGATCAAGTCGGGCGGCGAATGGATCAGCTCGATCGACATCGAGAACATCGCGATCTCGCATCCGGGCGTGGCGATGGCGGCCTGCATCGGCGTCGCCCACCCCAAGTGGGACGAGCGACCGCTGCTGATCGTGGTGCGCAAGCAAGGTGCGGAAGTGACCCGCGACGAGCTGCTGCAACTGTACGGCGGGCGCGTCGCCAAGTGGCAGACGCCCGACGACGTCGCCTTCGTCGACGCGATCCCGATGGGCCCGACCGGCAAGATGCTCAAGAACAAGCTGCGCGAGCAGTTCCGGGGCTACCGGCTGCCATCAGCTTGACGCAAGTGCCGGCGCGGCGCGAGGGTTCGGACACGTTGCCAGTGCGAGGCAAAACCAACGCGAGGACAACCGCGACGGTATAATCGCGGCGCGCGCTTTTCCGCAATGGCGGCTCTGCAGATGCAACCGCTGGGTATCGACGCGCGCATTGACTTCGGGCGACCATGCTTGGCCAAACCATCGATCTGTTGACCCGGCGCGACATCGTGCGCATGGCGCTGCTGCTGGCCGTCTTTGTCGCGGCGGCGCTCTGGGGCGCCTGGCGCTTCCTGGAAAGCGCGACCCCGCGCCGCGTCGTGCTCGCCTCCGGGGTCGCTGACGGCATGTACCACAGGTACGCGGAACGCTACAAGGAGATCCTCGCCCGCGATGGCGTGACGGTCGAGGAGCGAATGACGGGCGGCGCCGCCGAGAACATCCAGTTGCTGCTCGACCCGACTTCGGGTGTGGACGTCGCGCTTGCCCAGGGCGGGGTGGCGCCTGCCGATGCGCAGTCGATCGAAATGCTGGCTACGCTCTACTACGAGCCATTGTGGATTTTTTACCGCAGCGACGCACCGATTACCCAGATCAACGCGCTGCTCCACAAGCGCATCGCGATTGGCATACCCGGCAGCGGGTCGCGTGCCTTTGTCGCGCCGCTGTTGGCCGCGAACGGGCTCACGCCATTCAACACCGAACAGCTTCCGCTCGGCAGCACCGAAGCGTTGCGGGCATTGCAGCGCGGCGAGATCGACGTCGCGCTCATGGTCGGGGGAACGCAATCGCCCGCGATCTGGCAAGCCTTGCACGATCCGACGATCAGGCTCATGGACCTCGCCCGTGCCGATGCCTATCCACGCCGCTACCCTTTCATCTCGCGGCTGACGCTGCCGGCGGGCACGATCGAGCTCGGCCAGAATATTCCTCCGCAGGAAGTGGCGATGATCGGGACCAAAGCGATGCTCGTCGCCCGCGAAGGATTCCCTCCCGCTCTCATCAACCTGCTGCTCGATGCCGCGCATGAAATACATGGAGGGCAAGGCATCTTCGAAGCCGCCGACGCGTTTCCCGCAACGACCAGGGTCGACCTCCCGGTTTCGACGGCGGCGCAGCGCCACAAGGAGTTCGGCCCGAATCTCCTGCACCGCTACATGCCATTCTGGATTGCCACTTTCATCGAACGGCTGATCATCCTGGTCGTGCCGCTGTTGGCCATACTCGTTCCTGTGGTGAGCTATCTGCCGCAGGTTCTGCGCTGGCGCATCCGCTCGCGCATCTATCGCTTGTACGGCGAGCTGAAACTGCTGGAGCGCGACGTCGCCTCGCGCAAGGGACCACTGCCCGTCGACAAGTGGCTGCAGGATGTCGACCGCATCGAGCAGGCCGCACAGTCGATCAAGGCCCCCGTCAGCTTTTCCAGCGAGGCGTACACGCTGCGCGGTCACATCGGTTTCGTCCGCGATGCCGTGCTGGCGAAGGCGGGCGCGCCGCCGCCGGCTCGGGGTGGCACTGGCTAGGAGTTTGTCGGACTTGACCATCAGATAAGAAATGCGACGCTCTAAAACGGCCTATAACGCGTTTAAATTTTTCGGGAGGATGTTTTGATGTCCAAGAAACCCCAGTTTTTGGCGAAAAACGGCTAAGTCCGACAATCTCCTAGGGCACGACCGCGGCAGGCGGTGCGCCGGCTTGCTCGGGTGGGCGGCACAATCCTCGAGCAGGCGTGATGACGCAAGGCCGTACGGCGCACGCAACGCTACAAGTGGCGTAACCCACCGTAAGCATCAGCGCTGCAGGTAGAAATTCGCGCTGCGCATCGGCGCGTCGGAAATCCTCAGCAGTCCGCCGAACCGCCGATCCATTTCGATGATCAGGAACAACGCGCTCGAGACCGACAGCGCGCACAGGATTATGGTCGCATGGAACGTGCCGTTGGACGGCGCGAACAGGCCCAGGCTCGCGAAGATCAGCGCCACCCAAAGCACCAGCAGCACCAGGAAAGGTATCGGTATCGAACCGCCGATCTGTTCGACGAGCAGCCAGCGCGCCTGCGCGAAACGCTGCGCCGGCGTGACTGGCGAAAGCGCACGCAATTGTTCCTGCACGCGCTCGAAGGGCAGCGGCTCGCCGGCGGCGTCGGGCTCGACCACGGTCAGGTTGCGCGTGTCGACCCATCCGCGGTGCAGCCGGTGCTCGACGAGGTCGCGCAGCAGCGTGCGCACGCCGACGGCGTCGCTGCCGTATTCGCGCAGCGTGCGATCGAGCAGGATGATCTTGGCTGCGCCTGTCCTGATTTCCTGCGACTTGGTATCGTAGGAACTCTTCGCCGAAGCAAGCAGCAGCCCGAGAACGAGCGCCGCCATGGTTGCGATAAGCCCGACGCCGATGCGCACCGCTTCGCGCGTTTCCGAGTCGAGGTGATGCTTGGGCAGGACCCGGCTCCGGTACACGCCGCCCCAGGCGCCGGCGACGATCACGACCAACGCGGCGATCGCGACGATCAGTGCTTGCAATGGCGAAACTCCACGCGATTGACGATGCGAGGGCGCAAGTACACTGCGTGTCGTCGCCATGCGTCAAGTGCGGCTTTTTGCTTTGCGGCGATGTGCGCGCGGCGGCGGTGTCCGGGCCGGCAGGAACCGTTTCGGGGGCTGGCCGACGGCATGCTATGCTCTGCAGGGGGATCTGTGCGCAAGTCGATCCCGGCCAGTCGTGCGTCCCCGGCGCGATCGATCGCATCGGCGTCACCCGCAACTGAAGGTCCAACCTCTCCACGATCAATGATCATGAAACCATCCAGGATTGCCACCGCCCTGTTCATCGTACTCGTTGCGGCTC
>Ga0209048_10001269_pt1 | contig 26113 bp, 26 predicted proteins | sample FrelakmetCRP12CR_FD_187146 | JGI IMG/M metagenome (GOLD analysis project Ga0209048, IMG submission 187146) | Freshwater lake sediment microbial communities from the University of Notre Dame, USA, for methane emissions studies - CRP12 CR (SPAdes)... | ecosystem: Environmental > Aquatic >... | reverse complement strand
GGTAGAGGCGGGGGCGGTCGGCGAGTTCGAGCGCGCGCGGCAGGCCGCCGAGGAGGGTCGTCTGGTGCGGGCGGCCGCCGGCGGGTCGGCGGCCGCATTTGAGGGCCTGTACCGCCTGCATTCGGCGCGGGTTCACGGCCTGTGCCTGCGGATGACCGCGCATCGGGAGACGGCGGAGGACTGCACGCAGGAGACCTTCGTGCAGGCTTGGGGCAACCTGTCGCGGTTCGAGGCCCGCAGCTGCTTTTCGACCTGGCTGCACCGCATTGCAGTGAACACCGTGCTGGCGCAGCGCCGGCGACGCACCGAGGCCCTGGGCAGTGAGGATTCCGCGGACGCAGAGGTCGCCGAGACACTGGCCGACGCCGGGGCCGCGGATCCAGGGGCGAGTCGCGACCTCGAGGCCGCGATCGCGAGTCTGCCGCCCGGCGCGCGCGATGTGCTCGTGCTCGCCGGCATCTACGGTTACTCGCACGAAGAGGCCGCGGCCATGCTCGGCATCGCGGTCGGCACCTGCAAAGCGCAGCTGCACCGAGCGCGGCAACTGCTCGCGGGGCGGCTCGGACCGACAGAGGCAAGCGCATGAAGCACACGCATGAAGGCGGCTCGGGGGACGAGCGGCTCGATGCCGCCCTGCTGGCACTGCCGCAGGCCGTCCTGCCCCGGCGTGATCTGTGGTCGGCGATCGAGGCGCAGCTGGCGCCCGCGCGCGGCACGGCACCGGCGCGCCGGCGCTGGCGGGCGGCGGCGGCCGTGCTTCTGGTCGCGGTCTCCTCGCTGGTCACGGCGGTCGTGCTGAGGAGGGGTCACGAGCCGATCGCTCGGGCGCCTGCCGCAGCGGACGTCCATGCCGTACCGGCTGCCTTCGGGCCCGCGCACATCCTCAGCCCGGAATATCAGGCGGCGCGGCGACAGCTCTCTTCGATGCTGCAGGAGCGACTTGCCCAGATGCCGCCCTCGGCGCGGCAGAGGCTCGAGGGCAACCTGGCGGAGCTGCGGCGCGCGGCGGCTGAGATCAATGCAGCGCTCGCGCTGGCGCCCGGCGATCCGCTGCTCGAGGAGCTGCTGCTCAATACTTACCAGGACGAACTCGCGGTGCTCGCCGCCGTGGACCAGTTGACCAGCACCAACCCCGCCGGTGGTCCGGTGGATGCGACGAGGATGCAGCTATGAAGATTGGCGTAAGCAAGACTCGACCGACCCTGGTAGCCGCCGCCGCCGCGTCGCTGCTGCTCGCAGCGACGCACGCCATTGCCGGCGAGCCGATCAACAAGCGGGCCCCCGCGCCAGCCACCGGCAGCGTGGAGATTGCGAACACCGCGGGCCAGGTGCAGGTGGCGGGCTGGGACCGCAACGAGGTGGAGGTCACCGGTACTCTCGGCAAGGGTGCGGAGCGCCTGGAGTTCGTCAGCACCGGCTCGGTCACGCGCGTGCAGGTCGTCCAGCGGAGCAAGTCCTGGGTGGGCGAGGACTCGAACCTCGTCGTCAAGGTGCCCGCCGGCAGCAGCCTGCAGGTCAATACGGTCAGCGCGGACATCCGCGCCCGAGGTGTGCAGGGGTCGCAGCGGCTGCAGTCGGTCAGCGCGGACATCAGCACAGAGGCGGGCGCCGAGGACGTCGAATGCAAGACGGTGAGCGGCAACGTGACGGTCACGGGCTCGGGCCGCAAGGGCCTGCTCACGATCACCACGGTGAGCGGCGATGTCACTGTCAGCCACGTCGCCGGCGAGGTGAACGCGAATACCGTGAGCGGCAACATCGCGCTCGGCGCGGGCGAGATGAACCGCTCGCGGTTGCGCTCGACCAGCGGCGGCCTGGCGGTGACCAGCCAGCTTGCGCCAGAGGCCCGGGTCGATATCGAAAGCATCAGCGGTGACGTACGCCTCGACCTGACCGGCCCGGTGAACGCGGAGTTCGACGTGTCGAGCTTCAACGGCGAGATCCGCAACTGCTTCGGCCCGAAGGCCGTCCGTACCAGCGAGTATGCTCCAGGCAAGGAGCTGCGGTTCGCCGAGGGCAAGGGCGACGCCCGCGTGCGCATCCGCACCATGAACGGCAACGTCAGCGTCTGCAGAAAGTAGTGCGGCGGGCCTCGCGCGCTCCGCGGAATCATGGAGAATGCATGCCGCGGGACGGAACGCCCGCGGCACGCAGTTGTCTCAGAGGATAATTCGATTGCGCGGGAATCCGATGGCCTTCTTCGCGGAACTGAAGCGCCGCCGCGTCGGCAAGGTCGCGATCGCCTATGGCGCCATCGCCTGGGCCGTCACGGAGGCCGGTTCGGTCGTGTTCCCCGCGCTGCACCTGCCGGAGTGGACGATGACGTTCATCGTCGTCGTCCTCCTTGCCGGCTTTCCCGTTGCCATGGTGCTGGCGTGGATCTTTGACGTCGGCCCGGAGGGCATCCAGCGCACGGAGCCGGTGGCCGCGGCGGCTCCGGCCGCCCGGGTGCGGCTACGCGTCGCGTACGCAGCCGTCGTGCTGATCTGCATGGCCGTCCTCGGCTACGTGCTGTACGAGCGCGGGCTCGGACGCGCGAACGCGGGTGCGCCGCGCAGCTCCATCGGCGTGCTGCCTTTCACCAACCTGAGCGGCGATCCGTCGAAGGAGTACTTCAGCGACGGCATGTCCGAGGAATTGCTCAATCTGCTCTCGCGCGTGCCGGGTTTGCAGGTCGCCTCCAGAACCTCGGCGTTCGCCTATAAGGGCCGCAGCGTCGATATCCGCGAGGTGGGCAAGGCGCTCGGCGTCGAAACGGTGCTCGAGGGCAGCGTACGGCAGGCGGGCGAGCGCGTGCGGATCACGGCGCAGCTGATCGACACGCAGAGCGGCTTCCACCTGTGGTCCGAGACCTACGATCGCAAGCTGGAGGACATCTTTGCCGTGCAGGACGAGATTGCCCAGGCGATCGTCGGCAAACTGCGCATCCAGCTGGCGCCTGGCGTGCAGAAGCTCGCGCAGCGCGAGAAGGCACCGACGCAGAACGTCGAGGCCTACCAGCTGTACCTGCAGGGGCGTGCCATATGGAAGCGGCGCGGCGCGGACAACCTGAAGCACGCCATTGATCTGTACCAGGCGGCGCTCGGGCGCGATCCCGGCTTTGCCCGCGCGAACGCGGCGCTGGCCTCCGCCTACGTGGTGCTGCCCGGGTACACGAAGCTGGCCGGCGACGAGCAGAAGTTCTTCGAGCTCGCGGAAGTCGCGGCCCGCCAGGCGCTCGCGATCGATCCCAACATCGGGGAGGCCCATGCGGTGCTGGCGCAGATCAATGCCGGGCGCGGTGACCTGCTGGACGCCGAGTCGGGATTCTTCTTTGCCATTTCCCTTGAGCCCAACGAGGCGACGCCGCACCAGTGGTACTCAATATTGCTGCAGAAGGTCGGCCGCCTCGATGCGGCTCTCGCGCAGGCCAAGCGCGCCCAGGAACTCGATCCCAGCTCGCCAATCGTTGCCGCGAACCTCGCCGAGGTCTACCTCATGAAGGGCGACGACGAGCAGGCGCTGCACTTCTCGAAACTGGCGGCCGACCTCGGCCTCAGCCAGGCCAACCGCGGCATCGACGTGTCGGTCGCCATGCGCCGCCGACAGTGGACCGACGCGAAGCGCCTTCTGGAGGCGCAGCAGGACCTGCCCCCGCAATTGCGCTCAAAGGTTGGCGAGTTCGTGGATGCCGTCGCCCATCCGGCTGGGCGCCCCCGGGCCGTCGCCGAGCTGCGGTCTCTCGATCCCAAGGCGGCGAAGCAGACGGACCTCGTCGACGCCTACCTGCAGTTGGGACAAGTCGATCTCGTCTACCAGATCCTCTTCGACAGCCTCGACCGGGATCACCTGGCGTGGCTACACAGCTGGGACCTAGTCCATGCGTGGTCGCCCGAAGGGCGTGCGCTGCGCGCTGATCCGCGCTTCGCAAGACTCGTCGAGCGGATCGGCGTGATCGACTACTGGAAGCAGTACGGCTATCCGGATGGCTGCCGGCAGGGAACCGATGTACCCATCACCTGCTCGTGAGGCGGCACCTCGCCGCAGGCCGTCCCGGCCGTACGGCTGGGCGATCTGTGCGCTGCTGGCGACGCAGAGCGCCCATGGGCTGCACCTGCAGCGCGATGATGCCGAGTACAGCAACGGGGTCTTCCACGTACGGTTCGAGGCCGTCCTCGATGCGCCCGTCTCCGGCATTGCGGCGGTGCTGACCGACTTTGCCCGGTTCGCTGAGCTCGATCCGCGCATCCACAGCGCGGAAGTGCTCGGCCGGTACGCAAATGGCGACGTGCTGATGCGCACGATGATCGATGCGTGCGCCGGTCCGTTCTGCCGATCCGTCGAGCGCGTCGAGCGGGTCGACAGCACGCCCGGGACACTCATCGCCACGGTCGTGCCGGAGCGCAGCGACCTGCGGCACGGTGTCGCTCGGACGTACTGGGAGGAGGCGGGCACCTGTACGCGGCTGCGCTACGAGGCCGACTTCGAGCCGGCGTTCTGGGTGCCCGATTTCGTCGGTACGCACCTTGCGGCCGCAGCCCTGCGCGACTCGACGCTGCGGATGTTCGAGACGGTGGAGCGTCTGGCGCATGGCCGTTGACCTCGACGCTGCGGCGCGCGCCCGGTTGCTGCACCTCGCGCCTGCGCTGCTGGCGTGGTACCGGAGCGACGGGCGCAAGGACCTGCCCTGGCAGCGCGAGCGCAGTCCGTACCGGGTGTGGGTCTCGGAGATCATGCTGCAGCAGACGCAGGTCGCCACCGCGCGCGGGTATTTCGAGCGGTTCATGCAGCGCTTTCCCGACGTGGGATCGCTGGCGGCGGCGAAGCTCGACGAGGTCCTGCACCTCTGGTCCGGGCTCGGCTACTACGCGCGGGCGCGGCACCTGCACCGCGCGGCACAGGTCATCGTCCGCGAGCATCACGGTGAGTTCCCGGCCACGCTCGAAGCGGTGATGACGCTGCCGGGCGTCGGCCGCTCGACCGCGGGCGCGATCCTGGCGCTCTCGCGCGGCGAGCGCCACCCCATCCTCGACGCCAACGTCAAGCGCGTGCTGGCGCGCTATTTCGGGATCGAGGGCCATCCCGGGGAGGCGGCCGTCGAGAAGCGACTCTGGGCGCTGGCCGAGGCGTGCACGCCACACGAGCGGGTCGAGGAATACACACAGGGCATCATGGACCTCGGTGCCACCGTCTGTACGCGCTCGCGGCCCGCCTGTCTGCTTTGCCCGGTGACCGGCAGCTGCGCCGCGCGGGCGGCCAACCTGCAGGATCGACTGCCGGCACGGCGGCCGCGCGGGCGAAGGCCGAGCCGCGAGACGTGGGTCATCGTCGCATTGCGGGGGCCGCGTAAGGTCCTGCTCGAGCGGCGGCCGCCCTCTGGCATCTGGGGCGGGCTATGGGGCCTTCCCGAGTTCCCGACCCGCGCGCACGCCGAGCAATGGTGCCGGGAGCGCCTCTCCGGGGCGTCGGAGCCGGAGCGCGGCGAGTCGCTCCGGCACGCGTTCAGCCACTTCGACCTGCAGATGCGCCCGCTCGTCGTGTGCTGCCTCGGCAAGGCGGAGGAACTCCGCGACGACGACCGGTTCCGCTGGTATGACGCCGGTCATCCAGCCAAGGTGGGCCTGCCGAAGCCGATCGCGACGCTGATCGCGCGTTCGACCTCGCCGCTGCAGCAGGGCGCCGGCAGACGCCGGGTGTCCCGATGAGAGCGGATCCGCGGCGCTCGAGGCGCGCGAGCAGACGCTCGAAATAATCGTGCTCGAGGGCGAGGTTGGCGCCGCGTCCGCAGCCGTTCGCGCCGAGGCGCAGGCGCAGCAACTCGAGTCGGCGTAGCGCGGCGGCGCGCTCCGCGGGGTCGGAGGCGGCGACGAGTAGTGCCTCTGCGCTGGCGATCTCGCCGCGCATTTCGAGTTCCGGGGGCAGGTGGCCGGAAGTCCTCAGCAGCCGGTAGGCCACCCTCCGTTCCTCCGGCACGAACGTGTCGTCCTCCAGGGCGAGCGGCTGGCCGGCTCCAGGGAGGTTGTCGAAGTCGCCGCGCGCGAGCGCTTCGCAGATCCGGGCTTCCACGAGTTCGTTCAGGGGCAGCATCGTGAAGATCTTCCTGCAGCCGTTACCATGGTAGCGCCCCCCCCGCCAGCCGGAGACGCCATGTCCGAACCAAGCCATGAGCCGCTACCCTTCGCCGGCCGCTGCCTTCTCGCCGGCGCGTGTCTGATGCTGTTGGGCGTGATCTGCGGCGCGTTCGGCACGCATCTGCTCGAGGCGCGGCTCACGCCGACGCAGCTCGCCCATTACCAGACGGCCGTGCTCTACCACCTGCTGCACGCCCTCGGACTGCTGCTCATGGGCCTGATCGCGCAGGCTGGCGGCGAGTCGCGCTGGTTGCGAGGCGCGGCGGGGCTGATGGTCGCCGGCGTGATCTGTTTCTCGGGATCGATCTACCTGATCACCGCGGGCGCGCCGCGCGCACTGGCGATGGTGGTTCCCCTCGGCGGGGTGTCGCTGATGGCGGCGTGGGCGCTGCTCGCCGAGCACGCGCGCCGTCAGCTCTTGTCCCGTTCCGGCGCGACGTAGGCGTCGGGTGGCGCGGAGCCGCCGGCGAACAGGAACTTCTCCATTTCCTCCGCGAGGAACTGCCGGGCCTTCGGTTCGATCGGCGACAGTCGATACTCGTTGATGAGCATGGTCTGGTGCCGCAGCCATTCCTGCCAGGCCTGCGCCGAGATGTTGTCGTAGACTCGCCGGCCGAGCTCGCCTGGGTAAGGGATTCGCTCGAGGCCCGGGGCCTCGCGCTGTAGATACCTGCAGAACACGGTGCGTGGCATGGTCTGGCCCGCCGGGTCAGTTGAGCGGCGTGTGCGAGACCACTATGCCGTCCTCGTCAACGTAGACGTAATCACCCGGACGGAAGGTCACGCCGGCGAATCGCACCGGGACGTCGCGCTCGCCTTCGCCGCGCTTCTCGCTGCGCAGCGGCATCGTGCCGAGCGCGCGGATGCCGAGGTCCATGCGGCCGAGCTCCGCCGAGTCGCGAATGCAGCCGTGGATGATGATCCCGGCCCAGCCGTTCCTGACGGCCGCGGCGCCGAGCTTGTCGCCGAGCAATGCCCGCCGGCGCGACCCGCCGCCGTCGACCACGAGCACGTGCCCGTTGCCGGGCCCCTCGACCGCTTCGCGTACCCGCGAGTTGTCCTCGAAACAGCGCACCGTGCTCACGGGACCCGAGAACGCCTGATGCCCGCCAAACGCACGGAACACCGGCTCGCAGACCTGGACGCTCTCGCCGTAGTCGTCGCAGAGATCCGCCGTACCCTTCGTCGTCGTCATGACTGTGCCTCGTCCTCGCCCGGCGAGTCCTCGTGAGGCCGGCGATTATACGGCGCGCCGCGCCGAGTGGAGCCGGCGGTTCGACGCCAGCGGCGGAGCCGGGGACCTTGGATGCCGGGCTCCGCCGCCACGGTCGGCTGTTCGGGCGACGGGCTTACTGGATCGAGACCTGCCGGGGCTGCGGCTCGACGACCTTCTGCTTCGGGATGTGGATCAGCAGCAGGCCATCCTTGCTCTCAGCGCGGATCGCCTGCTCGTCCGCATTCTCCGGCAGCGCGAAGCGGCGCGCGAACGTCCCGTACAAGCGCTCGATGCGATGCGCCTTCTCGCCCTCCGCGCGCTTCTCCTGCTTGCGCTCGCCGCTCAGCGTCAGGACGCCGTCCTGCACCGTGATGCTCAGGTCTTCCTTGCGGACCTCCGGCAGCTCGGCCTTGATGAGGTACTCGCCGTCGGTCTCGGTCACATCGGCCAGCGGCGCCCAGTCGTGAGCAGCCTGGCTCGATTCGCCGAACTGCCGCGGCATGCGCCGGACCGCCTCGGCGAAGAAACGATCGAAGATGTCGTCCACGTCCCGGAACGGTTCCCACTTGATTACACGCATATGGCTACCTCCTCGTGGGGACGGCCTCTGCCATCCCGAGATGCCGCCGTAGATGCGAGCGCTCCGGCGGCTTTCAAGGGGGCTACTGGGGGTACCAGCGGATGAAGTTGGCCTCAAGGGGCACCCGCGCCTCCGGGTGGCTCGGCACGATGCGCGGGGTGTAATGGCCGGCCGGCCGGTCGGCCGGCGCCCGCCCCACGTACAGGTAGCCGCCGGCCGAGCCGGGCAGGGCGTGGTCCCGCCGTGTGGCGTGCCATTGCGCCGCGGCGCCCCGCGCGCCCTGGGCATACAGCTGCAGCTGCACGGCGTCCGGCGGGATGCCGCCCAGGTAGACCTGGATCCGGAACAGGTGATGATCGCCGTCCTGCGAGACCTCGAGATTGCCCCAGTGGATCTCGTGCCAGTGCTGGCGCAGCGACCGGAACCAGGTCTGCAGCTCGCGGGTCAGGCGCAGTCCGTGCTCCACGCGGCGCGCGTAGGCCCGCGCCGCCGGCCAGTAGAGCTGCTCGAGGTACTCGCTGAGCATGCGATTGCTGCTGAACTGCGGCGTGAGCCGAGCGAGGCTCGTGCGGATCCGGGCCACCCACGCCCGCGGTATGCCGTCCGCGTCGCGATCGTAGAATTGCGGTACCACCTCGCGCTCGAGCACCGTGAACAGCTGCTCGGTCTCGCGCGCATCCCAAGCCGCGATGTCGAGGTGTTCCTCGCCGTCGCCGAGCGCCCAGCCGACGTCAGGCGCATACGCCTCGGCCCACCAGCCGTCGAGTTCGGAGAGATTGAGCCCGCCGTTCACCAGCACCTTCATGCCGCTGGTGCCGCTAGCTTCCCAAGGACGCCGTGGCGTGTTGATCCAGACGTCGACGCCCTGCACGAGTTGGGACGCCAGCGCCATGTCGTAGTCCTCGAGGAAGACGGCGCGGTAGCGGACGGCCGGATCGCGCACGAAGTCCGCCCACTCCTTCACGAATGCTCGGCCCGCCTCGTCCCGCGGATGCGCCTTGCCGGCGATGATGATCTGCACCGGGCGCTCCGCGTCCGTGAGCAGCCGGACCAGGCGCTCCCGCAGTTGCAGCAGCATCGTCGGGCGCTTGTACTCGGTGAAGCGCCGCGCAAACCCGAGCGTCAGCACGTTCGGATCAAGCGCGTTGTGCAGCATAGAGATCATCTCGGCGGTGGCGCCGCGCTGAGCGTACTGCTGCTGCAGCCGGCGCCGCGCATAATCGACCAGGTCGCGGCGCTCCATGCCGCGGAACTCCCACAGCTGCGCATCGCTCAGCCGCCCCACGGCGTCGCTCAACAGTTGCGGATTGCCGAGCCAGCGTTCCTTGCCACACGCCTCGGTCCACAGGTGATCCGCCCAAGGCGAGTCCCACGACGACACGTGCACCGCGTTCGTGACGTGGGTGACAGGCACCTCGTCCTCGGGCCAGCGCGGGAAGGCCGGCGCGAAGATGCGCCGGCTGACCCGTCCGTGCAGCGCGCTCACCCCGTTCACGGTCGCGCAGGTCCGGGCCGCGAGGCGGGCCATGCTGAACGGCTCGGAGGCATCGTCCGGATTGACGCGCCCGAGTCGGAGCAGCTGGTTGGGCTTGATGCCGAAATAGGTCGCGTACGGCAACCCGTATTTCTCCAGGAGCGGCAGCGCGAAGGTGTCGAATGCCGCGGCCACCGGCGTGTGCGTCGTGAACACGTTGCCGGCGCGGGTCGCCCACAGCGCCTGGAAGAAGTCGATGCCGTGCCGGGCGGCGAAACTGCTGGCCCGCTCGATGGTTGCGAGCGCGGCGTGTCCCTCGTTGAGGTGACAGACCTCCGGCTCCAGGCCGAGTGCCTCCACCGCCCGCCAGCCGCCGATGCCAAGCACGATCTCCTGCATGAGCCGCGCTTCGTCGTCGCCCGCGTACAGCTTGGCTGTGATGCCGCGGTCGAACGGAGAATTGAGCGGGTCGTCGCTGTCGAGCAGGTAGAGGTCGACGCGGCCGACGGCGGCGCGCCAGATGCGCAGCCGCAGCGGTCGCCCTGGAAGGTTGATCGTGACGCGCAGCGGCATGCCTTCTGCGTCGAGCACCGGCCGCACGGGCAGGGCGTGCGGAGAATTCTGCGCGTAGACCTCGAGCTGCGTTCCCGCGGCGTCGAGCATCTGCCGGAAATAGCCTTCGCGGTAGAAGAGGCCAAACGCCGTCAGGGGGACGCCGAGATCGCTGGCGGTCTTCAGGTGATCGCCGGCCAGCACCCCGAGACCGCCCGAGTAGAGCGGCATCGCCTCCGTCAGGCCGTACTCCATGCTGAAGTAGGCGATGCGCAGCGGCCGCTCCTCGCTATAGCGCTGCTGGAACCAGCTGGGCCGCGCCAGGTGTTCGGCGAGCGATCGGTCGAGGCTCCGCACCCGCTCGACGAATTCCGAGCTCTGCGCGAGTTCCTCGAGCCGGCTGCGCGGCGTGTTCTGCAGCACGAGGATCGGATTGGCAGTCTGGTGCCAAACGTCCGGCGCGAGGGCCTCCCAGACCCGGTCGGTGGCGTGGTTCCAGACCCAGCGCAGATTGATCGCGAGTCGCGCCACGGCCTGGATCGAAACGGGCAGCTGGGCGGTCAGGTCGGTGAGCCCGTCGCCGTTCGTCGTCATGTCATTGACCCTCGCTGAAGAAGAAAACGGCGCGACCGGTGGCCCGATCGCGCCGTCTTCCGGCGAACGAAACGTCGGTGGCGCTTACGGGCGCTTCACGTAGACCTTGCACCAGCCCTTCGCGCTGACGAGGCGCTGCGCGAAGATGTTGCAGGGGACCGCGGCGTCGCCCGCCTTGCCGGTCGCCTGCAGGCAATTCGAGCACATCTGGCCGGCCTTGAAATTCGGGTTGGCCTTGGCGTCGACCGTGGCCGCGTCCTCGACGTAGCCGAGCGACTTCGCCTGCGGCTCGTTCGGGTCGACCTTGCCGGCCGCGGCCGCGGCTGCGGCACTGCGGCCAAGCAGGGCAGTGACCGGGACAACGGCGGCGCCGAGCAGCGCGCCCTTGAGAATCGTGCGGCGAGCAATGGTTTTCTCAGACATCGAATGGATCTCCGGATGGTCAGCGACGAGAAAAATTCATTCTACGCTGGAGGGGGCCCGCCCGCATTCGACAGCGCGCCGCGTCCAATGTTTCAATGCGGGTCTCGGGCCAATAAGCAAATGAGAAGCATTATTCTTTGCGGAATATCTCTAGACGGACGGGTCCCGCTGCTCGCCGGGCAGTCCGACTCTTAGAATCGACGGATGTTTGACGCACGTCGTCATCGACTCAAGGCCGTGCTTGGCGTCGCCGTCAGTGTGCTGATCGGCAGCCTGGCGTTGTGGGTGCTGTACCGCACCTTTCAGCACATCAGTCTCGCTGACGTGCTCGCGGAGGCGCGGGCCGTCTCGTTCGACCGCCTGCTGAGCGCGGGTCTGTGCGCCGCCGGCGCCCTGTTCACGTTGGCACTCTATGAGATCGTCGTCGTGCGCTACGTCAAGCACGACATCGGCCGCGCCAAGCCGATGATCACGGCGCTGATCACCTTTCCGCTGGGCCACGCGATCGGCCAGGCGATGCTGAGCGGCGGCGCGATGCGCTATCGCATGTACTCCCCGGCGGGGTTCACGGCGCTCGAGGTCGGCGCCACCGCGTTGCTCTGCAACCTGCCGTACGGACTTGCGTTCGGCCTGCTGCTTGACCTATCGCTCGTACTGGCGTCGGTACGACTGGCGCCAGTGTTCCGCGTCTCGAGCGAATTGCTGGTGGTCATCGGCTGCATCGGCCTGGCCAAGGACGTGGGCTACGTGCTGCTCGTCCTTTTCCGGCGCGCACCGGTCCGCTTCGGCGGATGGTCGTTCAACCTGCCGACACCGGCGCTGACCCTGCTGCAGTTCGTCATCGGCGTGATCGACGTCGGACTCGTCTCCTCCGTGATGTACCTGCTGCTACCAGCCTCCGCCCACCTCGCCTACCTGCCGTTTCTCGCCATCTACCTCGCGAGCGTGCTCGTTGGCGTCGTGAGCCACGTGCCCGCGGGCCTCGGCGTGCTGGAGTCCATGCTGCTGCTGCTGCTGCCGGACGTGCCGCCACAACAGCTGCTCGCCTCAGTGCTCATGTACCGGGTCATTTACGAAATCATTCCGCTGCTCTGCGGGCTGATGCTCTGGGGCCTGTACGAGACCTTTGCCCGGGACGGCGTGAGGGTGCGCCTGATGCGACCGGGGCGGGCGAGCCCGCCACCCGCGGAGGGCTGAGCTCGGCCCGCGGCCTCAGCCCCGCCGGATGGCCGGGGAAGACAGGCCGACCATCGACAGGACCGAGTGTGCCAGCGCCCGGCCGCTCTCGAAGGCTGCTTCGGCGCGCGGCGCGATGCACCAGTCGCCACAGGCTCCGGCGCCGCTTTCCTCGTCGACGAGGCAAGGCACCCCGAGCGGCCGCTCGACACGGGCGTGCCGCCAGCGATGCGCCTCGAGGTGGACCGGCGCTGGCGGCGTTACGCCGAGTGCCTGCACGAACTCCTTGAGAAGCAGCTGCGCCGCGTCCTTCGCGTCGGCATTGAGGTGCTGCCTGGACCATTCGGGAGAGGCGTGCGCGACCCAGGCCTCCAGTGCCTGTGGGCGCCCCGGCTTCGACGTGTCGCAGGCGGCCCATACCAGCGGGCCGGAAGTCCAGCGCAGCGCCTGCGCCGCCGCATGCAGCGGCCGGTCGAATGCCGCCATGAGGGTCCAGCACGGGGCCATCTCCACGTCCCCGAGCTGGCGGAATGCGCGACCGTGCGGGCCGAGCAGGGTCATTGCCTGCGGCGCCGGCACCGCCACGACCACCGCGTTGAAGATACGGCTCTCGCGGCCGGAGTCCGTCTGCAGTTCCCAGCCGCGCTGGCCCTGCAGCAATTCGTGCACCGTGACGCCGGTCTGCAGATCCACGCCGCGCGTCAGCGGCCGCACCATGCTGCTCATGCCGGGCGTGCCGACCAGCCATTCCTCGATCGGTTCGTCAAACGCGCGCTGGTCTTCGAGCAGCCGGGGCCGCCACGGCGCGAGAGCGCCCGAGCGGGCGGCCACCGCGGCGAATCTGGCGAACGCGCGGCTACGGGCCGTCATGAACTGGACCCCTTGGTCGAAGGCGAGCTGGCCCTGGCGTCGCGTCGCGAGCCGGCCGCCGAGCCCGCGCGCGCTCTCGAACACCGTCACCGAGGCATCAGCCCGCGCGAGTTCTGCGGCGCAGGTGAGTCCGGCGATGCCGCCTCCGATCACGGCAATGCTGACTGCGTCCATGAGCGCAGTGTACGGTGGTGCGTCGGCGGCGTCGCGGCCAGATGACGTAATGCAGCCGCCTCGCGCAGGTGGTGTGTGCGCCCGCACATGTCGAAAAATCCGGGGACACCGGATCAGCACCGAGGGACCGACCATGAGTCGAACCGCCGCCTCTCTCTTGCGCGAGGCCTTGGAGAACGTCCGCGTACGCCACACGTTCGGGATCCCCGGGGTGCACAACACCGAGATCTACGACGATCTTGCAAGGTCCCCGACCATCACCCCGGTGCTCGTCACCCACGAGGGCGCCGCCGCCTTCACGGCCGACGCAGTGAGCCGCTGCGGCACTAGCCTCGGCACGCTGGTGATCGTGCCGGCGGCCGGCGTGACGCATGCCGCGAACGGCATCGCCGAGGCGCACCTCGACGGGATCCCTATGCTGGTGATTGCCGGCGGCATACGTCGCGACACGGGGCGGCGCTACCAGCTCCACGACCTGGACCAGCATGCGTTCCTGAAGCCGATCACCAAGGGTACGTGGCTGGTCGAACGGCACGCCGACGCGATCCCGACGATTTACGAAGCCGTCCGCGCGGCCACCTCGGGCGAGCCTGGCCCGGTCTTCGTTGAGATACCGGTCAACCCGCAGCTCATCGCGGGCGAGGAAGGCCGGGTCCCGCCCTGGGGCAGCCCGGTCGCCGCCGAAGTGCACTGCAGCGCCGCTGACGTCGCCGAGGCCGCGCAGCTGCTCGCGGGCGCCGCCTCGCCTGGCCTCTTTGTAGGCTGGGGTGCCGTCGATGCGTCGGCCGAGGTAGCGGCCCTAGCGGAGCGGCTCGGTGCCCCGGTCAGCACCACGCTACAGGGCTTGAGCGCGTTTCCCGCCGACCACCCGCTGCACGCGGGCGCTGGCCACGGCCGCCACCGGCCGGCCGGTCCTGGTCGATGTCCTGGTGGACTACTCCAAACGCACCCGCTTCACCGAAGGCATCGTGCAGACCAACCTGGAGCGGTTCGACCTTGGCACGAAGGCGCGCCTCGTCGGGCGGGCGCTTTGGCGGCGCGTCACCGGCTGAACGCGGCACGCGACCCCCTGCGAACTACGCCGGTCGTTGCGTGGACCCGACAGCCGAGCCCCTTTACCACCTTGACAACGATCGCTCCATAAGGGAATTTCCATGCTGCAAGCGGGCTTCACGCCCGTCCTGGGGCTGCCGCCAGCGCCAAGTCGGGATCCGTTGCGGTGCCGCATCAATTCATTTCGGTCGTGGTTTCAGGGGAGGATCGAGGCAGATGCAATCCAATTTCAGGCTGCGCGCCGCTATCGCGGGCGTTCTCGGTGTGTTGGCCGCTGCGGCGCAAGCCGCTGCCGCGCCGAGCGTGGGACTCGAGGAAGTCGTCGTCACGGCCCAGCGCCGCGAAGAGCAGATCCAGCAGGTGCCGATCGCGGTCACCGCGGTCACCGAGGCCCAGCTCGAACGGCTCAACCTCACCCAGACGCTCGACCTCATGAAGCTGATCCCGAACAGCTTCGGGTCCAACAACACCGGCCTCGGCACGGCCAACGTCTACTCGATCCGCGGCCTGAACAACACGGAGTCCATCGCGACGTTCGACCCGCCGGTCGGCACGTACGTCGACGACGTGTTCATCGCGCGTCAGAACGCCAACAACTTCTCCTTCTTCGACGTGGACCGCGTCGAGGTGCTGCGCGGCCCGCAGGGCACGCTGTTCGGCCGCAATACCACGGGCGGCGCGATCAACGTCATCCTGAAGAAGCCGCAGGCGGAATTCGGCGGCTATGGCGAGAGCGGCTTCGGGGAGTACGGCGAGCGCATGATCCGCGCCAGCGCCGACCTGCCGGTCAACGACAAGTTCCTGACGAAGATCTCTGGCTACTACGACCAGGACAACGGCTACGTCTATAACCCCGCGACCAAGCAGGAACTTAACGCCAACAACAACAAGGGCGCGCGCCTAGCGGTGCGCTGGCTGCCGATCGAGAGCCTGACCTGGGACCTGGCGGCCGACTACGTCGACGACAGCTCCATGAACCTGCTCAACAACGAGCTCCACGGCCGCAGCGGGCGCCTCAGTTACACGGGCATGCGCACCGACACGCCCGCGACCCAAGGCGTGTTCGTCAACGACAAGGCCAACTACCCGCTGCAGAACAAGGTGACGAGCACCTCGGTCACCTCGAACATCGGCTGGCAGACGAGCGTCGGCCTCGTCAGCTTCATCACCGGCTGGCGGTCGATGGAGCAAAAGTTCGCGCTCGACTTCTTCGGCATGCCCGGACACCAGCTCAACGGCCCCGTCTCACCCACCGGCGCGTTCTCGATCGCGAACGACGGCACCGCGGACCAGTTCACCCAGGAGATCAAGCTCACGGGTGACGCCATGGGCAACCGCCTGCGTTACGTGGCCGGCCTCTATTACTTCGACGAACGCGACAAGACCGACCTCGGCCAGCTGTTTGCCGTGAACGGTTCGTTTGGCATTCCCTGCGTACCGCCGTCCGGCAGCACCGTCTGCCACGTGCCGATCTTAGGCGGGCTCACGATCTTCCCGGGTGTCGGCAAAGGCATCACTATCTTCGACACTCAGTACTACGACCGCATCATGCGGAACACGACGGAGGCGTGGGCCGGTTACGTCCAGGCGGACTTCGACATCACCCAGGCCTGGACCCTGACCCTCGGTGGCCGCTACACGGACGAGAAGAAGACCATCGGCTACACGCCGAATGACAACCCCAACGCTCCACCTCAGAACCAGTGGGACACGGCGGCGATCGAGGCGGCCGGCATTCCTACGGAGCAGACCCACAACCAGTTCACGCCGCGCGTGGCCCTCAAGTGGACGGTCAACGATGCGCTCAACTTCTATGCATCTGCTACGAACGGCTTCAAGTCGGGCGGCTGGAACGCGCGCAACGTCGCCGTCTCGCAAGTCCAACCCTTCAAGCCGGAGAAAGTCTGGTCGTACGAACTCGGCATGCGCTCCGAGTGGCTCGACCACCGGTTGCGCCTCAACCTGACCGGCTTCTACACTGAGGTGACGGACTTCCAGCTGCCGTCCGCGTTCACGGACGCGCAGGGCGGTATCGTGTTCATCACCCGCAACTTCGCCGACCTCGAGGTCAAGGGCATCGAAGCGGAGTTCACCTGGGTCCCGGTGAACGGCCTGAACCTGTTCCTGAACGGTGGCTGGCAGGACGGCAAGTACAAGAACCTGAACCCGGCCGTCTTGACCCAGCAGCAGCAGTGCCAGGCCGGGGTCACGACTGCCTGCGGCGCCGGCATCGTCACCCAGAGCGGCGGGGTCGCCGACCCGGTGCGCCTGCCGCAGTACACGATCGTCGCGGGTGGCAGCTACGCGATCCCGCTGGGCGGCAACGGCCTCGAGCTCACACCCACCGCGTACCTGCAGAACGTCGGCAAGTACAACGTCGAGACCGCGGGACTACCGACCGGGGCCTCCGACGGCTACACGCAGTGGAGCGGCGGCCTATCGCTCGGCAACCCGTCGGAGCACTGGACGCTCAGCGCGATGTGCGACAACTGCAGCAACGAGTACATCATCGCCTCGGTGCTCGCCGGCACGCAGTACTACCAGAATCCGCGGACCTGGTCGGTCCGGTTCAAGTACACCTGGTAGTGCCGACACTCACCTCGGCCCGCTCCCGCTTCCGCGCGGGAGCGGGCGGGGTGACCGGTGCCGTTCCTTCTGTTCCGCGTCCGGTCGGCTTGGCCGGCGCGCAGCCGCGGGGCGGCCTCGCGCCCTCAGCCCACGTGGCTCTTGAGGCCGACCAGCACCATGATCCACGCGCCGATCGGGTGTGCCACCAGCATCACTGCGACCAGGGTCGCGATCACCGCGAGCGTCGGCTGCCACACCGGCCACACGCACAGCAGCATCCCGGCCAGGCTGTCGAGCTGATCCACGACCCAGAAGATGCGGCCGGTGGCGCCGCTGCCGAGCGCGCCTGGCGCGATGCCGAGCTGGCGCTTCAGGAAGCTGTTCGGCAGCTCACCAAGGATGTAGCCGCAGCCGAGCAGGGCGCCCCAGGCGAACGGGTGCAGCTCGGCGAAAGGCACCGCCGGGGGCAGGTGCAGCCAGCGCGCGTTGAGCCAACCGAGCAGGGCCGAGAAGCCGCTGGTGCAGAGGATCGTGACGCAGGCGCCGCGCCAGGTCTTGTTGGCGCCGAACAGCCGGCGGCCGCGCCACGTTGCGCCGAAATCGAGCGGCGCGCGCCGCAGGGCCGGCCACCAGTCGCGCCGCATCGCGAGCAAGTGCACGCAGCCGCTCAAGATCAGGGGCAGTGCGAGCCACAGCAGCTGCAGCAGCAGGGTCATGGTGGTGCGGGTCACCGCGGCCGGCTCAGCCGATCGGCAGCGCGGTGCTCTCCTTGATGACGGTCACGGCGACCGACGAGTTGATCGAATGCTCGTACGGCAGCTTCGAGAGGTGATCGACGTAGAAGGCCTCGAACGCCTTGATGTCGCGCGTCACGACTCGCAGGATGAAGTCCCACTCGCCCATCGTCGTGTAGCAGTCCAGCACCTCGGGGCGGCCGCGGACCGCCTCGGCGAACGCGGCAATGGCATCGCGGCCCTGCGACGACAGCTTCACGTGCGCGAAGATCGTGACGTCGAGACCGAGTGCAGCGCGGTCGATGACGGCGACACGGCCCTTGATGACGCCAGTCTGCTCGAGCTGCTGGATACACCGCCAGCAGGTCGTCGTCGACAGGCCCGTGCGCGCCGCGACCTCGGTGACCGGCAGCGCGCCTTCGCGCTGCAGTACATCGAGGATGCGTCGGTCCACGCGGTCGGGCGCGGACCGTGGCGGATCTTCCATAATTTGTTTTTCCATGAAATCGCAGTTTCACTTTGTTGCACTGCAACGCAACAAACTCCACTGCCGCTCCCTTCGGCTGAGTAATCTACTCCGCTAAAAGCGTGCAGTCAGTTCCGACAGCCGAGGGAGCCATGCCGAGAAAGTCCCGCCTGCACATTCCGCGCCATCACTCGCGGCCTGGTGAGAAGCCCGATTTCAGCTACCTTGAAATCTCCGCGGCCGGCGCCGTCGCCCGGCCCGACGTGAACGCGCGCGTGCGCGACATCGGCCACCTCGCGGTGGAGATGGTGCGCGTGCTCGATGAGCGCCACGGTGCCGTCGGCCCGTGGAACCCCCATCTCGAGATCCACGACCTGCAGGTCGGCCTGCGGCACATGCTGCTCACCCGGCTGTTCGACGACCGCATGCAGCGTGCGCAGCGGCAGGGAAAGATCTCGTTTTACATGCGCTCCCTCGGCGAGGAGGCCGTCTCCGTCGCCCAGTGCATGGCCCTGCGGCCCCGGGACATGCTGTTTCCGTCGTACCGCAACCAGGGTCTCTACGTCGTGCGCGGCCGGCCGCTTGTTGACCTGATGTGCCAGTTGCTCTCCAACACGCGCGACATGTGTAAGGGCCGCCAGCTGCCCGTGATGTACCACTGGGCGGGCGGGCGCATCTTCTCGATCTCCGGCAACCTCACCACACAGTTCCCGCAGGCGGTGGGCTGGGCGATGGCAGCGGCGATCAAGGGCGAGGACGACATCGCCTCGACCTGGATTGGCGAAGGCTCGAGCGCGGAAGCCGATTTCCACCATGCGCTGCTGTTTGCCTCCGTCTACCAGGCGCCGGTCCTGCTTAACATCGTCAACAACCAGTGGGCGATCTCGACCTTCCAGGGCTTCGCCGGCGGTGAGCAGCGCAGCTTCGCGGCCCGCGGTCCCGGCTACGGCATCGCCGGCGTGCGCGTCGACGGCAATGACTTCCTGGCCGTATACGCCGTCACGCAGTGGGCGGCTGAGCGCGCGCGCACTGGCGCCGGCCCCACGCTGATCGAGCACGTCACCTATCGCGGCGGGGCGCACTCCACCAGCGACGACCCGGCGCGCTACCGGCCGAAGGACGATTTCGAGCGGTGGCCGCTCGGCGACCCCATCGAGCGCCTCAAGGAGCACCTCATCGGCCTTGGCGAGTGGTCCGAGGAGAGGCACGCGGCGCTTGCGAAGGAACTCGAGGATCACGTCATCGAGAGCTGGAAGGAAGCCGTGCAGTACGGGACGATGAGCGAGGGACCGCGACTGAGCCGCGACCTGATGTTCGAGGACGTGTTCAAGGAGATGCCGGCCCATCTGCGCAAGCAGCGCGAGCAGCTGCGCGCCGAGCAGGGAGGCTGAAGCCATGCCGCAGATGAACATGATCCAGGCGCTCAACTCCGCGATGGACATCCTGCTCGCCCGCGACCCGAACGTCGTCGTGATGGGCGAGGACGTGGGCTACTTCGGCGGCGTGTTCCGCGTCACGGACGGGCTGCAGCGCAAGTACGGCGAGCACCGCGTGCTCGACACGCCCATCGCCGAGGGCGCGATCATCGGCGCGGCGATCGGCATGGGCGTGAACGGCCTCAGGCCGATCGCGGAGGTGCAGTTCGCCGACTACATCTACCCGGCTTGCGACCAGATCTTCAGCGAGCTCGCCCGGCTGCGCTTCCGCAGCGCCGGGGAGTTCTGGGCGCCGGTCACGGTGCGCACACCGTGCGGCGGCGGCATCCGCGGCGGGCAGACGCACTCGCAGAGTCCCGAGGGGATCTTCACGCACGTCTGCGGCATCAAGGTCGTGATGCCGTCGAACCCCTACGACGCCAAGGGCCTGTTGATCGCGTCTGTCGAGGACGACGACCCGGTCGTGTTCTTCGAGCCGAAGCGGCTCTACAACGGCCCGTTCGACGGCGACGCGAACAAGCCGGCGGTGCCGTGGAGCACGCACCCCAAAGGCGAGGTGCCGGAGGGCCATTACACGGTGCCCATCGGCAAGGCCGAGGTCGTGCGCGCGGGCAGCGCGCTCACGATCGTCACATACGGCACCATGGTCTACGTGTGCGAGGCCGCGGCGCGCCAGCTGGGGCTCGATGCCGAGATCATCGACGTCCGCTCGATGGTGCCGCTCGACGTCGATACGATCTGCTCGTCGGTTAAGAAGACCGGGCGCTGCCTGGTGGCCCACGAGGCCACTCGATTCTCCGGCTTCGGTGCGGAACTCTCTGCCACGATCCAGGAGCAGTGCTTCTGGGACCTCGAGGCACCGATCGAGCGCGTCGCCGGCTGGGACACACCGTATCCGCATGCCTTCGAGTGGGAGTACTTCCCGGGGCAGCAGCGCGTGATCAACGCCCTCAAGGCCATGACGGAGGCGCCATGACGCGTTACGTGTTCAAGATGCCGGACCTTGGCGAGGGCACGGTCGAGGCCGAGATCGTGGCCTGGCACGTCAAGGTCGGCGACGTGGTGCAGGAGGACCAGATCATGGCGGAGGTGATGACCGACAAGGCGGCCGTCGAGGTGCCTGCGCCAGTCACCGGCCGCGTGCTGTCCATGACCGGCCAGCCCGGCGACACGGTTCGCGTTGGCGCTGAACTGATCGTGTTCGAGACGGAGCGGGCGGAAGCCGAGCTTCCGCCCCCGCGCGGTGCCGTGCCGGTGGTCGAGCGCGCGGAGCCCCCGCCGCCAATGGCGCAGACCATCGTCGTCCATAGCGCCGCAGTCGAAGCGGCGGCCGCGCCCGCGGCCGGAGGGGCGGCCATCGTCGCCCACGCCGGGCGCATCAAGGCCTCGCCCGCAACGCGCCGTCGTGCCCGCGAGGCCGGCATCGACTTGCACGCCGTGCCGGGCTCCGGGCCCAGCGGTCGCATTACACGGCTGGACATTGAGGCCGCGCTGGGCGGCGGGGGAAAGGAGGCCGTCGCTGCGCCGCAGCCGGTGACGCCCGTGCTGGCCGCGCGCACGGCGGTGGAAGAAGTCAAGGTCATCGGCATCCGCCGCCTGATCGCGCAGCGGATGTCGGAGTCGAAGCGCAACATCCCGCACTTCTCCTACGTCGAGGAGGTCGACATCACGGAGCTCGAGTCCCTGCGCAGCCACCTGAACGACCGCCTGCCACCGCTGGCGGCGCCGCTCACCTACCTGCCGCTCATCGCCGCCGCGCTGACGCGCGTACTCACGCGCTTCCCGCAATGCAACACTCTGTTCGACGCGGAACGGGGCGTGCTGCTCCGGCACCAGGCGGTGCACCTCGGTGTGGCCACGCAGACGCCGGATGGACTGAAGGTTCCCGTGGTCAGGCACGCCGAGGCCAGGACGCTCTGGGACCTCGCCGATGAGATCCGGCGCGTGTCCGAGGTCGCGCGCACCGGCAAGGCTACGAGCAAGGACCTAACCGGCTCGACCATCACCGTCACGAGCCTCGGCAAGCTCGGGGGCATCGCCTCGACGCCGATCATCAACGCACCCGAGATGGCGATCATCGGCGTGAACCGGGCGGTGGAGCGCCCGGTGATCGTGGATGGCGCCGTCGCGGTGCGCAGGATCATGAACCTGTCGTCGTCGTTCGATCATCGCTTCGTCGACGGCTACGATGCGGCCGCGATGATCCAGGAGCTGAAGGACCTGCTGGAGCACCCGGCGACAATCTTCATCCCCGGGTAAACTGTGACCTATAGCGACCCCCCATTGTATCGAGATCCCACATGAGCACGAACCCTCAAGCACGCCCGGCCTTCGGTACGGTGCTGGCGGACCTAATGTCCGTCGCGACGTATCGCGACGGCAAGTGGAGCGCGGACGAGATCCGGCCGACCGCGCCCATCCCGATGCACCCGGCCGCGCACGTGCTGCACTATGCGAGCAGCTGCTTCGAGGGATTCAAGGCCTACCGGTGGCGGGACGGCAGCATTCACGTCTTTCGCATGGACAAGCACATCGAGCGCATGAGGCAGAGCGCCCGTCTGCTATCGCTGCCCGAGCCCGATGCCGGGCAGCTGGCCCGCATGGTGCTCACGACCATTGACCGCGTTCGGGCGCAGGTGCCCGAGCCGCCCGGGGCGCTCTACATGCGGCCGGTGTTGTTCGGCACGATGCCGAACATCGGCGCGGCGTCGCAGCCGTCGAACGAGGCGACGATGATCGTGCTGGCGAGCCCGGTGTGGGACTACTTCTCCGGCGGCATGAAGCCGCTACGCATCTACGTCGAGGACCAGCGGCATCGCACGGCCGAGCACCTCGGGGTCGTGAAGACCGGCGGCAATTACGCCGCCGCGATGGGCCCGACGCTCGCGGCGCGCGACAAATACAAAGTCGATCAGGTGCTGTTCTGCCCCGGCGGCTCGGTCCAGGAGACCGGTGCCGCGAACTTTCTCCTCATCCGTGAGGGCCACATCCTGACCCGCAGCCTCGATTCCACGTTCCTGCACGGCGTGACGCGCGATTCGCTGCTCACGATGTCGCGGGACATGGGATTCCGGGTCGAGGAGCGCGTCTTCGACGTCGCCGAGATGCTGGAGTGGGCCAAGACGGGCGAGGCGGCGCTGTCCGGGACCGCGGCAGTGCTGGCGGGCGTCGGCACTCTGGTGCACGGCGGCAAGGAGTACCGCGTGGGCAACGGCGACGTCGGCCCGGTTACCCAGCGCCTGCGCGCGGCGCTGGTCGCGATTCAGAACGGCGAGGCTGCAGACCGCTACGGCTGGACGCGCCAGGTCTGACCAGGGGCGCACGAAGTCCTGGCGGCGGTGACCCGCCGCCATCGCCGTCGCGGACGGTCAGCGGGCCAGCAACGGGGGCCCGCGGCGTGACGACCAGCTGACCACGATCGCCATGCCGACCGCGCCCAGGGTGAGCAGGCGGTCGCGCTCGCCGAGCGCCGGCGGCCAGGACGCCCAATGGGCCAGCAATTCCTGCGACGCGATGAGCGCGCAGACCGCGACCGCCACCGCCGCCAGCACGTTCGCCGTGGTGTTCCATCTGTGACCCGCGCGGAGGGCGGCGAGCATGCGACCGTACTCTCGATCGGCATCGGCGAGCAGTTCGCCGCGCAGCCGCGGGCGCGCCAGCGCGTCAATGCGCACCTGCAGGCGCCGGTCGAAGTCAGTCGTGAGGGCAGGTCGCGGCAACGCGTGACCGCGGGCGGCGTCGACGGCGGCGAATTCCGCGAGCCAAGCTCGGCAGCGTGCGCAGCCGTCCCGGTGCGCGCAGGACGCGCGCCCGGTCTCCATCGAGCGCGCCGTCCAGCAGGTCCTCGAGCTCGAATTCGTATTCGGCGCAGGGGCCGGTGAGGCGCCGGTTGTTCATGCCGCTTTGACCTCTTCGGCGCGCGCGAGCTCCATGAGCCGCCTGCGGGCCCGGTGCAGAAGGTTCTTGACCGTCCCGAGCGGCATGGCGAGACGCTCGGCGACGGCCTCGTAGGACGGCTCCTCGAGGTAGAATGAGGCGCACCGCCTGCTGCTGGTTGGCAGGCAGCGAATCCAGCAGTCTCAGCAGGTTGTCGCGCTCCGGGTCCCCGGCCGGCCCCGTGGCGATGCTCGCCGCCGCGTGCTGTGCCTCGGCGCACTCGGGGTCGTCCAGGGGGACGCTCGGCCGGCGCCCGACGGCGAGCCAATCGATCGTCCGTCGGTCGGCCCAACGTGCCCGGAATCCCGGCGCACCGGGCCGGCGGACTGATTACAATCGCTGGCGCGTCGGCGGGCCTGTAGCACAGCGGTTAGTGCAGGGGACTCATAATCCCTTGGTCCTGGGTTCGAATCCCAGCGGGCCCACCAAATTCCCTTTGCCGCTCCAGTCCGTCACAATTCGACAGCATCCGGGGAGCGCCTTAGATGGCATCAAAGCCCGCGTAATTGCGGGCTTTTTTGTGCCCTTGGATCGGCTCATATCCCGGCGACGATGGCTGACTAACGCCGAAAGCGACGGCTCGCTACAAGACACGGTAGGCTGTCTCCTAAGTAAGCGTTCTAAAGATTCAGCGGTTCACGCGCGAACGTGCGGCCGCAATGTCGGTGAATTCGGCCCGGCCGAAGCGGCCCGACTGCTTGAACAGGCCGCCACCGACGTCCGAGCGCCCGCTGACCAAGTTGTCACCGGAACCTTCCAACCCTGCTGAGCCGCGCCTCACTGCGACGGCCAGACGGCCGCTGAGCGCTGCGGTACCGGGGGCCGCACCTGTAGCTGTCCCACCTCGCCGCAGTCCCGGCAGCGCACCGTGAACGGTAGCCGCAGCGATCTCTTCCCCTCATGGACCAACTCCGCGAGTGGTAGCACCACCCAGCGACGAAATCCGAGGTGCCTCGCTGACACGGGGGCCTAGCGGAGCACTGCGGCGACCCAGTGTCCAATCTGGTTACTTACAATGATCGCCCCAAAAGCAACCAACAGGTGTTTGAAGACTTCCGACATGGGGTTAACGTTGCGTTCACGGGCCACCAGATAATTAAGGGGGGCAAGGAGCGCGATCCCCCACACGATGGCCGCTTCGGCGGCGTGCGCGAGCGGAAATAAGGCGACTAGGAGCACGAAGCTGAGGCATCCCACGAGCCGCGTGACAAAGTTCGTCAGCGTTCCGGTCAGCGCATCCTTCTCGTCAATCCGCTCGGATTCCTTATAGACGTGAATGCTCAGGGCATCGGTGAGGTTGTCAGCGAGCGCTGCAATGAGCAGGCCACTTACGAGTATTGTTTTCGTCGCGCCCGCAGCACTGAGGCCGCTAACTAAGGCTGTGCTGGTGACGGCGGCCGCTGTGCCTCCGTAAGTAATTCTGCTCATCTTGAACATGCGAATCGCTCCGCGCCGGGGTTTGTGTTTCAGGGCGACGCTCAGTCTGTCACCGAAGAAAGTTCTGCGTTATGTCTCCAAAACATTGTGACGCGCATCGCGGTGTGGTTTAAACACTCCCCAAAGAAACAACGAATCGGCACCACGCGGGACGCAGCGTTGATAGCACGTTGGCTGTGATCTCTTCTCCCCGCTGCGCACCGAGTGGTGCCACCAAAATTAGCGACCCCGGCCCCGCGCCGGGGTTTCTGTTTCTAAGAGTGCCAATTGCCGTTGTGCCCAATGCCGCCGCTGGTGTCGTGTCGCCCATTCGCTGTGCTTCGCTATGCCGTTACGGCTGGCGTAGGCTCGCGCCATGATCGACGCAAGGGAAGGCCGGCACGTGAATGCAGAAGCGTCGGCGGAGCCGGCCAGGATCGAGGCGGTCATTGAGGTTCCGCGAGGCAATTGCATAAAGCGCGGGTCCGCCGGCCGCGTGGATTTCATTTCGCCGCTGCCGTGTCCGTTCAACTACGGCTCGGTTCCGAAGTACGTGGGCGGCGAAGGCGGCCTTCTGGACGCAGTCGTGCTGGGGCCGCGGCTGCCGCTCGGTTCGCGGGTTATCGTGAAGGCGCGGGGCGCCGTCACGCTGACGGACCGCGGGATGATTGACGACAAACGGATCTGTAGCAGTCAGCCGCTCACCGCAACCGAACAACGTAGCGTGCTGCGCTTCTTCCACTTCTACGCCAAGTGCAAGGCGCTGCTGAATCTGTACCGCCGCCGTCCAGGGCGTAACGCTTGCGATGGCTGGTGTGCTGCCGATCAGGCGCTCGCCCGCGCTCGCCCGCGGGACACCCCATGGCGAGGTCCGCCAGGCGAGTCTTGATCGCGCCATTCCTTTAGTCTCATTTGGTTCGAGCACCAACCAGCGGTCGCACTGCAGGCAGTGGGCGCGTGGCTCGTGCTGGTGCTCGAATAAGCAGGCGATCGGGCCGAGGTCGATCACCGGATGACGGTAGCACCGAAGTAGGCTCATCGGGCGAACCGGGGAAATCACCGCTGCCTCGCCATTCGCGCATGTAGGATAGGCATAACAGCAGATTGCACTTCATCGCGTCCGGGGCAGAATATGTTAAGCGGTGAACTTGGGAGGGACGGGTACCGGGACGCAGACGACGAGGACGTGACGAGACTGCTCGTACCGGGCGGTGGCGTTTGTAGACCGACGAACGCCAGCTGGCTCCGTTGGGGAGGTAGCGACATGGATCGACACTACTACGTTGAGAAGGACAACGAGACCTCTGAGACCAGTGACCGCTTGAAAGCGGCTCG
>Ga0209048_10001268_pt1 | contig 26114 bp, 16 predicted proteins | sample FrelakmetCRP12CR_FD_187146 | JGI IMG/M metagenome (GOLD analysis project Ga0209048, IMG submission 187146) | Freshwater lake sediment microbial communities from the University of Notre Dame, USA, for methane emissions studies - CRP12 CR (SPAdes)... | ecosystem: Environmental > Aquatic >... | reverse complement strand
TTTCGAGCTCGGCCGGGGAGAGCATGTCCAGGATCCCGCGCGTCGCGCAGACCGTCGTCGACTTCTTCGTGCGCCCCATCGCGAACGCGTTCGGCATCGACGTCTCCATCACGCACACGCGCGGCTTGGGCAGGTCGGCCTGCACGCACAGGCGCTCGATGATCCCGTGCAGCTCGGGCTCCTGCGCCGGGGAGACCTCCTTGACTCCCATCGTGGCCATCGCGATCTTGTCCGAGGCGAACAGCTGCACGAGCAGCAGCACCACTGCCACCACGATGATCAGTCCGGCACCAGCCCCGACGGCGTACAGCACACCGAGGAACGCGACGTACACCAGCCCGAGCAGGAACATCGTGAAGAGCATCCGGGCCTGCAGGCCGGTGTCCTTGCCGAAGCTCGAAGCGCGTGTCGCCATCGCTCTTGATTGTCGCAGACGCGGTGGAGCGCCCCGCCCCCGGGTGCCAATACAGTCGAGGGGACATGCGCCCCCCCGCTGAGCTGCCATGAAGCCCGAAATCCACGTTCTGGGCATATCGATAAAGACCTTCGGCGTGGTGTTCGCACTCGGTTTCATCGCGTCCGGGCTGCTGGTGGCGCGGCGCCTGCGCGAGCTCGGCAAGCCGGTGGACTGGGCCTATGAGATCGTCTTCGCGGCGCTCGTGGGCGGCGTCGTCGGCGCGCGCTCCTACTACCTGATCGAACACTACGACACGGTCAAAAACGACGTGATCGGAAGCGTCTTCTCGGGGTCCGGTCTGGTCTGGTACGGCGGTGCGATCGGTGGGGCGATCGGGGTGATCGCCTGGATGCGCTGGCGGCAAATGCTCGAATTGAGGACATTCGACATGTGCGCCACCGCGCTCGCGCTCGGCTACGCGATCGGGCGAATCGGCTGCCAGGTCTCCGGGGACGGCGACTACGGGATCGCCTCGAGCCTGCCCTGGGCGATGGCCTACCCGCACGGAACGGTTCCCACGCCGCACGGTGTGCGCGTCCAGCCGACCCCGATCTACGAGACCGTGGCGATGTGCCTGCTCGCCTACTTTTTGTGGCGCATCCGCGACAAGGTGCGCCCGGGGGTGGTGTTCGCGCTGTACCTGCTGCTGAGCGGACTCGAGCGGTTCCTCGTCGAGTTCATCCGCCGCAACAATGAGGTCGTCGCGGGGCTCACCACACCGCAGCTCACGAGCGTCGCCCTGTGCGCGATCGGGCTGGTCTGGCTTGCCGTGATGTGGCGGCGCGGGGGGCTGGACGCCCTGCGGGCCGCCCCGTCGGCCTCTGCGCGCCCGGCCGAGGCTTGAGCCGGGCCGGGTTGGCGGCGGACGCCCGCCCGGGCTGGGCAGGCCATAATCACCGGCCATGGCCACCCACACGAGCCTCTCCGACGTGTTCCCCCTCGGCAGCCGCGTCAACGAGCACGGCCGCCTCGAGGTGGGGGGATGCGACACGGTCGAGCTCGCACGCGAGTTCGGGACGCCCGCCTACGTCGTGGCGCAGGACGACCTCAGGGCGCGCGCCCGCACCTTCACGCAGGCCGGGCGCCAGGCCGGTCACGAGGACCTGCAGGTGGTGTTCGCGTCGAAGGCCTTCCCCTGCACGGCCGTCCTCTCGCTGCTGGCAGGTGAGGGGCTGTGGTGCGACGTGGCCTCCGGCGGCGAACTGCATCTGGCCCTCGCAGCGGGCTACGGCCCCGAGCGCATCGTGCTCCATGGCAACGCCAAGTCGGAAGCCGAGCTGCGAATGGCACTCGAGGAGCGCGTGCGGTTGATCGTGGTCGACAACTTCGACGAGATCGACAGGCTGGAACGGCTGCTGCGCGAGCCCGCGCACGCGAGCGGCGAGGGCCTCAGGGCGCGGCCGGCCGGCGCGGAGGAGGCGGGCACGCCCGCCGCACGCCCCGACCAGGCCGTGCTCGTGCGCGTGACCCCCGACGTTCGGGGCAAGACGCACGAGAAGATCTCAACAGGGCAGGCCGACTCGAAGTTCGGCTTCGCGATGGATCAGGCGCAGGAGGCGATCGCCCGGGTGCAGGGCGTGCGGGGGCTGTCGCTGGAAGGGGTGCATGCTCACATCGGCTCCCAGCTCTTGTCGCTTCAGCCCTTTCGCTCCGAGGTCGCGCAGATGGCGAAGCTGGGCGACTTCCCGGTGTGGAACCTCGGAGGGGGCCTAGGCGTGCGCTACACCGAGGATCAGCCGGCCCCACCGACGATCGAGGAGTACGTCGGCGCGATCGTCGCGGCCGCGCGCGCCGAGGGCATGCGCCGCCTGCTGCTCGAGCCGGGCAGGTCGCTGTGCGCGAACGCCTGCGTGACCCTCTACACGGTGGAGAGCGTCAAGCAGAACGTCTCGCGATGGGTGGCGGTGGACGGTGGGATGTCGGACAACCTGCGGCCGATGCTCTACGGGGCGCCGTATGAAGCGCACGTGGCGGATCGCCTGCACGGCAGCACGAAGTGCGTGCTGGCCGGCAAGCACTGCGAGTCCGGCGACGTGATCGTTCGCGAGGCCCTGCTCGACGATCCGAGGCCAGGCGACGTGATCGTCACGCCGGCGACCGGCGCTTACGGGTACGCGATGGCCAGCAACTACAACGGCGTGCCGCGGCCGCCCGTGATCTTCTGCTCGGAGGGTGACGCGCGCGTGGTGGTCAGGCGGGAGAGCTTCGACGATCTCACCGCACGCGACGCCTCCCCGGGGGGGATCGCTCCAGATGTCGCCTGACGGCGGGAGCGCTCGCGCGGACTTCAAGGTCGGCCTGCTCGGGTTCGGCACCGTCGGCTCGGCGTTCTCGGAGCTGCTCGAGGAACGTGCCGGCGAGATCGCGCGCTTCAACGGGCGCAGGCCGGTGGTCTGCGGGGTGTTGACGCGCTCGCGGGGGAGCTTCGAGGAGATCCTCTCCCAAGCCGACCTGCTCGTCGAGCTGATCGGCGGGATCGAGCCCGCCAAGGGGTATCTGCTCAGCGCGATGCGCGCGGGCAAGGACGTGGTGAGCGCCAACAAGCAACTGCTCTCCCAGCACGGCGAGGAGCTCTTCGAGACGGCCCGCGAGCACGGCGTGCGGCTGCGCTTCGAGGCAGCGGTCGCCGGAGCGGTGCCCGTCGTGCGGGTGCTCGAGGAATCGCTGGCGGCCACGCCGATCGAGCGCATCCACGGAATCGTCAACGGCACGACCAACTACATCCTCACCGAGATGACCCTCGGCTCGACTTACGCCGAGGCGCTCGCCGAGGCCCAGCGCTCGGGCTACGCCGAGGCCGACCCGAGCGATGACGTCAGCGGACGCGACGCGGCCGCGAAGATGGCGATCCTCGCTCGCCTGGCGTTCGGGACGCCCGTGCATCTGGACGACGTCCGCTACGAGGGGATCGATCACCTGCACGGCGACGACCTCCAGTACGCGCGCGAGCTCGGCCTGGGTCTCAAGCTGGTCGGCACCGCCGAGCGCCGGCAGGGGGGCCTGTCGGTGCACGTGCATCCCACGTTCCTGTATGCCGGGCACCCCCTCTCCTCGGTGTCGGGTGCGTTTAACGCCGTCACGGTCGAGTCCGCGACGATCACCGAGATCACGCTGTCGGGCCCCGGCGCGGGCGGACTGCAGACGGCCAGCGCGGTTCTCGGCGACGTCGTGAGCGTGATGACCGGGGGCGCCCGCCCGCCCGCCCCGCCGCTGCCGCTGCGCCTGGTCGAGGACGTCGAGAGCGCGTACTATCTGCACCTGGACGTGGTCGATCGCCCGGGCGTGCTGGCTAGCGTGATGCAGGTGCTCGGCGAGCAGGAGGTATCGATCAGATCGGTGGTCCAGCGGGGTCTGGGGGAGAATGCCAGGCTCGTGATGGTCACCCACCCGGTCCTCGAGTCGAGCCTGCGCATCGCGGTCGAGAAGCTCTCGGGCTTCGACTTCGTGCGCTCGCCCCCGCGAACCATCAGGGTGATCGAAGAGGAGTTCCTGTGATCGGAGGCGAGCGCCGGTGACGAGCTCTCACGTGCCCCTGATCGAGCGCTTCCGCGAGCGGCTGCCGTTCGCGCCCGGCGACCCCCTGATCACCCTCCAGGAGGGCTCGACCCCGCTCCTGATCGCACCGTTGCTCTCCGAGCGGCTCGGCGCGACGGTGCGCTTGAAGCTCGAGGGCGCCAACCCGACGGGCTCGTTCAAGGATCGCGGAATGACCTGCGCCGTCTCGGCGGCCGTGCGCGACGGCGCCAAGGCGGTGATCTGCGCGTCGACCGGCAACACGGCGGCAAGCGCGGCCGCATATGCCGCCCGCGCGGGCATCACCTGCGCGGTGATCGTCCCCGCCGGGAAGATCGCTCAGGGCAAGATGGCCCAGACGCTGATCCACGGCGCGCGCGTCATCTCGCTGGAAGGCAACTTCGACCAGGCGCTGAAACTTGTGCGAGAGCTGACGGACACGCACCCGATCGTGCTCGTCAACTCGGTCAACGAGTTCCGGATCGAAGGGCAGAAGACGGCGGCGTTCGAGGTGCACGAAGACCTCGACGGCGAGCTTGAGTTGCTCTGCATCCCCGTCGGCAACGCCGGGAACATCACCGCCTACTGGCGCGGGTTCCGCGAGGTGGGGGCGGCGCCGAGGCTGTTCGGCTTCCAGGCCGAGGGGGCCGCACCGCTCGTGCGCGGTCACCCGGTCGAGCATCCGGAAACGGTGGCCAGCGCGATCCGCATCGGCAACCCGGTCCGCTGGGAGGACGCGATGGCGGCCACCACCGAGTCGCGCGGCGCGATCCGGTCGGTGAGCGACGTCGAGATCCTCGCCGCCTACCGGCTGCTCGCCTCGAAAGAAGGCATCTTCTGCGAGCCGGCCTCGGCGGCGTCGGTGGCCGGGCTGCTGAAGTACGGCGCGGACGGCGCGAGCCAGATCGTCTGCGTGCTGACCGGGCGGGGCCTGAAGGACCCCGAGACGGCGATCGCCAACAACGACGGCAAGGTGATCCGATGCGTCCCGGAGCTGGGACCCATCGAGGAGGCGGTGCTTGGTGATCCGTAGGCGGGTCGTGCGGGTTCCCGCCTCCTCCGCCAACCTTGGCCCGGGCTTCGACTGCATGGCGGCGGCCGTCTCGCTGCACCTGGAGCTCGAGGTGCTCGAGACCGGGGAGTTCGGCGTCGAGTCCGAGGCGCCCGTGGCCAAGGGGCCCGAGAACCTCTGCGTTCGAGCGTTCGAGCGGCTTCATCCCGCCGACGGCTTCACGTTCAGGATCCGCTCGGAGATCCCGCTCGCCGGCGGGCTCGGATCGAGCGCCGCCGCGATCGTGGCGGGACTGATGGCCGCCGACCACCTGTTCGAGCTGGACGCCGACCTGCTGGCGCTCGCCGGCGAGCTCGAGGGCCATCCCGACAACGTGGCCGCGGCGCTGCGGGGCGGCTTCGTCGTGTATGCCGACGGGCAGGCGACCCACTTCGAGCCTCCGACGGGCTTGGAGGCGCTGGCGGTCGTGCCCGAGGAGCCGGTGCGCACGCGCGCCGCGCGCTTGGCGCTTCCCGAGCAGGTGCCCCTGCAGGAGGCCGTGTTCAACGTGGCGCACGGGGCGCTCCTGACGTTGGGCCTCGCCAGAGCCGACTGGGACCTGCTCTCCCGCGGCCTTCACGACCGCCTGCACGAGCAGCGGCGCGCGCATCTGTTCCCCCGGTCGTTCGAGCTGGCCTCCCGCGCGCGCGAGCTCGGGGCGCTCGGGGCGACGATCTCAGGCGCCGGACCCACGGTGCTGGTGTGGTGCTTCTACGAGCAGACCGGAGCCGTCGTCGAGGCCCTGCGCCCGGAGATCGACGGCTGGGCGACGCTGCTGCGGACCCCCTTCGAGCCCCAGGGGGCATACGTCCGCGAGCTGTAGGCGCGCCTCAGGCCAGCCGGGCGAGCCGCTGGCGGGCTTCGCCGAAGTCCGCCAGGCGCGCGAGCACTTCGTCGGCAAGCTCCAGGTAGTCCACGCCGAGGTCCGGACGGTGATCGAGGATCGATCGCGCCCGCTCGGCCGACTCCGCGTAGGCGATGGATGACCGAACCACCGTGTCGAACACCTGCTGGCCGAAGCGTTCCTTCAGCGAGGCCAGCGCCTCGCGCGAGTGGACGGTGCGCATGTCGGCGAGGTTCAGCAGCACGCCGAGCAGCGCCAGTTCCGGGTTCAGGCTTTCGCGCGCCAGCTCGACCACCTCCATGGCCTGCTCGACTCCCTGGAGCGCGAAGTACTGCGCCTCGGCTGTGATCAGGGCGCGATCGGCCGCCACCAGCGCGTTGACGGTCAACAGGCCCAGGGAGGGAGGGCAGTCGATCAGGATCACCTCGTAGTCCTCAGGGACCACCTCGCCGTTCTCGTGTGCCTCGGCGAGCGCCCGCCTCAAGGTGAGCTCCCGGCCCATCTTGCCGCCCAGCATCAGCTCGGCCTCGGCAAGACTCAGGTTGGCCGGGATGATGTCGGCGTGGATCGCCTCCGCGGCGCGCGAGCGCCCCGACAGCACGTCCGCGATGGTCGGCTCCACGTCGGGCGGCACGTCGAAGTAGTCCGAGAGGTTCCCCTGCGGGTCCAGGTCGACGACGAGCGTGCGCACGCCACTGCGGCGAAAGGCGTCGGCGAGGGTGCGCACCGCGGTGGTCTTGCCGGTGCCTCCCTTCTGCGAGAGCACGGCGATCGTGTGAGCCATCGGTTGCTGATATTACGCGTCGCGCGCCGCGCGGTGCCCCGCCGCGCTCAGCGGTTGATGTGCAGCGAGCTCTGGCTCTGGTTCTGCGGGGGCGCGGTCCCCTTCAGCGGCACGCTCAAGAAGCTCAGGCGGTAGCGGCCGACGATGATCTCGTCGCCGTCCTCGAGCACCTGGCCCTCGACCCGTGCGCCGTTCACGAACACGCCGTTGAGGCTGCGGTCGTCGAGCACCCGCACACCGTCGGGCTGGCGAACGATCAGGGCGTGCCTGCGCGAGACGGTCGGGTCGTCGAAGCGCACGTCGGCGGCGAGGCTGCGACCGACACGCGTCCACTCGCGGGTAAGCGCGACCGTTCGGAACTCGCCGCTCTCCTCGTAGCAGAGGTACTCGCCGGGCTGCTCGATCCCCGCCCGCACCTCGGCGAGCTTGCGCTCGCTGTCGGGCGAGGCGGGCTCGGCGAGCGTCCGCTCGGTGCCCGGCGGCGCCGCCTCGTGGATGCGCTCGGTGTTGAACATAGAGGCCCGCACGAACTCCCGGCCACCGCATCCGGGGCAGTCGCTCAGCCTGTCCGAGCCGCTGAGCGTGAGCACGTAGCCGCACTTCTGACAGCGGAACGAGCCCGCTCCGCCCAGGGTTCCCGAAGAAAATGAGTCCATGCGTTCTCCTCCCCTTCCGCTCGACGCCACCCACGGGCGACCTGTTCAAGGGAAGCTCGTGCCGATCATAACAAGTAACCGATCCCCTGATCATCCCGTTGGAACATCCGTCCAGAGTGCTTGCCGGGGCAACTTCCGGCAGCTTTCTTGCCTGAACAACTTCCGGCAGGAGGCCGGCCGGCGGCGGCGAAACCCGGGGGACGATGACTTCGCTCGCCACCCGTATGGAGCCGTTCGAGCGCGTGCTGCTGCGCCGGAGTCTCGGTGCGCTCGAGGCGGACCGCAACCGCTGCGTGGACTGCCGGCGAACGCCCCTGATCGGCGAGCAGCTCCATCTCTACGACGGGCGCAAGCAGGGCATCGTCTGCGAGCTCTGCCGGCCGCTGCGCCGCGAGCCTCCCGTGGCGACCGAGCTCGTGCGCCATTCCGAGCACGGCCACTCCGTGCGGCTCACCGCCCGCGCCGCCTAGATCGGGGCGCCGTCGGCTCGGGGCGCCGTCGGCACCGGGCGCGCTCTAGACTGGCCCTCGCCATGGACCCCGTGACCGTGTCGATCGTCGTCTCCGCCCCGCGCGATCGGGTGTTCGACTATCTGCAGGACATCGCGAACCACGCCGAGTTCACCGACCACTACCTGGTGGACTGGCACCTGACGCGGATCGACTCGGTCGGGCGCGGGGCGGGGGCGCGCTTTCGCGTGAAGGCGCCCGCCAACCGGTTCTCCTGGGGAGATGTCACCTTCGCCGAGGTCGACCGCCCGCACCGGATCGTCGAGGTCGGGCGCACCGGCAAGAACAATCGCATCCGCACGCTCGGCGTGTATGAGCTCTCGCCCGCCGAGGCCGGCGGCACGCGCGTGCAGTTCACCCTCGAGACCGCCCCGGCGACGTTCGCCGACCGGCTGCGCGAGGGACTTGGCGCGCGCGGGTGGACGCGGCGCAGAAACGCGCGGGCGATGCGCCGGCTGCGGGCGATCCTCGAGGACGGGGAAGGCCTCCGACGGCGCGTGACGGTCGCCGGCGGATAGACTGCCGCGTCGCATGTCCAGCCGTCCCCGCCAGTTCCTGCTCGCTGCGCTCGCAGTGCTCGTGGCACTCTCGCTCGGCGCCTGCGGCGACTCCCACAGCAAGGTGACGACCGGCACCTACGCCGGAGAGTCCGGCGCCAACGCCCCCTACCTCGACGTGGGCCCGCTGATCTACGAGGTCCAGCTCTCGCGCCAGCTGAACCCCTACGACACCGAGGACGCCAACTACCTGCAGGGACTCTCTCCCGCCGACAGCAGGCTCGCGCCCGGGCAGGAGTGGTTCGGGGTGTTCCTGCAGGTGTTCAACAACCACTCGGTGCCCCACACCGCCGCCGACGCGCCCACGATCGTCGACACCCAGAACAACGTCTACTCGCCCGTGGTGCCCGACCGGACCAACCCGTTCGCCTACCGGGGCGGCCTCGTCCCGGCGCACGGACGGCTGCCGGTGCTCGACACGACCGCCGCCAACGGCCCCACCCAGGGCGTCCTTCTGCTCTACAAGATCCACATCGTCTCGCTGGACAACCGCCCGCTGAAGCTGCGGATCGTGGATCCGTTTGACGCCTTCCAGACGGCGTCCGCCGAGCTCGACGTCTGAGGGCGCTCCGCTCAGTGGGCGCTCTGCAGACCGGCTTCGAGCACCTGGCGAGCGACCGGCGCGGCGGTGGCGCCGCCTGCGCCGTCTTTCACGAGGAGCACGCCCACGGCGATGCGCGGGTGCAGTGCGGGCGCGAACGCGGCGAACCAGGCGTCGGTGTTGCTTGCTTCGCTGCCGGTGCCCTGGCAGCCCGATTCGCCACCGCCCGATTCGCCGGCGCCGGCTTCGGTGTGCGAACAGGCCGTCTTCAGTTCGGCGGTGCCGGTCTTGCCGGCGACCACCACCCCCGGGATCGCCGCCGCGGTGCCCGTTCCCGAGCGCACGACGCCGATCATCAGACGCCGCACCGTGCGCGCCACCGCGGCGCTGGTCGCCTGCACGCCGGGGGCCTGTGGGCCGGCGGCGGCGAAGGTAGGCGCCGGACGGAGGCCGCGGTCGGCGATCGTCGCGGCCACGACGGCCATCTCCAGCGCGCTCGCCTGGACCTGGCCCTGGCCGATCGCGGTCGATCCGACGTCGAGTTCGCCCTGGATCTGTGAGGCGGGCGGCAGCGTGCTCTTCGCGGCGCCCGGGATCGTCGGTTCCTGGTTGAAGCCGAAGTGTTCGGCTGTCGCGACCAGGCTCGGCGCTCCGAGCTTCACCCCGAGCGGAGCGAACACCGAGTTGCAGGACACCGCGAAGGCCAGTTCGAGCGATCCGCCGCATTCCTCGCCGTTGGCGTTGTTCAGCTTGACGCCGTCCAGCGTGGCGGAGGTCGCGTAGGGAAAGACCGTGCGGGGGGTGGCCAGATGCGACTGCAGCGCCCCCGCGACGGTGATGATCTTGAACGTCGATCCGGGCGGCTGAAGGCTGTCCAGGCCGATGCCCGCCACGGCGAGGATCGCACCGGTCGAGGGCACGAGGACGACGATTCCGCCGAGCTGGCTGCCGAGCGCCGCCACGGCTGCGCGCTGCACGGGAACCGAGACCGTCGAGCGAACCGAAGGCGCCGCCCGTGGCACGGCCGATGCGAGCACGCGCCGGCCGGCCAGCAGCTCGCCGCCCGGCATACCTCGCAGGCGGTCGTCGAGCGCCCGCTCGAGCCCGCTCACCCCGATCTGCGCGTCGGGGGGGACCCCTTCGGCTTCGAGCGCCTGCCGGCGAGCCGCCGGAATCGGGCCCACGTTCCCGAGGACCGCGTTCGCCACTTCGCCGAGGGGCGAGCCACGGGAGACCCCTGCGGCCTGTGTCCCCGAGGCTGCCTGAGCGGTGCTTTCCGCAAGGACGGCCCCGTCGCGGGCGAGCAGGGTCGCGCGCCGGGGAAGTGTCGTGCGGCGGCTGAGCCTCTCTCCCGGGCGCAGGCCGGGGAAGGCGAGCGCAGGCGACCAGGCGACGCGGAGGCCTTCGCCGCCTTGGCTCGAGATCCTCAGGTCGAAGTCAAGCATCAGCGTGCCGAACAGCCGCGTATGGACGCGGACGGGCACGGCGACGAGCCCTCCGGCGACGTCGTGCGGCTTGCCCGTCACGCGCACGCTGCTCACCGTCGCGGTCCTCAGCGCGTCCCGGTAGGCGCTCGCGAATTCGTCGGCCGACTCCGTCCGCCGAGAGGCGGCGTCGATTTCGGGATACATGCTCGCGTAGTCGCCGCCGGCCCACGCGGCGACGAAGCGCGCCGCGAGGTCGTGCGCCTTCGAGCCTGCGTGGTTCGCGCCCACGATCGCGCCGATCGCGAACGCCACGCCGGCCAGGGCGATCACGGGGCGCGCGCGCTGCAGGCGCAGGTGGCGGTTTTCAGTCAAGGAGGCGGTAGAACATTGCAGATGACGCAGCTCGACTGGATCATTGTCGCGATTGCCGGCATCCTTGCCTCGTTCGGCTTTCGCCGCGGCTTCATCGTCGGCGCGCTCTCACTTGGGGGATTCGCGTTCGGGGCGGTCATCGGGACGCGCCTGGGCCCTCTCCTGCTCCCGAAAGGATCCAACTCGCCCTACGCCCCGGCCTTCGGCCTGGTCGGCGCACTGTTGGCGGGGGCAATTCTCGCAAGCGGGCTCGAGGGCCTCGGGCTCAAGCTGCGCAACAGCCTGAGGATTCCAGGGCTCGGCCTGCTGGATGGGCTGTTGGGCGCGGCGCTCGGCGCGGCCGTGGGTCTGGGCATCGTGTGGATCGTCGCGGCCGTGGCCGCGCAGGCCCCCGGGCAGAACCGGCTGCGTCTGGACATTCAGCGATCGGCGATCCTGCGGGAGCTGAACCGGGCCCTGCCCCCCTCCGGTCCGGTCCTCAACGCGCTCGCGCGGCTCGATCCGCTGCCCTCCATCGAGGGTCCCTCGCCGGGCGTGTCGGCACCCCCGCCCCTGATCGCCCGCTCGCCCGGCGTCAAAAGGGCCTCGCGCAGCGTCGTGCGCGTTCTCGGGACGGCCTGCGGGCTGGCGATCGAGGGCTCGGGATGGGTCGCCGAACGCGATGTGGTCGTCACCAACGCGCATGTGGTCGCCGGCGAGCAGGACACGACCGTGCAGGTGAGGGGCGACTCGCCCAGCCTGCCCGCGCAGCCGATCGCGTTCGACCCGGCGGACGACCTCGCCGTGCTGCGCGTGCCGGGACTCGGCCTGCCGGCGCTCAGCCTCATGCCGGCTCCGAGCACCGGCACCGCCGGGGCGATACTCGGATATCCCGAGAACGGCCCATTCGACGTGCGGCCTGGACGAATCGGGCGCACCCAGACGGTGCTCACGCAGGACGCCTACGGTCGCGGGCCGGTTTCGCGGGTGCTGACCCCGCTGCGCGGCCTGGTTCGCCCTGGCAACTCCGGCGGGGCGATGGTGGACAGCGCCGGACACGTGCTGACCACGGTGTTCGCCGGCACCGTCGGCGGTGGACCGCACGGCGGATACGGGGTCGCCAACGCGACGGTCGCCGCCGTCCTGTCCGGGGCCCTCGAGAACTCCGGCGCGGGCGGGCAGGTCAGCACGGGGCCCTGCGTCGGCGGTTGAGAAGGGTCCTGCGCAAGGCGCTGCGGGCGGCTCCCGGCGAGCAGGCTGGGCGCTGGCGCGACCAGCGCACCCGCTACGCTGACCGCGATGGAGAAGACGTTGGTGATCGCCGAGAAGCCCTCCGTGGGGCAGGATCTGGCGCGCGTGCTGAAGGGCCCGTTCCAGAAGAAGGAGGGCTTCCTGGAAGGCCCCGAGCACGTGATCACCTGGGCGGTGGGCCACCTGGTGCAACTCGCCGAACCGGATGAGTACGACCCGAAGTTCAAGCGCTGGCGGATGGACGATCTGCCGATCGTGCCCGACCATTTCAAGCTTGTCGTGCGCGACGAGCGCTCGCGCAAGCAGATGACCGTCGTCAGCAAACAGCTCGCCCGCGACGACGTCGGCGAGGTTGTGAACGCCTGCGACGCCGGCCGTGAGGGCGAGCTGATCTTCGCGTATCTCTACGAGAAGGCCAAGGCGGACAAACCAGTCAGAAGGCTGTGGCTGAACTCGATGACGAGCGCGGCGATGAAGCAGGCGTTCACCTCGCTGCGGCCCGCTGCGGAGTTCGCGCGGCTCGAGCAGGCGGCGAGGTCGCGCTCGGAGGCGGATTGGATCGTCGGGATGAACGCCACGCGCGCGGCCACGATCCGCCTGCGCAGCTCGTTCGACGGCGCTGTGTCCCTCGGGCGGGTGCAGACGCCGACGCTGGCCATAATCGCCCGCCGCGAGGAGGAGATCCGCGCGTTCAAGTCCGAGCCCTACTGGCTCGTGGACGCCACCTTCGCAGCACCGGCGGGCGATCAGGCGACGCAGGGCGAGTCGGGCGCCGGCGGGGAGCGCACCTACGTGGGGCGCTTCCACGCGCGGGCCGGCGGCACGGGCAAGGCTCGCGGACCGCGGATCGCCAGCGAGCTCGAGGCGGCGGCGGTCGTCGAGGCGTGCGAGGGCAGAGAGGGCACGATCACGAAGCTCGAGAAGAAGGAGCAGCGCGAGAAAGCGCCGATGCTCTACGACCTCACGACGCTCCAGCGGGAGGCCAACAACCGCTACGGGTTCTCCGCTAAGCGAACGCTCGCGGCGGCGCAGCGACTCTACGAGGAGCACAAGGCGCTCACCTATCCGCGCACGAACTCGCGCTACCTGACGAGCGACATGGTCAGCGAGATCAAGCCGATCGCCGAGCTGGTTGGCGCGCACCCGGAGTACAGCAAGGGCGCGCAGTACGTGACCGGCCTCGACCTGCTGCCGCTCGCCCGGGTGGTTGACGACGCGAAGGTGACCGACCACCACGCGATCATCCCGACGCGCTCCGAGCACGTGCTCGACAAGATGGGCACCGACGACCGGCGCATCTTCGACATGGCCGCGCGGCGCTTCCTCGCGGTGTTCCACCCCGAGGCGGTGTTCGAGAACACGCGCGTCGAGACCACCGTGCCCGCCGGCGAAGAGGACGGCGACGGCGGCTACGTGTTCCGCACGCGCGGAAGGCTTCTGCTCGTCCCCGGCTGGCGGGGGGTATACGACGAGGTGGCGGCCGAGGACAGGACGAAGGGCGAGGAGGACGAGGGAGCGGACCAGGAACTGCCGCGGCTCGAGCAGGACGAGCAGGTGCGCACGCTGGAGATCGCCAGTGCGCGCAAGGAAACCAAACCACCCCGGCGCTACAGCGACGCGTCGCTGCTGGGGGCGATGGAGACGGCGGGCAAGCTCGTGGAGGACGACGAGCTGCGGGAGGCGATGAAGGACTCGGGGATCGGCACGCCGGCCACGCGCTCGGCGATCATCGAGCGGCTGATCACGGTCGGGTATGTCGAGCGCGACGGGCGCGCGCTCGTGGCCACCGAGAAGGGGCTGAACGTGATCAGGCTGCTCAACGAGCATGCGCTCACCTCGCCGGGGCTGACCGGCAGCTGGGAGCACCGGTTGGGCAAGATCGAGCGCGGGGAGGACTCGCGCGAGGACTTCATGAGCGACATCGCCGGCTTCGCGAAGGAGACCGTAAAGGAGCTCGACGAGACCCTGAAGGACGTGCGGATCCCCCGCGCCAGGCTGGGGCCCTGCCCGGTGTGTGGACACGAGATCGTGGAGAACCGCAAGGGCTACTCCTGCTGGGCGCGCGAGGACCCGGGCTGCGGGTTCGTGATCTGGAAGGCGAAGGCCGGCAAGCAGCTACCGCTGGCCGTGGCGCGGGAGCTCATCAAGACCGGATACACCGCCCGTCCTGTGACGGGCTTCCGCGGGCGCAGCGGGCGCAGCTTCAGGGCCCGCCTCGCCATGCGCCAGACCGAGGACGGGAAATGGCGTGTGGAGTTCAACGAGGAGTGGGCGAAGGAGGGCGCGAAGCCGCCGGAGGCCGAGGCCGCCACGACCGACGCGACCGCCGAGACCGAGGCGACGATGAAGAGCGTCGCGGCGCGCACCGCCGCCTAGCCACAGCGGCGTGAAACCCCGGCCGCGCGACTGCGGCGCCGGCCGGATGACCGTGTCGGGTGCGTGCGGGAGGATTGGCCGGCGATGCCGATCACCCTCATAACCGGGCCCGCCAACGCCGGAAAGTCGCGCGCCGTGCTGGATGCGGTGCGCCGGCATCTCGCCCACGGCCAGGACCCGTGGCTCGTCGTCCCGGCGCGCGCTCAGGTGGATCACATGCGGCGCGAGCTGGCCGGAGAGGCCGCCGTGATGGGCGTGCGCGTGGAGCGCTTCGAGGGCTTGATGGGCGAGGCGGCCCGCCGCGCCCGCCTCACCGTCTCGCCGCTCGGCAGGCTGGCGCGCGAGCAGGTGCTGGCGGCGATCGCGGCACGCCGGCCGGGGGGTCAGGCCACGGCCGGCTTCACGCACGCGCTCGCCGCCTTCATCGCCGAGCTGCAGGTGCGCCGGGTCACGCCCACGAGGCTGGGCGGCGCGCTTTCGGAGTGGACGGCGGCCGACGGCGGGGCGGCGCCGGCGGAGGAGGTGGGGTGGCTGTTCGAGGAGTACCTGCGGGTGCTCGGGCGGATCGGGCGGGTCGACGCCGAGCAGCACGCGGCGCTGGCGCTCGACGCGCTGCGCCGCGATCCCCCGCGCTGGGGAGCCACGCCGGTGCTGTTCTGCGGGTTCGACGATCTGACCAGGCTGGCGCTCGACGCGATCGAGACGCTCGGTGTGGTCGTGGGGGCGAGCGTGACGGTGTCGATGGCCCACCAGCCGGGCCGCACGGCTTTCGCCGGGCGCGCGGGCGCCTTCCAGGCGCTCGCGCCGCTGGCGGCGGAGCATCGCCGGCTCGGCTCGCGGGGCTGCGGCTACGCGCCCGAGGGGCGCGCGGCGCTGAGCCACCTCGAGCGGGGGCTGTTCGAGCCCGATGCCCCGCGCATGGCGCCCCGCGGTGCGGTGCGCCTGCTCCAGGGAGGGGGCGAGCGCGCCGAGCTCGAGCTGGTGGCCGCGGAGATCGCGGTGTTGCTCGAACGGGGCATGGCCCCGCAGGACATCTACGTGGTGCACCGCGCGCCGGCGGGCGTCGCGGGTCTTCTCGAGGAGGTCTTCGGCTCGGCGGGGATCCCCCATGCCCTGCAGCGGCGCAGGCGGTTCGCGGACACCGCCCTCGGCAGGGCGTTGATCGGCCTGCTGCGCTGTGTGCCCCCGCGCGCCGAGGGGCGCGAGGGAGGGAGCGCCGCGGATCTGCTCGCCTGGCTGCGCGCCCCCGGCCTGCTCGAGCGCCCCGAGCTCGCCGACCGGCTGGAGGCCGGAGCGCGGCGCACCGGAGCCGCGAGCGCAGCGCAGGCCAGGGTGCTCTGGGAACAGGGGCACTGGCGCCTGCGGACGATCGATCACCTGCGCGAGGCCGCCGAGAAGGGCCCGGCGGCGCTCTCAGAGCGCGCCGAGCGCGAGCTGCAATGGCTGTTCGTCGCCCCCCGGCGCGGCCGGGCTTTGGTGCTGGGCAGCGATGAGCTCGACGAGGCCCGTGCGCTCGTCGCGGGCCGCCGTGCCCTGGCAGAGCTTCGTGAGCTCGCACGCGCGGCTGGAGAGCTCGCGCCGGGCGACGGGCTGGAGCTGGCGGACGCGCTTGGGCGGGTGCAGATCGTAAGCGGCGAGCCGCCCTCGCCGGGGAGGGTCGCGGTGCTCGACCCGCCGGCTCTGTTGAGCCAAGGCGCCGGTGGGCGCGCGCGGGCGCTCTTCGCGTGCGGCCTGCAGGAGGGGGTGTTTCCAGCGCCGGCTCGGCCCCTCCCGCTGTTGGCCGAGCAGGACAGGCGCCGGCTGGCCGAGACCTCGGGCCTGCGCCTGGGCGAGCACGCCGACGCGCTGGAGCTCGAGCGCTATCTCTTCTATGCGACGGTCACCCTCCCGACCGAGCTGCTCGTGCTGAGCTGGCACGCGGCCCAGGAGGACGGCGCGCCGGCCACGCGCTCGATGTTCGTGGACGACGTCTGCGAGCTGTTCGACGACAGCCTGACCGAGCATTGCCGCCATCGGCCCCTCGGAGCGGCCGACCGCCCGGCGCGCGCCGAGCGCCCGGCGCGCGCCGACTCCCATGCCTCGGCCGCGCAAGCGCAGGGGCTCGCTCCGCTGCGCGACCCGGAGCTGCTCCGAGAGCTCTCCGAGCACACCTGGTCGGCCTCCTCGCTCGAGGTGTGGATCGGCTGTCCGGTGCGCTGGCTGGTGGAGCGGATGCTGCGCGCCGCCGATCTCGACCCCCACCCCGAGCCGTTCGCGCGCGGCGGCCTGGCGCATGCGGCGCTCAGGGACACGCTCGAGGGCCTGCGGGAGCGGACGGGCTCGGCGAGACTCACACCGCAGACGCTCGAGCTCGCCCGCGAGCTGCTCGAGAGGGCGCTCGAGGACAACGAGGCCGACTTCCCGCTGTCGGCGCTGCCCGAGCGCCGGCCGGGCGTTCGCCGCCGGCTGCAGGCCGATCTGGAGCGCTACCTGCGGCACGCAGCCGAGCTCGACAGCCCGCTAGAGCCACGCCATCTCGAGCTGGCCTTCGGCTTCGCAGAGAACGGGCAGGAAGGCCTGCCGGCCCTCGATCTCGGTGCGGGAGTGATGCTGCGCGGGCGGATCGACCGGGTGGACGTCGGCGAGCGGGGCGAGGCGGTCGTCTACGACTACAAGGGTCGCAGCGTGCCGCCCGCGGCGAAGTGGATCGCGGAGCACAACCTGCAGGTCGCGCTGTACATGCGGGCGGCCGAGGACCTGCTCGGCTTGCATGCCGTCGGCGGCTTCTACCAGCCGCTGAGCGGCGGGGACCTGCGCCCCCGCGGCGTGCTCGAGTCAGACGGCGGGGTTGACGTCGCGTGCGTCGGGGCCGACGGGCGCGAGCACGCGCAGGTGCGGACTCTCCTGGACGAAGCGGCGGCCCTCGCGCGCGAGGCGGCGGCGCAGGCCGCCCGCGGCGAATTGCGGGCCCGTCCGGACACGTGCGCGTTCAGGGGCGGCTGCTCCTATCCCACGATCTGCCGGTGCGAGCGCCCGTGAGCGGGCTGACCATCGAGCAGGAGCAGGCGGTCGAGCGGCGCCATGAGCCGTTGCTGCTCGCTGCCGGGGCCGGCAGCGGGAAGACCTCGGTGCTCGTGGAGCGCTTCGTGAGGGCGGTGCGCGAGGACGGCCTCCCCCCGGGCCGGATCCTCGCGATCACCTTCACCGATCGCGCCGCCGGCGAGCTGCGCGGGCGCGTGCGCAGGCGCCTTCAGGAGCTGGGCGAGCGGGAGGCCGCGCGCGATACCGAGGCGGCCTTCGTCAGCACCTTCCACGGGTTCTGCGCCCGACTGCTGCGCTCCCATCCGCTTATTGCCGGGCTGGACCCGCAGTTCGCGATCCTCGACGAGGGGTCCTCCGCGCGGCTGCGCGAGCGGGCGTTTCGCGCCGCCCTCCAGGAGTTCGTGCAGGGCGAGCGCAGCGACGCGGTGGACCTGCTGGCGGCCTACGGCCCGGACCGGGTGCGCTCGATGGTTCAGGGCGTCCACGCCGAGCTTCGCAGCCGCGGCCGGCGCCGCCCGCGCCTGCCCGTGCGCACGCACCTCGCGCCGGAGGTGCCGGGCGCGGCGCCGTGCGCCCTGCTGGACGAGCTGCTCGAGGCCTACGACCGCTCCTACGAGGCGCTCAAGCGCAGCCGCGGCGCGGTGGACTTCGACGATCTCGAGCTGCTGGCCGGTGGGCTGCTCGACGAGCGTGCGAGCGTGCGCGAGGCCTGGGCGGAGCGCTTCGAGATGCTGATGGTGGACGAGTTCCAGGACACCAACCCGCGCCAGCTCGCGATCCTGAAGGCGCTGGACCGCGGGAACCTCTTCACGGTCGGCGACGAGCTGCAGTCGATCTACGGTTTCAGGCATGCCGACGTGAGCCTGTTCCGTGAGCGTCGCGCGCGGCTCGCCGCGGCGGGCCAGGGCGAGCTGCCGGCGGCCCCCGGCGGGAGCCTCGCGCTGGTGCGGAACTTCCGCAGCCCCCCGGCCATGCTGGACGTCGTCAACGCGGTTTTCGAGCGGCGATTCGGCGAGGACTACAGGCCGCTTGTGGCGGCTGAGCTCGATCGATCGCCCAGCCCGGCCGGGGCGTCCGGCGACGGCGGACTGGACGATGAGCCGCCGGTCGAGCTGCTCTTGACCGACAAGCGCGGATGGGACCGGGCGGTGGGCTGGCGAGCGGCCGAGGCGCGCATGCTGGCACGGCGGGTGGCGGCGCTCGTGCATGGCGGGGCGGTGAGGGCGGGAGAGGTGGTGGTGCTGCTCCGAGCGCTCGGCGATCTGGAGGTCTACGAGCGCGCGCTCAACGAGCAGGGCCTCATCACCCTTGCGGCTGCGGGCGGCTTCTGGGCGCGCCAGCAGGTGGGCGACCTGCTGGCCTACCTGCGCGCGCTTGCCAACCCGCTGGACGAGCTTGCCGTGTACTCGACGCTCGCCTCGCCGCTCGTGGGGATCTCGAGCGACGGGCTCGCGCTGCTGGCGCGCGCCGCCCGCCAAAGGGGGGAGGGCCGGCTGTGGGAGACGATCCGCGACGGCGCACGCGAGCTCGACGCACGTCTGGCCTGCGAGGATCGCGCCGCGCTCGCGGGGTTCCGCGCGCTCCTGCGGGACGAGCGTGCGAGCGCGGCCCGGCGGCCGATCTCTTTGCTCATCGAGCGCGCGCTCGAGGCGACAGGCTACCGGCGGCATCTGCTCGGGCTCGATTGGGGAGAGCGGCGACTGGCGAACGTCCACAAGCTGCTCGCCCTCGCGCGCCGGTTCGAAGCAGACGAGGGACGCGACCTGCGGGGCTTCCTCGACTACGCGGCCGGCCTGCAGGACGCGGCCGGCGGAGCCGAGGCCGATGCGCCGGTCGCCGGCGGCGAAGCCGACGCGGTGCGCCTGATGAGCATCCACGCGGCCAAGGGCCTCGAGTTTCCTGTGGTGTGCATCGCCGACCTGGGACGCGCGCAGAACGTGAGCGTCCCCGATCTGCTCGTGGACGGCGACCGCATGGGCCTGCGCCTGGTGGGACTCGACGGTGCCGAGGCGACGCCTTCGCTCGACTTCGAGGAGCTGTGCAGGGAGCGCAAGCGCGCGCAGGCCGAGGAGGAGGACCGGATCCTGTACGTCGCCATGACGCGGGCCCGCGAACGGCTGCTGCTGAGCGGTGCGGTCGACTTCGAGCGCTGGCCGGAGCAACGCCAGGGCGCGCCCGCGATCGCCTGGCTCGGCCCGGCGCTGGCCGCCGAGCTGCCCGCGCTCGTAAAGGCCTCCGAGCAGCCCGTGTGGGATCTGGAGGTCGGCGCCCCGGGGGGATCACGCGTGCGCTTCAGGCTTAACGCGCCCGGCATGGCGGGCGCCGAAGCGAGCCCGGACGGCCAGGGCCTGGCCACGCAGAGCACGGCCGCAAGGAGCGCGGCCGCGGGGAGTGGCGCCATGCAGAGCACGGCCGAGGAGGGCCCGGCCGAAGAGAGCCCGGGGCAGGCGGACCTCGCGCCGGCGCTCGGGCCGCCGGGCGACCCATCGCCGCCGCGGGAGATCGGGGCGTTCAGCTACACGACGCTGAGCGAGCTCGAGCGTTGCGGATACCGCTACTACCTCGAACGGGTCCTTCACCTTCCGGAGAGCAGCGCGCGGCCACGGTCCTCGGCGGACGGTCTCGAGGCGCGGGCGCGCGGCACGCTCGTTCACCGGCTGATGGAGTCGGTCGACTTCGCCCGGGCCACGCCGCCGTCATCCGGCGATGTGGCACGCGTCGCTCGCGAGCTCGGCCTGCGCCTGCGGCGAGGCGAGCGCGAGGAGATCGCGGCGCTGCTCGGCGGCGCGCTGGGCGCGTCCTCTGCCTCGGCGCCGCCCGCGCGGGTGGCCGCCGCCGAAGTGCTGCGGCGCGAGCACCCGTTCGCGTTCTCCCTCGGGCCGCAGGAGCCGCTCATCACCGGGGTGATCGATCTGCTCGCGCGCGAGGCGGACGGGGGGTGGATGGTGCTCGACTACAAGAGCGACCGCATCGGTGCGCAGAAGGACCTCGAGGGGCTCATCGAGCGCGACTACGGCGTCCAGCGCCTGCTCTACGCGCTGGCCGTGCTGCGCGACGGCGCGCCGGCGGTCGAGATCGTCCACTGGTTCCTCGAGCGTCCGCAGGAGTGGGCGTCGGCCCGCTACGGCGCCGCCGAGAAGGCGCAGCTCGAGGAACGCCTCAGAGAGCGCATCGAGCACGCGGCGGCACGCGCCTTCACGGTCGCCGAGAACCCTCATCGCGGCCTCTGCATGACGTGCCCAGGCCGCGCGCGGCTGTGCTCGTGGGGCGATGCCGAGACGCTCGCGGAGCGGCCGGGTCCGTCGCCCGCGGATCGACATCCGGCGGCCGGCCGTCCGGGGGCCCCCTGAGAGGCCCCTGAAGTCCCGTCTGGCGGCCGGTTTTCGCCGTGTCTGCGCTGCTACGCTTTCCGAGTCCGCCTCAGGTGCCCGCCTGCCTGTGCCCCGGTCGGTGTGCCCGCGCGGGGCCTCCGTGCGGGATGCACTACCCGAACCGAGCACATCCATGACTTCGCATATCAAGCAGCCGCCAAGGGCCGTGGGACTTTACGACCCCCGCTTCGAGCACGACGCGTGCGGCGTCGGCATGGTCGCGCGGCTGGACAACCGGCCCACGCACGAGGTGGTCACGCGGGCGATCACCGCCCTCGAGAACCTCGAGCACCGCGGCGCCTCCGGCGCGGACCCCTGCACCGGGGACGGCGCCGGGATCCTCATGCAGATGCCCGACGAGCTGCTGCGCGCGGTGGTCGACTTCGAGCTGCCGGCGCCCGGCGCCTACGGGGTGCTGATGTGCTTCATGCCGACCGACTCGGCCGCCCGCGGGCGGATGGAGCTCCTGCTCGAGCGCGTGGTGCGTGAGGAGGGCCAGCGGGTGCTCGGGTGGCGGGATGTGCCGGTGGACCCCGAGCACACCGGCGAGGTCGCCGGCGCCTGCCGCCCCGAGATCCGCCAGCTGTTCGTCGGCGCCGGGTCCGAGGAGCAGGGCGAGGGGTTCGATCAGGAGGCCTTCGAGCGCAAGCTGTATGTGATCCGCCGCGTGTGCGAGCTGACCGCCGGGGAGCCGGGGCTGTACGTGGCGTCGAGCTCCTCGCGCACGATCAACTACAAGGGCATGCTGATCAGCTACCAGCTGGCGGCGTTCTACCCCGACCTGAGAGACGAGCGCACCAAGAGCGCGCTTGCGCTGGTGCACTCGCGCTTCTCCACCAACACCTTCCCCAGCTGGGAGCTCGCCCACCCCTACCGGGTGATCTGCCACAACGGTGAGATCAACACGCTGATGGGCAACGTCAACTGGATGCGCGCCCGCGAGAGCGAGCTGCACAGCGAGCTGTTCGGCGAGGACCTCGCGAAGCTCCTTCCCGTCGTGAGCCCGGGGAACTCGGATTCTGCCACGTTCGACAACGTCCTCGAGCTGCTGCTGCTCGCGGGCCGCTCGCTGCCGCACGCGGCGATGATGATGATCCCCGAGGCCTATCGCAACCGCGACGATCTGCCCGAGGAGCTGACGGGCTTCTACGCCTTCCACTCCTGCCTGATGGAGCCGTGGGACGGGCCGGCCTCGGTCGCGTTCACCGACGGGCGGGTCGTGGGGGCGACGCTCGACCGCAACGGCCTGCGGCCCGGCCGCTGGGTGGAGACGACCGACGGGCACGTGGTGCTCGGCTCGGAGTCCGGCCTGCTCGACATCCCCCCCGAGGAGGTCCGCCGCCTCGGGCGCCTTCAGCCGGGCAAGCTGTTCCTGGTCGACCTCGAGCGGGGGCGCATAGTCGAGGACGAGGAGGTCAAGCGCGAGGTCTCCACCCGCCGGCCCTACGGCGAGTGGTACAAGCGCAGCTCGGTTCCCTTCTCCGAGCTTCAGCCGTCCGACCAGGTCACGCTCTCCGACCAGCCGCTGCGCACCCGCCAGCGCGCATTCGGCTACTCCCAGGAGGACCTGCGGGTGCTGCTCACGCCGATGGCGCGCGACGGCCAGGAGCCGGTCGGGTCGATGGGCAACGACCTCTCGCTGGCGGTCCTCTCCGAGCAGGCGCCGCCGCTGTTCTCCTACTTCAAGCAGCTCTTCGCTCAGGTCACCAACCCGCCGATCGACTCGATCCGCGAGGACATCGTGATGAGCCTCGCGACGAGTCTCGGCACCGAGCGCAACCTGTTCGACGAGACACCCGAGCACGCCCACAAGCTGGTGCTGAGCCAGCCGATCCTGCTCAACCGGGAGCTCGAGACCCTGCGCCACGTGTCCCACGAGGTGTTCGCCGCGCGCACGATCAACATCACCTGGGCGCTCGAGAAGGGCCCCGCCGGGATGGCGGAGGCGATCGAGCGGATCTGCCGCGAAGCGAGCGAGGCGATCGAGCAGCGCGTGAACATCATCGTCCTGTCCGACCGGCTGATCGGCCCCCGGCGCGTGCCGATCCCCTCGTTGCTGGCGGTGGCGGCCGTCCACCACCACCTCGTGCGTGCGGGCACGCGCCTGCGTGCGGGGATCATCCTCGAGTCCGGCGAGCCGCGTGAGGTGCACCACTTCGCGACGCTCATCGGCTACGGGGCGAGCGCGATCAACCCCTACCTGATGCTCGAGACGCTCGACGACATGGTCATCAACCAGGGCGCCATCGTTCAGACGCGGGCGGACGGGAGCGAGGTCGCGGTGAACGCCGTAGATGCGGCGCAGAACGTGGTCAAGGCGCTCGGCAAAGCGCTCCTGAAGACGATCTCCAAGATGGGCATCTCGACGATCCAGTCCTACTGCGGCGCGCAGATCTTCGAGGCGGTGGGCCTGGAGTGCGAGCTGATCGACGCCCACTTCTCGGGCACCGCGTCGCGGATCGGGGGCGTCGGCCTCGACGTGCTGGCCGCCGAGGCGCTCGAGCGCCATGCGCGCGCCTACCCGGCCCCGCAGGACGAGCTGCTGCCCGTCGGCGGGATCTATGCCTGGCGGCGCGACGGCGAGCACCACATGTGGAACCCGGAGACGATCGCGCTCGTACAGCATGCGGTGCGCGCCGCGAACGGCGACGTTCCGGCCGCGATGAACGGCGACCGCGAGGCGCACGCCGCGGTGCGCGAGAGCGAGGCGTTCGCGAGGTACCGCGAGTACGCGCGGGCGATCAACGAGGACGCCGCGCGCAAAGCCACCCTGCGCGGGCTCTTGAGATTCGGCCCGGAAGGCCCGCAGGGGTCCGGCCCGGGGGCACCCCGCTCGATCCCCCTGGAGGAGGTCGAGCCGGCCCGCGAGATCGTCAGGCGCTTCTGCACGGGGGCGATGAGCCTGGGGTCGATCTCCCGCGAGGCGCACGAGACGCTCGCCATCGCGATGAACCGCATCGGCGGGCGCTCGAACACGGGAGAGGGCGGCGAGGACCCGGCCCGCTTCACGCCGGACGGGAACGGGGATCGGCGCCGCTCGGCGATCAAGCAGGTGGCCTCCGGGCGCTTCGGCGTGACGATCCACTACCTCGTCAACGCCGACGAGCTGCAGATCAAGATGGCCCAGGGCGCCAAGCCCGGCGAGGGAGGGCAGCTGCCGGGCCACAAGGTGGACTCCTACATCGGCTCGATTCGCCACACGATGCCGGGCGTGGGCCTGATCTCCCCGCCGCCGCACCACGACATCTACTCGATCGAGGACCTCAAGCAGCTGATCTACGACCTGCGCTGCGCCAATCCGAAGGCCCAGGTGTCGGTGAAGCTGGTCTCCGAGGTGGGGGTCGGCACCGTCGCGGCGGGGGTCTCGAAGGCGAACGCCGACCGCGTCCTGATATCCGGCCACGACGGCGGCACCGGCGCCTCCCCGCTGTCCTCGATCCAGTCGGCCGGCGTGCCCTGGGAGATCGGCCTCGCCGAGACCCAGCAGACGCTGCTGCTCAACGACCTGCGCTCGCGCATCGTCGTGCAGACCGACGGCCAGCTGAAGACGGGCCGCGACGTGGTGATCGCAGCGATGCTCGGAGCGGACGAGATGGGCTTCTCCACGGCTCCGCTGATCGCCACGGGCTGCATCATGATGCGCGCCTGCCACCTGAACACCTGCCCGGTGGGGATCGCCACGCAGGATCCCGAGCTGCGCAAGCGCTTCGAGGGCACCCCCGAGCACGTGGTGAACTTCTTCTTCTTCGTCGCCGAGGAGGTGCGCGAGATCCTCGCCTCGCTGGGCCTGCGCACGCTCGATGAGGCGATCGGGCGTGTGGACCTCCTCGCGGCCGGGGACGCGATCGACCATTGGAAGGCGCGCGGGGTCGATCTCTCTCACATCCTCACGCACATCGAGCTGCCAGAGGGCGCCCACCGCCGTCGTGTCGAGCCGCCGCCCGCGGTGCTCGAGGACGCTCTCGACTGGCAGCTGCTCGAGCGCTCCCGGCCGGCGATCGAGGGCTCGCGCGACGGCAGCGCCGCCGGACCCGTGAAGATGGATCTGCCGATCCGCAACCGGAACCGCTGCGTCGGGGGCATCCTGTCCAGTCACATCGCGCAGCGGCACGGGGCCGAGGGCCTCCCGGAGGACTCGATAGCCGTCGACTTCGAGGGCTCGGCCGGCCAGAGCTTCGCCGGCTGGCTGGCACCCGGCGTGACCTTCTCGCTGCGCGGCGACGCGAACGACTACGCCGGCAAGGGGCTCTCCGGCGGTGTGTTCGCGGTGCGCCCGCGTGAGGGCATGGCCGAGCACTTCATCGCCGAGCAGAACGTGATCGTCGGCAACACCGTGCTGTATGGCGCGACCTCGGGCAGAGCCTTCTTCCGCGGGCTGGCGGGCGAGCGCTTCGCGGTGCGAAACTCGGGCGCGAGCGCGGTCGTGGAGGGGCTCGGCGATCACGGCTGCGAGTACATGACCGGGGGGTGCGTGGTGGTGCTCGGCCCGACGGGACGCAACTTCGCCGCCGGGATGAGTGGGGGGGTGGCCTACGTCCTTGACGACGGGGGAGCCTTCGCCGAGCGCTGCAACATGGGGATGGTCGGCCTGGAAGAGCTCGGCGCGCAGGATTCGACCGAGCTGCGCGCGCTCATCGAGGAGCACCACCGTCGCACGGATTCGCCCGTCGCCGCACGGCTGCTCGGCGAATGGCCCGAGCTGCTCGCAAGGCGGGCTTTCGTGAAGGTGATGCCCCACGACTACAAGCGCGTCCTCGAGGAACTCGCCGCGCAGGCCCCGCCCACGGGCGGCGACGTCGCGGGGGCCCTCGCCGCGGGGGTCTCCCCGGCAGAGGCCTCCGCCGCCGGTGCCCGCGCTCTCGAGAATGGCGGCGTCGCGGGCTCCCGGCCGCTCGACGCGGTCGGCACGCCGGCGGCCGAGGAGGAGACGGCCTGATGGGCAAGCTCGGCGGCTTCCTGCAGATCGAGCGCCGCGGCGTTCCCCAGCGCGACCCGCTGGAGCGCGCGCACGACTACCACGAGTTCCTGCTGACGCGGCCGGTCGAGGACCTGCGCCAGCAGGGCGCTCGCTGCATGGACTGCGGCGTGCCCTTCTGCCACAACGGCTGTCCCCTGGGGAACCTGATTCCCGACTGGAACGACCTCGTCTACCAGGACCGCTTCCAGGACGCCATCGCGCAGCTGCACGCGACCAACAACTTCCCGGAGTTCACGGGCCGCCTGTGCCCCGCGCCCTGCGAGGCCGCGTGCGTGCTCGAGATCCGCGAGGGCGATGCGGTCACGATCAAGCAGATCGAGAACGCGATAATCGACCGCGCCTGGCAGGAGGGCTGGGTCGCTCCTCGCCCGCCCCGCCGGGAGACCGGACAGGGCGTGGCCGTGGTCGGGTCCGGCCCGGCGGGGAT
>Ga0209048_10001267_pt1 | contig 26119 bp, 29 predicted proteins | sample FrelakmetCRP12CR_FD_187146 | JGI IMG/M metagenome (GOLD analysis project Ga0209048, IMG submission 187146) | Freshwater lake sediment microbial communities from the University of Notre Dame, USA, for methane emissions studies - CRP12 CR (SPAdes)... | ecosystem: Environmental > Aquatic >... | reverse complement strand
CCCCCCAAGGGTCCAGTCCATCGTCGCCTGGGATTGGATTATTAATGCATTAATGAACTAGAAATAGAATTAGTGCGCGTGCAGCGCCAGCTCAGCCGCCGCGCAGCAACGTGACCGCAAGACCCAGCGCCGCGCAGCCGACGAGCAACGGGATCACGCCCGTCTTCCAGCGAAACAGCGCCGCGATCGCGCCGACGCCGATCAGCGCCGTGATCCAGTCGAATGCGCCGGCCAGTCCCGCGGGCCACAGTACATGCACGGCAAAGAACACCGCCAGGTTGACGATCACGCCGACGATTGCGGCGGTGATCCCGGTGAGCGGTGCGGTGAATCGCATCTGGCCGTGGGTTGATTCGACCAAGGGTCCGCCGGCGAGGATGAACACGAAACTCGGCAGGAAGGTGAACCAGGTGGCGACGCACGCGGCCACCACGCCGCCGGCGAACAGCGCGTCCGGACCGAACACCTGCTTGCTCCAGCCGCCGACAAAGCCGACGAAGGTGACAACCATGATCAGCGGGCCGGGTGTGGTCTCGCCCAGCGCGAGGCCGTCGATCATCTGCGGCGCGGTAAGCCAGCCGTAGTTCTCCACCGCCCCCTGGACGACGTACGGCAACACTGCGTACGCGCCGCCGAAAGTCAGCAGCGCTGCCTTGGTGAAAAACCAGCCCATCTGCACCAGCGTTTCACCCGTGCCGACGGCCCAGGCCAGCGCGCCGAGCGTGCCACCCCAGAGCAGCAACCCGACGCCAACGACCGCGGCAAGCCGCGCCGCACGATAGCGCGCGTGGTCGGGTGTTGGCGTTGCATCGTCGATGACCGCTAGAGCGTGCGGCGCGTCCTTGGCAGCATGCCCGCCACCCGTTGCGAATTGGCGCGGGGCGAAGCGGCCGCCCAGCGCGCCGAGCACGCCGGCGGCGAGCACGATCGCGGGGAAGGGCACGCTGAAGACGTAGATCGCAATGAACGCGGTGGCGGCGATCGCCCACAGCGGCGGCGACTTGAGCGCGCGCGAGCCGATGCGCCACGCCGCATGCAGCACGATGGCGGTCACCGCGGGCTTGATGCCATAGAGGATGCCGGCGACCATCGGAACATTGCCGAAAGCCATGTACACCCACGACAGCGCGATGAGCACCAGCAGCGACGGAAAAACGAACAGCGCCCCCGCGGCGATGCCGCCGCGGGTCCGGTGCAGCAGCCAGCCGATGTAGGTCGCGAGCTGCTGCGCTTCCGGGCCGGGCAGTACCATGCAGTAGTTGAGCGCGTGCAGGAAGCGCGCCTCGGAAATCCACCGCCGCCGCTCGACCAGCTCGTGGTGCATTATCGCGATCTGGCCGGCGGGGCCGCCGAAACTGATCCAGCCCAGCTTCCACCAATACGCCAGCGCTTCGGTGAAAGAAGGCGCTGGCGGCGCGGTGTCGGACGGCACAGCGGACTTGCTCATGCGGCACACACCGGATGTGCCGGAGGCGGCGCTACAGCAGGCCTTCGAGTAACTGCACCGAGACGAGTTCGCCGGCGGCGACGTTGCCCGTGTCGCTGTCGAGCACGATGAAGCAGTTCGCCCGCGACATCGACGAAAGAATGCCCGAACCCTGGTCGCCGGTCGTGCGCACCGTGAAGCCGCCCTTGCCGTCGGGCATGAGAATGCCGCGCTGGAACTCGGTGCGCCCCGGCATTTTCCGGATCGGCGCCGACAGCGGCACCTTGAACGTCGGCAACGGCGCGATCTCGCTCTGGCCCTGCATGATCAGCAGCGCGTCGCGCACGAACTGGTAGAAGGTGATCATCACCGCGACCGGATTGCCCGGCAAGCCGAAGAAATGCGCGGTGCCGATCTTGCCGTATGCCAAGGGCCGTCCGGGCTTCATCGCAATCTTCCAGAACACTACCTCGCCCAGCTTGTCGAGCAGCTGCTTGACGTAGTCCGCTTCGCCGACTGACACGCCGCCCGAAGTGATGACGACGTCGGCGCACTGCGCGGCCGTCACGAACGCCTGCTCGACCTTCTCGGGTGCATCGGCGACGACGCCCATGTCGATGAGGTCGCAACCCAGCCGCGTCAGCATGCCGTAGAGTGTGTAGCGATTGCTGTCGTAGATCTCCCCGGCGGCCAGCGCGCTGCCGACCGACTTGAGTTCGTCGCCGGTAGAGAAGAAGGCGACGCGCAGCCGACGATACACGCCGACTTCACCGACGCCCAGCGACGCGATCATGCCGAGCTCGGCCGGATGCATCCGCTGGCCGGCGCGAAACACGACCTGGCCGGCCTTGAGGTCCTCGCCGGCGAAGCGCCGATTCTGCCCGGCCTTGGTCAGCGCGCCCGGCGCGATTTGCACGCGCCCGGCGGCTTCGCTGGTGCGCTCCTGCATCACCACGCTGTCCGCGCCCTGCGGCATTACGCCGCCGGTGAAGATGCGCACGCACTCGCCCACGCCGATGGCGCCATGCCACGGCTTGCCGGCGAACGATTCGCCGACGCGCTTGAGCATCGTCTCGCCGTCGACCCGCAGATCGGCGAAGCGCACTGCATAGCCGTCCATCGCCGAGTTGTCGTGCCCGGGGACTGCGAGCGGCGACACGATGTCCTCGGCCAGCACGCGGCCGAGCGCACTGCGCACCGGCACACGCTCGACGGCCGTGACGGGTTTGAGGAAGGTGCGGATGAGTTCGCGTGCCTTCGCCACCGGCATCGAGTTCGGATCGTAGTCGTCGGCGCAGGAAGCTTCGCGTAGGGTCTTGGGTTGGGTCATGCGATCGTCGTCAGGAGAAAAGGCGATTCTAGTCCGAGTATAGGTTTGTCGAGCAGGATCACGGCGTGTTCAGGGTCGAGCCGGATGCCGCGGCGGATAACTCGTCGATGGTGTTGATGTTGCGAAAGGCATCGGCCTCGTCGTCGAAGGCGACTTCCACCGTGGCGAGCGTGGCGTACCAGGCGTCGATTTTGCGGCCGCCGGCTTGCAGAAACTGCGTCAGGTGCGGCAACACGGCGCGGCGCACCAGTGCGAATACAGGGTGCGGCTGGTCGAAGGTGCGCGCCACCGCGAGCTCGGCGCCTCCTGCGTCGAGCCCTGCGCGCAGACGCGCAACCAGATCGGCGGGCAGGAACGGCGAATCGCATGGAACAGTTGCGACCAGCGGGTGCGCCGCCGTGGCCAGCCCGACGTGCAGCCCGGCGAGCGGCCCCGCGAATCCACCGATCGCGTCGGCGATGACGCGATGACCGAACTGCGCGTACTCGTCGGCGTGTTGATTGGCGTTGATGAGGATTTCGCCGACCTGCGGCGCTAGGCGGTCGAGCACATGACGCACCATCGGCGTGCCATGCAACAGCACCAGCCCCTTGTCGACGCTGCCCATGCGCCGCCCCTGACCGCCGGCGAGCACGACGCCGGTGACGCCGGGCGGGCGTGTCATGCCGGTGCCGGTGGTTGCGGCCACGGGATCCACGCGACGTGTTCCTCGAAGCGGTAGTGATTTTCCGGCGCTCGGTCGACGGCGGTGGTGATCGCGGCGAGCGGCACATGCGTCTCGCCGGGCCAGCGGTCCGACCTGAAGAAGAGCTTGGTGCCGCAGACCCTGCAGAAGCTGCGGAACGTGCGCGGCGAGGATTCGTAGTCGACCAGATCCGCGGCGCCGGCCTCGACCTCCACCTGTGCCGTCTTGAAGCCGATCCAGGTCACGAAGCCTGCGCTGTGCGAACGCCGGCAGCTCTCGCAGTGGCAGTGCGAACAGAAGCGCGACGGAAAGTGCGCGACGAAGCGCACGCGCCCGCAGTGGCAGCAGCCGCGCGCGAACTGCGGTGCGGCTGCCGCACTCATCGCCGGTGCCCTGCCGTATGCGGCGGGTGGCTCATGCGCCGCCGCGAAAGCGCCCGCCGCCGGTGAACAGCAGGAAGTGCTTGCCGGTGGCGCGGCCGATCATGGTAATCCCGACTTGTTCAGCGATCTCGTAGCCCATCTGCGTGAGCCCCGACCGCGAGACCAGGAACGGTATGCCCATCTGCGCCGCCTTGATGACCATCTCCGAGGTCAGGCGCCCGGTCGTATAGAAGATCTTGTCGCCGCCGTCGACGCGGTCGAGCCACATCTTGCCGGCGATCGCATCGACCGCGTTGTGCCGGCCGACATCCTCCACGAAGTACACGATTTCGCTTGCGCCATCGCGGTTGGTGGCCAGCGCGCAGCCGTGCACCGCGCCCGCCTGCTTGTAGATCGTCTCGTGCACGCGCACGCGGTCGAGCAGCGCGTAGAGCGTCGCGCGGGTGAGCACCGCGGCGGCGGGCAGGCGCACCGAATCGATGTCGGCCATCAGGTCGCCGAACACGGTGCCCTGGCCGCAGCCGCTGGTCGTGGTGCGCTTGCCGAGCTTGGCGTCGAGGTCCTTCAGTCCGCCACGTGTTTGGATGACCACCGCATTGACGTCCCAATCGACCTGCACCGACACGATGTCGTCGAGGCGATCGAGCAGGCGCTGGTTGCGCAGGTAGCCAATCGCCAGCGCCTCGGGCGCGGCGCCCAGCGTCATCAGCGTCAGGATTTCGCGCTTGTCGACGTACAGCGTCAGCGGATGCTCGCCCGCGATCGGCGTGTCGCGCGTGGCGCCGTTCTCGTCGACCGCCGCGACGTTGAAGGTCGACGGCCGCGCGGCGTCGGTCAGCGCCGGACGGTAGGGCGCGTTGCGCGCGTTCATGGCGACCCGGCCGCGGCCTTGCGCAGCCACTGCATCAACGGCAGCAGGTCCTCGAAGTAACCGGCCAAGTCCGCGGGCAGGTCCTTGGGCGGGCGTTTTTTCAGATTGACCTCGACCAGTCCGAAGTAATGCCGCTGCTTGATCGCGTCGATGTGCGGCGTGTCGGCGGCAAAGCCCTTGGGCGGCCGCGCGAGCGCATTCTCGTCCATCATGCTGCCGTAGGTCCTGACGAAGCGCGGATGGTTGAGCGCACGCGTGAGCGTCGCCGGCTTGGCGGCGATGTAGCGCCGGATCCGCAGCAGGATCGCGGGTTCGGGGTTGTAGATGCCGCCGCCGGCAAGCAGGATGCCGCGATGGTCGATTTCGAAGTAGTAGCCGGGCTCGAGGCCGCGCTTGGCGCGATCGCGAATCGCGGCGCTGAAGTGCGTCTTGTACGGTGTGCGGTCCTTGGAGAAGCGCGTATCGCGGTAGATGCGAAACATCGCCTTTTTCGGATCGACCGGCCCGAGCGCCCGATCGAACTTCGCCACGCGGCCGATCACATCACCGACGAGATGCTCGAATTCCTCGCGCAGCACGTCGTAAGCCGGCTTGTTCCAGGCGAACCACGGGCGATTGTTGTTCTGTTCGAGTCCGCTCAGGAAATCGATCAGCGATATCAGGTGCATGCAGGGAGACTCCCAACGGGCCAAGCCGCGCCGCGACAAACTTCACGGCCACATGCCGTCTGGCGCACAGCGGCGTCGACGCAGAGGGTTGCGCGCTTCCGACCTTCGATTGTGAAATCATAACGCGTTTGGCGGGCAATGGGATCCGGGCGCAATGCAAATGAAATGCAAGATCTGCGTGAAAAATGTACGCTGCTGGACAATGGCTTCAGTTCCCTCTTGGGTCGAAGCGGCCCGCGAGCGATGGGCGTGGCGCGGGCAGGCCCGACCACCATTTGCCGTGGCGCCCGGGCCGGGTCAGGAATCGGTGTGGGACTACCCGCGCCCCCCGATTCTCGTGCCCGATCAGCGCCAAGTGGTCGTGCGCTGGGCCGACGTCGAGGTGGGACGCACGCGCCGCGCCGTGCGTGTGATGGAGACATCTCACCCCCCAGGCTATTACCTGCCATGGGACGACGTTGCCAATCATCTGCTGCGGCCAGCACCCGGCGCGTCGTTCTGTGAGTGGAAGGGCCAGGCACAGTACTGGACACTGGTCGATGGCGATCGACTTCTGCCTGGCGTCGCGTGGAACTACCCACACCCGCTTCCCGGCGCCGAAGCCCTAGCGTCACGCGTGGCGTTCTACGCCGGCGCGCTCGATTGTCGTGTCGACGATGCGGTGGTTAGGCCGCAGCCTGGCGGTTTCTATGGTGGCTGGATCACGCCGGAATTGGTAGGTCCGTTCAAGGGCGAGCCGGGCAGCCAGGGCTGGTGAGGTCGGGCGTCGCGCGGCCGACTCGGCCGCGTGCGGGTCGGCGCGGCGCGCGACGCCGGCGTCGCCAGCGGCACTCAAGCCTTGATCGCTCTGGGCAGCGGCCGCAGCATCGCCTGTCCACCACCGATGCGAATGACCTGCCCGGTGATGTGCGTGGCATGCGGCGACAGCAGATACGAAAACGCGTGCGCTACGTCGTCGGGTTCGGCGATGCGGTTGGTGGGAATCAGCGCCGCGGAACGCGCTTCTGCTTCCGGGCTGGCGATGAAGCATTGGGTGAGGGTGGATCGGGTCAAGCCGGGTGCCACCACGTTCACGCGCACGCCTTTGCCAGCGTAGGTCGTGGCGGCACTGAGCGCCAGACCTGTGACCGCACATTTGGCAGCGGCGATGGCCTCGTGGTTGGCAAAGCCTGCTTCGGCCACAACCGAGCTTGTCAACACCGCAACCGCTGGCATCTGCGCTTTGGTCGCCTGCAGCACAAACCACTTCAACACGTGAAATGCCGATGTCGCGTTAATGGCAAACTGCTCGCTCCAGTCCTTCTCGGAAGTCAGGTGCAGTGGCCGCACCACCGTCGAACCCATGCAGTGAGCCAGGCCACCGACAATCCCGACCTGCGCTGCTTTCTCCTGTAGCGCGGCGCTGCCGTCGGCACCCGTGAGATCAGCCGCTAGGGTGTGATGCGTCCCGCCCAGCGATTCATTGAGCGATCGCAGTTTGTCGTCGCTGCGGCCACACAGCAACAATGTGTCGCCGCGCGCGTGCAGGACCATCGTCAGTGCGGAGCCGATGGCGCCTGTCGCGCCCGTGATCACAATATTCATTGCAGAAGGGTTCTTTTATCGGACTGGTGCCAAGGCGATCAAAACGCGGCGCCGTTTGAACGGCCGCCGAGGCGCGCACCACGAGTCTTCAAGCTTCGGAGCTTGCGTTGCGCGTGTCGGTCGGCAGCGCGAGCCCTTCGGCTTGGGCGATGTGCAGTAGCGCGTCCTCGAACAGCACCCGCGCGGAACCGGCGACGCGCTGCAGGTATCGGTGCAGCGTCGCGTCGGCCGGGCCGCGGTTCGCGCATTGCGCGCTGTAGCGCTCGAAGGTGCCGAGGCTGAGTAGAAGCTCGACGACGTGGTGAGGGCACTCGCAGTAAAGCGTCGTCAAGGACCGGGCGAGCCTCGCCAGCGACTGGTCGTCGAAGCGACGGCCCGGGACCGCGTCGAGCGGCGGCAGCGATGATCTCTGCGGTGGGCTTATCGCGTAAGGTGCGATTGCCTCGTGGCAAATTTGTTCGAGTTCGTTGGCGTCGAGGGGCGCACGGGTAACCTTGTGGCCGTGGTCGCGCAGCGCGCCCACCACCGCTGCCGGGCCGAAGCGGTACGCGATGACTGCGCGCCGTGCGCCGACCGTCTGGACCAACGCGTCCACCGCGGCAACCGCTTCGGATTGCAGCGTCGGCAGCTCGATTGCCAGCAGGTCGGCCGAAACTCCGCGCAGCGACTCCGCCGCGCCAACCGCCGTGGCACAAGTGGCGATGATTTCCAGGGTCGGAAGCAGCGCGCAATCGCGCGCAGTTTGCTCCGCCAGCGCTCCGCCAACCAGTACGACACGAAGCGGGCGCGGTGATCCCGCCGTACCGGCCGACATGCCGTAAGACGCCGCGCTCGCTGCGGACCGGATGTTGCGCAGCTCAGCAAGCGACAGGGTCGCGATCGAACTGATGGCGCTCCCGAGAGCGACCAGCTGTTTCATCAAGGTCAGACGGCTTACATCTTCGGCGGAGTACAGGCGATGGCCGCGTGGGCTGAGCCTGGGTCCGACCACACGGTACCGGCGCTCCCACACCCGCAGCGTTTCGACGGGTATTCCCGCGAGGCGAGCGGCGGCGCTGCTGCGGTAGGTCGGCTGGAAGTCGTCGGGCGCCTGCTGGGCGATGCTCATGGCTGAATCTCCTTGCAACATAGACAGCAAATTGATGCCACAGGCGAAGTATGGGCTGTTGAACCGTAAATGACAAGTCAAAGACGGTTCAATATTCGCAAACTTCAAAATAATACTTGACAATGACGGTTCAGTTATCGTATTGTCCATGACAAATATCGTGTACCGCCGACTTGTGGAGTTCAAGCAATGGTCACCTACCACGTTCCAGTTCTGATAAAGGGCTACGCCATCGTGAAGTACCCGCAAGCCAGGGGCGCCGGCGACTATACCGGCGGCCTGCCACGCGATGCTGAAAACGAAGCCTTCGGCAAGACGCCGTTCATCTGCAGCGCCCGCATGGAGGAGTGCACGGTGGCACTGGCCGGTCAGGCGCGAATTGCCGAGTGAGCACATGACACCGGTCCCGACCTGCACGGTCTACTTCGACGGCGCTTGTCCCGTATGCCGCCGGGAGATCGCGCATTACCGGCGGCTGCGCGGAGCCGACGCGATCGCCTGGGTCGACGCAGCGAGTTGCGACGCAACGGCGCTCCCGGGGCTGGACCGATCAGTGGTTCTGAGCCGGTTTCACGTGCAGGAGGCGGACGGCACGCTCGCCTCGGGTGCCGCAGCGTTCGTGGCGATCTGGCGTCGTCTGCCGGCCTTTGCTTGGCTCGCCGTGCTCGCGTCGTATCGACCGGTGCTAGAGCTGCTCGATGCCGGCTACGCCGTCTTCGTGCATGTACGGCGCTGGTGGCGCCCAGCGCAAAGGGTCGTCGCTGGCAATCAGTCGACGCCCGCGAAGTCGCGATGACGACCATCGCCTCGGAAATCGATCGGTTCGATCGTCTCAGCGCGACCTGGTGGAATGGTACGGGGCCGATGCGTCCGCTGCACGTCATCAATGAACTGCAGCTCACGTACGTTCTCGAGCGGGTCCTCGCGCAGTGCGCCGGCGCGGGTCGCTCGACGCTCGATGGCCTGCGCTACCTGCCCGTAATGCACCACGTTTCGTGGATACGCGACACGTCGGTGAACTACATCGCAACTTTCGCCCATGCTAATGCAGCGCGAGGGCTGCTGCGCCGCTCGCCCTGGTCGCCGTCGACTCCGCCCCGGGCCCTCTGCAGCGCTGACCTCTTTGACGTCTTCTGCACTCAGACAAAGGAACACCATGACCACCCGCCGTCAATTCGTAATCACCCTCCCGGCTGCCGCGCTCGTGCTCGCCGCCACGCGCACCACGTTCGCCCAAGCAGTCAAGCTCGAGGAAACGGACCCGCAAGCCGTCGGGCTCGGCTACCGGCACGACGCCACGAAGGTCGACGCGAAGAAGTCTCCGACCTACGTGGCCGGTCGCAACTGCGCGAACTGCCAGCTCTTCCTGGGCAAGACCGGGGAGGCGTGGGCTGCGTGTGGCGCCATGGGCGGCAAACTCGTGAACGCGAAAGGCTGGTGCCTCGCGTGGGTCGCAAAGGCGTAGCCTGCGCGCGACGTTCTTTTATCTGCGCTGACGCGAATGCGATGCATCCTGTGGTCGCGTCTGCGTATCCCGCAACTTGCAATACCCCGTCCGGTTCGCCGGATACATTCCCAGTAGTCGTTCTTCAACCAGGAGATTCACCATGTTCAAGTTCAAGTCCGTACTCGCCTCTGCCGTCGCCGTCGCCGTCCTCGCCAGCGGAACATACGTTGTCGCCGCCGACAACATGCAGTACAACATGAAGGCTGGCACCGCACCTATGGCGAAGTCTGACATCGTCGACACGGCCGTCGGCGCAGGCCAGTTCACCACGCTCGCCAAGGCGCTGACTGCGGCCGGCCTCATCGACACGCTCAAGGGCCCGGGCCCGTTCACCGTCTTCGCGCCGACCGACGCGGCGTTCGCCAAGATTCCGCCCGCGCAACTGAACGCGCTTCTGGCGGACAAGGCTGCGCTTACCAAGGTGTTGACCTACCACGTCGTGTCCGGCGAGATCGTCGCCGCCGACGTGAAGGCCGGCCAGGTGAAGACGGTGGAGGGTCAGTCGCTGACTATCACCACGTCGCCGATGGGCGTGAAAGTGAACAACGCCAACGTGATCAAGACAGATGTCATGGCGTCGAACGGCGTCATTCACGTCATTGACACCGTGGTGCTCCCGAACTAAGGGCCAAGTGATGGCAGGCACAAAGCCCCAGGCAACCGGGGCTTTGTGTTCTGCGGAACCTCCTGCGCCACGCATGACCATTCGATCCATCAAGCGGAGTCCACCATGCGCGTCTTGATGACAGGGGCGACAGGGCTGATCGGCAAGGAATTGGGAAAGTCGCTCGCGGCTCGCGGCGACGAATTGGTATGTCTGGTGCGCGACGTGCCACGCGCTCGCCTGCGGTTGCCGTTTCCAGCTTCATGCTTCGAATGGGACCACCGATGCGAAGTGCCGGCGGAGGCTGTGACCGGCGTCGATGCGATTATCAATCTGGCGGGCGAGCCGGTCGCCGAAAAACGGTGGTCGAACGAGCAAAAGCGCCTGATTCGCGACACGCGCGTTCTGGGAACGCGGCGGCTCGTTCAGGCGGCGTTGAGTCAGGGCGCGCAGCTCCACGCGTTCGTGCATGGTTCCGCGATCGGATTCTACGGTGACCGTGTCGATGCGCCGCTGAACGCGAACAGCGCGAAGGGAGCAGGTTTTCTTGCCGACGTGGTCGGCGCATGGGAAGCAGAACTGCGTCCTCTGACCGAACGGCAACCGGATGTCCGCGTAGCGATTGTACGAACGGGGATCGTACTCGGCCGGCAAGGCGGTGCGCTGGCGAAAATGTTGCCATTGTTCCGGGAATCGGCCGCCGGAAGGCTGGGTTGCGGCAGGCAATGGATGAGCTGGATTCACATCGATGACATTGCGGCGCTGTTTCTGCACGCGCTGGATTCGCAGGCGACCGGCATTTTGGAAGGGGTCGCCCCCCAACCGGTGACCAATCGCGAATTCACGAAATGCCTGTGTCGCTCGTTACGGGTCCTGGAGAACGTCCCCGTGCCGTCGCTTGCGATCAGGGCACTCTATGGCGAAATGGGCGGCGTCGTCCTGGAAAGCGCGAAGATCGAGCCGCTCCGAACGCTTGCGTCGGGTTTTCGCTTTCGCTTCGAGTCGCTCGACCAGGCTTTTACCGATCTATTGACCCCACTTCAGGGATCGACCCGCGAAAAGCTGGCGGAGCAGTGGGTGCCCCACGCGCCGGAGAAGATCTGGCCCTATTTTTGTGATGAAACAAACCTGGAGGAACTCACTCCCGACTTCCTAAGTTTCAAAGTCCTGGGCAAATCGACGCCGGAGATTGGCGAAGGTACGTTGATCGACTATCGCCTCAGGCTCAACGGGATTCCCATGGGTTGGCGCAGCCGCATCGAGAATTGGCAGCCAGCTCGGTGCTTCGTCGACACGCAGGTGAAGGGGCCGTACTCGTACTGGCGGCATGTGCACGAGTTCGTTCCGTTGGCGCATGGAACACTGATGCGCGATGTCGTCCGCTACCGGTTGCCGCTCGGATGGCTGGGGTCGGTGGTGGCCGGCCGGAAAGTCGAGTCGGGCGTCGATGAGATCTTTGCTTACCGTGCGGCCAGGATCGCCGCTCGGTTTGTGACTTGACCGGCAAGGTCTGCGGGCCGGCCATCGAGAGAAGACAGCCGGTCTTCCTGCTTTGCAGGCGTTGCTGATCAGCATCGCCGGCGTCCTTGCTGAACGTGTTGATTGCGTGTCGTCCGGCCGGCGGCGATCTGCGCATCGCGACCGGAAAGTGCTATCGTGACGAGAGCTGATTCGGAGCCCGCCGATTCCGCCTGCAGGCGGGCAGAGCTTCGCAATATTCGAGGATTCTTATGGCCACCAGTCCCACCCCCTTGTTCCGTGGCGATGAAGGCAGCGACGTGCCCGTCTCGGCGCGCATTCGTGCGCGGCTGATACGCGCCAACCAGCGCTACCATGCGAACGACAACATTTCCGCCTTCGTGATGGACGGCGAAGTCGACGCGCTGCGCGCCGAGGTCGAGGCAAAGATGTCCGAAGTGCTGAAGAGCCTGGTCATCGACACGGAAGGCGATCACAACACGCAGGGAACGGCCCGCCGTGTGGCCAAGATGTTCCTGACCGAAGTGTTCAAGGGCCGCTATCACGCAATGCCGGACGTGACCGCGTTTCCGAACGTCGAACAGCTCAACGAGCTCCTGATCGTCGGCCCGATCACCGCGCGCAGCGCCTGTTCGCACCACCTCTGCCCGATACTCGGCAAGGTGTGGATCGGGATCATGCCCAATGAGCATTCCAACCTGATCGGCCTGTCCAAGTACTCGCGCATTTGCGACTGGGTGATGAGCCGGCCGCAGATCCAGGAAGAGGCGGTCATGCAGCTGGCAAACATCCTTCAGGACACGGTCAAGCCCGATGGCCTGGCGATCGTCATCGAGGCCGATCACTTCTGCATGCACTGGCGCGGGGTGAAGGACGACGATTCCCGCATGACCAACAGCGTCATGCGCGGCTCGTTCCTCAAGGACCCCGATTTGCGGCGCGAGTTTCTCTCGCTGCTGAGCCAGAAGAACCGTTGAACCTGATCTGATCGAGGGAGAATTCCATGCTGGTGCGTTTGCTGTACGCGAGCAAGGCGGTCGACGACGTTTCGCAGGAGGGGCTGCTGAGCATCCTGTCGCAGTCCAAGGCGCATAACCCCGCAAGCGGCATCACGGGCGTTCTCTGCTCGAGCGGACGCATCTTTCTGCAGCTGCTGGAAGGGGGGCGCATGCAGGTCAATGCGCTGTACAACCACATTGCCGCCGATCCCCGTCACACGGACGTGGTGATTCTTTCCTACGAGGAAATCAGCGAAAGGAAATTCGCCGGCTGGTCGATGGGCCTGGTGAAACTGGAGCGCGCGAATCCATCGCTGCTGCTCAAGTACTCGGAAAGCGCCACCCTCGATCCTTATGCCGTTTCCGGCAAGGCGTCGATGGCGCTGTTCGACGAATTGATGGCCACGGCGTCGATCATGGGCCACGCCGACTTTGCCGGCTGTGCGCGCTAGCCCCCGATATAGCTCATTTCGACCTTGGGCAACGCCACCGTGTTCGCCGACCGGATTTCCGAATAGCGGTCGGCGCGCTGATGCCAGATCGCCGCCAGATAGTCGCTGATGCGCGCATCGTCTGCACCCGTGCGCAGCAGCGCGCGCAGGTCGTGGCCGGTCGTGGCGAAGAGGCAGGTGTAGAGCCGGCCGTCGGTCGACAGGCGCGCGCGCGTGCAGTCGCTGCAGAATGCCTGCGTCACCGACGAGATGACGCCGATCTCGCCGCTGCCGTCCGCGTAGCGCCAGCGTTCGGCGACTTCGCCGCGGTAGCTGGCGTCAGCCGGCTCGAGCGGCATTTCGCGCCCGACGATGCGCACCACTTCCGCCGAGGGAACGACGTCATCGAGCCGCCAGCCGTTGGTGCGGCCGACGTCCATGTACTCGATGAAGCGCAGGATGTGGCCGCTGCCCTTGAAACGGCGCGCCATCGGCAGTATTTCGTGCTCGTTCATCCCGCGCTTGACGACCATGTTGACCTTCACCGGTGCGAGGCCCGCGGCCGCGGCGGCATCGATGCCTTCGAGCACCTTGGCGACCGGAAAGTCGACGTCGTTCATCGCCCGGAAGACGCCGTCGTCGAGCGCGTCGAGGCTCACGGTGATGCGGTTGAGGCCTGCGTCCTTGAGCATCCGCGCCTTGGCGGCGAGCGCCGAGCCGTTAGTGGTGAGCGTGAGGTCGAATCCGCCGATGCCGGCGAGCATGGCGATCAGGCGCTCGATGTTCCTGCGCAGCAGCGGTTCCCCGCCAGTCAGGCGGATTTTTTCCACGCCGTGCGCCTTGAACGCGTGCGCAAGCCGGGCGATCTCCTCGAAGCTCAGCAGTTCCGCGTGCGGCAGGAACGGATGGTCGCGGGCGTATACGTCCTTGGGCATGCAATAGACGCAACGGAAATTGCAGCGGTCGGTGACCGATATGCGCAGGTCGCGCAGGGCGCGGCCGCGCGCATCTGCGAGCAGGCCGGTGGGCGCGACCGACGGCGCCGTCGCCGCGTCGGGCACGCTGCCGCCGCGGGCGCTGCGGATATCGGCGAGAGGAATGACCTTGACCATGTTGCGCTGAATGCGCGCTCGGTTGCGTTCCGGGACTGGCGATCTTAGCAGAGGCCGGAGCCTCGCGCAGCGCTGGAGTATCATGCGCACCATTCGCGCGCTGCGCCTGAACAGAAATCCATGACGAACGTGCGGTTTTTCGTCGCCATCCTCGTCGAGCGTGTGCCGCTCGCCAATCGCTGGGTAAGCGAACAGTGGCGCGTCGCGGCAGTTCTGCCCGATGCGGACCCCGGTGCGCCGCCGCGCAAGGTTGTCGACGACGCGACCCGCACCCAGTGGCGCGTGACCGGACACGCCATCGAGCTGCAGCGCTCCGAGAGCGAAGGCTATTTCCTCAACCTTACGTCGCCGCAACCCAAGGTCTTCGTGATGTGGCGCAGTGCCGACGCCGATGGCATCGACGCCGGCGAGGCGGAACTGAAGTTGCGCCCGCACCTCGTGACCGTCAGCTACAACGAAGCGGGCCGCCTGCTCGACGGTGGCGAGAATGTCGACGCGGTGCCGCTGCCGCCTGAAATACATGCCTGGATGCTGCCGTTCGTCGCCGAGCATTACAAACCGGAACCCAAGCGCAAGGTGCGTCGCAACCAACTCTACGAACGCGACGGCGCGCCGCCGGACAAGGCCGGCAGATGACTGCCAAGCCCGGACCCGACACCGCGGCGCCGGACGGTCTTTCGCTCCGTCGCTGGTCGCGCCGCAAGCTCGAGGCGGCGCGCGAAGCGCAACCCAGTGCGCCGGCTGCCGCCGTGCCCGCGACGACCCCCATCGAGCCGCCGGCCGGGACGCCCCCCGTAGCCGGCGCCGCGACGCCCGCTGCGCAGCTGCCGCCGATCGAGTCGCTCACGCTCGAATCGGACTTCACCGCCTACTTTCAGCCGCAGGTCGACGACGTGCTCAAGCGCGCCGCGCTCAAACAGCTGTTTCGCGATCCGCGCTTCAATATCATGGACGGGCTCGACATTTACGTGGGCGACTACACCCAGTCCGACCCGATCCCGGACCACATCCTGAAACAGCTCGTGCAGGCGCGGGCCATCTTCAATCCGCCCAAGACGATGCTCACGCCGGAGGGCTACGTAGTCGACGTGCCACCGGAAGACGCGCCCGCGACTCCCGAAGCGGAGCCGCCTGCTGCCCTGCCCGATCCGGCTGGCGTGACACGCACTGCGATCGATCACGCCAGCACGGCGATCGCTGCGGACGAAACGCCGGCGGTGCCTCCGACCGATCGCAAGCCCGACCCCGCGGCCAACCGGTCATGAGCGTGCGCGACAAGACGCTGCACATCTGCAACTGCAACGGCACGCTGCCACTCGACGGCACCGCGCTGGCGAGGGCGCTGGAGCTCGCGGGGCCGCTGCCGATACACACGCAGCTTTGCCAGAAGGAACTCGCCGCCTTCGCCGATCGCGCCGCCGGCGACGTCGTCGTCGCGTGCACGCAGGAGGCGCGGCTGTTCGGCGACCTGGCGGAGGAGGGCGGCAAGACGCAGACGATCCGCTTCGTCAACGTGCGTGAGTCCGCGGGCTGGTCGGCCGAGGGGCGCGCCGCGATGCCCAAGATCGCCGCGCTGCTCGCCGTCGCCGCGCTGCCCGAGCCCGACCCGGTGCCGCGCGTCGCATTCAAGTCGGAAGGCCAGCTGCTCATCGTCGGCCCTGCAGGGGCGGCGATGTACTGGGCAGAGCGCTTGCAGGCCCAGCTTGCGGTGACGGTGCTGTTCACCGACAACGCGCGGGGCAGCGAACTGCCGCTACAGCGTGACTATCCGGTGTACAGCGGCAAGCTGGGTGGCGTGCGCGGCTGGCTCGGCGCTTTCGAGGTCGACTGGACGCAGGAAAACCCCATCGACCTGGACGTGTGCACGCGCTGCAACGCGTGCATCAAGGCCTGCCCCGAAAACGCCATCGACTGGAGCTACCAGGTCGATCTCGACCGTTGCAAGGATCATCGGCAATGCGTGACCGCCTGTGGCGCGATCGGCGCCATCGATTTCGACCGGCGCGGCACGGCGCGCCATGAACGCTTCGACCTGGTGTTCGATCTCGGTCGAGAGGCCGCCTTGAGGATGCATCAACCGCCGCAGGGTTATTGGCACGGCGGCGCCGATCCGATCGTGCAAGCGGCCGCGGTTACCGAGCTTGCGCTGGCCGTCGGCGAATTCGAAAAACCCAAGTTCTTCAACTACAAGGCGTCCATTTGCGCGCACAGCCGCTCGCTGCAGCCAGGTTGCGACCGGTGCATCGACGTCTGCTCGACCGACGCCATCGCCGCCGACGACGACCACATCCGCGTCGAACCGCATCTGTGCATGGGCTGCGGCGCCTGCACCACGGTATGCCCATCGGGAGCGCTCACCTACGCGTATCCCGGCGTTCCTGACTTGGGCACGCGCATCAGGACCTTGCTCGCCACCTACCACGCCGCCGGCGGTCGCGACGCCTGGCTGCTGTTCCACGACGCTGCCGGACGCGCCGTCATCGACCGCCTCGGCCGCCACGGCAAGGGGCTGCCCGCGCGCGTCATCCCGGTCGAGCTGCACCACATGGCGGCCACGGGCCTCGACGTCTGGCTGGGCGCGCTCGCGTATGGCGCCGCCGGCATCGCGGTGCTCGCGACCGGCGCGGAAGCACCGCAATACGCTGACGCGCTCGGCCAGCAGATGAGCTTCGGGCAGGCCATCGTCCAGGCGCTGGGCTACCAGGGCGAGCACTTCGACCTGCTGCGCAGCGCCGACGCCCCGTCGCTGGAAGCCGCCATCTGGGCGCTCGACCCCGCGCTGCCGGTGCGCACCAGCGCGACCTTCCACTGGGGCGCCGACAAGCGCACGACCATCGGCCTCGCACTCGACCACCTGCTCGCGCACGCGCCGACGCCGGTGACCACCATCGCGCTGCCCGTCGGTGCTCCGTTCGGCGCGATCGACGTCAACCGTGACACCTGCACCCTGTGCCTGGCTTGCGTGGGCGCGTGTCCCGAAGGCGCGATCCTCGACCATCCGCAGGCGGAAGTGCCGCAGCTGCGTTTCATCGAGAGTCAATGCGTGCAGTGTGGTCTATGCGCGGCGACGTGTCCCGAGGATGCGATCGCGCTGCTGCCGCGGCTGCTGCTCACCCCGGAAGCCAGGCAGCCGCGCACGCTCAACCAAGCGACGCTGTTCAACTGCATCCGCTGCAGCAAGCCGCTGGGCACCGACAAGATGATCGCCAACATGCTCGCCAAGCTGGCGGGCCACTCGATGTTCGCCGAGCCGGGCGCGCTGGAGCGCCTCAAGATGTGCGCCGACTGCCGTGTCCTCGACAAGATGGAAAAGGATCTGCGCCCCCCGCGCTGAAACCGCATGACCGACGGAATGGAAACGGCGCCAGTGCTGTTCACACCGCGCATCGAGCCCGAGGACCAGGCGCGTGCCGATTTCTACGCCCTGCTGGCGCGGCTCTATCGCCAGGCGCCCGACGCGGCGTTGCTCGCCGCGATTGCCGCGGCCGATGAACTGCAGGCGACGTCTGGCGCCGAGCACGGCGAGGCGCTGGCCGTTGCCTGGCGGGACCTGGTCGCGGCCAGCAGTGTTATGGAACCGGACGCGGCGAGCGAGGAGTACCAGGCCCTGTTCGTCGGGGTGGGACAAAGCGAGGTCAGCCTGCACGGGTCGGCCTATGTCAAGGGAACGGGCGGCGGACCGCTGCTGGTGCAGGTGCGCGAGGTGCTGGGCACGCTGGAACTGGCGCGAGCGCCTGGCTCCACCGTGTACGAAGACCACCTCGCGGTGCTGTTCGAAACCATGCGCCTGCTGATCCTCGGCACCGGCCGCGAGCAACCGCACTCGATCGACGTGCAGCGTGACTTCTATTCCGCCAACATCGCGCCGTGGGTCACGAAATGCTGCAACGCAATAAGCACAAAACGTGTTGCTAATTACTACGTGCGCGTAGCACAATTCACCAGTTTCTTCATGGCGGTCGAACGTGACTCGTTCGCCATCGAGGGTTAGCCGATCGGCGAAACGTTCAGATCGTTGCAGCACCCATAAAGTCACGAGTTGTTTTTTGGAGATGCGAATGAGTACGGTGAATTCCGATGGTCGCTCCAAACCCGCTCCGGAAGTTTCTCCCGCACCTCGCGCCAACTTACGTCGCCGCGGATTCCTGCTGACGCTCGGCGTTGGCGGCGCAGGCGCCGCCGCAGTTGCGGTGCGCGGCTTATCGACACCCGCTGCCGTGAATGTCGCTGCCGATACCGTCAGCGACGAAGGTGGCTACGCCGCCACCGCGCACGTCAAGCAGTACTACGAGACGACGAAGCTGTAGTGCGCGTCGCGTTCCCAGCGCTGCCCCGTTTCTGCACATACAGGATGGTGTCGCGCAAGCCTGCGCTCGCCATCGCGACGGATTCATAGGAGGAGGAAGGACCATGCTGCTCACCAAAACCCGTGATGGTTCCAGTGCAGCACGTCCACGTCTCCGCCGCGTCGCCGGGGCTATGCACCCGACGATGGACCGGCGGGCGTTTCTGAAGCGTTCGGGTCTCGTTGCCGGGGCTGGGGCGTTTGCAAGCCAACTGCCGTACGAACTCGTCGGCCGCGCCGACGCGGCGGCCGATGGCGCGGCGAAGAAAGTCGAAACCAAGCGCACCGTCTGCACCCACTGCTCGGTGGGTTGCGCGGTCGACGCCGTCGTCGAGGAAGGCGTGTGGGTTCGCCAGGACCCGGTGTTCGATTCGCCGCTCAACCTCGGCGGACATTGCGCCAAGGGCGCGGCGCTGCGCGAGCACGGCATGCACGAGAATTCGCACCGGCTCAAGACGCCGATGAAGCTCGTCAACGGCAAGTGGCAGCAGATGAGCTGGGACGCCGCGATCACGGAAGTCGGTGATCGCCTGCTGGCGCTGCGCAAGGAATCGGGACCCGACGCGGTGTTCTGGGTCGGTTCGTCCAAGCACAACAACGAGCAGGCCTACCTGTTGCGCAAGTTCGTGTCCTTCTGGGGCACCAACAACTGCGACCACCAGGCGCGCATCTGCCACTCGACCACCGTCGCCGGCGTTGCCAACACCTGGGGCTACGGCGCGATGACCAATTCGTACAACGATATGCAGAACACCAAGTGTGCGCTGTATATCGGCTCCAACGCCGCCGAGGCGCACCCGGTGTCGATGGTGCACATGCTGCACGCCAAGGAAACAGGCGCGCGCATGATCGTCGTCGATCCGCGCTTCACCCGCACCGCGGCCAAGGCGGACGAGTACGTGCGCCTGCGCTCGGGAACTGACATTCCGTTCGTGTTCGGCGTGCTCTATCACGTGTTCAAGAACGGCTGGGAGGACCCGCAGTACATCCACGACCGCGTCTACGGCATGGACAAGGTCAAGGAAGAGATCATGACCAAGTGGACGCCGGACAAGGTCGAGGAAGTCACCGGCGTGCCCGAGGCGCAGGTCTACAAGGTCGCCGAAATGATGGCCAAGAACCGGCCGTCGACCATCGTCTGGTGCATGGGCCAGACCCAGCACACCATCGGCAACGCCATCGTGCGCGCGTCGTGCATCCTGCAGCTGGCGCTGGGCAATGTCGGCGTGTCCGGCGGCGGCACCAACATCTTCCGCGGGCACGACAACGTGCAGGGCGCGACCGACGTCGGTCCGAATCCCGATTCGCTGCCCGGCTACTACGGCCTCGCGACGGGCGCTTGGAAGCATTGGGCCGCCGTCTGGGGCGTCGACTACGAATGGATCAAGAAGCAGTACGCGTCGCAGGTCATGATGGAAAAGAGCGGCATGACGGTGTCGCGCTGGATCGATGGTGTGCTCGAAAAGAACGAGCTGATCGACCAGGACTCGAATCTCCGGGCCATGGTGTACTGGGGGCACTCGCCGAACAGTCAGACGCGTGGCAAGGAAATGGTCGAGGCGATGGCGAAGCTCGACACGCTGGTGGTTATCGATCCCTATCCTTCCGCGTCGGCGGCGATGGCGGCGATGGTGCGCAAGGATGGCGTCTATCTACTGCCGGCCGCGACCCAGCTCGAGACGTCCGGGTCGGTGACGGCGTCGAACCGCTCGATCCAGTGGCGCGAGCGCGTGATCAGCCCGATGTTCGAGTCGCAGACCGATCACGCCATCATGCTTGCTTTCGCGCGCAAGTTCGGCTGGGACAAGGAGTTCATGACCAACTACAAGCTGGTCAAGCCGGATGCGAACAAGTTCGACGAGCCGGAAACCGAATCGATCCTGCGCGAAATCAACAAGGGTACGTGGACGATCGGCTACACCGGCCAGTCGCCGGAGCGGCTCAAGCTGCACATGCAGAACATGGCGACCTTCGACGTGAAGACGTTGCGCGCCAAGGGCGGTCCCTGCGACGGCGACTACTTCGGCCTGCCGTGGCCGTGCTATGGCACACCGGAATTGAAGCATCCCGGTTCACCCAACCTGTACGCCACCTCGGTGAAGATGATGGATGGGGGCGGCTGCTTCCGCGCCAACTTCGGCGTCGAGCGCGATGGCGTCGACCTGCTGGCGGCGGACGGCTCGTATCCCAAGGGCGGCGACCTCACCACCGGCTACCCCGAGCTCGACCACGTGCTGCTCAAGAAGCTGGGCTGGTGGGACGAACTCTCCGAGGACGAGAAAAAGGCCGCCGAGGGCAAGAACTGGAAGACCGACCGCTCGGGCGGCATGATCCGCGTGTTCATGAAGAACCACGGCAACCACCCGTTCGGCAACGCGAAAGCCCGTGCCATCGTCTGGAATTTCCCCGACGCCATTCCGACCCACCGCGAGCCGCTGTACTCGCCGCGTCCGGACATGGTGGCGAAGTATCCGACTTCCGCCGACAAGATGGCGTTCTGGCGCCTGCCCACGCTCTACAAGACCATCCAGCAGGACAACATCGCCAAGGAAGTCGCCAAGAACTTCCCGCTGATACTTACCAGCGGCCGACTCGTCGAGTACGAGGGCGGCGGCGAGGAGACGCGTTCCAATCCCTGGCTGGCCGAGCTGCAGCAGGTCAACTTCATCGAGATCAATCCCAAGGATGCCAACGATCGCGGCGTGAAGAACGGCGAGTACGTGTGGCTGAAATCGCCGACCGGCGCGCAGATCAAGGTGGTGGCGCAAGTCACCGAGCGCGTCGGCGCCGGGACCACGTTCGTGCCGTTCCACTTCTCCGGCTGGTGGCAGGGCAAGGACATGCTCGAGTACTACCCGGAAGGTGCGCACCCGATCGTCCGCGCGGAGGCGGTGAACACCGCTACCACGTATGGCTACGACAGCGTGACGATGATGCAGGAAACCAAGACGACGCTGTGCCAGGTCGCCAAGGCCTGAACGACCAGAGAGCCGAGGAGACGACATCATGGCCCGAATGAAATTTCTCTGCGACGCCGAGCGCTGCATCGAGTGCAACGGCTGCGTGACCGCCTGCAAGCAGGAAAACGACGTGCCCTGGGGCGTCAACCGCCGCCGCGTGGTGACCATCAACGACGGCGTGCCCGGCGAGCGCTCGATCTCGGTGGCGTGCATGCACTGCTCGGACGCACCGTGCATGGCGGTGTGCCCCGTCGACTGTTTCTACCGCAGCGACGACGGCGTGGTGCTGCACGACAAGGACCTGTGCATCGGCTGCGGCTACTGCTTCTACGCCTGCCCCTTCGGCGCGCCGCAATTCCCGCAGACGGGCGCGTTCGGCGTGCGCGGCAAGATGGACAAGTGCACCTTCTGCGCCGGCGGCCCCGAACCGAACAACTCCGAGGCGGAATTCAAGAAATACGGCCGCAATCGCCTGGCCGAAGGCAAGTTGCCGGCCTGCGCGGAAATGTGTTCGACCAAGGCGCTGCTCGCCGGCGACGCCGACGTGCTCTCCGACATCTACCGCGAGCGCGTGACCAATCGCGCCGCGCGCGGCACGCCCGGATCGCCGCCGTGGGGCTGGGACACCGCGTACGGACGCCCACCGGTGATGGGCGGCCAGCCGGGACAGCCGGCGCCGGCGGCACAACCCGCGGCGCCCGGAGCGAAGTCATGATCGCCCGCGTTGTGCTGCTCGCCGGCGCCGCCGCGCTGGTGCTCGCCGCATGCGGCGAGCGCCCGCAGGTGATCGAGTACAAGCAGGGCGAGTACCAGGGCAAGCCCGACAAACCGGCGTGGGACAGCGCGAAATTCAACGGCGACCGCGCCGCCTGGGAGGCCGCGATCAAGCAGCGCAACCAGAACCAGAACGAATATCGGCGCACCAACTAGGCGGGGGCATGTTGACACGAAACCTCGGTCAGGCCCTCGCGGCGCTGATTGCAGCGCTGATCGTCGCGGCAAACGTTGCTTCGGCGCAATCGCCGGCGCTCGATCCCAAGGAGGCGGCCGCGGCGAAAACCGAGGCCGTGCAGCAGCGCGTCCAGCCGCTCAACAACCAGCCGGTGTGGAAGGAGGTCCGCTCCGGCGCGCCGCAGGTGACCACCGTCACGGGCAGGGAAACCAACGTGCTCGTGTTGCCGCAAGGTCAGACCTGGCGGGCGGCGCGCAACGACTTGGTCAGTCTAGGCGGCCTGCTGCTCGCCATCGCGGTCGGCGCGCTCGCCGTGTTCTACTTGCTGCGCGGCACGATGGCCGTGGCGGTGAAGCCCGGCGACCGCGTGATCGAGCGGTTCACGCCGCCCGACCGCTACGCACACTGGCTGCTCGCGATCGTGTGGGTCACGCTGGCGATCACCGGACTCGTCCTGTCGCTGGGCAAGACGGTGCTCCTGCCGCTGATCGGCTACACGCTGTTCTCATGGCTCGCGACGGTCGCCAAGAACCTGCACAACTTCATCGGTCCGATCCTGATCATCGCCGTGCCGTGGATGTTCGTGCGTTTCGTGCGCCACAACGGTATCGGCATCGAGGACCTGCGGTGGTTCGCCAACATCATCGGCTATTTCAAGGGCCACGAGTACCCGTCGGGCAAGTTCAACGCGGGCGAGAAGCTCGTGTTCTGGCTGGTGCTGGTCGTCTTCTCCACCGTGCTGGTCGTGACCGGACTCATCCTCGTGTTCCCGAACTTCGACCAGAGCCGCTCGACGATGCAGCTCGCCAACGTCGTGCACATGATCGCGGCGTACCTCGCCATCGCGCTGGCTTGTGTCCACATCTACCTGGGCACCGTCGGCATGGATGGGGCCTACCGGGCGATGCGCGACGGTTATGTCGACGCGAGCTGGGCGCAGCACCATCACCAGCATTGGTACGAGGACGTGGTCGCAGGCAAGGCGCGCGAAAAATTCGTGCAGCCAGAGACCGTCGTCGCACACGGGCAGATGCCGCGGTCCAGGGCGGCCTGACGCAGCACTGCACTTGACAGGGAGACGAGGCAGATGATGACGACATTGCGGGCGCTGTTCGCCGCCGCGTTGGTGATCGCCACCTTCGGACTTGCGCTTGCGAAGCTGCCGCCGGCGCCGCCGCTGGATGACAAGGCCAAGGCCGCGGCCGAGGAGAAGAAGGCCAAGGATGCAGCTGCCGCCGAAGTGGCCAAGCAGCAGCAGGCGCGCGCCGAAGATCGTGTCGCCGCGCGCTACATCGCCGAGCAGAAGGCGATGGGGAAGGTCGTGACGCCGCAAATGGGCCCGACGGCGGCTGCCGCCGCGCCCGCAACTAGCCAGCCGGCGAAGGCTGCAAAAGCCCCAGCGCCGGCGCCGGCCAAGAAATAGCGGCGCCCAACTGTTGGTATCGTCAAACGGGGGCTTCGGCCCCCATTTTGTTGCCCGCGGCGAGCGTCAGGTCAGCGGGTGCATGACGACCGTCCGATAGGCCGGGCGCTGCGCCAGCCGGTCGAACCACCTTTGCAAGTTCGGCAGCTGCGGGCGCTCGATGGGCAGCGCCATCCACCGCCAGACCGCGCAGCCGAGTGCGATATCGCCCATCGTGAAGCTGTCTCCGGCAACATAGGCGCGCGATCCGAGGTGGGTGTCCATGATCGCGAGTGCCGCAGCGGTCTTGATGCGCGACTCTTCGATCGCCTGCAGGTCGCGCTTTTCCGGTGCTGTTCGCACCAGCCCGAGGAACGCCGTGCGTAGCGCTGCCCAGTACACCGTGTGCGTCCAGTCCATCCACTGGTCTGCGAGGGCCCGCGTGCGTGGATCGGCGGGCCAGATGCCGCCGACCGCGTGCTTCGCGGCGAGATAGCGAACGATGGCGTGCGATTCCCAAAGCACGAGCCCGTCGTCTTCGATGGTCGGCACGAGCCCGTTGGGGTTGAGCTGGCGATATTGCGGCGTGTCGACGACGCCGAACGGTCCGCCCGCATCGATGCGCTTGTATTCGACTCCCAGCTCCTCGCAGCACCAGAGCACTTTCTGCACGTTGACCGAGTTGCCCCTGCCCCAGATGACCAGCATCACCGGCTCCTTTGGATTGCACACGATCGGGTCGACACGAGCGACGAGCTCGGCCGGATTGCGCGCCTTCGCCTGACATTGCCGCTGCGCGCGTGCGCCTGTCACCTGTTGACGGCACTGCCGGCGTGCCGCAGCATGGATCGTTACGCCGTTTCCCCGACAATAACATCAGGAACATCCCATGTCCGCCGAGCCGACGCGAGCGCTTGCGCAGTTCGTTGCCGCCGCCGCACCCGCAGCCCTGCCCGACAAGGTCTGCCACGAAGCCAAGCGCGCCATCCTCAACTGGCTCGGCTGCGCGGTGGGCGCCTCCACCCACCCGACGGTGAACCGGGCGCTGGCGGCGCTGCACCCGTTCTTCGGGCCGCCGCAGGCGACGATTCTCGGGCGGCGCGAGCGCGGCGACATTCTCAACGTCGCGCTGCTCAACGGCATGACATCGCACACCTTCGATTTCGACGACACGCACCTGAAGACGGTGATCCACCCGGCAGGTCCCGTGGCGAGTGCCATCCTCGCTCTCGCGGAATACGTGCCGGTAGACGGCAGCCGATTCCTGCACGCGTTCGCGCTCGGGGTCGAGGTCGAATGCCGCATCGGCAGCGCGGTGTACCCCAGTCACTACGACGTGGGCTGGCACATCACCGGCACTGCGGGGGTGTTCGGTGCGGCGGCGGCGGCCGGCAAACTGCTCGGCTTGAGCGCAACGCAATTGATCTGGGCGCTCGGCATCGCGGCGACGCAGGCCTCCGGCTTGCGCGAGATGTTCGGCTCGATGTGCAAGCCGCTGCATCCCGGAGCGGCGGCGCGCAACGGGCTCGCCGCGGCGCTGCTCGCGCAACAGGATTTCACCAGTTCCGCGCACGGCATCGAAGGCAAGCGCGGTTTCGCGAATGTGCTGGCGACCGAGCGCGACTACACGAAGATCGTCCGCGGCCTGGGCGAAACCTGGGGGCTGATGGAGAACACCTACAAGCCGTTCCCCTGCGGCATCGTGATCCATCCGGTCATCGACGGCTGCCTGCAGATGCGCAAGGAACACGCGCTGGCACCGGCGAACATCGCCAGCGTCGACCTGCGGGTGCATCCGCTGGTGCTGGAACTCACCGGCAAGACGCGGCCGGCGTCGGGACTCGAGGGCAAGTTCAGCGTCTTCCACAGCGCCGCCGTGGCGCTGGTCGACGGCGTGTCCGGCGAGGCGCAATATTCGGACGCGCGCGTCCTCGACCCGATCGTCATGGCGCTGCGCGATCGCGTGCGGGCGAGCGTCGACCCCGCCTTGAAGGAAGACGCGGCGCACCTGCGCATCACGTTGACCGACGGTCGCGTTCTGGAACAGCGCGTCGATCACGCCATCGGCAGCCTGGCGCGACCGATGAGCGACGGCGACCTCGAGGCAAAATTCCGCGCCCTATGCGCGCCCATGCTCGTGTCGGAGCAGGTCGATACGCTGATCGACCAATGCTGGCACCTGGAAACGCTCGCTGCCGCCGGCACGCTTGCGCGCATGACGGTGCCGCGATAATGGAGGATCACAGCTGACCAGTGTCTTGCCTGGTGTGCGCC
>Ga0209048_10001266_pt1 | contig 26126 bp, 16 predicted proteins | sample FrelakmetCRP12CR_FD_187146 | JGI IMG/M metagenome (GOLD analysis project Ga0209048, IMG submission 187146) | Freshwater lake sediment microbial communities from the University of Notre Dame, USA, for methane emissions studies - CRP12 CR (SPAdes)... | ecosystem: Environmental > Aquatic >... | reverse complement strand
CGGCTTCGCCGACGGCTACGGCGACGGCTGGCTCGCGGAAATGCGGCGCTCGGCGCAGACCGCCGGCATCAAGATCGTCGCCGAGGAGAAGTACAACCGGACCGACGCGTCGGTGACGGGCCAGGTGCTGAAGCTCGTCGCCGCCAATCCGGACGCCATTCTGATCGCCGCCGCGGGCACGCCCGGGGCGACGCCGCAGAAGGAGCTCGTCGCGCGCAAGTACAAGGGCAAGATCTATCAGACGCACGGGGTGGCCAATAACGACTTCCTGCGCGTGGTCGGCAAGGACGGCGACGGCACGCTTCTGCCGAGCGGCCCGATGCTGGTGTTCGAGCAACTGCCGGATGCGAATCCGCTCAAGAAGACGGCGGCCGACTACATCAACAAGTACGAAGCCAAATATGGCAAGGATTCCCGGTCGACGTTCGGCGGCCACGCGTGGGATGCGTACGTGCTGCTGTCGGCGGCCATTCCGGAGGCGTTGAAGAAGGCCAAGCCCGGTACGAAGGAGTTCCGGCTCGCGCTTCGCGACGCTCTGGAGAACACGAAGGAAGTCGTGGCGACGCACGGCGTGTACACGATGTCTGCGGTCGAGCACAACGGCCTCGACAACCGCGCGCGGACGATGATCAGGATCGACAACGGCAAGTGGGTCCTCGTTAAGTGAACCGGCGCTGACGCGAGGCCGGCTGCGGCACGCCCGCAGCCGGCCTTTTTGTTGAGCAGCCCGCACCGGACAACCCCGTCCATGGACCTGGAGATCGTCGCGCTGCTGACGCAGGACGGCATCACGAACGGCGCCGTCTACGCGCTGCTCGCGTTGGCGCTGGTGCTGGTCTTCGCGGTCACGCGCGTGATCTGGGTGCCTTCGGGCGAGTTCGTCGCCTACGGGACGCTGACGCTCGCCGGCCTGCAGCTCGGCAAGCCGCCGGGGACGATCGGGCTGCTGGTCGGCATGGCGGCGCTGGCGGGCGCGATGGAAGTCTTCGACTGCGTGCGGCGCGGCGAGGCGCGACGGATGCCGCGGCAGCTCGCCCTGTGGACGGGCATGCCGCTGGCGATCGCCGGCATCGGCTGGTGGCTGGCGACACCGGAGCTCCCGTTCTGGGCGCAGATTCTCGTCACGCTGGCGCTCGTCACCCCGCTGGGTCCGCTGCTCTACCGCGTCGCCTATCAGCCGCTGGCCGAGGCCAGCGTGCTGGTCCTGCTGATCGTCTCCGTGGCCGTCCACTTCACGCTGACGGGGCTGGGGCTTTGGTTCTTCGGCGCGGAAGGGTCGCGAACGCCCGAATTCTCGTCGATGTCGTTCGACGTCGGCGGCGTTAACGTCAGCATGCAGAGCCTGCTCGTCGTGCTCACGAGCATCACGCTGATCGGCGCGCTCTACCTGTTCTTCGGGCGCACGCTCTACGGCAAGGCGCTGCGCGCGACCGCGCTCAATCGCGTCGGCGCGCGGCTCGTTGGCATCGCCCCGAATCTCGCGGGATCGCTCACGTTCGCGCTGGCGGCGCTGCTGTGTGCGTTCTCCGGCGTGCTGATCGGGCCGATCACGACGGTCTACTACGACTCGGGTTTTCTCGTGAGCCTGAAGGGTTTCGTCGGCGCGATCATCGGCGGCCTGGTGAGCTATCCGCTCGCGGCGGCGGGCGCGCTGCTCGTCGGCCTGCTCGAGGCGTTCGCGTCCTACTGGGCGAGCGGATTCAAGGAGGTGATCGTCTTCACGCTGATCATTCCCGTGCTGCTGTGGCGCAGCCTCACCACGCACCATCATGAGGAGGACGAATGAGCGCGGCGGGCGAAGCCCAGGCCCGCAGGGCGCGTCGCCGCGCGAGTTCGTGCGCCCGATGCTCGATCGTCGATCACCGCTGCCGGGTGTGGAGGGCGCAATGAGCTCGCGTCGGACGCTGCCCTTCGGCGCGCTCGGTTACCTCGCCTTCGTCGCCGCCCTGGTCGGCATTCCGCTGTTCGCGCCGCAGTTCTGGGTGACGCTCGGCAATTACGTCGGGCTCTACAGCATCGTCGCGCTCGGCCTCGTCCTTCTCACCGGAATCGCGGGGCAGACCTCGTTCGGGCAGGCGGCGTTCGTCGGCATCGGCGCCTACACGACGGCGATCCTATGCACGCAGTACGCGATGTCGCCGTGGCTCAATCTGCTGTTCGGTCTTGCGCTCACGCTGGCGCTGGCGCTGTGCCTGGGGTTCGTAACGCTGCGCATGAAAGGGCATTACCTGCCCCTGGCAACGATCGCCTGGGGCGAGAGCCTGTACTTCCTGTTCGGCAACCTGGAACTCCTCGGCGGCCACACGGGGTTGACCGGGGTGCCCGCGCTCGCGCTCTTCGGCGTGGAGCTGCGCAACGAGCGCTATTTCTATTTCCTGATCTGGGGTATCGCCCTCGTCGCGCTGTGGGCGACGGCCAACCTGCTCGACTCGCGTCCCGGCCGCGCGATCCGGGCGCTGCGGGGCCAGCTGGAGATGGCCGAGGCGTTCGGCGTCGACGGCGCACGGCTCAAGATCGTCATCTTCGTCTACGCGGCGCTGCTCGCATGCATTTCCGGCTGGCTGTACGCCCACCTGCAGCGTTTCGTGAACCCGACCCCCTTCGGCATCAACCAGGGCATCGAATACCTGTTCATGGCCGTGGTGGGCGGCGCAGGAAGCGTGTGGGGCGCGGTCGTGGGCGCGACCGTCATCACGCTGGCGAAGCAGCTGCTGCAGGACATCCTTCCGACGCTGCTCGGGAAGAGCGGCAACTTCGAGATCGTCGTGTTCGGCGTGCTGATGATCGTCCTGCTCCAGCGCGCGCGCGACGGGATGTGGCCCTGGATCGCGCGCCTGCTGCCGAAGCGCGCCCCTGGGCCGGTCCCGGATGCCGAACCCCTTCCGGCGCGCGCGCGCGATGCGGCCGCGGGTTCGCTGCTCGAAGTCCGCGCTGCGCGCAAGCAGTTCGGCGGGCTCGTCGCCGTCTGCGACCTGTCGTTCGCGATCGACGCGGGCGAGATCCTCGGGCTCATCGGGCCGAACGGTGCGGGCAAGAGCACGATGTTCAACCTGATTTCGGGCGCGCTGGCACCCACGGGCGGCGACATCCGGTTCCGGGGCGAGTCGATCGTCGGCTGCAGACCCTACGAAATCGCGCGGCGCGGCATCGGCCGCACGTTCCAGCACGTCAGGCTCGTGCCCCGGATGAGCGTGCTCGACAACGTGGCGCTGGGCGCGTATCTGCGCGGCGGGACCGGAATCGTCGGCGCGGCGCTGCGGCTCGATCGGGCCGAGGAAGCGCGCACGAAGTGCGAGGCGGCGCGCGCGATAACGCGAGTCGGCCTCCTCGCGCACGTCCACGATGCGGTGGGCAGCCTGCCGCTCGGGAAGCAGCGGATCGTCGAGATTGCCCGTGCGCTCGCAGCGGACCCGGCGCTGCTGCTGCTGGACGAGCCGGCGGCGGGACTGCGCTACCTCGAGAAGCGGGAACTCGCGGCGCTGCTGCGGCAGCTGAAAAGCCAGGGAATGACCGTGCTGCTCGTAGAGCACGACATGGACTTCGTGATGGGCTTGACCGACCGGCTCGTCGTAATGGAATTCGGGCAGAAGCTGGCCGAGGGCCGGCCGGCGGACATCCAGCGCAACCCGGCCGTGCTGGAAGCCTACCTGGGCGGGGTGGCGTGATGGCGACGGACACGGGCGTACCAATGCTGGAGGCGAGGAACGTGCGCGTCGCCTACGGCAAGGTCGAGGCCGTGCACGACGTCTCGCTCGACGTCGAACGGGGCACGATCGTCTCGGTCATCGGACCGAACGGCGCGGGCAAGACGACGCTGCTGGCCGCGCTGATGGGCCTGCTGCCGGCGAGAGGCGAGATCAAGTACCTCGGCGAGCGCGCGAATTCGCTCAGCGTCGAACAGCGGGTCGCCAGGGGGCTCATCCTCGTTCCGGAACGGCGCGAGCTCTTCGCCGCGATGAGCGTCGCGGACAACCTCGAGCTCGGCGGGTTCCAGCGCGCGAGGAGCGGCGAGCGCGGCTGGCGCGCGACGAAGGACGAGGTCTACCAGCGGTTCCCGCGGCTCAAGGAACGCCGCGACCAGCTTGCCGGCACGCTTTCCGGGGGCGAGCGGCAGATGCTCGCCATGGGTCGCGCGCTGATGGGAGAGCCGAGGCTGCTGATGCTGGACGAGCCGTCCCTCGGCCTCGCCCCGCTGATCGTCCGCGAGATCTTCAATATCATTGCCGGACTGCGATCGTCGGGAGTGTCGATCCTGCTGGTGGAGCAGAACGCGCGGGCTGCGCTGCAGGTTTCCGATTACGGCTACGTGCTCGAGACCGGCGAGCGGGTGCTCGACGGTCCCAGCGCTGAACTCGCCGCGAACCCGCGCGTCGCCGCGACGTATCTGGGCAAGGGCGTCGCGCCGCGAGCCGAAGGCCAGGGCGTCGCCTAGCGTTCGCCCGGCGCGGCGCCATGGTCGGACCCGCACCGGGACGTCGAGCCGCTCGAACCAAGGGGATCATGGGTCCGAACGCGCAGTCGGCCGGCCGCCGCGACCGTGCGCGCTTGCATCGGTGCCGCACTAGCGCCGACAATGACGCCTCTCGCCGCAGCAGAGGTTCGGGACCGTGCCGGGGTTCCGCCCCGCGGTCCGGCGCGCACTGCCAACCCGTTCCCAACCCATTCCGCCCGTGACCGATCTCTCCATTCCCCCCGTGGGCGCCGCATTGTTCGCCGAGGCGCGGCGCCTGCTGCTCGAGCCCGCCGGCCTTGACGACGCCGACCTCCTGCGCGTGCTCGCCTCGATCCACACCCACGAGGTCGACTTCGCCGATCTCTACTTCCAGTATTCGCGGATGGAGGGCTGGAGCCTCGAGGAAGGCATCGTCAAATCGGGCTCGTTCAACATCGACCGTGGCGTCGGCATCCGCGCCGTGCACGGCGACAAGCAGGCATTCGCGTATTCCGACGACATCACGCTGAACGCCATGGAAGAGGCGGCGGTCGCCGCGCGCGCGATCGGCCGCCAGGGCCAGTCGGCCGTCGCCGCGGCAGGCCGCGTCGGATCCGCGCGGTCGCTGTATGCGCCCGCCGACCCGATCGCCTCGCTGCCGGAAGACGCCAAGGTCGCGCTGCTCGAACGGCTCGAAGGGATGGCCCGCGCGCGCGATCCGCGCGTCAGGCAGGTCATGGCATCGCTCGCCGGCGAATACGAGGCGGTCCTCGTCGCACGCAGCGACGGGCTCATCGCCGCCGACGTGCGCCCGCTCGTGCGCGTGTCGCTCACGGTGATTGTCGAGGACGGCGGGCGCCGCGAGCAGGGGTACTCCGGCGGAGGAGGCCGGTTCGACTACGGATATTTCACCGACGCGGTGCTCGAGTCCTACGCGGCGCAGGCGGTCGGCCAGGCGCTGCTCAACCTCGATGCGCGCGACGCCCCGGCGGGGAGCATGACGGTCGTGCTCGGACACGGCTGGCCGGGAATCCTGCTGCACGAGGCGATCGGCCACGGCCTGGAAGGCGACTTCAACCGCAAGGGAACGAGCGCGTTCTCGGAGCGTGTCGGGCAGCGCGTCGCGTCGAAGGGGATCACCGTCGTCGACGACGGGACGCTCGACCGGCGGCGCGGCTCGCTCAACGTCGACGACGAGGGCAATCCGACGCAGCGCACGGTGCTGATCGAGGACGGCATCCTCAACGGCTACATGCAGGACCGGCTGAACGCGCGGCTGATGGGCGTCGCGCCGACCGGCAACGGCCGCCGCGAGTCGTTCGCGCACCTGCCGATGCCGCGGATGACGAACACGATCATGCTCGCCGGCAGCCACGACCCGGCGGAGATCATCGCATCGGTGCGCGAGGGCCTGTACGCGGTGAATTTCGGCGGCGGCCAGGTCGACATCACCAGCGGCAAGTTCGTGTTCTCCGCGGCCGAAGCGTGGAAGATCGAGAACGGCAGGCTCGCCTATCCGGTCAAGGGGGCGACGCTGATCGGCAACGGTCCCGACGCGCTGACGCGCGTGTCGATGATCGGCAACGACATGGAGATGGACACCGGCATCGGGACCTGCGGCAAGGAAGGCCAGAGCGTGCCGGTGGGTGTCGGACAGCCGACGCTCAAGCTCGACGGTTTGACGGTAGGCGGTACCGGGTAACGATGAACCCCGCGGCAGGCCGGACCGCGGCATCGCGCCGAAGGTATCGCGCGACGAAGCGGCGCCCCGGTGCGCGCGCCCATCGGCGATTCCAGGGCTGTCGAAAAGGTTTACAGTCGCCGGTCCGGGCGCTCGTAACTGTATGATTGCAAAACATGGCATGAAATTTGCCTGACATGATCGACACCAGCCGGCGGCGATGCACTGCCACAAACATCCGGCGTGTCTTCGGCCTGGGCGGTGACCGTGATCAACTGGCAAACTGCGCGGAAGCATTGCGGCGTGCGCCGGGCGCGCGGATGGCCGTGACGCGACGGCGCAAACCGCAATCCGAGGAAGGCTCGCGGCGACGGCGCGCATAGCCGTATCCGAATGGACAGTGATGAAACGCAGTCAATGGACAGCGGAGCGTGCGGGGCATGAGCGCGATGGCCGCGCGGCCGGCGTGCTGGTCCAGCGCCTGCTGGCTCAAGACGACGACGCCCGCGTCCAATTCAGCCTGGGCGTCATCTACGACCGGGGTCGTGGCGTTCCGCGAGACTATGCGGAGGCGATGAAGTGGTTCCGCCGGGCCGCCGAGCAAGGCGAGGTCAAGGCCCAGTACAGCCTCGGCGTCATGTACGAGCACGGCCGCGGCGTGCCCGGGGACTATGTCGAGGCGGCGAAGTGGTATCACGCGGCGGCGCAACAGGGTTTTGCCCGCGCCCAGTGCAACCTCGGTGCCCTGTACGACAGGGGCCGCGGCGTGCCGCAGAGCTCTGCCAATGCGATCCACTGGTATCGAGCGGCCGCCAACCAGGGGGACGCCGTCGCGCAGTTCAATCTCGGCCGAAATTGCGAGATTGGCCGCGGCGGGCCGCCGGACTTCGCCGAAGCGTCGACGTGGTATCGCAAGGCGGCCGAGCAGGGATTCGACCTTGCGCAGTTCAACCTCGGTGTGATGTACGACAAGGGCCGCGGCGTATCGCAGGACCATGCGGAGGCGCTGAAATGGTTCCGCCTTGCCGCGGACCAGGGTCACGCCAAGGCCCAGTTCAATATCGGCATCATGTACGAGCGCGGTCGAGGGGTCGCGCCCAGCGTCGTCGGGGCGATAAGGTATCTTCGCAAGGCCGCCGACCAGGGCGACGCGCGCGCCCAGTGCCGGCTTGGCGTCATATACGAGCAGGGCAGAGGGGTGCTGCAGGACTGCGCGGAGGCCATGAAATGGTTCCGCCGCGCCGCCGATCAGGGCGACGCCTCAGCCCAGAATCATCTCGGCAACATGTACGTCACCGGCGCCGGCGTGCCGGTGAACTACGCGGAGGCCCTGCGCTGGTATCGCAGCGCGGGGGACAGCGGCGATGCGTCCGCCCAGAACAACGTCGGCAACATGTACGCGACGGGTCGGGGCGTGCCGAAGGATTTTGCAGAAGCGATGTTCTGGTATCGCAGCGCGGCCGACCAGGGCGACGCTGCGGCGAAGAACAACCTCGGCAACATGTATGCGACCGGCTCCGGTGTGCCGATGAATCATGCCGAGGCCCTGCACTGGTATCGCAGGGCCGCCGACAGCGGCAATGCGTCGGCCCAGAACAACGTCGGCAACCTGTACGCAACCGGTCGCGGTGTGCCGAAGGACTATGCCGAAGCGATTAAGTGGTATCGCATGGCCGCCGACAAGGGGGATGCCCGCGCCCAGTTCAATCTCGGCGTCATGTACGACAAGGGCCGCGGCGTGCCGCGGGACCGTTGCGAGGCATACAAGTGGTACCGCATCGCCGCGATGCGATTCGCGCCGGCCGACGCGGGGAAGCGCCAGCTGGCTGCAAGAAGCGGCGATCTGGTCGCCGCCCGGCTGACGCAGGCGCAGATCGTTGAGGCGCAGAGACTCGCCCGCGAGTGGAAGCCGAAGTCGTGACGGATGGCCGGTCCCACGGCCCCGCGCCGCACGTATCGCGCAGGCGCGACGGGGCTGTTCGTTTCTAGAGAAAGCCCCTGACCAGCAGATAGAGCACCGCCAGCGTCAGTGCGGCGAGCCAGGGCAGGAGCGCTGCGGGCGCAGTCCGGGCAGCGGGCATCGGCACGCGGCGGTCGGCATCTGGAAACTCGCCGGTTTGCGATGCCGGCGCGGCCCCGTCAGCGCGAATTGCGTCGCTTTGCGGCGCGAACGGATCCTCGCCAACGGCCCGCGCGGATTCCACGGCACGGCCGGCTTCGCCGATTGCCGCCTGCGGTCTCGACACGGCGTTGCCGAACGCCAATTGAACCAGCTCGCGACCGACCCTCTCGGCGACTGCGATGGCATTTTGTTCCACCCGCTTGCGGGAGGCGGCTTCTTCTTCGAGCGCGGCGGCGAGCGTTTCGCGCGCCACCTCTTCGATCACTGCACGCGCCGCCGCATCTGCAACCGGTCTCGCCGCCGCCTCGGCAGCGATCCGGACGCTCTCTTGCAGTTCGGCGCGCGCCGACTCCAGGACCTGGCGCGAAGCGTCCGCTATGGATGCCTTTGCCGACTCCAGCGTATCGAGCACGACGCGCTCGCCGGTCGACTTTACCGTAACCAGAGCTTCCCGCATTTTCTCGTCGCCGGCCTTCTCGGCCACCTGGCGTGCGCCCTCCGCCTCGGCCACTGCCCGTTGTGTGATGGCCTGCGCAACCCGTTCGGCGGCCGCGATCGCACGTTGTTCCACGCGACCACGCAAGGCGACTTCGTCCTCATGGAGGGCCGCGAGCGTTTGGCGCGCCACCTGTTCGACTACGCCGTGCGCCGCTATCTCCGCAACAGGCCTCGCCGCAGCCTCGGCGGCGATCCGGACTCTGTCTTCCAGTTCACCGCGTGCCGACTCCAAGACCTGGCGCGACGCATCCTCCATCTCCACCTTGGCCGACTCCAGCACCTTGCGCGCCGCGCGCTCGGCGATCGACTTGACGCCGACCATGGCCTCCTGCAGCTTTTCGTCGGCGACGACTCCGGTGGACCCGCGCGCAGATTCCGCTTCTTCGACGGCCTTCTGCACGATGGTCTGCGCTGCGCGCTCCGCCGCTGCGATCGCATGCTGTTCGAGCCGGCTGCGAAGTGCGGCCTCGCCTTCACGAGCAGCCTCGAGCGAACTGCGCGCGACCTCTTCGGCCGCCGCGCGCGCGGCTGCCTCGGCGACCGGCCTTGCGGCAGCCTCCGCGGCGATCCTGACGCTGTCCTGCAGATCGGCGGGCGCGAACTCGGCTACCTGACGTGACTCGTCCTTCATCGCCGCCTTGGCCGAATCGAGCGTTTCGCGGGCGACGCGCTCGGCAGTCACCGCGACGGTGGCCAGCGCCTCCCGAAGCTTCTCGTCGACCGCCGTGTCGGCGGACCGGCGCGCGGCCTCAGCCTCGTCGACTGCCTGTCGCACGATGGTTCGCGCAGCCTGCTCCGCCGCTGCGATCGCACGTTGTTCAATCTCGCGCAGCTTGGGTTCGACATCGTCGGCCGCGGCGAGCGTTTCGCGCGCGACCTGTTCGATCATGGCGCGTGCTTCCGCACCTCCGACTGGACTCGTCGCAGCTCCGGCGGCGCTCCGGACGCTCTCCTGCAGATCCGCGCGTGCCGACTCCAGCATCCGGCGCGATGCATCCTCGATATCGGCGCGGGCCGACTCCAGCGTTTGACGTGCGACGCGCTCGGCGGTCGACGGGACCTCGGCAAGCGCCTCCCGGAGCGTCGTATCGATGCCGGTTTCGGCGGACCGGCGCGCGGCTTCTGCCTCCTCGGCTGCCTTCTGGACGATGGTCCGGGCCACCCGCTCCGCGGCTGCCATCGCCACATGCTCGATCTGTTCATTGGTCGTCGCCGCCTCCGCGCGCCAGGAAGCCAAGGCATCCTGCGCCGCGCTGGTCGCGACCGCATGCGCGATACCGAGGGACGCCTCGTCGGAAGTTGCCGACAGATCGGCAATGGCCTCGCGCACGAGTTTCTCGGCCACTTCACGCGCGATTCGCTCGGCAATATGAACGGTATCTTCGGGCGGGGTGGGCGCGGCGGGCGCTGCCGCGGTCACGGGCATGGGGCCGGCTGACCGTACCGGGGCCGCCGCGCGTTCGCCCAGCTCCGCAAGAACGGCATCCAGCGCGTCGTCGCCGAAGGGCTTCTTGACAATACCGTGGGCGCCGCTCTCGTGCGCTCGCTCCCGGTCGCGAGATGTGACATCCGCGGTGCACATGATCACCGGAATGGCTGACGTCCGTGGATTCGCCGTGATCATGCCGGTGACCTCGTAGCCGTCCATGCCAGGCATCATGTAATCCATGAAGATGATATCCGGCGCGTGGTCCTTCAGGTAATCGAGCGCCTCCTGGCCGGAGGCCGCGGTGTCGACATTCAAGCCGCGGGCCTCGAGGGTGCGCTTCAACATCACTCGCGCCACTTTGGAATCATCGACCAACAGTGCTTTGCTAACGTTCATCATGCCCCCAAGGTCAGCTGCAGAGCGGCTTCCGGCGCGCATGGGCCACCCGGGAAGACGCTCCAATATTTCGATTTGGCAAAGTGAGGACGGAACGCACCCGCTGGCGCGGCGACCAGGATGCGCTAGTACCAATCATACGACGTGTGACATGCCGCGCGGATGGAAATCAACGACGTCCGGTTCAACTCGACTGAGCACGATCTGCGGACTCGGCGCGGCGAGTGGACCTGTCCGGACCGGGCGTGCTGAGCGCAGTTTTGCACGTCGCCGGGCAGGTCTGCAAATGGCGCAGCCAACCAAGACGGTTCGGCAGCCGGCACAGGATCCAGTTTGACACGGATGGCCGGTCCAGGAGCGATGTATCGATTCGGGCAGATCCGCGGTTCGGGCACGAGCAGATCATTCGGATCGGGGTCGAAGCTGTTGTGGTGGACAGTACCGCTGTGGACGTGCATCAAAAGGGAACGGGGCTTCCGGGAAGACAGCCCGTGGGTCATTGGCAAGCCGCGCGCGATCGAACAACAGGATCCGTATCGTTGCCGCGGACTCTCGGAAGGCCAGAACCTGCGCGCTGGCGCCAGGCCAGGCCAAGCCACGACGCGCCCAAGGCGCGTTGCGCAGAACCGGAACCCGGCCGGGCCGGATGGCAAGGACTCCGCCGTATGGCCGCAGGTCCGGGCATCGGGGAAAATTTCCGGCGGGGCGGCGATGGCTGCGTGTAGCGAGTCGGCGAAGCGGGTGCAGATCTCTGCCTTTCCAAGTGATCCCCAGGGGGGGCAGCCGTGGCCAAACCGTCACGAGGAATCGCCGCGATGAGTTCATCGTCTGCCGCGCTGCGTGCCGTCTGTCAGGGTCCCGCTCTAGTGCAGCGGCCCCTTGGCCTCCGTCGACGGCATCGCGGGGGCGGGGGAGGCGTGATGCATTACCATCCGCCAGCCCGACGGGGTGCGCAGAAATACGTTCGTGCAGATCGCCGCGCCGCGCGGGCTGCCGTCGCTTCCGAGCGTCACATGCTCGACCGCGCTCTGCATGGCCAGCCCGACCGTCTCGACCATCACGATCTGGTCGAGCCGGAACGTCAGACGCGCGTCGCCCGCGAAGAGCTGGTCCCACCCCGCGCGCACGGCGTCGTATCCGACGAGCCGCGTGCCGCCCGGATGGACGCAGACGATGTCCTCGTCCTCCGCCCACGTCGCCATCATCGCGTCGACGTCCTTGGCCTCGAACGCCTGGTAGAAGGCAATCGCCGCGTCGGCGGGCGTCGTGTAGATCGGCGGCGTGCGGATTTTGGCCATGGCGCGAATCGTGGTTGGGCGTTCAGTTTGCCGGTGCGACGGGCGCAGCCGACGGCTTTGCGGGCAGCGCCGAGCGCGCAAGATCATACACTGCCAGCGGGTCGAGATCGCGCATGCACCGGAAGTGTCCCAGCGGGCATTCGCGCTTGAAGCACGGACTGCAGGCGATTTCGATCCGCGCGATGGTCGCTGCGGCGGACATCGGCGGCGTGTAGGCGGGCGACGACGATCCGAACAGCGCGACGAGCGGGGCGCCGACCGCCGCTGCCGCGTGCATCAGGCCCGAGTCGTTGCTGACGACGATCGACGCAAGCGAGAGGAGGTCAATCGCGGTGCCGAGGTCGGTGCGGCCGGTGAGGTCGCGGATCGCCGATCCCGATTCGCCGGCCGCCTCTCGCACCGCCGCAGCGAACGGCTTGTCGTTGGGGGAGCCCACGAGCCAGACATCCAGCCCGTCGGCCAGGAATCGCTTCGCCAGGTTCGCGAAATGTTCGGGCGGCCACCTTTTGGCCGGTCCGTATTCGGCGCCCGGGCAGAGAACGGCGACGCGCCGATCGGTGCGCAACTCCAGCGCCCGCACTGCGGCGGCCCGGTTCGCCGTATCGGGAACGAGACAGGGCGGTGGCGGCGCCAACACCGGCGCGCCGCGCGGAAGCGCGAGCGCCGCGTAGCGGTCGACGAGCCGCGGGAGCGCAGCGCGGTCGAGCCGCCGCGCGTCGTTGACGATTCCCCAGCGCATCTCTCCCACGTAGCCGGTCCGCATCGGGATCCCCGCAAGCCACGGCACGAGCGCCGACTTCCAGGAGTTCGGCAGCACGAGCGCCCGCGCGTACCCTTGTGCCGAGAGCGCACGGGCCAGCGCACGGCGCTTCGCCCACTCGACGCGGCCATGGCCGATCGTGGACTCGACGACGCGGCCGATGCCGCGCATCCGCGCGTAGATCGGCGCGCACCAGGCGGGCGCGAGCACGTCGACGATGGGATCGCCCTGCGGCGCGCGCAGCCGCGCGATCAGCGGCTCGGACAGAATCGCGTCGCCAACCCAGGAAGGCGCGACGATCAGGATGCGGCCGCTCATCGCCGGGATGCGTGCGGCCGGCGCGGCGTTCCGGAAAGTCGAGGAATGGCGCGCGGAACGCGGCGCTCCATGCCGGCCCTAGTGCCCGCCGCCCTTGCGCGGGCCGCCCGCGAGCCGATAGCGCGTCCCGCAGTACGGGCACGCCGCCTCGCCGGTCTCGGCGACGTCGAGGAAGACGCGTGGATGGCTCGACCAGAGCGGCATCCGCGGGTTCGGGCAGTACGCCGGCAGATCGCCGGGCGCGACTTCGACGGCGGGAAGCTCGCGGGTCTCGGCCATCGTCAGACCTTCTCCAGCCAGGCCTTCTTCGAAGGATTGCGCCCGTTGACGGTGTCGAAGTAGAGCGCCTGCAGCCGGGTGGTGATCGGTCCCCGCTTTCCTTCCCCGATCGGACGGTTGTCCAGCTCGCGGATCGGCGTGACCTCGGCCGCGGTGCCGGTGAAGAAGGCTTCGTCGGCGATGTAGAACTCGTCGCGGGTGATGCGCCGCTCGAGGACCGGAATCCCGAGCTCGTCCGCGAACGTCATGATGCTGGCGCGCGTGATGCCGTTCAGCGCGCCGCTGGACAGATCGGGCGTGTGGAGCTTGCCGTCGCGGACGAGGAAGACATTCTCGCCGGAGCCCTGGCAGACGAACCCCTGCGGATCGAGCAGCATCGCCTCTTCGTAGCCGTCGTGCGTGGCCTCCTGGTTGGCGAGGATCGAGACGGCGTAGTTGCAAACGGCCTTTGCGTTGCACATCGTGACGTTCGGGTGATGGTGCGTGAACGACGACGTCTTGACCCGGATGCCCTTCTCGAGGGCCTCCGCTCCGAGGTAGGCGCCCCAGGGCCACACGGCCACTGCGACGCGCACGGGATTCGACTTGGCGGCCACGCCCATGGCTTCCGAGCCGTAGAACGCGATCGGGCGGAGATAGCACGATTCGAGCTTGTTCTCGCGCACGCAGGCCCGCTGCGCGCCGCTGATCTCTTCCTTCGTGTACGGGATCTTCATCCCGAAGATCTGCGCCGAGCGGAACAGCCGGTCCGTATGGTCGCGCAGCCGGAAGATCGCCGGTCCTTCGGGGGTCTTGTACGCCCGCACGCCCTCGAAGACCCCCATCCCGTAATGCAGCGTGTGCGTCAGCACGTGCGTCGTGGCGTCGCGCCATGGCACCATCCTGCCGTCGTACCAGATCCATCCGTCGCGGTCGGCCATCGACATGGCTGAGTCCCCCAGGGCGAAAGATCCGATTTTAGCCGATTCGGGAACCGCTTCCGGCACATTGCTGAAGAGGGGCCATTGCCACGGGTCGGATCCCGCGCCCTCGGGGTCGTGTTCACGCCGGGATCAACGCCACGGCGCGCCGAACACGTGGGTCCAGAGTGCCGTCACTGCGGCCCTGTGGTCGGCCTGGGGCACGGCATCGAGGCGGGCGTTCGGCGCGCCGGTCAGGCGGACCTGGTGCTGGATCCGCCGATATTCGCGGTAGGCGTCCGCCGCGGCCGCGGCCGTCTGAACCGGAACGAGCCCGAGCCCGGACGCGATTCCGAGCAGCGCGATGTTGCCGAGGTTGCGCGTCAGCTCCGCGTGGTCGTGCGCGTGCGCGAGCACCAGATACTGGACGGCGAATTCGACGTCGACCATTCCCCCGACGTCGTGCTTCACGTCGAACAGCGCGGTCGGATTCGCGTGGCCGGCCAGCATCCTGCGCCGCATGTCGACGACGTCGTCCATGAGCCTGGCGCGATCGCGCGCAAGGCAGAGGATCGCCCTGCGCTCGTCCTCGAACGCGGTTCCGATGGCGGCATCGCCCGTGACGAAACGGGCGCGCGTGAGCGCCTGGTGCTCCCACGTCCAGGCGTGCTCGCGCTCGTACCGGCGGAACCCGGCAAGCGAGGACGACAGCAGGCCGTCGGCCCCGTCGGGGCGCAGCCGGAGGTCGGTGTCGTACAGGCGGCCCGCCGCCGTCGCGCTCGTGAGCCAGGTGATCAGCCGGCGGGCGAGGCGCGTGTAGTGCTCGAGGGCCGACTCGTCGCCGTCGTCGTAGATGAACACGAGGTCGAGGTCGGAGGCATAGCCCAGCTCCTTGCCGCCGAGCTTGCCGAATCCGATGATCGCGAACCGAGGCGGTGGTGCGCCCGGTCCCTGCATCTGCGCCCAGACCTCGGACAGCGTCGCGGCGAGGATGATGTCGGCCAGCGCCGACAGGTGGTCCGCGAGGCGCTCGACGGTCAGTGTTCCGGACAGATCCTGCGCGAGCAGCCGGAACGACTGCGCGTGCTGGAAATGGCGGAGCACGTCCATCTGCCGCTCGGCGTCGCCCGCGTGGCCCGCGAGCAGCCGGGCGAGCTCTGCGCGCCATGCGGCCCAGTCGGGTTCGGCGAGCAGGATGCGCGCGTCGAGCAGCTCGTCGAGCAGGATGGGGTGCTGCGTCAGATAGTCGGCCGCCCACTGCGAGGCGCCCATGAGCTCGGCCAGCCGCGGCAGGATCGCCGGATGCTCGGTGAGGAGGGCCAGGTAGGCGCTGCGCCGGCTCACGGTTTCCAGCAGCCCGAACAGGCGCTGAAAGACCGTCTGCGCGTCCGCCCCGCTCGCGGAATGCGTCGCCGCGACGCGGAGGAGTTGTGGCACGAGCGCATCGACGCGCTGCCGGGACACCGCCGGCAGCTGCGTGATACGCGGACTCGCGCGCACGCGATGCAGGCTCGCAAGCAGTCCGGCAGGATCGGCGAAGCCCGCCGCCGCGAGCGCGTTCCGGGCCGTTTCGGCGGCGACGTCGTCGCCCCAGACGGCGGCGAGCGCCGCCAGCGCCGGCGCGCGTCTGCCTTCGTCGCCTGCCGCGGCGTTTGCTGCTGCGGCATCTGTTACCGGTTCGGTCGCCGGCAGCGACCGCCTGCCGAACAGATCCGCGAACAGGGCAGCCACGGCGTCGCGATGGCGGCCCAGTGCGAGGTCGAACGCGCCGGCGTTGGCAAATCCCGTCGCACGGGCGAGCGCCTCATGCTCCGCCGGATCTCCCGGCAGCATCTGCGTCTGCCGGTCGTCGCGATACTGCAGCCGATGCTCGACGTCGCGGAGGAACACGTAGGCGTCGCGCAACGCGTCGGTCGCGGCGCCGGGCAACACGCCGCGCTGGGCGATGGCGGCGAGCGCCGGCAGCGTCCCCCGGGTCTGCAATTCCGGCTCGCGTCCGCCGCGGACGATCTGCAGCGCCTGCACGATGAACTCGACCTCGCGTATGCCGCCCGGCCCCAGCTTGATGTTCGGTGCGTAGTCCTGGCGCTTCACCTGCTCGCCGATCTGGCGATGGATGTCCCGGAGACCGTCGTAGGCGTCGAAGTCGAGATACTTGCGGAACACGAAAGGCGTGACCAGCGCGAGGAGTTCGGCGTGCCGCGTGCCCGTCAACGCGCGCGCCTTGAGCCACGCGTAGCGCTCCCACGCGCGGCCCTGCGTGACGAGGTACTGCTCGAGGGCCGAGTAGGGCACGGCGAGCGGACCGCTCTCGCCGTAGGGGCGCAGCCGCATGTCGACGCGGAAGACGTAGCCGTCCGGCGTGATCTCGTGGAGCGCGGCGATCACGCGCCGGCCGAGGCGCTCGAAGAACTCGCGGTTCGACAGCCCGCGCGCCCCGTCGGTCGCGCCGTCCTCGGGATAGACGAACACGAGGTCCACGTCCGAAGAGACGTTGAGCTCGCCGCCCCCCAGCTTCCCCATGCCGATCACGACGAGTTCCTGCTTCCGCCCGTGCTCGTCGCGCGGTTCGCCGTGCGCGGCGGCGAGCGCGGCGTGATGCAGGTCGACGGCGGCGCGCAGCGCGGTCTCCGCGAGCGCGGTCATGTTGAAGCAGACCTCGGCCAGATCGGCGCGTCCGGTCAGGTCGCGCGCGAGCGTCCGGAGGAAGACCCGCCGCCGCAATTCGCGCAGCGCCTTCGCGAGCGCGGGAGCGTCGCCGGCACCGACCGCCGCGGCGATCGCGATCGCCGCGGGCTCCCATTCGAAGCGCGCGTCGAGCGTCGCCTCCAGCAGGGCGCGTTCCCCGGGGCGAACGTCGAGCGCACCCGTCGCATACCGGCTGTAGGCCAGCGCTTCCGCGAAGTTCGGTGCCTGCGGCATCGGGAGGAGGGTGCAATCGCAGCGAAGGGATTGCCGGGCCCGCGGCCGCGGCCCCGACGGGCCGGGATGCGATCGCGAGCGAGGGCTTCCGCTACAATGCGGCAACCCTATTATGCCTCCCGTGCGCGCCTCCTTTCGCGCCTCCGGCCCGATTTTCCCGGCGCCGATCCGGTACATCCGCACCGCCGTCGTCATCGGATTCGCGGTGTTCGCGTGCGTCCTGTTGACGATCCGGTTCGTCGTCTTCCCCCAGGTGGAGGCCTATCGCGACACCATCGCGTCGGTGCTGGCGCAGCAGCTCGGGCATCCGGTCGAGATCGACGTGGTGACCACCGGCTGGGACGGCTGGAATCCCAAGCTCGTCATCGGGGGTCTTCGCGTTCTCGATCGCGCGCGCCAGGGCGCGGCGCCGCTGCTCGAGCTTCCGGAGGTCGACCTGGTCGTCGCGTGGACGTCGCTGCCGCTCCTCGAGCTGCGGCTCAAGGAGCTCGTCATCGACCGACCGCGGCTCGCCATCCGCCGCGACCGCGCCGGGATCGTGCATGTCGCCGGCCTCGAATTCGACCCGGCGCAGGCCTCGGACGACGTGCCGCTCACCGACTGGATCCTGCGCCAGCGCCAGATCGCCATCCGTGACGCGCTGATCACGTGGGACGACGACCAGCGCAATGCCCCGCAGCTGGTCCTCGATCGCGTGCAGTTCCGCATGGAGAATCTGTTCGGCCGCCACCGCTTCGGATTGAAGGGAACCCCGCCGGCCGAGCTCGCCTCGCCGCTCGACCTGCGCGGCGAATTCCGGGGCGCCTCGTTGAAGGACTGGCAGACGTCGGACGGCGGCCTGTTCGTGCGGCTCGATTACGCCGACGTCGCCGCGTGGCGCGAATGGCTGCCGCTGCCGGGACAGATCGCGAGCGGCAAGGGCGCGATGCGCGTCTGGTTCCAGTTCGCCGCGGGCGTGCCGCGCGAGATCATCGCAGACCTCGAGCTCGCGGATGTCAGGGCGAGGCTGGCGGAGGGGCTCCCCGAGCTCGGGCTCGCACATCTTTCGGGACGCGTGGGCTGGCGCGGCTCGACCGCGCAGCGCGAAGTCTTCGGACAGGCGCTGGCCTTCGCGACGGCCGGGGGCGAGCACCTCGATCCGACGAGCTTCACGCTGGTGCTGCGCGATGCCGACAAGGCGAGCCCTGCGTCTGGCCAGCTCGAATTCGACCGACTGCAGCTCGATCCGCTCGCGGCGTTCGGCGCGCACCTGCCGCTGTCGGAACGGATCCGCGCCGACCTCGCGCGATTCGCGCCGCGCGGCACCCTGGCGCATGGCCGCCTGCGCTGGGAGGGAGCCATCGACGCGCCATCGGCGTTCGCGGCGTCCGCGGAGTTCGCGGACCTCGGCGTTACCGCGCAGGACGCGCTGCCCGGCGCGACCGGCCTCACGGGAAGCTTCGACGTGGCGCGGGACCGCGGCGAGCTCAGGATCGCGAGCGGACGCACGGTAATCGACCTGCCGCGTGTCTTCGCTGCGCCCATCGCGCTCGACAGCCTGCAGAGCGCGGTGAAATGGGAGCGCCGCGAGGGGAAGCTCACCGTTCGGATCGAGCAGTCCGAATTCGCGAACGCGGACGTTGCGGGCGGCGCGTCGGGGATCTATCGGACAAACGCGCAGGGCGTCAGCGAAATCGATCTCGTCGCCCAGGCCTCGCGCATCGACGCCCGGCAGCTCCACGCGTACCTGCCGCGCCGCGCCAACGAAGCCACGCGCGATTGGCTGCGCAAGGCCATCGTGAGCGGCGACATCTCCGACGCGCGGATCAAGCTCGCGGGCAATCTCTCCGACTTTCCGTTCGCGGGCGGCAAGGGCGGTCAGCTCGTCGCCACGGCCAAGGCGCGGGCGGTGACGCTCGCCTACGCCGAAGGATGGCCGGCGATCGAGGCAATCGACGCAGACGTGCGCGTGGACGGGCCACGTCTGCGGATCGAGGGCATGCGAGGGCGCGCCTTGGGGGCCGCGATCGGCAAGACCCGCGCGGAAGTGGCCGACATGGCCGCGGGTGTCGCGCTGCTCAAGATCGAAGGCGTCGCCTCCGGGCCGGCGGCCAGCTTTCTGGGCTTCGTCAACGAAAGCCCGGTCGGCGCGCGGCTCGGTGGTGTCACCTCGGGAGCCGAAGCGTCGGGCAATGCGCAGCTCGCGCTGACGCTCGGGATTTCGCTGGGACGGCCCGCCGACACGACGTTCGCCGGAGACATCGGTCTCGCCGATGTGCAATTGCGCCTTGCCGGCGTGCCGGCGCTCGCGAAGGTGAACGGCAAGCTCGCGTTCAGCGAGCGCGACATCCGTGCGCGGGACATCACGGCCGAGGTGTTCGGCGGGCCGGCGAGAATCGCGGTCGCGAGCGCCGAGGGCCGTGTGCGCGTCAACGCCAGCGGCACGGTCGGCCTGGCCGCGCTGCGGCGCGGGATGGCGACGCCGTACCTGGACAGCCTGTCGGGGACCACCGACTGGACGTTCGCCGCCAACGTCCGACCGGGCACGTCGACCTGGGTCCTCGAAAGCACGATGAAGGGCGCGATCGTCGACCTGCCGGCGCCGCTTGGGAAAGGCGCTTCGGATGCGACACCGCTGCGCATCGAACTGCGCGACGAACCGACGGAACCGGGCGCGGATATCATCATGGCGACGTACGGCGGCGTCGCGCAGATCGCGATGCACCGGAAGGCCGGCCGCGACGGGGCGACGATCGACCGCGCGCTGCTTTCGCTGGGCCGGCTCGTCGGGCGGCCCGACGCGGCCCGGGCCGACAGGCCGGGCCTGTGGGTGCGCGCCGAGCTGCCGGCGCTGAGCATCGACGATTGGCTCGCGCTGCGGCGGCGCGGGGCTGCATCCCGGCCCGGGTGGCAAGACGAAGGGTTCGCGCTGGCGGGGGCGGATCTCGATGTCGGCCAGCTCGAAGCGCTCGGCGTCAGGTTCAACGACCTCAAGGTGCGGATGCGCGGAGCCCAAGGCGGGTGGTCGCTGGATCTCAATGGCCGCGAGATCGCTGGAACGGCGACGTGGACGGGGCCCGAAAGCGGCGCGCCGAACGGAAAGCTTGTCGGGCGCCTTGCCCGGCTCGCCGTTCCGGGACGCGCGGTGCTCCCGGCGTGGCGAGCAGCCGAGGGAATGGACGTCGGGCGCGAGCCCGCCGGCGAGGCCGCCACGGGCAATCCTTGGCCCGCCATCGATATCGCGGCGGACTCGCTGGTGTCGAAGGATCGCGACCTCGGGCGCCTGGAATTCGTCGCGCAGCCGCGCGGCGTCGAGTGGCGGATCGAGCGGCTCGTCCTGGCGAACGACAACGGGCGCATCGACGCCGGCGGCGCATGGCGCCCGCTGGGACGGGATCAGCAGACGAAGCTCGACGTTGTGCTCGACGCGAAGGAGGCCGGCGCGTTCCTCGCCCGGTTCGGGTACGTCGATGCGCTGCAGGGGGCATCGACCCGGATCGAAGGTCAGCTCGCGTGGTCGGCCGCGCCGCACGAGTTCGATTTCCCGTCGCTCGCCGGCACGCTCCGCATCGAGGTCGGTCCGGGCCGGTTCACCAAGCTCGAGCCGGGACCCGGCAAGCTGTTGGGCGTCCTTTCGCTGCAGGCGCTGCCGCGTCGCGTCACGCTCGATTTCCGCGACGTGTTCAGCGAGGGCTTCACGTTCGACGAAATCACGGGGAACGTCCGGATCGCGAACGGGGTGATGAGCACGACCAACCTGAAGCTCATCGGCCCGGCGGCGAAGGTCGACATCGCCGGAGACGCCGACCTCTCGAAGGAAACGCAGCGGCTCTCCGTCCACGTGCAGCCCGCGCTGTCGACCGGCGTGTCGGCGGGCGCCGCGCTGCTCTTCCTCGCCAATCCGCTGGTCGGTGCGGCGGTGGGCGCGGGCTCGCTGCTCGCGCAGGCGATGCTCAAGGATCCGATCGAGCAGATCTTCAGCTACGAGTATACGGTGACGGGCAGCTGGTCGGACCCGATCGTGACGCGCAGCGCCGCCGCGAAGGCGAGCGTTCCGCCGGGAACGCCGCCGTCGCCAACTCCGGGAATCCCGCAGTGAGCAACGACGACGGCACGATGCGTGTGGCTGCGATACAGACGGTATCGGCCGGCGATGTGGCGGCGAACCTCGCGCAGGCGGAGCCGCTGGTTCGGTTGGCGGTGGCGCAAGGCGCGCGGCTCGTCGTGCTGCCGGAGTACTTCGGCGTTTTCGGCGCCCGGGCGACCGACAAGGTTGCGGCCCGCGAGGCGGATGGCGAGGGACCGCAGCAGGCGTTCCTCGCGCGGCTCGCGCACGCCCACGGCATCTGGCTGGTCGGGGGAACCGTGCCGCTGGCCTGCGGCGATCCGGCGCGTGTTCGCAGCGCGTGCCTGGTCTACGGTCCCGACGGGAAGCGCGTTGCCCGCTACGACAAGATCCACCTGTTCGCGTTTTCGCGGGGCGAGGAGCGCTACGACGAAGGGCGGACGATCGAAGCGGGAACGCAGACCGTGGCGGTCGAGTTGCCCTGCGGGCGCGTGGGGCTTTCCGTGTGCTACGACCTGCGCTTTCCGGAGCTCTATCGTGGAATGGGAACCTTGTCGCTGATCCTGGTGCCGGCGGCGTTCACCGCGACGACGGGCGCTGCGCACTGGCATCTGCTGCTCCGTGCGAGGGCGGTCGAGAACCAGTGCTACGTGCTCGCCGCTGCGCAGGGTGGCGTGCACCCCGGCGGGCGCCGCACCTATGGGCACTCGGTGCTGGTCGATCCGTGGGGGATCGTCGTGGCCGAGCACGCGGAAGGCCCGGGCTTCATCGTCGGCGACATCGACCCGGCGCGGCTCGCGGAGGTCCGCGCGGAGCTTCCGGCGCTCGCGCATCGCGTGCTCTGATGGCCGGATCCCGAGTCGACCTCGCCGTGCCCGTCGCCGATCGCTACTTCGAGGACTATGTCCCCGGCGCGTCGGCCGAATTCGGCCCGATTCCCATGACCGCGGCGGACATCGTCGAATACGCGCGGCGATACGATCCGCAATCGATGCACACGGATCCCGCCGCAGCGGCCGCGGGGCCGTTCGCAGGCCTGATCGCGAGCGGCTGGCACACCGTCGGCGTGGTGATGCGCGTCCTCGTCGAGCATTACCTGGCGCAGCGAACCGCGCTGGTCTCGCCCGGCGTCGACGAGTTGCGCTGGCTCAAACCAGTGCGCCCCGGCGACGCGCTCCGCGTGCGGGTCACCGTTCTCGCTGCCGAGCGTTCACGGTCGAAGCCGGACCGCGGCCTCGTGCGCACGCGGATCGAGACCACGAATCAGCATGGCGAGACGGTGCTCAGCATGACCGCGATGAACCTGTTCCGGTGCAGGTCCGCCGGCGACCGGTTGCCCTGATCGAAGACGCCGAGTGGCGCCGGGCTCGTCCACGCCGCGCGCGCCGTCCGGCAGACGTCTACGCGCCGCGAAGCAGAACCAGGACGGCGCCGCCGCCGCCGGCGTTTCCCGGCGCTTCGCAATACGCGAGGACTTCGCCCCAGCGCGAGAGCCAAAGCCGGACCCTGCCCTTGAGCACCGGCTCGCGGTTCGGCGACGTCAGACCCTTGCCGTGGATCACGCGCACGCAGCGGAAGCGCTTCTGGCACGCCTCGGCGAGGAAATCCGCCAGGGCATCGTGCGCCGCGACGACCGAGTGGCCATGGAGATCGATTTCGTCCTGCACCGACCAGAATCCTCGCCGCAGCTTGGTCAGGACGTCGGTGCCCAGGCCGGGCCGCAGGAACGTCTGGCCGGCCTCCTGCTCCTGTCCGACATCCCACGCATCGGGTACCGGCTCCACGCCGTACTTCGAGGCGGCGAGCGCGTCCTCCTCGTCGGCGATGCGCTGTTTCGGGATCGGCGCCGGGCGCGGCGGCACGTTCTTCGCGCGGGTGCTGGGCGGCAGTTTCCGCACGTCGGCGAATGCCTGCGCGAGGTCGATATCGGCGTCGGCGGATCGCCGCACGGCGTGCCCCGGCGCATGGCGGGTCGTGGCGGGCTTGGACGGCCGCACGGGGGCTTCCGCGGGCGCCGCCGCACGCGCTTCGTCGAGGAGCTTCTTCAGGTCGGAAAGTTTCGCCATCGCCTGCCGTGCCGATACGTCTGCCGCCCGTCCGCGGCGGCGCGATCGCTCCGCCAAGTCACGCCGATCCGGTCGAACCGCGGCGATCGGGGTGCGCAGCGCATTCCGGCCGAGCGGATCGACGCTCGCTCGCTAGCCCTGCGCTTCGAGATACGCCTCCGCGTCGAGGGCGGCCATGCAGCCCGTGCCCGCGGACGTCACCGCCTGGCGGTAGACGTGGTCGGCGACGTCTCCGGCGGCGAACACACCCGGCACGCTGGTCGCCGTCGCGTCGCCGCGGGTGCCGCTCTTTACCTTGATGTACCCGCCGGCCATCGCGAGCTGGCCTTCGAAGATGCCGGTGTTCGGCGTGTGCCCGATCGCGATGAAGACGCCCATGACCGCGAGGTCCTCGACGGCGCCCGTCTGCACATCCCTGATCCGTGCGCCGGTGACGCCGCTGCCGTCGCCGAGGACTTCGTCCAGCGTCCTGTTCCACAGCACGCGCACGTTGCCGCCATCCCGCGCCTTCGCCATCAGCTTGTCGACGAGGATCGCTTCGGCGCGGAAGCGGTCGCGGCGGTGGACGACGGTCACGGTGCTCGCAATGTTCGACAGATACAGCGCTTCCTCGACCGCCGTGTTGCCGCCGCCGACGACCAGTACGTTCTGCTGCTTGTAGAAGAAGCCGTCGCAGGTCGCGCAGGCGGAAACCCCCTTGCCCATGAACGTCTGCTCCGACGGCAATCCGAGGTAGCGCGCCGACGCCCCGGTCGCGATGATCAGCGCGTCGCACGTGTACTCGCCGGAGTCGCCGATCAGCCGGATCGGGCGCTCGCCGAGCTTCGCCGTGTGGATCTGGTCGAAGATCATCTCGGTGTCGAAGCGCTCGGCGTGCTTCTGAAAGCGGGCCATCAGATCGGGGCCCTGCACGCCGTCGGCGTCGGCCGGCCAGTTGTCGACGTCCGTCGTGGTAGTCAGCTGCCCGCCCTGCGCGAGCCCCGTGATCAGGACGGGCTTGAGGTTCGCACGGGCCGCGTATACTGCGGCGGTGTAACCGGCCGGGCCGGAACCGAGGATCAGCAGGCGGGCGTGTCGGGCGGACATGCGTTTCTCGCTTCGCAAAGCGTCTGATTCTAATCGATATGGGGGTGGCGCCCCGGCGTTCAAACGCGGTCGATACCGCTTCTTCCCCTGTCCTGGGGCCGCCTGCCCGTGTATAATTCGCCACTTGAAGTCAGTGCGGCAATTCAATGTTTTTCAAGCAGAAACACCCCACTAGCCGGCGCCGCAATGTCGCCGCCGCGGCACCCGCCGCACCGCTGTCGCCGCGCTTTGCCCGGCTCGTGCACGAATCCTGGTGGCTGCTCGTTGTCGCCGCGTTCCTCTGGCTCGCGTTGATCCTTGCGACATATGCACGGACCGATCCGGGATGGTCGTTCTCGGGATCCGGCGGTCCCATCGTGAACAGGGGCGGGGTCGCCGGCGCGTGGCTCGCGGATCTCCTCCTCTACCTGTTCGGCCTCTCGGCGTGGTGGTGTGTCGTTGCCGGGATCGTCCTGGTCGTTGCCGGATACCGCCGCATCCGGCACCCGGAGCTCGCCACCGACCATCCGTTCTCGCTGGGCGCGCTCGGTTTCGCGCTGGTACTGCTCGCGAGCGCCGCGCTCGAGGGACTGCGTCTCTACAAACTGCCGGCGACGCTGCCGCAGGGCGCGGGTGGTGCGCTCGGCGAGATCATCGGCAACGGGCTGTCGCGGCTCCTCGGGTTCAACGGCGCCACGCTGCTGCTGCTCGCGCTTTTCGCGGCCGGCTGCTCGCTGTTCTTCGGAATGTCGTGGCTGCGGCTCATGGAGCAGGTCGGCGCCGGGCTGGAAGGCGTCGTCGTGCGGCTGCGGCGCCGCGCCGAGGAGCGCAAGGACCGCGCGCTCGGCGCGCAGGCGCTGGCGGTGCGGGATGCCGTCGTCCAGTCCAAGCACGACGTCGTCCTGCGCGAGCCGGTGGTCGTGATGCCGCCGGTCGTCGAGCTCCCGAAATCCGAGCGCGTCGTCAAGGAGAAGCAGCGGCCGCTCTTTTTCGACATGCCGGATTCGCCGCTGCCCCCGCTTGCGCTGCTCGACGACGCCGCCTCCGCGCAGGACACGGTGAGCGCCGAGACGATCGATTTCACGTCGCGTCTCATCGAGCGCAAGCTCGCGGACTTCGGCGTCGCGGTCAAGGTGCTCGCCGCCTACCCCGGCCCGGTGATCACCCGGTACGAAATCGAGCCCGCGATCGGCGTGAAGGGGGCGCAGATCGTGAACCTGATGAAGGACCTCGCGCGGGCCCTCTCCGTGGTCTCGATACGCGTCGTCGAGACCATTCCCGGCAAGAGCTGCATGGGGCTCGAGCTGCCCAACCCTAAGCGCCAGATCGTGAAGCTGGTCGAGATCCTCTCGTCGGCGACCTACAACGACAACGCGAGCCCGCTCACGCTCGCGCTGGGCAAGGACATCGCGGGCAAGGCCGTGATCGCCGACCTCGCGCGGATGCCGCATCTGCTCGTCGCGGGCACGACCGGCTCGGGCAAGTCGGTCGCGGTCAACGCGATGATCCTGTCGCTCCTCTACAAGGCGGAGCCGAGGCAGGTGCGGTTGATCCTCGTCGACCCGAAGATGCTCGAGCTCTCGGTCTACGAGGGCATCCCGCATCTGCTGGCGCCCGTCGTCACGGACATGAAGCTCGCGGGCAACGCGTTGAACTGGTGCGTCGGCGAAATGGAGCGGCGGTACCGGCTGATGTCCACGCTCGGCGTGCGCAACCTCGGCGGCTATAACGCGAAAGTCGCCGAGGCGAAGAAGGCGGGCCGGCCGCTGACGAACCCGTTTTCGCTGACCCCCGACGCGCCGGAACCCATCGAGGAGATGCCGTTCATCGTCGTCGTCATCGACGAGCTCGCCGACCTGATGATGGTCACCGGCAAGAAGATCGAGGAGCTGATCGCGCGCATCGCGCAGAAGGCG